>Ga0272443_10000990_pt1 | contig 45645 bp, 41 predicted proteins | sample SSMAcet12_FD_193581 | JGI IMG/M metagenome (GOLD analysis project Ga0272443, IMG submission 193581) | Marine sediment archaeal communities from Little Sippewissett salt marsh, Falmouth, MA, United States - SSM-Acet-12 | ecosystem: Environmental > Aquatic > Marine > Wetlands > Sediment ...
GGCGACACGATATGGACGCGCACTTATGGCGGAAGCGACTATGATGGAGGCTTCTCCGTCGCGCAGACTTCCGACGGCGGATATATCATCGCAGGATACACAAGATCCTTCGGCGCAGGCGAGGAAGATGTCTATCTTGTTAAGACCGATTCATTGGGCGACACAATATGGACGCGCACTTATGGTGGAAGCGACGATGATCATGGCTACTCCGTCGCGCAGACTTCCGACGGCGGATATATCGTTGCAGGATACACAGAATCCTTCGGCGCAGGCTCGTGGGATGTCTATCTTGTTAAGACCGATGCCGTGGGCGACACAATATGGACGCGCACTTATGGCGGAAGCGACTGGGATGAGGGCTACTCCGTTGCGCAGACCTCCGACGGCGGATATATCGTCGCAGGAGTATATGACTATGATTGGGAGGCAGAAACGGGTGATGTCTATCTTGTTAAGACCGATGCCGTGGGCGACACAATATGGACGCGCACTTATGGCGGTAGCGGCAGTGATGCGGGCTTCTCCGTCGCGCAGACGTCCGACGGCGGATATATTATCTCAGGAATGACATATTCATTCGGCGCAGGCGGGGATGTCTATCTTGTTAAGACCGATTCAGTGGGCGACACAATATGGACGCGCATTTATGGCGGAAGCTCAATGGATTGGGGCAACTCCGTCGCGCAGACGTCCGACGGCGGATATATCGTCGCAGGAATGACAGAATCCTTCGGCGCAGGCTCGTGGGATGTCTATCTTGTTAAAACAGACTCCCTCGGTTACACCGGCATCGAAGAGAAGCCCTCCCCGAAACCGGAGGTATTCGCCATCTCCGCCTATCCCAACCCGTTTAATTCGTCGGTGAAGATAGTCGTTGACACGCCCGTAGAGACGCAAAATCTTGCGTCTCTACAAATCGAAATATTCGATGTGAACGGACGAATGGTCGATAATCTGTCCGTAGGGGAAGGCCCCCGTGCCTTCCAGCTCAATGGTAATTCGCCAAACGGGAGCGCACAGGGGCGCTCCCCTACGCAGGTCATCTGGCAACCCGACGCCGCCCTCGGTTCCGGGATTTACCTTGTACGCGCAACCGTCGGCGAACAATCAACATCGAAACGAATCGTATATTTGAAATAGGGCGCATAACCCGGCGCACCAGCGTCGTTCGTTTTTTAACAAATCGTCATTGCGAGGGGGTGCAATCCGACGAAGCAATCTCCTCGAATAACCGGAAAGATTGACGCGCTACGCTCGCAATGACAGTAATAGGTAAAGATTGCCGCGCCCTTCGGGCTCGCAATGACGGGTTTTTGTCGTTCGTTCTTTTTAAATAGATTTAATTCACGCGGTCCGTAGGGGAAGGCCGCCGTGCCTTCCCGTGCGTGGTCATGCGGAAAACGGGCGACCACAAGACATCGCCCCTACAAATTGAAAACGGTAGAATAGGCATTCTTGCCTGTTCGTGATGGACAGACACGAATGTCTGTCCTACCAAAAAACGGGTTTGCCAGCGTCAAACCCCTACGAATGCGAACGAAAAACGCGAAAGTTGCTGTGGGTCTTACCAGGCGCCGCCGCCGCCGCCACCAAATCCACCGCCGGAAAATCCGCCGCCACCAAAGCTGCTGCCTCCACCGGATGCACCGGAGCTACGTGGCCTGGAAGCCATCGCTGCACCAACTGTATCCACAGCGGAGCCGAGATCGTTAACGAACATGTATGTGGGCATTCTTCCGGGATGACTGCTAACATACCATCCGGGGGCCTCTTTGAAAATATCGGCGAAAGCCTCGGCCCATTGATCCGCGACTCCAAGAGCCATTGCATAGGGCAGCAATCTCTCGAAAACAGTGGGATCCTCTTTAGCCATGCGTTCGATTCTATCTTTTTCAACGCGACGGACGAATTCCTCGAAACCCGCTACTCGAGCGGCTGTGGCGCTTCCCTCGCGACTCTTGCGAGGCATAAATCTGCCGAAAATAATTGTCAGTATTCCCAGAGGAACCAAACTAATTGCGAACGAGATGTTCGACGACATAATCGAAAGAATGCCCGCAATAACCATCAATGTGACACCATAACCGCCGTATTTTTGACGTACCTTGTCAGGTCTGCTGGGGAACATGCCTTTATCGACCAACGAATCGTAAATAGAATTCTTAATCTTTGGCAGTTCTGTGTAGAATTCATCCTTCAAGCTCGAGACTGTAATCAGCACCTTATCTTCGCACTCGGGACAGTTTTTATAGATTTTTGGAAGATCTTCAGAATCGAAAGAGCCTTTAGCAAAGAGGCTTGTAAAGAAAATTTTCTCGTGTTCCTGGAGATTGGAATCCGCGTCGCGAAGTTTCACCAATCCATAATCCTTGGGTTTAAAAAAGAGGATTTTTTCTTTGTCGAATTGCACTATCTTCAGATAACCGCGCACCGCGAGATCGACTATCATGGAGGTCATGTCGCGCATATCCACGCTCTCGTCTAAAACGGTACCCGCTTGAGCCGGGCTAAAATCCTCGGGAGGTTCGTATCTGGGCATAATGGTCAATTTTAAGGGATCACGTCCACGCTTAAGATAAATAACAATCAACAATAACAATCCGACCGGGAAGAGGAAAAACTGCCAGTTATCTCCAAGAAACCAGCCGAGTTTTTTTGCGAAGCCGGGCTTCTTAATAAAGCCTTTAGGCATCCACAAACCGATTGTTAAACCTTCCATAGCGCCCAGCTGCCTATTGGATGTGAAAACCACGTTATTGTCGCCAATTTCGGCTGAACAATCAGAGATTTCCGTGCCGTAAGGTCCGGCAAAACAGGTTGTGCGAAGCTCATCGCGGGGCATTCCCTCGGGATAATAGACCTTTGCCGAGGCGTTCCATATGCTACAACCCCACTCGGTTCCGGTTACGTTCCAATATAGCTCATCGTGGTCGTCATAGTAAAGCATGCCGCGGGTTACTTCGTAGCTGATTATATAAATCTTCTTTCCGCTGACCACTTTATCGGACGCGCCGATTCTAATTTTGAGATAGCCCCCGCGTCGGGTTATCTTTGTCTGGTAACGATTGCCATTTTTGTCGAAAACATTGATATTACGTATTCGAACTGTTTTCTTAAACCCTTTGACATCGTATTTGTAGGGGATATCTCGATAGATTCCGTGGCGTAACTCTGTGCCAAAATCGACAGTAATCTGCTCTGATACGAGATAAGAACCGTCCTGGTGCATTTCGATTTCGCACTCGAAATCAGAGATATAATAGCCATAAGCAGCTGCGCCGAAAATCAGCAGGCACAATAAAACCAGCCTGATCGGTCTGAACATGATAACCTCCGAGAAGATTAATCTTTATTGTCGAAATCCACTTTGGGAACTTCTCTGGCCGCCGCATCCTCGATTTCGAAATACTCTCTCTTGTTAAAATTGAAAAGCATGGCCACGATATTAGTGGGGACTTTTTCCACAGCGGTGTTAAGATCGCGTACAACCGCGTTATAATAACGTCTTGCTTGCGAGAGTAAATCCTCGGTTTCGGATAGTTGATTCTGCAGGTCGAGGAAGCTTTCGTTGGCTTTCAAGTCTGGATATGCCTCGGCCACCGCGAATAATTGGCGTAAAGTGCGGGTCAGGGCGTTCTCAGCCTGAGCCATCTTCTCCAGATCGCCGGTGACTTCGATGGCCTGTTGACGTGCTTTAGTGACATTTTCCAGGGTTTCTTTTTCGTGGCCAGCGTAGCCTTTAACTGTTTCCACCAAATTGGGAATAAGATTGTATCTGCGCTTCAACTGGACATCGATATCCGCCCATGCATTCTCTCCGCGGTTACGTAAATCCACAAGGCGATTGTAAAGCGCGACTCCCACCAAAGCGAGAATCAGCGCACCTGCCACAAATATCCCCAAACAAATAATTAGAGTCATATGGCTCCCCTTTCCGGGTTGTTCTCAGGAACCTTTTTGTGTTTAATCTCTTTCTCAAGTTCAAATATAAAAGGATAAATCCAAAATACAATAGCAAAACCGGCCAGAATTCCGGTAAAAAAACGTGGGACATTAGGGGTTTTCCATAATCCCATAACCTGTGCGGTGCCATCGATAGCCATTGGTGCTAATAGAATCAAAAAAAGCCAGAAAGGTAATCCTTTACGGGGATTTAGAATCAAAGTGAGAATTGAAAAGACCGCCAGCGCGCCGAATATACCGGTGCAGCGGGTGCAAAGACCCATTTTATAGCCAGCCAGAAAGAACGATCTCTCTGGAGCTTGATGGCATAGTGGTTTGAGGATAGAATAACATAAAAAAGAAACCGGTGGTAAAATCTCCACCAATAATGGCGCAAGCACCGCGAGCAAAAAGAAAAAAATCCAGATTGCGGTCAGGATAATCCTTGAGTGTGTACCTATCCAGCGAAGAAAGGCCATCTTTTAGCGAACAACCGCGATTTTCTTGACGATGTTCTGGTCACCATTGACGATATGAACCAGATATATGCCATTTGCAATCTTGTTATCGGAATTATTGCGAAGATTCCAGTCGAATCGCGGAGTGATTTTTGGATCCCAACGATGATCGTAAACCAAAACCCCGTCGGCGGAATAGACATACATGGCGGCATTATCTCCCGAATAGACCAGCGCGGTGAGATTGTTAACGGCGGGATTTGGGAAAACCTGCAAATCTTCTCCTTCGCCCATGCGGGTTAGGTATATCGCACGTCCCGCGCCGTTCACTTCGATAGTCTCGCTGGTCCAGAATCCTTCCACACTAACGGTGAAAGATTCGCCCAGATTAGCGGTGGGATCGACGATAATTCCGAAAGTATCCGAAGATATGTCAATCGTACCGGTGCCGTAGTCCAATATCACGTCCATATTGGGTATCACCAGGCCGGTTTGGGCATCGATAATCCGCCCGTAGAAACCGCTGTGCAAACCTGCCGCGACCAAACCCTGCGGAATGCCCCATCCATAATCGGAATTTGCAGAGTCGGAATCGAAAACTGAATCGTAGCTGCGAACTCTGTCTCCGCTTGCACGAACTGCCAATGCCAGATCATAGCCGGACAGTGAAGGATCAGCGCTCTTAACCGCTGCGCAAAGCCCTGCTATCAATGGGCAGGAAAAACTGGTCCCCGAGGAAAAGGGAATCACTCCAGAAGTATCGTTGGGAACTACCAAAATCGTTCCATATCCCACTGCGGAGATATCCGGCTTAATCCTGCCGTCCGCGGTTGGTCCGGGACTTGAGAATGGCGCAATAACATGATTATAGCCGACCGCAGCTACCGCGAACACCGAATCGCCGTCGGAAGGTGCTACCAAATAGGGCCAGAATTCATCGCCTCGTTCGTTACCCGCGGAATTGACCACACAGATTCCCCGCGAGGCGGCAATATCTGCAGCAACGGTTACCAGAAAAGTGTTGCCATCGAGATCTGCCTCCGTGTAAGGAGTGTCCGAATCGAAATAAGAATACCCCAGACTGCTGGAGACGATATCCGCACCGACCGAGTCCATCCACTCTATTCCGGCAACCCAGTTGTCTTCTTCCACAGTGTTTTCCAATCCAACTTCCTCTGTTTTGGCCAGAGCTACCGAAGCGCCATAGGCCACGCCGATCATCTCACCGGGGGAATAGCCTGCCACACAGCTAAGAGTTTTGGTTCCATGGTTGTAACCGTCGATATCCTCATCACCGGCGATAGAATCGTAATCCACCGTGGTATCATCGTGGACAAAATCATACACCGCAACGATATCCAGGCTATCGAAAGCCCTGTGTTTCAATTTGAAACCTGAATCCATCATTCCAACGAGAACGCCCTCGCCGGTGTACCCTTCGCGGTGAAGATCGATAGCGCCGATCATTTTCAGTTGTGAATAGCAAGAGCCGTAGAAATCGTCGTCTTCAGGGCCGGAATCGGAATCGGGACGATATCTGAAGCTATCATCTGGTTTTGGATGGCGATAGCTGGCCACCGGACGAATTTCTCTAACGAAATCGAGTCGTGCGATTGCTGGAATCTGCTCCGATGGGATATCGAAAGATGCGCCATTGAGCCATTTCGAGCTGCGGCGAAGCTCTCCGCCAAAATCTTCGATTCGGGTGATATATTCCTGGCTGACCGGAACATCGGCCATGTCCAACTCAATGCCGTCTCGAGCGCGACGTTCCAGAGCGCGCGGAGAAAGCGTTTTCTCTGCTTCGACCTTTACCGATTTGTTCCTCATGTTTTTATCTGAGAATAAAACCCATATCGTGGAGCTGCCCTCGCTTTTTTTCTGCAAAGATGGATTAATCTCCGCGGCGAATAGTGCGCAGGTAAACAATAATAGACTTAAAATTAAAATGGCTTTTTTCATGAATTCACTCTTTCGAAATTTGCTCCGGGTTGACTCTGGATATAACTATCTCGCGGCTTTGCTTGCCGGTTTTCTCGATTTTCACATGGTACGCATCGGGTGGAATCAAATCCGGGGCGCGTTCGGCCCACTCGATAAGAGTTACACCCTCGCTGAAAACCATCTCCATCAGGCCATGATAGTCAGATTCATTGAGTTTGAGCAGTCTGTATAAATCGATATGAAAAACGGGTACTCGACCCGAGTATTCTTGAACCAGAACATAAGATGGACTGGAGACTTCGCGTTCATCGCACTCGAGTCCCATGGCTATTCCCCTTATCATAACAGTCTTTCCCGATCCGAGATCGCCGTGAAAAGCGAAAACTTCGCCGCCGTTTAACTCATCGGCAAAGGTTCTGCCAAGTTCTTCTGTTTCTTCCGGGGAATTGCTTTTATATTTGCCTTCGATACTCATTTTGATTTCAAGGTCACCAGCGGAACAACCATCTCTTCGATGCTTATACCCCCGTGTAAAAAGCTGTTTCGATATTGCTTTTCGTAATAGGAAAATCTGGTGGGATACACGAAATAATAATCTTCTTTTGCTATGATATAATTGGTTGTCCGGCTTAAGCGGGGCAATTTCCAGTCTTCCGGATTCAACACCAGAATGCCGCCTTTGTCGTCGCAATTGATATTTTCCCCGAATTTGTAGCGCAGATTAGTCGAGGTATCCTTCTTGCCATAAGCCTTATTAGCACGACGACCGATAGTGCTTCCGTGGTCTGTGGTCAGCACGATAGTAACATCCTCTCTGGATAATGCCATAAGTGCTTTAAATAGACTCGAATGGGTAAACCATGTTTTCATAACGCTGCGGTATGCCGATTCGTCGGGGGATATCTCCTGAAGGACATCGCTGGCTGCGCGGCTGTGCGCCAATATATCCAGAAAATTGACCACTACGCTGGTCATCGATGCGGAAAGATAGCTTTTAAGCCGATGAACCAGACTCTCGCCTTCCTCGGGATCGAGAATCTTGATATACTTGGTGTCGCCGTTAAGCTTGACTCCTTCGCGAGCTATAAGTTTGTCGAGAAGCTGATGCTCTTTGCGATTGGGCGAGTTAATTGGAGAGAAAGGATCGTCCCATAACTCTGGATTGGTGCGGAAGATCTGCGAAGAATATGTACCGCCGAACAAAGCATTGCGGCAGTAAGGTGTAGCCGTGGGCAACAATGCGAAATAAGCCTCGGTCATAACATCGAAATACTCCGCCAAAAGTGGTTCCACGGAAAGCCATTGATCGAGTCGCATACAGTCGATTACTACAAAAAAGACCTTTTTACCCTGTCTCAAATGAGGAATGAGTCTTTCTCTGGCGACATCTACCGAGAATCGCGGACGATCATCTCTCTCGCTTTGGATCCAACGGGGATAATTAGCCAGAATAAATCTATTAAATTCGGAATTACACTCTTTACGGAACTCGAGATGCATGCTGTGAAGGCCCAGCTCTGGATGTTGATCCAAGATGACATCCCATTCGGCCAGCCAATGAGATAGAGCGAGCCACTGTTTTGAAGAATCTGCTCGCGCCAATCGGGAACTCATATCGGCGTACTCTGAAGTATAGTCGCGTGCCAGTGCTTGCCCCACTATTCTCGAAGATTCGAAAACACGTTTCAGGCTGGAAAGAATCTGATGAGGATTTACCGGTTTGACCAGATAATCTGTAATCTCGCGGCCGATTGCGTCCTCCATAAGCGTTTCCTCTTCCGATTTGGTAATCATAATAATGGGAATGCGCTTGTCCAGTTTGCGTATCTCGGTGAGAGCGTTTAATCCGCCCATTCCAGGCATCATCTCATCCAGAATTACCAGATCGAATTCTTGTTTCTTGATGTGCTCGATAGCATCCTCACCGCTGGTAACTCCCATAACCTCATATCCTCTATCTTGAAGAAAGAGAATATGTGGTTCGAGTTGTTTAATCTCATCGTCTGCCCAAATAATCTTTTTAGCTTCCATAAAACACCCTCTTTACTGTTTTTGGGCCGGAGGAAATCCAATGATAAAAGTGGTTCTATCATTTGGAATGCTCTCCAGAAGATTCAGCTTACCGTAATGATATTCCTCTACAATTCTTTTTGCCAATGATAATCCAAGTCCCCAGCCACGACGTTTTGTGGTGAATCCCGGAGAGAAAATTTTACGCACATTTCTGGTGGGGATTCCTCTTCCGTTATCGGTTACCACAATCTGCACGATATGGCCTTCCACGTCCATTCGAGTGGCGACCTTAATCATTCCATTGCCTGATATACTTTCAACGGAGTTCTTAATTAGATTCTCCAATGCCCAAGAGAGTAACAATTTATTTGCCATAATGGGAGGAACTGGCTCATATTGTTTGATAATTTCGATTTGTTCACCAAGATGAGGCATTCTCTCGATAAGATAACTCAAAATGCTTTCTACCAACTGAGGAACATCACATTTTTCCATCTCCGGTGACGAACCGATTTGGCCAAATCGGACTACTATTCGATTCAGATTCTGGATATCGGTATCCATTCTATCCAGGATTTTTTTGGGGTCTCGTTTTGTTTTCTCCGCTACTTCTTTAAATATCGGATTGGTGAAGTATTCCTTGAGAAGTTCAGTCCAGCCCATTAGCCCGGAAATTGGTGTTCCAAGCTGATGTGCTGTCTCTCGAGCCATCCCAAGCCATATATTCTGTTCCTCGCTTTTTTTTAGGCGATTATAACCAATGTAGAAAATTGCTATAGTAGCGATAAACAAAACCAGAGTAATTAGCGGTGAATATCTTAGCCATGTGATGAAACCCGATTCCCCAAAATAGATATAGCCGATTACGTTGCTACTGCGACCAATCAGTACTTCGACCGGGGAATTCTGATCGGCCAACTCATCGATAAGTTCGCGGATTTGCTGTTTGTTTACAGTCGAGGAATCGCTTAGCGATATATCTACATTTCGCATGAAAATCGGGTTCCCTTCGCGGGAAGTTACCACCAGGGGAAAGTCAGTTTTATCGATAACCTCTTCGAAGAAGATATTCAGCTCCGGGCCGGAAACTCCTCGAGTGTAGGTTAGAGACCATAGCTTTGCGTAAACCCTCAGTATATTTCGATTGTATGTATTGATTTCTGAACGTACTCGATTGGTATAAAGCAGAATTCCGATAATTAAAGCAATTATTGTTATTGGGGCGATTATCCGATATAGAATCGGCAACCTTCGATAGTTAATTCGATATTTCTTTCTCTTTCGTTCCACAAACTAAAAACGTGGTTTAATAAGAGTTTGCCCGCCCATATAAGGTTGCAGAACATCCGGGATAGTAATGGTAGCATCTTCGTTTTGATAGGTCTCCCAGATAGATATAAGAATTCTGGGCAAAGCCAATCCACTGGCATTCAAAGTATGAACATAGCGGCTGGAACCCCCACCCTCAGGACGGAATTTGATATTTGCTCTGCGTGCCTGAAATTCGAGGAAATTGCTGCAACTTGAAACTTCGAGCCATTTGGCTTCACCGGGCGACCATGTCTCCAGATCATATACTTTGGCTGAAGCGAAAGACATATCGCCGCTGGCCAGCAGTAGAACGCGATAGGGCAATTTCAGAAGACGTAAAACTTTCTCGGCTTGTGATAGCAGGCTTTCATGTTCATCCCAGGATTTATCCGGATGGACTATTTTGACAATTTCTACCTTGTCGAATTGATGAACTCTAAGCAATCCGCGAGTATCAGCGCCATAAGAACCAGCCTCGCGACGGAAATTCGCCGAAAAAGCGGTATAATATAATGGGAGATCGCTTTCTTCGAGAATTTCGCCGGCGCGAAGATTGGTCAAAGGCACTTCCGAGGTTGGAATAAGAAACAGATCGTCGCCCTCGATATGATACATATCATCTTCCAGCTTGGGAATTTGAGCGCTGCCCATCATGGCATTTCTATTGGCTAAAAAAGGCGGAGAATATTCCAAGAATCCGCTTTCGGCGTGAGTATCCAGCATGAGTGATATTAAAGCTCTGGCCATACGTGATCCATCGCCGCAAAGCAATGGAAATCCGCTTCCGGATATCTTTGCTCCACGCGGCATATCCAGTATTCCCAGAATTCCGCCAAGATCGACATGGTCTCGAAGTTCAAAATCGTATTCCCTGATATCTCCCCATTCGCCGATCACTCTATTGTTGTCTTCGCCACCTATCGGAGTATCTTCAGAAGGCATATTCGGTATTCGAAGCATGAGGTCTTTCCAGAGATTATGAATCTCTTTCTCAGTATTTTCCAGCTCTTTGATTCTTTGGGAAATCTCTCGTGCTCTGGTTTTAAGTTCTTCGCCCAACTCGCGATTACCATTCTTGAAGGCTTCGCCCACTTTATCCGAAATATCGTTCAATTCATGACGAAGCTGATCGGCCCCTGTTTGCATCTCTCTTCTACGTTCATCGATTTCGAGTAAATTTGCCACAACATTGGGTTCACCCTTGTCGATACATGCTTTTTCAACTGCCTGCGAATTCTCTCTGATAAACTTGATATCAAGCAATTAATTCTCCGTTCTAATTTGTAATAGTGAATCTCATCGCGCAATATGGTGACGCAGTATTATTTGGCATAAACTCTAATCTGTGTTTGCCCTTTTCGAGTTTAATTTCGAAAGTCCTGGCCTTACCAGGAATAATGTCTCCGTCGTTTTCCCATTGCGAGGTTTCGGAAATCTCTGTTTCAAGTTCGGCCCTGAACGGCTTTTTGTCGTCGCTATTTACTATTACTCCGTAATGTTGAGTACCGCGCATGCTTTTATCGAAAGCCAGCCTTGTCCATATTTTCAGTTTACCACTACCTTCGTAATCCAGCACTATCGGTTTTTTTGCAGTAGCGCTATAGTATGTAGTACGAGTATCTCCGGTGATTAAAGCCAGAGCTTTGTCATATTTTTCCGGTGCTTGAGGACTGCTTTTGCTTTGCAATTTTACCAATCTTCCAAATAACGGCTCGCTGCATTTTAACTCGATAGTATGTTTGCCAGAGCGCAGTTTAATTCGGATCTTTTTTGCTCCGGTAACCTTTTTAGCTTTGCCATCGCCGATACGCATCTTGTATTTTGAGGAGTATTCTTCCTCCAGAGCATAACTTTTGTATTTATCGCCGTCGATGTAAAGATCGAAATCGATCTTGTCATCGCTGGAGCTGCGAACATAAAGATTGAACTCGCGCGGACCCGAGGTTTTCCACTTGATTAGTTTTTTTTCGGTGGAGATATTATAGCTCCATGTTTTGGAGCTGTTAGTAAGATAACATTTACCTCCGTGGATTTCCGGATCAACCCGGCTGGCTCCCAATAAGGTTAAACATAAAACCATCATAAAGCTAAGGGCCAATAATTTCCGAATCACATTTCCTCCATTACAATGAATTAACATTCTCGATAACCATAAATAATAAGCATAACCACTATTACAATCAACCTAAGAATTACTTCTAATAAATACACTATTTCCAGAGACAAATCTACGACTTACAATTTATTCTGTGTAATTTTAGTTTAGAAGATTAGATAGGTTGTTGGCGTAGTTAGATCAGAAATAGCTATTTACTTTAATCGATGTACACCTGTTGCTGGCACGCTATTTTCTACGTCCGGAATCGAATATATGAACACATTATTCCCGGACGAAAATATCGCGCCAGCAAAAGGTGGTTTCCAATAATAACTATGGGGAGATTCAATCTTTTTTGATTGAAACATCCAATTGCGGGAATGGTATCTCGACACCTTTTTCTTCGAAAACAGCCAGAATCTGGTTGCGAATTTGGCCAACCACTGTCCAATAGTTTTCCGATTTAGTCCATGGCCGGAGAGCGATATTGACCGATGAATCCGCAAGTTCAGTGGTAAATACTGCCGGAGCGGGATCATCGAGTACCAATTCGTGATTTTTCATAATGTCCATAGCAATTTTCACTGCAACCCCCATGTCGGTTCCATAGGCTACCCCAACCGAGACATCCGCGCGACGTAAGGGCATACGGCTGAAGTTGACAATGGGATTTCCCCATATTAAACTATTTGGCATGGTGATATATTGATTATCCGGTGTAACCAGCTCTGTAGCCATCAAACCGATATCTTTAATTGTGCCCGAAGTTCCATTGATATTGACATACTCATTCTTGTCGATAGCACGGAGCATCACAACCCATATGCCTGCGCCGATATTGGCTATAGTATCCTGCATGCCAAATCCCAAAACCAGACCTAAAACCGCGGACAAGCCCATAACAACCGAACCGACTGAAATCCCGAATGCTCCCAGAGTAAGTACAATAACTATCACCAGAAGCAATGCACCGAGGAATTTTTTGAGAAATTCCACTGCCAGTTCGGGGAGTTTACCGTGGCGCAGTCGGCTCACGAAAACAGATTTAACGATAGATGCCACTATCAGACCCACGACAAATACAACGATACCGGTTATTATCTGCGAAACGGTGGTGCTAATAAAGGGAATACTATAGTTTAGAAAAGAACTGTTTGCAAACATAATCCTCCTTTTAAATTGAATTTCACAATCTATACCAAAACAGAACTCATTGCGAAACAGGAATATCCTTCTAAGTGGCCTAATACTTTACGTATTGAAAGCCAAATTAATTTCCACCAGAGGCCTGTTTCTTGCGCATTTGCTATTTCATTTCACGAACATCGAAATACTAACGATAAAAATACTGACAGAAAAGCGATGTAATCCAAGAAAAACAATGTTTAGCGGCGATTAATTATCTAAGTTAAATTGACCAAAAGCTTCAACACACAGGGACTTTAACATAATCTTAATACAATCTTAATATAATTATTTAAGTATTTATACCGTAAGCGCGGCGTTTTTGCATGTGAAAAAATATACGATAAATTTCTTTCTAAAGATAGTTAAATCAGTATAATCCCAGACAAAAAATAAGTTCAATTAACATTATAAAAGTAATTTGTGAGATTACTTTTTTATAAGGTCCAACAAAAAAATTCAAACGGAGGTTTGAAATGAGTGAAAAGGCTGACATCCTTATCGTTGGCGGTAGCGCTGCAGGTATTGCTGCAGCTATCTCCTCGAGAAGATATTACCCTGAAAGTAAAATCGTGGTTATTAGAAAGAACGAAAAGGTGATGATCCCATGCGGTATCCCTTATATCTTCGGTACTCTGGGTGAAATCGATAAGAATCTCATCCCCGATGTTGTGCTTACCGGGAAAAATATCGATTTGATTATCGACGAGGTAACCACTATCGATAAAGAGAATAAGAATGTTGAAACTCTCCAGGGCAAAAAATTTGAATACGACAAATTAATTCTTGCAACCGGTTCTCTCCCCCTGGAACCGCCAATTCCCGGATGTGATCTGGAGAACGCCTACGTGGTGAAAAAGGAAGCCCCTTATCTAAAAAAGATGCAGGATTCACTCAATCAAGCTCACGATGTTGTGATTATCGGTGGCGGATTTATCGGACTCGAATTTGCCGACGAGTGCAAGAAAAAGGGAATTAAAAATGTAACTGTGGTAGAATTGCTTCCGAAATGCCTTCTTCTGGCTTGTGATGAAGAAATCTGCAATCGCGTGGAAAACAAGCTAAAAGAAAAGCATATCGAAATTATCAACAATCGAAGAGTCCAGGCAATAACGGGTAATGGCAAAGTTCAGGCGGTGGAATTGGACAACGGCGATAAAATCAAGGCCGATGTTGTAATTGCTGGAATCGGTGTAAATCCCAATGTGGAACTTGCCGAGAAAACCGGCCTTAAATGTGATACAAAAATGGGAGTTAAAGTCGATGAATTTATGAGAACAAGCCACAAAGACATTTTCGCGGTGGGCGATTGCTCTGAAAAAAAATGTCATCTAAGCGGTTTGCCGTCGAATATAAGATTGGCATCGATTGCAACCTCGGAAGCTAGAACCGCTGCCGGAAATTTATTCGGACTGCGCCGCAGGAATACATGCGCTATAGGAATATTCTGTACCATGATCGGTGATCTTGGAGTAGGATCCGCGGGCATGACGGAGAGAACAGCAAGAGATATGGGACTGGATATCGTAACCGGAGAGTTTGTCAAAGCGAACAGACACCCCGGATGTATCCCGGGAGCCGAGGAAATCGGTGTGAAACTTATATTCGAGAGAGACACTATGGTTTTAATCGGTGGTCAGGTTTTCGGTGGAACTTCCGTGGGAGAAATTATCAATTTCATCGGAGCTCTTCTCCAGCACAAGACCAGAGCTTATGAGATTGCCACTTTCCAGGTGGGAACTCACCCGATGTTAACCGCCTCTCCGATAGCTTATCAAATAGTTAATGCTGCGGAGAACGCTATGACCAGCAATCATAGTTAATCTTTAATCAGATTTGATATCTATTGCCGCAGGGGGTTCTTTCCCTCTGCGGTTTTTTGATTCAATCTCATTGTTTGGAATTTCCTCCAATTCATTTTCGGTAATTTCAAAGAAATTTCATACAAATCTGGCAAAGAGTTGCTCTTTTTACGCAATTATTAATAATATAATTTATATTATAAAATTTAATCTAAAAATGAGCCCAAAAGGTTAAATGCGCCAAAATTATCTAAAATAGTACTAAAATATTTAAATCTCAAATCCTTTTATAGCAACAGTTACCTACATTCAGTTATATAAAATCAAAAAAAATTATGAATAATTAAAATTATCCTTGACTTTGCCGGAAAGCTTTCTATTCTATATTGTGATTGCGTTCACAAGAGTAAAGTCGAAGAGAGATGAAAAGAATACCAGACGAAACAATTGGACGACTATTTCCTTACTTGAGAGCCTTGATGTGCCTCGAAAAAGAAGGTACTCAGGCGGTAACCTCATCGCGCCTTTCAGAAATCTGCAACATAAAATCGACCAAGATACGTAAAGATCTTTCCTATTTCGGGGATTTCGGAAAACGTGGTGTGGGCTACGATGTCATAGAACTGAAAAAAGAGATAAAGAAAATTCTTAATATCGCTCAATCGCAGAGGGTTGCGTTGGTGGGAGTTGGGAATATTGGAAGAGCATTACTAAGTTTCCCGGGTTTTACTTCTGAAGGGTTTCGCATTGTTATGGCTTTCGATAACGACGCGAAGAAGATCGGCCAAAAGATTAACGATGTTGAAATTCAGAGTGTGGAGAATCTGGAAGAGAAGATAGAAAAAAGCGGAATTCAATTGGTGATTTTAGCGGTGCCGGAAGATAGCGCGGTATCGATTGCAAATGAGCTGGCTAAGGGTGGTGTAAAAGCATTGCTTTCGTTTGCGCCCTGTCAGCTAAATATGCCTAAAACTATTAAAACTACGTGCATCGACTTGAGCACGGAAATAGCGAGATTGATTTACTATTCTTCGGAAGATCAATGAGACCGAAGAGTAAAAAGAAGGTAGAATAAATGGTAGAAACCCCACAAAAAAATGGTCATCGAGTCAGAGATTTTATCTATCTATTCGTGATTTTAATTGCTATCTGGCTGATGTTGACTTCGAGTTTCCACTGGCAAGAATTAATAGTGGGAGCATCGATTAGTCTGGTTCTCGGGTTAATTCTGGCAAAACGATATTCGAGCCTGGGATTACCACCCATATCGATCAAACGGATTATCTATTCGATTATCTACATCCTCGTTTTACTGAAAGAGATTGTGGTGGCAAATTTCGATGTTGCCTATCGAGTGATACATCCAAAGATGCCTATCAAACCGGGAATCGTGGTAATTGAAACGGATTTAAAACAGAATTTCGCCAAATTGATTCTGGCCAATTCGATCACCCTCACCCCGGGAACGTTCACTTTAGACATAAAAGACGACAAACTTCTAATACACTGGATAAATGTCCAGTCGGAGAGTATCCAGGAATCCACCAGGGAGATTGGGAAGAGGTTTGAAAAATATTTAAAGGTAATATTCGCATGAGTGAAACCATTTTCATTGTTTTCTTAAGTATCATTGGAGTGGGTATTCTGTTCAGCATCGTAAGGATGTTGGCGGGACCTACGGCTTCAGATAGAGCGGTCGCGGTAGATACTATCACTACCACGGTAGCCGCGTTGCTCGTTCTGTTGTCACTATACTTTAAACGTAACGTATATCTGGATGTTTCATTGGTTTATTCGTTACTGGCTTTTGTGGGGCTCGTTGCTCTGGCCAGATATCTGGAAAGGGGAATCTAATGGAGATATTCGGAGTAGTTATTACGGGTATTGGAGTGGTGTTTTTGATGTTGGGGAATTTCGGAATTCTCAGACTTCCCGATGTATATAATCGCATTCAAGCCGGAACGAAATGTACTACTTTCGGCGCGTTTTTTACTATCGTGGGAGTGGGAATTATACAGCCGGATTGGTTCTGGAAATGCCTTTTAATTGCCGGATTCATTCTGGCTACAAACCCGATTTCCAGCCATGCTATCGCAAGAGCCTCGCAAAAAGTGGGAGTTAAACTTTGCGATAGAAGCGTGGTGGATAAGTCGGATGAGTTTAAGAAATATTAGGATAAAACTATGATAATTATTGTTAGTTTATTAGTGCTTCTGATGTTTATTTCTGCCATTGCAGCCTTGATCTTCAAAGATTTGATTAGTGCGGTGATCGCCGCTTGTATGGTGAGTTTGATTGCCGCTATTCTCTTTTTCCTGTTGCAGGCTCCCGATGTTGCTATGGCGGAGGCCTCGATCGGAGCTGCACTGGTAACCGCTGTATTCATTATTGCAATTAAGAGAACAACGAGGTATGAAGAGTGAGAAAAATTATTGGGATAATATTACTTTGTATTATCGCATGGGGAATTTTCATGTCTCTGGCGAAAATACCTTTTGGAAAATCTGAAAGTAAAGTTGGAAACTATTATGTGGAAGAAGGAAGGCGTGAAACCGGTGCGACTAATATCGTAACTTCGGTGGTGGTTGGATATCGTGCTTTCGACACACTGGGCGAGGTTACCGTGCTGTTTTTGGCGGCGATCGGTTTGGGTGCTGTGCTGGCAACGTTGAAAGATAAAAGCCGGGCGGTTATCGAAGACGCCAGCCTGATTCTTATCACCGGATGCAAATTTCTCTTCCCGCTGATTCTGCTTTTCGGGGCTTATGTGTTCATTCATGGACATCTTACCCCGGGAGGAGGTTTTCAGGGGGGAGCGGTTGTAGCATCGGGATTCCTTTTGGCCTATCTCGGATGTCGAGGCGACCGAATTAGCAAAGTTGGAAGCGCTATCTTCGAATCGCTGGGCGGATTGACTTTCGTGGTAATTGGAATGATTGGACTCGCTATTGGTAGCAGGTATTTCCTCTCCAATTTCTTGCCTAAAAGCCAGCTGAACACTCTGTTCAGCGCGGGAATTATCCCCATAATATATATCGCTATCGGGTTTAAGGTCGGTTCGGAGTTGAGCGGAATAATCGATCAGATGATGGAGGAGAGCTGATGGCTTTTTTACAGGATTATATCTACTATATCGGAGCTTTCGGATTGGTATTCATCGGCCTGTTTATCATGTTGACCAAACACAATTTGATCAAAGTGATAATCGGCTTGAGTATTCTGGAGACCGGAGTGAACCTATTCCTCATAAGTGTGGGATATATTACAAATGGCACAGCTCCAATATTCTCGAAGCCCGGATTGAATGTTCGAGAAATGGTCGATCCGGTTCCTCAAGCGCTGGTACTTACAGCTATTGTAATCGGATTGGCAGTTCTGGCTCTGGTACTCGCTCTATCTATAAGGCTTTATAAACATTTCGGGACTCTCGATTTACGGAAAATTAAGGAGCTAAAATGGTAAATCCCGTTCTCCTGATTGTCGTTCCAATTGGGTTGGCATTTCTGACACCAATTTTAAGATTTATCTCCAAAAAATGGGTTAAATTTATACCGGTTTTGGGATTTATCTTCAATCTGGCGGTTTCTATATCGCTGATACCCGCAGCTATACACGATCCTCTGATAGTTAAACTCGGTGGATTCGCGCCACCTTTCAGCATAGTTCTGGTAGTAGGTCCAGTGGGAATTCTCTTTGCCACTTTGATATCTCTGGCCGGGGTTCTGGTATCGTTTTATGCGCTGAGTTATATCAAAGAGGGGCCACAGCAGAAATACCATATGTTGTATATGCTGCTTCTGGCTGGTGCAACCGGAGTTGTGCTCACCGGAGATATATTCAACCTGTTCGTTTTCTTCGAAATATTGTGTATATCGTCATACGCGCTGGTAGCTTATCTGGGTAACAAAGCGGGAATCGAATCGGCGATAAAATACCTTATTCAGGGCTCGATCGGCTCGAGTTTACTGTTGGTTGGAATCGGTCTTCTGTATGGTTATTTCGGCACATTGAATATGGCGGATATCGCCAGCCAAATTGGCACTGTCGATGCCAGCAGGTTGTTCATTCCAATGGCATTAATGATCACCGGATTGGGCATAGAAGCGGCTATATTCCCTCTCAATGCCTGGCTTCCCGATGCTCACTCTTCGGCACCTTCTTCGATTAGCGCAATTCTTTCGGGGATTGCAATCGAAGTTGGGCTTTACGCGGTTATTAGAGTATTGTTCACTTTGTTCGATGTTTCCAGTTTCTTGTTATTTATGCTGGTACTCGGAGTAGTAACTTTGATTATCGGCGAGCTTTGCGCGATGAGTCAGAAAAACATCAAACGAATGCTGGCGTACTCGAGTATCGGGCAGATAGGACTTATCGTGTTTGCCTTCTCACTCTCCAGCAATTTTGGAGTCGGTGGCGGTCTCTTTCAGATGATCAGCCACACACTGAGCAAAGCGCTGCTCTTTTTGGCCGCCGGGTTTATGATATATAAAACCGGCTCTATGGAGATTTCTTCATTCGAAGGAATCGGCAGAAAGATGCCACTTACCGCCTTGCTTTTCACTATCGGAACTTTCTCCCTGGTTGGATTACCGCCTTTTGTGGGGTTTGCAAGCAAATTCATGATTATTCGTGCGGCTCTGGCCAAAGGCGAGATGCTATATACTTTGTTGATAGGTTTGGTATTGCTGGCCACGGTTATCGAAGGATCTTATTTCTTTAAGGTGATTCAGGTGATGTATTTCAAGGGCAGCAAAACCGGAATCACAAAGAGCGAATCGCCAATTACCGGCCTTATCCCCATGATAATATTCGCTTCGCTGATAATATTTATCGGCGTCTATCCCGAATTCATCATGGGAATTATCAATCCGGCGGCTTCGGAACTTATCGATAAATTCAGCTATATAAGGAGTGTATTAGGATGACTCTCGAATTATTACTAATAGTCGCTTTTGGCGGTGCATTCCTCACCTATTTCCTTGGAAAGATATCGGGCAAACTTCGCAACGGATTTGCAGTACTCAATTCGTTGGCGGTTCTGGTTATGACCTCATTTTTCTATGGAATGAATATCGAGAAACCTGTCGCATTTGGTTTCTTCGATATAACTTTCGTGCTGCGAATGAACATGGTTTCGTGGTTTTTTGCTATAACTATCGTAGGTATCGGATTTCTATCCATTATCTATTCACTACGTTATATGCAGAATAAAGAAAAACTGGATTATTATTATTTCACAACTTTGTTTATAAACGCCAGTATGCTTGGCACGGTCCTTTGCGGTGATTTGCTATCGTTCTTCATTTTTTGGGAGATGATGAGTTGGAGCACTTATCTTCTAATCAGTTATAGAGGAAACGATAGAGCGGTATTCGCCGGTATCAAGTACATTATAATGTCCATTATCGGTTCGATGGTTATGTTAGTGGGAATTATCAGCTTATATGTTAATTTCGGTACACTGGAGATTACGGAGTTAGCTACGTTGATACAACTTGCGCCATTAGGTTACACTCTATTCATATTGATTCTATTCTCAATATCTTTTGCAGTGATAAATGCTTTCTGGCCTTTCCACACATGGCTTCCCGATGCTCATGCCGAAGCCGTATCGCCATTCTCATCGATATTGTCGGCGGTTCTGGTTAGAAAAGGTATGTACGGTCTTTATTTGTTTATGTATATGATTTTAGGGTTAGATCTGCTGAATAAATTGAGATTCGGAGTTATCAGTTTCAACGGAGTTTTCTGTTGGATTGGTGCAATAACTATAGTATTCGCCGCTTTAACCGCGCTTTTACAGAGTGATTCAAAGCGTATTCTCGCATGGAGTACAGTGGGGCAGGGTGGATACATGATACTCGGAGTAGCTTTTTCCACCGCGTTGGGTGTTGCCGGAGGAACTTTCCATATTCTGAATCATTGCATTTATATTGGATTGTTATTCTTTGTGGCCGGGGCTATTGAATATAGTACCGGAGGAATAAGAGATCTCGATTCACTGGGCGGACTCATTAAGAAAATGCCCGTTACTTTTATCGGTGCAATTATCGGAGTTAGCGGATTGATAGGATTACCTCTCACCTGTGGGTTTGTCTCCAAGTGGATGATATACAAAACATTGATACTTAACGGTAGCCCACTTCTGGCCTTTTTCGCTTTTTTAGGCACGTGGGGGACTATTCTATACGGATATAAATTCATACACAATATATTCCTGGGTCAGTTGCCTGAAGAACATGAAAATGTCAAAGAAGTACCTTTCTCCATGCAGCTTCCCATTATTATCCTCTCTGTTCTGGTGATACTGTTTGGCGTTTTGCCGGGAATACCTTTGAAAGTAGTCAATGTGATGGATACCTATATGGGATTCGAGTCATTGAATATAAATCTGGCCGGCGTTGTCTCGGAAACGGGAGCTTTGGACACAATAAATATATTCATGGTAATCCTGGTGGTTTTTGTAATCGTGGGATTGCTATTCAAGGCGGGAAGAAAATCACGCAAAACGGATCAATACGATAATTACGCAGCCGGAGCGGCGATTCCAAAAGGGAGATACAATTACACTGTCAATTTCTACAATCCCCTGAGTACGATTATAGAGAAATATCTTAAAGATGTGGTCGATGCATTTTATATGAAATTGACCGGATTCGTTACGAATGTAGGTGACGGTATCAGAAAGTTATATACAGGATATGTGGGTAATTACATTATGTATATTGTGGTATTTCTGGCGTTTCTGATTCTAATTCAACTGAGATGGAGTGTGTTTTAATGATTATCGTCCAGATTATATTGGTGCCCATTATAGCTCTGGTTATGGGTTTATTATTTATGGGCCTTTTCAGGAAAATGATGGCGAGAATTCAATGGCGTTACGGTCCGCCGATTACTCAGCCGCTTATCGATATTATCAGGATGTTCAGCCAAAAAACCGTTACTCACGGATTTATGTTCGAAGCCGGGTTAGTGCTATCGCTTGCCGGTTCGATTGTGGTTGCGCTATTTCTGCCAATGGGAAACATTACCGTATTTGAAACTGGTGGATTGTTGGTGGTATTGTATCTAATGCTATTAGGTCCGCTGGGAATAGCTCTTAGCAGCGGTGAGTCAGGAAATCCCAATTCGAGTATTGGAATCTCCAGAAAATTCCTTTTAGCATTGGGGTACGAAGTTCCAATGCTCCTGGTGTTACTCGCGGTGATGACTCATTATAACACGATCTCACTTGCGGAAATAGTTAGAATTCAAGCATATCGGGGATGGTCTTTTGGTTCGTTCCCATTGCTTCTGTCGGGAATTGCATATTTCCTGATTCTTCCCGCAATTTTGGGGATTAGACCTTTCGAGATAGCCGGAGCAGCTCAGGAAATATCTTCGGGCCCAAAAGCCGAATATGGTGGAAAATTCATGGCGTTTTCTACTCTTCAACATGGATTGCAGGAATTTATCGGTCTCTCGCTATTCGTGAATCTATTCTTAGGCGGAGGAGACCTTTTCGGTTTGTTTGGGATGTATGCGAACACTTTTTTGGGTAACTTGCTGGCAATCGTAGTGTTGCTTATTAAGATGCTTTTGGTTTTCGCGGTTGGAGTTTGTATCAACGCTGCTTTTCCACGTTTCAGAATCGAGCAGGCACTCAATTATCTCTGGACATGGCCCTCGCTGTTCGCATTTGCGGGGATCGTAGTTATAATGATAACCGGATAAAAAACAGGGAATATTATGGATAGAAATCAACTGGTAAAATGGATAAAAGCCCCGGCCAAGATGGGGCACAAATACTCGTTGCACGTGGTGTATTTTTGCACCGGGTGTGGAATTATCGAGATTCCACCGTCGATTACCGCGCGATGGGATGCGGAGAGATTCGGAGTTATACCGGTAGCCACACCGAGGCAGGCGAACCTGTTCTTGATTACCGGGTATGTCTCTACAAAAACTTTGAAAGCTATTATCCGCACTTACGAACAGATGCCAGAACCAAAATATACGGTCGGTTTCGGTTCGTGTCCTATTAACGGCGGCATGTACTGGGATTCCTATAACACTATCAAGAAACTGGATAAATATATCCCCATCGATGGCTGGATTGCCGGATGTATGCCTCGCCCGGAGGCCGTATTTGTTGCGGTAACCCATCTTTGGACTTTGATAGATAAAGAAATGGCTGACGGTTACAAGCGATATCGTGAGAAATACGATTATTATCGCGCCAATCAGGAAAAAGTATTCGGCGAAATGGAATGGCCGCCACTTTACGGCAAGGAATGATAATGGAAGAACTAAAATCAAAATTGGAAAAAGCTTTCGGAAGCGCGAAGATATCCAGTAATTATTCCAATAATCTGGCTATCGAACTGGATGAAACACAGGCTATATCCATGCTAAGTTATCTGAAAAACCTTGGATATAAACATCTGGCGCTGATTTCATGCGTAGATTGGATCGAAGATAATCAATTCGAACTGGTTTATGTTCTATCGGCTTATATGCCTTCCGACGACAGCTATTCGGAAAAAGAGAAATTGAATATTATTGTAAAAACGCGCATTTCGAGAGAAGAGGCCAAATATATCAGCATAATCGATATCTTCGAAAATGCCGAACCCTACGAACGAGAAATTCACGAACTATTTGGAATACATTTCGAGGGACATCCCAGATTAACACCATTGTTTTTGGTGTTAAAGTACGACAAACCGCCGTTCAGAAAAGATTTCGATACACGGCAATTTGTCGATGACTATTTTGGTAACATTCCCCCGGTAGAATAATAAAGGCAAGATATGAGAGAACTCGAACTATACTTTGGCCCACAACATTTGGGCATGGTTGGAAATTTTAGTATCACCTTGCAGGTGGAAGGGGATCGGATTGTAAAAGCCGACGCCAATCCCGGTTATCTCCACAGAGGTTTTGAAAAACTGATGGAGCAGCGCACATGGATGCAGAATTTTCCGTTGGTTTGCCGTATAAACGTCGTGGAACCGGACCATATAGAATTGATATACTCTATGGGAGTGGAAAAACTCGCGGGGATCGAAGTTCCCCCGCGCGGGAAATTCATTCGTAGCATATATTGCGAGATGGCCAGAGTGGGATCACATCTTTTCGGATTATGGGCATATTCCAATATGCTGGGTTTCGATACTGTGGCTCAATGGGCGATGTATCACCGAGATTTATTACTCGACAGGTTTGAAGAGTTAACCGGCGCCAGAGTTTATCATATTTATCTTCGCCCCGGTGGGGTACGTCGAGATTTCCCGGATGGTTTCGAGGAAAGGCTGGTTAACACGCTGCATTCTATCGGTGGGAAAGTGCCCGATTACAATGCAACATTCTTCGAAAATAGCGTTTTTGAAAAGCGAGCAAAAGGGGTTGGAGTGTTAACTCGCGAGGAAGGCATGAAACTCGGTGCGGTTGGTCATTCTATGAGAGCCAACGGCATGAAATACGATATCAGAAAAATCGAACCATATGCTGCTTACGACCAGGTCGATTGGGAAGTTCACACCAGCGAAGGCGGCGACGCCTATGCACGTCTTTTCGCAATCCGCGATGAGATGATCGAGAGTGTACACATGATATTCAAGCTTCTGGATAAGATGCCTGCCAAGGGAGAAGTTTTTACAAAAACGCCTAACCCGTTCAAGTGGAGAGTTCCGGAAGGCGATGCTTATGTGCGATGTGAATCTTCGCGAGGCGAGCTTGGATTATATATGGTGAGCGACGGTGGCATCAAACCTTATCGTGTTCATTTCCGCACACCATCTTATACTCATGGTTTAGCAGCGCTTGAGAAAGTGCTGGTTGGCGAGAGTGTAGCCGATGTGGGCAATATCATGATCAGTATGTACGTTGTTGCTCCTGAAATCGATAGATAGCAAGGTTTAAGAATAGGAAATAATTATGGGAAAAAGTAATTCACTGAATCCATTTAAAGCGGTAAAATATCTCTTTGAGAAACCGAAAACACTCTGTTATCCTTTCGAGTTAAAAGAACCCGCCGCAAGGTATCGAGGATTTCATGTCAATGATTGGGATAAATGCACCGGATGTGGCAACTGCGCGGATATCTGCCCCAATGAAGCTATCGATATGATTAAAATACCCGAACTCGAGCCCGAACCGGAAAAAGGAAAAAAGGATGAACGTCCCCAGTTGGATTACGGAAGATGCTGTTTTTGCGGGCTTTGCGTGGATATCTGTCCTCCGGGTTCACTCTCTTTGACCAAAGATTATTTCCATATTCATTTCGATACTAAGACATTCACGTTTATCCCCAAAAACGAGAAAAACGATGAAGTGAGTTTCGTTTCCGCGGAAGATTACTCGGTGTTAAAAGCGAGTTTGGGTCATCGCAAGGAGAATTATCCCGGATTCTCTCCGGAGATTAGATATGCATTGTTCGAACCGGAACCGGTAAAGATGCCGGAAATCGAACCAGACGAGCGTAAAATGTCATTTATAGAGCAGGTTTTGGGTTACGATGAAGCTCAGGCCAAAGAGGAGGCCGGTCGTTGTTTGGACTGTAAACTTTGCGAGCAAGCGTGTCCGGCTAATCTGAAAATTTCGGAATATATCGATGCTATTTATCGTGGCGAACCCAAAGAATCGTTGCATAAAATATATGAGGATAATCCTATCCCGTCGATTTGTGGAAGAATTTGTATGGCTCATTGTGAGGATGCTTGTTCGTTGAGTATTCGCGGCGAGACTGTTGCTATTCGCTGGTTAAAGAGGTTTGCCGCAGATCAAATTAAAGATTTCAAGGAAGAACTTGAGATGAAACCGGGTGAGCCTACGGGCAAAAAAGTTGGAATTATCGGAGCAGGTCCGGCTGGATTATCGCTGGGATATTTCCTTCGCCTGAAGGGCCATGATGTAACAATTTTCGACGAATTACCCGGAGCAGGAGGCGCAATAAGAACGGGGCCTCCTGAGTATCGTTTACCACTCGAGGCTATCGACAAGGATGTTGATTATATCGAGTCGCTGGGAGTCGAGTTCAGATTCAATACTCGCGTAGGTAAAGATATCGAGTTTTCAAAAATAATGGCAGATTTCGATGCGGTTTTCCTGGGAATTGGAAACACCATGAGCTATTCAACTAGAGTGAAGAACTCCGAGAAATGCGGTCAGGCACTCGATTTCCTCAGAATAAATAAAACAGTTAAACAGAAAAAAGTTGGGAAAAAAGTGCTGGTAATTGGAGGTGGAAATGTGGCTATGGATGTTGCCAGAACTGCGCTGAGACTTCAAAACATGCAATACCCGGGCGAAGAGGTGGTAACCTATGCCATGTCTTTGGAAGACTGGAACGAGATGCCCGCTACCGAGATAGAAATTAGAGAAGCAAAAGAGGAAGATGTACAGTTCAATCCTGCATGGGGACCGAAAGAAGTGGTTTTGGACGAAAACGGTAATATAAAGGGCATGGAATGCAAGAAGGTAAAATCTGTATTCGATGAAAACGGGCGATTTGCACCCACTTTCTACGAAGATCAAACCAAGTTTATCGAAGCGGATATGATTATCGAAGCTATCGGTCAGGGCGCAGATTTCTCATTCATGTCTCCAGAGCTGAAAGAGAAGATGGAGTTTACTCCAAGGCGAAAAGTCAAAGTCGATGAGAACGGTATGACTTCGATAAAAGGCATTTTCGCCGGCGGAGATATCGTGAATGTGAATCTGGACGCAGTTACCGCTATCGCCGATGCTAAAGCCGCTGCAGAAGGTATTCATGAGTACCTCGTCAAAAAGTAAAAATCGAATTTAATCCCAATAAGATTGAACCCAAGAGTTATCTGACTAACTCGAAAGTCGTTTGCCCACGATTTGGGGCGTCGGCCCCTTCGGCGACAAAAATCAATAAAGGTTCTGGTAGTATTTTGCCGCCGAAGGGGCTCGGAGGATTTAGGAAAATTCTAAGAATTTTCCTAAATCCTCCGAGCGGCGAGCTTCGCTCGCGCCGACGCCCCAAACGTGAAATTCGCGAGAATCTTTTAATAGCGAGATTACTCGAAATTATATCGAGATAGAATTATTGGGAATGGTGTTGTCTGGTATTATTCGGATGATATGTTCGCGGTTGTACGCAGACCGACATCGAAAGCGCGATGCAGGGGGCAATCCGAATAGCGATAATCCGGGTAGTAATTCGGAGGTGTTTTCCAGCTGCCGCCGCAGAGAGCTCTGGCTGCACAGGTGAAACTCTGATATTCGGGAACATCGCGCACCGTGGTAAGCCACTCCCATATATTTCCTGCGAGATCGGCGAAATTTGTGGTTGGATAACTTCCCGTGGGAGCGAGTTTAGCAAATCCATCGCTATCGCCATGAAAATTCCCCGGGATATTAGGTGCTAACTGCGATGCTGCGCGCCATTTTTCCTCAGTTGGAAGTTCAGTATTGGCCCATTTGCAATATGCCCAGCATTCCCACCATGAGATGCCGGTAACCGGATGAAACGGTCCGATAGCGATAGTGTCGCTTGCGTAAGGTGGATCGTCGAAATTCTTCCATCCAGCGGGACAGAGCCAACCAAATTTACCCTGAAAATTCCATCCGCGTTTTGGCACTGTGATACTACCGTCGTCCACAATCCAATATTTCTCGATTTCGTAAGCTCCATCTTCCACAAAAGACGCGAACTCCAGATTTGTTGTCTCGAATCTGGCCAGATAACTTACAGCGTTTTCGGCGGGTTCGATTTTGATATATTCGCCACCGTAGCCGGTGCCGTCATACGCGAGAAGATGTGGTGGGAGATCGGGATTTTCTATCAAATCGATTGGGATTTCGATTCTTCCCGGCGAAACTTTCACTCGCTCGTTATCCAGGTCTATCTCATTGTCCGCAAAAGCCAGTCTAAAGGAGAGCGAATCGCTATCGGCATCATAAACAGAATACTCGATTATAAAATGATCCTCTTCGATTTGACTTTGGAGATTAAAAATAATCGGAATCGAGTTTGAAAAAGTAATAGTAAACAAAATCAACAATATTAAAACCGATGGAGTGAAAGGAGAACTAAAAAAAGTGCTTCTTTGAGGAAAACTACAGCTCATATCTGTCCAATCATTAAGAAAAATATACAAATCGATTATATAAAATATATAAACTGCCGCATGATATGCAATTATCATCTAAAAGTAAATGACGATAATTAAAAAAGCGCTTTCATATTGCCCTTGAACCCTTTAAATTGATAACACACAAAGTAAAAAGGAGTAGCATGAAAAAGAGATACGCTTTCATTTTGATAATAATTGTATTACTGGGAATTTTCTCCTGTTCGGAGAATTCAACCGACCCCGACGATGACAATCAACCAGAATTTCAATACAGCGAGGATCTTTATATCCCGGAGAATGACAGCTCTTTTGTCGATGTTACAATCGCCGGCGATACTCTTGTTTTCGATTTCGATTCACAACCGAACGATAGCGATTTTGCTATGGGGAAAATCCTGGTGGGGACCACGGGAAATGGCTATCTGCGAAGGGTTATCGAGGAACCGCTTGTTCTCGGCAATTCGGTTACGGTGATAACAGAGCAAGCCACTATCGTGGATGCGGTAATCGACGGTAGCGCTTCGGGAACAGCACCTCTGGTGATCTCGAGTTCATCGTTGAAAAAGCTGGATTATCAGAGAGAAGTCGAAATCGATGATAAAATCTACACCATGAAAGTCCGTTCCGAAACACCGACTTATTCGAGAACTCAAGAGACTTCAAATGTAGATTTCACGGATATCGAGATTGCTTTCGAAATCGCCGAATATAATGCGGTAACGATCGAAATCGACTCTGTAATTTTCAGTATCGACGGCGATTTGCATTGGAAATTCGCCCTCCATGATAGCATGGTCGATACCGTTTATCTGGCGGTAGAACAGGATTACGGAGTCCGATTTACCGGAGTGGATTTCACCATGAGCCAGACAATCCCTCTCGGTTCACAGGAAATCGAATTAACCGAGATCGATTTTGCTCCAATAGTGTTTACTTTGGGTATTTTCCCAGTTGTTATTTTTCCCGAACTGGAAATCTCTTTCGAGGCCTCAGCTGGATTGACTATTTCATGCGAATCTTCGGTGGGAAGTAATGCGCAAATCGAGGCTGGATTCACTGCGGGAGCGGAGTATATCGGAGGAATGTGGAGCCCTGTATGGGACAAATACCTCGATGGCAGCGGTTCAGTCGAAACAGACGCCACAGAGAGCATCTCCGGAGAGATTACCGAAGGAATTCAGACTAACTTTTCATTCTTATTCTATGGTCTTACCGGACCGGGGCTTTATTTGACTCCATATCTTTATCAGGAAATGGGATTTCCTCCGCTCTCCATGGGAATCGGCGCTGGAATCGACGGAGGATTGAGCTATTCTTTCAGTATCCTGTCGATCGATCTTGCGTCTTTTTCCTACTCCCTCATAGATTATAGATATCCTTTCCTGGAATGGGAGCAGGATAGGCCCTATCGTCCGGAGCTTGTCTATCCGGTTTCGGGAACGACTTTCGTGGATACCGATTTCGATCTGGAATGGAATGAGGTAGTTGTGGCCGATGATTACAATTTGCAAATTGCTACGGACAGCCTTTTTTCCTCGCCCGAATTCGAACAAGATATCGATTCGACGCAATATAATGCACCATCGGTACTTGAGGATGGAATCTATTTCTGGCGAGTGAACGCCACCGGCAATGGAATGACCGGAGATTGGTCGGAGATACGTGTATTCGGTATCGGCGATGTTGCACCTACCGCGCCCGAGTTAATCGCACCCGACAGTGGAGTATCTTTGACTGGAGTTATGCCAGATCTCGAATGGGAAGAGCTATTATCGGTGAATAATTATGAATTACAGATCTCGATCTACGAAGATTTTCACCAGACAGTTTTAGATACAACCTTATCGGACGGTCATTTTACTCCCGATAGCCTTCAAACCGAGATATATTATTGGCGAGTTAGAGGTATCTCTCCGGAGGGAATATTAGGCGAATGGTCGGAAATTTGGTCGTTCAGTACTTTTTTCGTTCAGATAGGTGAAATGGGTCGATGCGAACTCTCCGGGCAACCGTCCGAAATATGTGTTGAAGGAAATCTTGCCTATTTCGTTAGCCAGAATGCATTGGATATAGTCGATTTTACGAGCCCGACAGCACCATCGTTGCTTGGCACATGGGATGCCTCCAGTTATTGCACCGATGTGGTTAAATACAGCGATTATCTTCTGATTGCGGGTGGTTCGAGCGAAGGCTTGATTGTGCTGGATGTTTCTACTCCAACAGTGCCCGAATTACTATCGACTCTGGATATAGGTTATTCCGGAATCAAATTGGATGTTGAATATCCCTATGTCTATATTAATACGAGTGTCGGGCTGAAGATCGTGGATATCTCCGATGTTTTAGCGCCAAATCTAATAGGAGAAGCCGAGAATCTTAATAATGGAGAGAAAGATGTGGTTGCTATAGGCGATATGGTGCTAACCGGCTACGATTCATACTATTCGAGCTTTTTGGGGCTTCATATTCTGGATGTCTCCGATCCAACCGATCCGGTTTTTATCGGGCAAACCCTCAAATCTGCTCGAGCTATAGCAGTTAACGACCATATAGCCTATGCACTCTATTCTCTAAATAGAGAAGATTTTGCAATCGTGGATATCTCCAACCCATCGGAACTCTCCGGTATGTACGATGGCCAACTCGCGGAATACAGCTGCACATCAGATCTCAAATGTATCCAATATAACAATTCCCGCGTATTCACCGGACAGGACGATCCCTATATTCTGGAGGTAATCGATGTCTCTGACCCCGCAGAACCATTTAGAATGGCATATCTGAATGGCGATTATCAAGATGGAGTACGTTGTATAGGAATTACCGGAGATTATATCCTCACCGGTACAACCGGCAGCGATTGCGTTATCTACGAGATGGATTGAGTAAAAAAATACTTTGCATCTGCCAAACTACACCCAATTAACCCCGTCGTGCGATTGAGTGATTCTCATTATCTCAACGTTCGGGGGCGTCGGCGCGAGCGAAGCTCGCCGCTCGGGGGATTCAGGAAAATTCTTAGAATTTTCCTGAATCCCCCGAGCCCCTTCGTCGGCAAAACACTACCAGAACCTTCGAATAGTTTTGCCGACGAAGGGGCCGACGCCCCCGGGGCTACGATTGATTTGAGATGTGCGATTTAAACACGAAGATCTGATGGGTTTTATGGGTTTGGCACATACAAACCGAAGCTATTTTACTCCGAAATATTTTTCCATACGGTCGAAAGCTTTATTGATCATATCTTCCGGGACACAGAAAGACATCCGCAAGTGGCCTTCTCCGGTAGGCCCGAAAGCGATTCCCGGAGTTGTAGAGACTTTAGCGTTATTCAACAACTCGATACAGAACGATGTCGAATCTTCTCGTCCTTTATCCACAAGGATTCGCGGGAACATGAGGTATGAACCTTTGGGTCGAACGTAATCGAATACAGAATTCATCGCATCCAATCTTTCACACATAAGGTTTCTCGTTTTCAGGTAATGTTCTTTGAATTTTTGTACGCAATCCTGAGGAGCTTGCAGTGCGGCTATTGCAGCGTATTGTGAGACAACCGGAGCGCAGATAGTTAATGGTATATGAGCTTTTCTTATCTGGGGAATCAGTTCGAGGTCGGCATGAATATAACCAAGACGCCAACCGGTCATGGCATAGGTTTTGGTGAAAGTAAAGCAGCTTATAGCATTCTTTCTCATCTCCGGGATTGAACCGATACTAAAATGTCGGGCATCGTCGTAGATGAAATATTCGTATGCTTCATCTGTTATCACAAGCAAATTGTTTTCCAGGGCTATTTTCGAGAGTTTGCGTAGGCTTTCTTCTGAATAAACTGCTCCGGTTGGATTCGAAGGCGAGCAATAGATAATTGCTTTGGTTTTAGAATTAATCGCTTTTTTAATCCCCTCGATATCAAGCTCAAAATCTTTATTTTCAAAGCTTGGAACGAATACTGGTTTTGCCGACGCTAACTGCACCAATCTTGCATGGGTAGAGTATGTCGGAGTGGGAAGAATTACTTCGTCGCCCGGATCGAGTAATGATAGACATGCTGATGCGAGTCCTTCGATTGCCCCTGTTGTTACAATTATCTCGGAGATATCAGCTTCTATATTGTTGTCACGCGCCAGTTTTTTTACTATCTCTTCTCGAAGTTGAGGAAGCCCCTGATCGGTAGAATATCCGCCAACCAGATTATTCTCGATAGCTTCGATTGCAGCGTCATTTATATGTTTGGGGGTTCCGGAAGTCGGTTTTGCCCATGAGAGAAATGCGACATCGTCGAGTTGTTTTGAAAGCCTGGTCATCTCGTGAATAGCGGACTTTTTCATTGATAATATTTTCTGCGAAACTCTCCAGTCTTGCATTATCCTTCCTTCTTTTGCTTGATATCTTCCAGTTTTTCCGCTGCGCTAAGAAAGATATTTCCCATCATGCGATACTTGTGGATAATTCGTCCCAGCGATTTATCGCAAGTATTGGGATCTTCGAGTATTTCTTGGCACTGCTTCAATTTGCTCTGTGCATCATCGATTTTCTCATTAATCCAGAACTCGACTCTTTCGGAATTGTGCCTGATCGCTTCGACAGGGCAGATATTATGGCAAATCGCACAGCTAATACATTCATTCATATCGATTTCCGCTCCATCATTCTCGATAGCGATAGCGTCCACGGGGCATTCCTCGGCACAGATACCGCAGGAAGTGCAAGTTTCTTTATCGATCCATGGCATAATAATTCCTTTCAATTTTGGTTTTTCAATATTATGTAATAAGCTAATGGATAAAAAAAGTAAATCAAGCCTAATTTTTCGATTTGAGATTTGTTCCCCTAAAAGATAGTTTTATCGAATTCGAGTTCTGATACTAAGCGTAAAGTATTGAATTTTGGACTTCTATTACTATATATTTCACTAGTAGAGTTTTTATTTCCAGAAAAAGGGTTACTTAATGAAAATCTATTTAAAGGCATTTAAGATATGGATTATACTGGCAATTCTATCGGTAGGATTTGCCATATTTCGTGAAGCGGTTTTTATTCCACTCACAGGAGTTAGCTTCGTTCTTTCCAGGATATTGCTTTTACCTCTGCAAATTGGTTATGTTTCTCTCCTCGCGTGGTTTTTACTTAAAAAAGAGGATAATCTGAGTCAATCTGTCGCATGGACAATCGGAGTAATTTGGCTGGTTTTAACTCTTATTTTCGAATTCGTATTCGGAATTTTAATAATGGAACATTCATTACAATATCTTCTGCAAGATTACAATGTGCTGCAGGGAAGAACATGGCCTTATTTCCTTATAGCGATTTTAATATCGCTGCCGCTAATCAATAGCATCAAAAAGAGAAATTCTGATTGAAAAACACCAGTATATTATTACTATTTTCTTAACATTTGTAATTCTTTTAGAAGAACAAGGAGAGTACTATGACAGACAAATGGGGAATTAATCTCAAAGAAGTTCATTGCCCCAATTGTGATGAGAAGATGCCCGCTCTTAGAATCCCCAAAGATATTCATCAGCTAATGTGGGGAGGCTGGACTTGCCCTAATTGTGGCTGCAAAATGGATAAATTCGGGAATAAGGTCGAAGAGTAAATCGACAAGGTAGATGGTCATTCTACTTCCCGACCTCCTATCTGTTTGAATACAAGGATTTCTTCGATAAATATAATATTTGTTAATCCCGCGTTTCGGGGGCGTCGGCCCCTTCGGCAGCAGAAATCAATAAAGGTTCTGGTAGTATTTTGCCGCCGAAGGGGTGCATTTATTACGGGGAAATTCAAATGAATTTCCCCGTAATAAATGCACGGCGAGCTTCGCTCGCGCCGACGCCCCCGAACGCGGAGATCATAATATTTGAAAATAAATTGCTATTGTACAGCAAACTAATGGGAAAAACATTATCCGGGGATATGAAATTTTTCACTTGAGATTAATTCTCTTGATTTTCCCCAAGAAAGCTATTATTTTTTCTAAAACGATACTATCAAACATCAAAAGGAGTATTATTATGAAAGCAACGTGGTATCTGATAATGATCCTATTCCTGGCTGCCTGTACAATTGCAAATTATCCCACAACCGATGAGTCCGATATTCTAATTAACCATATCGAGATACCCAAAGGATGGACATACCATTATAATGCCGGTGGTGTTACTCAGGGACAGTTAGACTTAATCCTATGGGATCCCAATAATAGTGCGAGAAGAGCTTTTATTTTCTATGCTATTCCAATACTGGAAGGATATGCTACACCCTACAACATTGGACATGATTACCTTTTCCAAAATATGACTTATCACTTCAACCATCCCATGGTTCAAGGGGGAAGATTGTTTGACTATGTTCCTCAATTAGAGATAAAAAAAACGTATTCTTCAGGTATAACCAGTAATCCATCAGTTGTAGAAGGTACGCCTTATTCAATTACTACAAAAAAATATATTGCAGATGTAAAAATCGATGGTTCACCAGCAAAAGCACATTGTGAAATTGGAATATATACAATAAACGGAATGAAGTTCTGCGGCTTCATTTTACTATGTACTGCTCCACAGAATGAGTTCCCCAAAGTCGAGAATCAACTCGTGAATATTCTCTACGACACTGAATGGAATGAAGCTAAATTACAGCAAATAATAAATCAGGGTAAATCTGTAAGTAGAACCCACGAAACTGAAGGCGAATCTGCTTCGGAAATGGCAAAAACAAATTCGGATATTCGATACCAGGTGGAATCAGATCAATTAACTAATTGCAGAAGAGTCAAAGATCTTTCCACCGGGACTATTTATAAAATGTCTAACGAAGATTATTACCAATTACAGGAATACCAATTTAAATATAATGGTAGGACCTTTGTCGATGCCGAAGATGATGACTATCTTCAAGATTATCAATCCTGGAGTTGGTAGCTCCTAACTGAATTTTCAGTTAATCCCGCGTTTCGGGGGCGTCGGCCCCTTCGGCGGCAAAAATCAATAAAGGTTCTGGTAGTATTTTGCCGCCGAAGGGGTGCATTAATTACGGGGAAATTCAAATGAATTTCCCCGTAATTAATGCACGGCGAGCTTCGCTCGCGCCGACGCCCCCGAACGAGCAATTCGCTGAAATATTTTCTATGAAAATAAAGATGTAGATATAAGTGGTTGGAGGGTGAAGTGGTCCGGCATTTTTACGAAAAAACTTGCATTGCAGAAAATTCTGGTTGGCGCGAGAGAAGGGTATGGCGCGAAATTTGAATTTTAGCAAATTGCTTGACATGGGGATTATTGGAATCCGTACGTCCGAAGGACATAGCACGGAGCGTGACAGCCATTATAACCCTAAAAACGAACTGATTCCAATTTTTTCCTATATAGGCCATTTTCCGTTTGCTTTATATAACTCTACTTTTACATTTCTAAATAAGTTGGTAGTATCAATATTTAATCATGGAGTTAAAACATGCTAAAACGATGGTTATATGTCGTCCTGGGGTTGATAATTAATATCTGTTTGGGTACAGTATATTCATGGAGCGTATTCAAAAAGCCGCTCGAAGATCTATTCACATGTAGCGCTACTCAAAGTGGAATGCCTTATATGATATTCCTCGCAGCGTTCGCTTTTTCCATGCCTTTCGCGGGATTCTTTTTAGAAAAATTAGGACCACGCTTAACTGTGATTATCGGTGGAGTTTTCGTTGGTTTTGGATGGGCAGTGTCATCATGGGCGGGAAGTATTGGAGTTATCACATTGACCTACGGTTTAATCGCCGGAATCGGTGTGGGTATTACCTATGGTGCACCACTTGCAGTCGCTACTAAATGGTTCCCAAAGAAAAAAGGCCTGGCTGTCGGATTGACTCTGGTAGGTTTCGGTCTGTCGCCATTTATTACCGCACCATTGGCCAGACATCTTATTGCCACTAACGGGGTGATGTCCACATTCCTGACACTGGGAATAGCATTCTTTGTAATCATCGTAATACTGTCGTTGCCACTGCGTTTCCCGCGCGAAGGCGAACTTGCAATCGAAGGTTCATCCAAAAAGAAAGAATCCGAAATCGAGATTGGGCCGGCTCAGATGCTCAAGAAAAAACAGTTCTATGGGCTATGGATTTGCTACGTTATCGGAACTTTAGCCGGATTGACCGTAATTGGAATAACCAGCCCGTTTGGTGTCGAAGTTGTCGGATTGACCGCAGCTGGCGGAGCAGTAGCAGCATCGATATTCGGTATTTTCAACGGCGTTGGAAGACCGATATTCGGCGCATTGACTGATAAATTGGGACCAAGAAAAGCAGCCATCTTATCATTTATCATAATTATTGCGGCATCCATTCTGGTGCTGATTCTGGGAGATGTACCCGGAATGTTCTATCTATCATTTGCCATATTCTGGATGCTTCTCGGCGGATGGCTGGCGATCGCGCCGGCAGCCACCAGCGCTTATTTCGGGTTGAAGCACTACTCTAAAAACTACGGTTTCATGTTCACCGCTTATGGTGTGGGTGCGATTATCGGGATGCTTATCTCGGGCAAATTGAAGGATGCCTTGGGAAGTTACACTTATACTTTCTATCCCGTTATGGGACTTGCGGTTATCGGAATTATTGTGGCAATCTTTACTCTGAAAAAACCCAAAATTGAAAGCTAATCAACTTAGATGAAAAAAAGAATGAGTCGTTGGGGTATCGGCGTGATTTTCGCGCCGGTATCCCTCGCCTATGGCATGTTTACTCTGGCATTGACCTATATCTTCAAGCCGCTTTTTAACCTGGATTTCATCCCATCCACAATAAGAATTATCATTGGATTACTATTCCTTGTGATCGGAATTCCGTTTTTCATCTCTTCTGTTGTTGCTGTAAGCCGTGCTTATAATGCCGATAAACTCGTTTGCAGCGGCATTTTCCGCTGCTCAAGACATCCCCTTTATGCTTCATGGGTATTTTTTCTGGTGCCCGGAATTGTTTTCCTCTGTAATAGCTGGATAGGCTTGACTACACCGCTTTTCATGTATATCCTTCTGAAAAATCTGGTGCGAAAAGAGGAGATTTATCTGGAAAACCGTTTCGGTTCGAAATACATCGAATACAAGAAAAAAACGCCCTGTATTTTGCCGATAGGATTTCTTTATAAAATTCGCTAAAATAGTAAAGACAAGAAATTCAGGCCTAAGCTATGTTGAAAAAAGAGATTAAAATTACCGAAAAACGGGGAATAAAATATCTCCTCGATGAAAAAGGCAAACCCAAAAAATACGAATCCTGGCTTGGAGGATTACTTTCGTCATTTTATGATCTTCTTATGGAGAAAAAAATATTTCCCATGCTGGATGCCGATATGAAAACGCACGAATCTTTTCTTTTTGACGAATTACAGCAAATCCACGGAAAAAAAGTTCTGGAACTTGCCTCGGGAAGTGGAAGTGCAGTTAATTTTCTTCCCAGCGATAACCATTATGTCGGTTCGGATGTTAGCCCGGGGCTATTAAAACAGGCAATCAAAAAAATGAACGCTGCCGGATTTCAATCACCGGAGTTTTACCTTGTCGATGCCAACGAGATCCCTTTCGCAGAGAACAGCTTCGATTATTGTCTGTGCGTTTTGTCGCTGAATTTCTTCCACGATGTCAATACGCTTCTGTCTGATATCAAGAAGATATTGATTTCCGGTGGCGAGATGTTCTGTTGTGTGCCGGTGCCGGAACGTAACCGCAAAAATAGCAGCATTCGCGGCAAATTATATTCGGAAAAAGAGTACTCAGAGATGTGCGAAAAATGTGGTCTGAAATTCGAGAGTCTGCCAATTCAAAACGGCGCAATTCTCTATTTTAAAATTACTAATCCCTGAATTCAATTTTCTAACAAGTCCCGGAAATCCCAAAAAGACTCGGGCTCAATTAATGCTTAGCGTTCATGGATTGAATTTTCAGATACCCGAGATATGGACGATTAAAATTAACCCACTTATGGACAATTTTTTTGCCTATCAACTTGATTAGGGTGGAGTTTATACTTGGGAATTTAACCCTCTTCACTAAACCGACAAAACAACTCGATGCAGTTGTGAAAAATATATCTATAGCATCGCTGATAGCATTACTGTATGAATAAAAATCATTGAAACAATCGATCATGCCTCGTTGGAGTTCCTCGGCGGTTAAATTTTTTGGCTCGAATACAACATGTAAGGCATCGTAAAAATTCCATTTTTTATGAAGCAATCTACCTTCACTCTCAATTTTCCGGTAAAACTCAGTTCCCGGAAGAGGAGTAAGAATCAGATATTGAACACTCGATAATCCGGTTCGACGGCAAAATTTTGCTGTCGATTCAAAGATTGTGGCCTCGTCCGAATCAGCACCAAGCATAAACATGCCGTGTACCATAATCCTTTTTTCTTTGAATACTCGAGCTGCATTCTCGATATCCTCAACAGATTGGGATTTTTTGATATCTTTAAGGCTTTGTGGATTTATAGATTCGAAACCAATATAAACCGTTTGACAGCCATTGTCAGCCATCTGAGCAATCAGATCCTCATCACGGCTAACATCAGCCCTGAGTTGACACGACCATTTGATGTTAAGATTCTCGCTTTGAAATCTTCCCAAAATTTCACGAGTTCTTTTTTTATTTACTACAAAATGATCATCTACAAAGAAATATTTCTTTGCTTTATAGGCTTTTACTTGTTCGATTACTTTATCTACGCTGGCAGAGCGATATCTATGGCCAAACATCTCAGTGACCGAACAGAAGTTGCAATCATAAGGACATCCTCGCGAGGTCATAATAGGATATGTTTTTATTCGTTGCCATTCTTTTATTAGAGTGAAATCTGGATTTGGAATAACATCGAGATTATCGAGATGTTCTCCATGGACAGTTTTATCCTGAATTTTACCACTTAAAACATCGATTATTTTCGTTTCGGCCTCGCCAATGAAAATTTGATCGAAATCGTCTATGACGTCCTCAGGAATCATACTTGCATGAATTCCTCCGATTATCGATCTGGATTCGAGCCCTTTTGCGCTTCGAATTTCTTTGTATTGTCTGGCAATTTCTTTGCCCCGTTCAATGGTGGCTGTCATGCAGCTAACTCCCAGCACGTCGATATCCGCTAATTCTTCTTCGTTAATTTCACGTTTTAAAATATTTTCATTGAAAATTTCTACATTGAAACCAGCTTTTTTAGCGATAGTGCCTAAATATACCGGGCCGAGCATCGGAATAGTCATCTGTTGAGCGAAAACATTAGAATAAGCGCCCATAGGTTCGACAAAGGCGACCTTTGTTTTTGAATAATTGGTCATTTTACCTCATGGTTAAATTTTTTTCTTTAGCTTTTCCAATACTAGCAAAGAGAGACCGAAGACAACAAAGGAGATGGGCCACAGGCTGGTAGATATTGCAAATACAGTAGTTAATATAAGGAAAAGTCCTATAAATACAACAGAAAAATAGACATAAAACATATTTTGTTTCATTATAGCTATCGAAAGGAAGCTAAAACCTACAAGTCCGAGAAAGATGGGCCATAATGTGGAGAGGTTTTTCCATGAAGTGAAATTTAAATAATAAAAAAATGCGCCAAGTAGAAAAATAAAGGTCCCCAACCAGATAAGGGTATCGTCGGATTTTTGGCCTTGAATAAAAAGCAACACGAAACCTGAACCAATAATTATAAGGAATAGAGGCCAGTGTTGAGAGATGTTTCTTAAGATCGAGAGGTTTTCCAGCGTTAATAAAATACCAACAATAATAAAAAGGACAGCTAAAAAATATAAGGTACGTTTTTCCCGCAAAAAATTACCTCGAAGAAAGAGTTAATCGAATTATCGCTATAAATATATCAATATCTTATTCTTGTACTATACTAAATTTGGAAAAATATATATAATAAAAATGCCACTCCTGTTATAAAGCTATTAGAATCAGTTTCTCTATAACGGAGAGAGGAAAAATTTATGATTCATTTTTAGGATTTTTGGATTTATTTTTTGTCAAAGCGGCAGAGACAAGTTCGCGGAAAAGCGGTTCCGGTGTCTCCAGGCGGCTTATCAGCTCCGGATGATATTGTGTTCCAAAGAAAAAGGGATGATCGGGCAATTCCATAACCTGCATAATTTTGCCGTCGGGAGTCGAGCCAGAAAATACCATTCCTGATTTCTTCAGCAATTCCACATATTCCGGATTCACTTCGTAGCGATGGCGGAATCTTTCTCGAATCTGACTTTTTTCATAAATCCCTCGAGCCAATGTTCCCTTTTTTAGAGAAACGTCCTGGCCGCCAAGGCGCATAGTTGCCCCCTTTTTGGTGACATTTATCTGATCGGGAAGGATACAGATTATCGGTTCGGGAGCATCGCCGCCGTCCTCTTCGATTTCGGTTGTACTCGCGCCCTTAATATTGCATACATTACGCGCAAATTCAACAACCGCGAGTTGCATGCCATAGCAAATCCCCAAAAATGGAATATCGTTTTCGCGACAATAGCGAATGACTTCGATTTTGCCCTCGATTCCTCGAGTACCGAATCCGCCGGGGACAATCACGCCGTCGATTCCTGCCAGGCGTTTATCAATAGAAATAGTACCGTTCTCGATTCCGGTGGTTTCCACCCAATCTATATCCACATGGGTATCGTTATGTGCACCCGCGTGAATTAACGCTTCGATTATTGAGGCATAGCTATCTCTCAATCGAGTATATTTACCGCAGATTGCTATAGTAACTTGCTTTTTAGGCTTTTTAATCGTATCGACCAGTTTTCTCCAGTCGGACATACGCGGAGGTGAATAAATCGACAGTTTTTTATGGAGAATTTCGGTAAGGCCTTCACTATCATAGCGCAAAGGTATCTCGTAAACCGTTTCCACATCGACACCCGAGATCACTGCATCGCGTGAAACATTGCAGAAATTTGAGATTTTCTGTTTAATTTCAGATGCAAGCGGTTCTTCGCATCGTCCGATGATGATATCCGGGAAAATTCCACGTTCGTTGAGCAGCTTAACTGCTTGTTGAGTTGGTTTGGATTTTTGCTCGTGTGTGCCGGTTGGAATTGGAATATAAGTTAAAAGAATGAACACGATATTCTGAGTGCCTTGTTCCTGGCCGAGTTGTCGAACCGCTTCGATATAGAGTTCATTTTCCATATCGCCAACTGTCCCGCCGATTTCAATAAGGCAGATATCGGCTTTTTCATCGTCGGCAATCTTATGTAACCACATTTTGATTTCATCTGTAACATGTGGAATAAGCTGGACTGTTTTTCCCAGATAGTCGCCACGGCGTTCTTTATTAAGAATTTCCTGATAGACTTTTCCCATAGTGAGGTTCCATCGAGAGTTCGCGGTAACTCCTAAAAATCTCTCGTAGTGGCCGAAATCCATGTCCACTTCGCCACCGTCGTCCAGAACAAATACTTCGCCGTGTTCGATAGGATTCATGGTTCCCGGATCGGTATTGAGATAGCCATCGCACTTGATAGGAATGACTTTAAGCTTGCTGCCTAAAATGTGTCCTATGGATGCCGAGGCAATACCTTTGCCCAAACCGGATAAAACTCCGCCTGCGACTACGATATATTTAGTTTTTCTGGCCATATTCCCCCAAATGAAATTTAATTACATATATAATAATCGTAAAATTCGAATTTTAAAAGGGAAATCCGAAATCTTAATAGAAATATTGGAGAAAACTCGATTTTTGGAAAGCCATTAAAACAATTATTGATCGAGGAATTCTTTGACTTCGCCATCGGGAATTGGACGAATCTTGCCGGTGTTAACATCGAGAACTCGTCCAGCCTCGATTCTAGCGTGATCGGTGTATCCGCGTTTTTCCCAATATCCGGGAACATAATGATCCATAAGCTCGATTTTAACCACGCTTTTTGCCGATTTATATCCCCATAAATAGGGCACAAAAGCTCTGATCGGGCCGCCATAATCCTCATCGAGCAATTGACCATCGAATTCGTAAGCCAAGAGAGTTCTCTCTTTTCGGGCAATCTCCACGGGAATACTCGTGTCGTAAATTTTACCCACCGACCAGAAGCGAATATATTCAACATCGGGTGAAGCCTCCACCAGATCGAGAATGTCGCTCAATTTTACTCCTCCCCAATCACCATTAACGCTCCATCGAGTGACGCTGGTCAATCTTGCCTCGGCAATTGTCCTGGGCATATTAATTATATCATCCCAACTTAAAACAGTAGGTTTCTGGCATAAACCGCTAACCTCGATCTCCCAAGACTCGCGATCAAGCTCCCCCGGATGACCTTCGGCCCAAAAAACGGGGGTTTTCATTCTGGCTAAATTGCTCATCGGCTCCTCCTTGGAATTACTGTCTCCCGAACAACTCGACGTTATTATCACAATAGATAACAGTAAGATAATCGATATTCTCTGATTCATGTATCTCATATTTCTATGTTATCCACACTTCCCCATAATTCAAATTTTACATTCGCAGATGTAAATTGATGGGACAATCTGTGTGCTTCGCGTTGGGGGGCGGCGCGCCTTTTCCGGCAAAACGCGGAAGCGTTTTGCCGGAAAAGGCGCGAGGGGCAGATCGCCGTAAAGTTATAATTTAAACCTTATTTTCAGCGGCGATCTGCCCCTGACGTTCCATAGAGCAAAAAAACTCAGTTTTTTTGCTCTATGGAACGTGCCGCCCCCCCAAAAGATCAATACGCAGCTATTTAAGATATGTTATGCGTTTAAGTGTTCTGTTAGTGGATGTGGGGATTCGGATAAAATATACCCCCGAACATATATCGGACGATGGTTGCCACACGATAGAATTCTCAGTACTTGGAGAAAGCGTTTGCACCAGATTGCCGGATATATCGAATATCTCGACTTGGGAATTGTTTGGAGAATATATTCGACATGCGCTATTGAATGGGTTTGGCCACACGGTCAAATCGCGATTCTCGGGAAGATCTCTTTCGGTGATATCCGTAGCGGCGATAAACCACCATGAAAATGTCGAGAGATTTGGTTCGCCGATATCCGGTTGATCCCAGAGTCCCATTTCGACCCAGGTTGTCTCTTCGGGAATAATTGTTATTTCGGCGAGTGAGAAAGCTACTAAGATCAGCGAATCGCCTTCGCAGATAATACCGGGCGTGCCATTGGAGATTGTATCTGAACCCTCGATATACATATACCAGTTATTCTGATTAGTTCCTGAAAGGAGATCGCTGTAATTGTACATTCCTCCGTCGGGCATATAAGGGATTATTCCTGTCGGTTCGTAGTAATCCAGCGAGGGTGGAGTTGTATCAAGATAGAATTGATATATTCTCGATGTATCGGGGCCTTCGTTGCCCAGAACGTCTTCGATTTGATCGATACTAACTTCGATAAGGCCGTCGGCAGTGCTATCGGGAAGATCTATAAATAGAGAATCTCCGCTAAGACTCATTTCGGAGCTATAGCCGGTAATAAGTGTAGAATTAATGTGAACCTGAACACTGGTCAGCTCGACACCATCTTCATCGTCGAAAACCATGACGATAGGAGTATCCGCCGAGACAAAATAATCCGCGGGAGGAAAGAAACTGGTCATTATTGGACCTTCGCTACGTGCACCCCAATATCCGATAGCATTCTGGAAAAGCCTGTCCTGATTGGGAGTAGGATCATAATAATAATCCCAACCAAAATAGACCACACACCCAGCACCGATCTCCTTGAATCCGGTATGCATATAATCGCTTCCTGAATAATTACAAATCACTACCGGTGTGTAGGTAGAATAGTATGAATAGGCGTAAGAAGCATTCATGCCGCTAAAAGTGGAAGCCACACTATCTGCTAATGGGTGTGATGGTAAATCGACAGTTAATGCGTCACCCGAAGTTCCCGTGCTGCTTCCCCCAATAGAATCGAAATCCGCTGCGTTAATAAAATCCTTCCCATGGCTGAACATCCCAATAAGTAATCCGCCCGAACCGACCCATGTGTGTAAATCCGGTCCTAAAGCTGCCCCGGCTAAAGCAACGGCCGTATATCCACCACTCATTTCACATTCGGGGACAATAAATACATCGATACTATTCAAACTGTCCAAAGTAATCGCAGTGTAATCGTTGAATTCATGAAGCACATAGTCATAGGGAGCTTCATCCAAAGCTTCCAGAATGTTCTCATACTCTCCGTCAATATCGACATACTCCGTCCATACTCCAATATGCTTTGTCTGAGCAAAAGTAAAGCTGCTAATCAATAATAACCCACAAATTAATAACCAATAACGTTTCATATTGTCCTCCTGAAAAAGCCGATAATTATCACTAATACTAAATAATAATACTTGAATTTACATTTTGCAAGAGTTTCCGTAGGTTTATGCCGTAATCGTGAAAACTCGGGCGCCTGGCCACATCAGAATGTGGCCGGGCGCGAATCTTGCCCCGGAATTATAAAGATTTCATAAAAACCTAACGGGGCAAGATTCGCGTCAATCCTCGAGTGCAATTTGCACACGAGGATAGGCGCCCGAGATCGAATGTTACGCAGCGATAATCAATTGGTTATTACAACATAATCGTACCAGGTATTATAATCGGCGTCGTTACCCGCAGTGCACATACAAAGTTTCAAAGTATTAATAGTCCCCGTATGCGAGACGACTGTAACATCGCTATATGACGACTGACTGCCGGAAATCTCGTGAATTACATTATCGTTGACCACTATCATACGACTTGGGCATGTACAATCCGAGCCATAATTCTCGTCGAAATGGGTATGTGTACACGAAGTATATTCGTGAGGATCGTTGCCGGTTCTCCACGCGACTGTTATTTCATAGGTGTCATATGGTAAACTTAATGTGATCGATAATTCCGCTTCGTCGTAACATCCAAGTTGAAGTCTCTCTTCGGAACCGGTATTGGAGAAATTTGCTTCGTTGCTATATCCACAAACATTTGGATCGCCAAAAGGGAAAGGTGTAGTAGTGAATAGGGTCGATCCGTTGAAATCGTCGCGGAATACCTCGCCAGTAATGACCGTGGTTTGAAAAACAACCCAATTTGCACCTTCGAATCCCTGCCATTGATCGGTTGTGATATTGTAAATTATCAACCCCTCCGATGGATTGCTGATAGCATCTCGCTGTGCCGATGTCATACGCGGCGGTAAGAATCCCATGGATGTCGATGATACATCCAAAATGGCCGAACCGTGTGGAGCGGTAGTTCCAACTCCCACTCGAGTATTATTATTGTATATAAGATTTGTAGCTGCCCAGCTCGAGCCGTTGTGACGTAACGTTTGTCCCGAAGATCCTGACACAAGCGGCCCGGTTGGCCCGGTTGCACCGGTGGCTCCAGTCGGTCCCGTGTTTCCGATAGGCCCCTGTGGCCCGGTCGCACCAGTGGCTCCAGTCGGTCCCGTGTTCCCGATAGGTCCCTGCGGCCCGGTTGCACCAGTAGCTCCAGTCGGTCCCGTGTTTCCGATAGGTCCCTGCGGCCCGGTTGCACCGGTAGCTCCAGTCGGCCCCGTGTTCCCGATAGGTCCCTGTGGCCCGGTCGCACCAGTCGCACCGGTCGGTCCTGTATTCCCGATAGGCCCCTGTGGCCCGGTCGCACCAGTGGCTCCAGTCGGTCCCGTGTTCCCGATAGGTCCCTGCGGCCCGGTTGCACCTGTAGCTCCAGTCGGTCCCGTGTTTCCGATAGGTCCCTGCGGCCCGGTTGCACCGGTAGCTCCAGTCGGCCCCGTGTTCCCGATAGGTCCCTGTGGCCCGGTCGCACCAGTCGCACCGGTCGGTCCT
>Ga0272443_10000991_pt1 | contig 45581 bp, 35 predicted proteins | sample SSMAcet12_FD_193581 | JGI IMG/M metagenome (GOLD analysis project Ga0272443, IMG submission 193581) | Marine sediment archaeal communities from Little Sippewissett salt marsh, Falmouth, MA, United States - SSM-Acet-12 | ecosystem: Environmental > Aquatic > Marine > Wetlands > Sediment ...
TGAACATCCGTATTATAGAGAATGTCTTCAACAGTGAAAACAGCCCATGGAGATCCCTCATCTTCCCATGTGATCGCACCGATCAAAGGAAAGTAGTAACCATCAATCATCTGCCAGGATTGCGGCTGATTGATCCATTTCGTTTTCTTCTCGCTGTCTGCTTCCTTATAACGCATGGATTGCATTTCATCGATCAGCCCTGTCTCAGGATTGAACGTGACCAGAATACGCTCCTCATCATCTTCAAACGGGACAAATAAGTGCGCGCTGTTTTCATCAATAGGTTCCCAGTGCACCTGTGGGTCAGTGAGCCAAACAGAGGGGAACCAGATCGCTTCCGCCCAGAGTGCGAGGTTCGCGCCCTGATCCACCTTCGCACCTTCACTGACTCCAACCGGCAATTCCATGCGGCTTTTCCCATCCAGGAAATATTCGTTGACTTTCATGATGGGAAGGCCAAATAATGTGACCTCAATATAATGCCTGTAATCTTTACCCACATCGTGAACAAATATAAAACGGCCGGGAAATTTGATACCCCCCTTTGACGGAAGACGCATGGTTGCGCTTCCTGAAATAACGGCAGATTCAATGACAGGTATCGAATCCCCATATACAAGCTGGTAGAACTTTTCGACGGGCTGAGGAAGTCCTTCAGGAAGTTGAACGGTGTCTATGACACCCTCATGCTGGCTGGATTCCATTACAAATGAATGAGGTGGTACTTGAAGCCCGATAAAAATTCCAATAATTATCAGCACCAGTACAAGAATGATAACAAATAAGGTTTTCATATGACTCTCTTACTCTGTGAAACGAATAACTAAAAAATAAGTCTCCAAATTAACGAATATCTTACCTCTTAGAAATCAATGGATTTTATGGGGAAGCGGTTCATTTTGATTTGTCTCAATGATTAATAGTACTTCAGCGGGTTCATCACCCATATTGCGCCAGCTGTGAGGGCGGTTGGCTTTAAACAATAATTGGTCGCCAGGCTCCATTATGAAAGATTCGTCACCGATAAAGAACTTAATCTTTCCAGAAAGACAATAAATAAATTCTTCTCCTGAATGAGCAACAGGTTCTGAAATCTTATCCTTGCCGATAGAGACGATCATCTTGTAAGGTTCCAACTGTTGATGCGGCAGCCCGCTTCCTAAACTTTCAATCGTCAAACCATTGCTATGTAAAACGGTTGTATCATTCGATTTCACAAATACGGCATTTGTTCGAATGTCATGAATGAAAAAGTCTGTGATCGGCACCTGGAGTCCAGCCGCGAGCTTATGCAGCGAAGCCACGGTCGGCGAACTTTCGCCCATCTCGATCTTACTGATCGCATTCACCGAGAGGCCACTTAACTGGGAAAGCTCTCTTAAAGAGAGCTTCTCTTCAACTCGTAATGATCGGATGATCTTCCCTACCTCTGGTTCTTTCCTTTTTTGCTCGTTCATCGTTGTTGTTTAAGTCTTCGAAAATCATGTAGATATTATGTGTACCAGTGGCAATTATACAATTATAGTGGATACGCGTCAACTTTTTTGATTCATTGAGCAACTTTAAAAGCCTGAAATGAATTATGCAATCTCTCTGATCTAACAAAATCACTACGAGGGATGGGTTTAGACTATCAACCAGTCGTTTACGACTAGAATGTCTATCTTTTCATCAATATGGGGTAGCTAGATCATCGTTCACGGGTAAGCTGTGTGTAACCCATAAGTGCTCCTTTGACTCTGGAAGGTTGAAAGGGCCTTATTCTACTGCAGCTTACCTTTCTACTTCCAGCTTTGTTGCACTAATGAGTTGAATCTAAGTGTATAAAAAGACTGCTCAAAGAGTGTTATTTGTCCTGATCGTTGTCTTCCTGATGTTGGCCAGCTTTATTGCAGGCCGTATGCTCCATAAACCGAAAACTGTCCAGGCGCAGGAAGAACATGGCGATGAAACACAGGCTTCAGCCAGCTTAACGTGTACTGTCAATCAGGTTGCGATATATAGCAATAGGGCACATATTCGATGCGTTAGCCCTGTTGTTATTGGAAGCGATACTGTTTACTATTTTGCAATCGAGAACACCCTAGAAAATGAAATGTTCATCAACCGAGTGATGGCAATTGGCCTGACAAATATGTCCATGAATCGTTCTGTTTATATTTGGTACGATACTTCGTCGTCCAGTAATCCCCCCGGTTGTCAAACAAATGACTGCCGCTTATTATTAGCAGCTTCGGGGCTAAACTAAGATGAATAAATTGCGCCAGTCTAAATTAAAGCATGTTTTCCTGGCCATACTGCTGGCATTTGCGATGGTAGTCTCTTATTTTGCTGGGACTATTTCCGTTGAAGCAAGGTTTGTGCTGGACGAGATACTGGCAACAACCAATCAAACAGCCGCAGTATATTCAGCTGTGTCGCTATTACTATTGGGTAATGCGCAAGGAGAAACCTTATTCCTCCCATTAATGGTGAGGTGAAGGCAACCTGGCAGTATTTGACAAAACTTAAATTTCTTATTTTCTCACCAATGGTAAAAATGATGAGATATATTCCATTTCATAAGCACCAATATCGCACCCCGCACCCTGTGGACGTTCAATACCGCGCTGGTCAGTCGCTGGACAGGCTGCCAAATAACCATTATCCATAGCTAATGATCCGGGCAGGAATGCATGGGTTAGCGTTGGACCGCCATTATCAGCCAACGGGCCAAGTAATGGATTGCCGCTGTATTTTGCGCTGCAGCTTCCATCTTCAATCAGGTTGTTTTGGTTTGTACCGATCGTCCCCAAAGCGTTATGGCAGTCATCACCTGTTATCGATTTCGCCATAATAGTATTGCTAAAGTTCAAAGTACCACTTATATTGAATATACCTGCGCCCTGATATATTGCTGCATTCTCGGAAAAAGTGCTGTTGATGATGTTGACTTCATCTTTATTATAAATGGCACCACCATCTTGATCTGCGCTATTCCCGGCGAATGTACTATTGGTAATTTCCAAAACGCCATCGTTAAAAATGGCACCCCCACATAGAGCTTTATTTCCTGAAAAAGTACTGCCTGCAATAGTGACGGTGCTGTTCGCTGAGTTATAAATCGCACCAGCTAAATACGCACTTGTTGCCGTATTTGATGAAAAGGTACTATTGGTAATTGAAAGGATTGCGAAATTATTATTTACGATGGCCCCTCCTTGTTTGCTCCTATTGGCTGTAAAAACACTGTTAGAAATAATTAGCGTGCCTGCATTATTATAAATTGCGCCGCCTTTTTTCCCCTGGCTTTGTGCATGACGGATAGTTAATTTATTGAGAGTCAGAGAACCTGTTATCCCAGAAATATGAAACAGGACGAAATCTTGCGAACAAATGTTCGTGACAGGATTGCAATCTGAAGGTTGGATAATCGTCTCGGTTGGACTTGCACCGGTTACCGTTATCTCTTCAGTTATGGAAGGCAGCGTTCCAAGATTCACGGTATACGTGCCTGCTGGAAGCGAAATAATTCTTCTGCCATCATACACACAACCACCATAGTCCATTCCAGCCTTGGCAGTTTCGACCGCTTCCCTTAAGGAACAAGATCTATTCATTTCAATCTCATCAACGGTAGTGTTTACGATAATGGGGGATGCTGAAGAAACAGGCGTGATATCAACGATAAAGGAAAACAATAATATAAGGAGAGCATAAAACACTCCAACGTTTCTACTGAGACGGGTTGGGACTGACATTTTACATTCCCTTTGTTTTTTGGGGTTATGTGAATTGTTTTTGAGATTTACTACGAAGAGGTTATTGTTAGTATATAAAAAATTTAACAATTTGTCTATTATTGACCAGCGCTTTTCAAGAAAAATGACTAATGCATAACTTATTTTTCCCTGTACCCTCACGTTATACAATTCTTTAGGATTTGTTAAGGTTTTATCACCTGATGAAGGAGAAATATCAGATGATTATTAAGACAGCTTGGCTTTTACAGATTTACCAAACCAGAACTGACCAGACCACTGGATAGGGCAGTGCTTCAACTATAAAGAAATAATATCAGTGTTAACAAAAAATCCCCCGATTTACGAGGGATTATTACGAATGGCGAGGGACGGATTCGGACCGTCAACCAATGGCTTATGAGTCCACTGCTCTACCATTGAGCTACCTCGCCAAAACTCAAATTGTTCGTGTTTGCTATCTTACTATGTGTTCTGAATAATGTCAATAATCCTGCACTGCGATCATCGCCGACCTGATTGAAAAGCGTTCCCAGAAGCATTCAAGGTGCGGTAATTCTCTTCATTTTGGATTGGGAAGTACTGCGGTTCCTGCCGGCTGCCGTGCTTTTCAGAATTTGTCCTGGCAGAAACAGACGATTTATTGAACCCTGCCGGGACTGAACGGATTGACGCAGCCGGGTGAGCGGCGCGGCTCTGCGCCTGGCGCAGCTCCCTGCGAGAGAGCTCTTGTTTATTAATTACAGGCTTCTCCCTTCGGAGATGTTCACTTTTCTTCGTGAGCGTGCCGATCAACAGGATGCGGATCAACCACACGATCAGTGCGATGAAGATCGGAATTGCTTTCCCAATAAACGTCCCATTCACCAATTCAACGCTGAGGATGTCATGCGTCTGCATCGCCATAACCACACCCCACCAGGTGAGGATGGCATTCATCGTCCCCGCAAGGATCCAGGCGCTGAACATGAACCAGGCAGATTCTTTATTTTCATCCCTTGTCTGAGGCCCAAACAGCCGGGCGATCCCGGCAAAGTCGATCCCACAGAATGCAAGAGATAACAGCGTCGCCCAGCGAATCCCGAAGAAGCGCAGATCGCCCAAAACATCCGAAAGGGCATGATCGGTCGTGCTGAAATTAAACGCCTCAAAAGCAGCCAGCGCCAGAATAAAAATGATGATATACATCACACCCTTTTGTGATTTGAGTTGGGTGAAAGACTTAGAAAAGGAAGATCGAATAGATTGACTGGCATTCATAAGCACCTCCAAAGAAAACTTATATTGACGTGTTTGGATATTATAGAACATTTGTTCTATTTTGTCAATACGCATATTTTCCATTCTTTTCAGATTCCCGCTTGCCAGTTCAATAAAACAACGTAGAGGCCTTGCATGTAAGGCCTCTGCGAGTAGAGAAAAGCCCTGAATAAAGCATTATTCAGGGCTTTCATTGTTCAATATTCGTGGATCAATTCATGATACAAGGTGCTGGCTGCCCGGCGCCACCACGGCCTCCACAAAAGGCAAACACATCAACGCCGTTGTCCATATTCCCTTGGAATTGGTCGCTCCCCAATACAAACATCTCAAACGTACCGTTGGTTGCTGTGCCGACCCAGGTGCCGCTGACAGACAGGTAATCCTCCGCAATGATTCCGGTGAATGTCAAGAGATTACCACCTCCCTGATCCATCACACCTGTGAAATTCTCTCCATCAACAGTCACCGTCAGCGGATAGATATCAAAGGGTCCGCCTGCCGGCCCCGAATAGCTTGTCCAGTCACCCTCCCAGATGATTTTCGGCGTAGGTGTGGGCGGCGGGGTATATTCCGGCAGCCCGGCAGTAGGTCCCTCCACGGTTGCATACTGCGCCCACAGCCAGCACTCCCCCGGCAGGTCTGGGTTCTTGATGATCCAGTACTGTCCATCCTCAGACTTGCCCATGACTTCCGCCACCTCTCCTGCGAGCAGTGCACCGATGTAGTCATAGATCTTCCCCGGCCCAGACCGGCAGTTCGTGTCCACACTGACAGTGACTATGGGCACTTCAAGGGTTGGCGTGAGTGTGATGGTGGGTGTGAGCGTGATCGTCGGCGAGGGCGTCATTGACGGTAATACGACCTCTGTATCGGTCGGTGAAGGTGCCTGCACTTCGACTGCAGGGGCCTCATCTTCCTCATCTTCTACGGCGTCTTCACCCTGGCCAGCAGCAATGGTCTGAGCCACACTGGTTTGAGCGATTTCATCTGCTGAGAGTCCGCTTGTCCCCAATCCAGGAAGATTGCATGCCTGGAGAGCCAGTACTGCCAGAAACAGGACGAGTAAGAAACGTGTCTTCCATATCTTTTTCATCATCATCCTCCTACATCAATGTAAGGATTGAAAAATATTATAGTTATTGGTTGGACTTAAAATCTTGTTAATCCGAGAAGCTTTGATGGTGTCTACAATGGACTTCGAATTGCAGTGAACTGCAAAAGAAGCATCTAAATCAATTATACAAATCCTTGAAGCTGTTTTCAAATTGGTGGAAAGGTTGACTTTTCTCTTCTGATAACATTCTTACCCATATTTTGATGCACCGGTAGGCAAAAATCGAACACATCCACGCACATGCTCAAATCAACATCATCTTTCAACAAATAACCGTTCGTCAGGTTCTTGAAATCCATCCCCACCGTAGAGGTCAAAACACGCCGTGTGTATTTATCACTGTCGGGCGCATATCCCCTGCACAGTGCTTCGATATACTCGCCGCAAGCGCGGTCCTCATCCCCGTCCCTGCCCAGCGATTCCCCCGTGACGATGAACGAGATCACATCCGGTGCAAGCGCACGCAGCCTTTGCGCAGTCGCCCCGGCGACCACAAACGAAGCTGCATAGCATTGCTCCGCATGGACAGCCCGGAGGATTCCCTGTGTCCCCGCGCTGGTGCGTTGGATCATTGATCGGTTGTGAAGGTCAGCCCGTCTAATTGCCGATGGCGAATTGCCGAAATCAAACGCATCCGGCTTATGCCCATCGACCTCGCCCATCACCAGATATCCGGGGAGTCGTTCTCTGAGCGCTAGTGCGTCCGTCACGCTCGCCACGGGAAAGATCTCCTTCGCCCCAGATTCAAAGGCATAGGCTGCAGTGGTGAAGGCGCGCAGCACATCGATCACCACAACCACACCCCTTGCAAGGTGGGCTTCTGAAAGGGAATAATAATTTACTATTGCCAAGGCCTTAGTCCTTCTACTTAATCCATCCCATAAATTATAGTAAATCTCAACCTCATAATTTTCATCTCATTGTATAATGGATTTGCTGCTTGCGGATGATTTTCTTTCTTGACCATCTCCATGAGCAGGAATAGAATTAGAAAGTGGATAATTTCGAGCCTCATATTCTAACAAATTCACTTTGATAAGGAGTGCATGCATGCATGAATTTCATTTTCAAGAAGACCTGGAATCACTTGATCCAGGCCTTTTTAGGTTAATCGATTTGGAAGACGAACGCCAGGAACGACGTTTGATCATGATCCCCAGCGAAAGCATCGCATCAGCAGCGGTCAGGCAAGCGCTGGGGTCTTCCTTGACAAACATCTATGCAGAAGGGTATCCCAGGCCGGAGACCCGTGCTTACAGCGAAGACGAGATACTTGACTACACGAAGTCTCTCGGAACATATCGGCGCTACAGCGACCCCCGCTATTACAAGGGCGTCGAATATGTGGATGTGGTTGAAGCGCTTGCCAGGCGCCGCTGCGCAGAAGCTTTCTCAGCCAACGGCCTGACCCCCGAGCAGCTTTACACCAACGTGCAGCCCCTCTCCGGCGCGCCAGCGAACAATGCAGTCTACACCGCCTTCCTTGCACCCGGCGATACCATCCTGGGGATGAACCTCCTGCACGGCGGGCATCTCTCCCACGGTTCCTCCGTTAACCGGTCGGGGATATTCTACAACGCGCAGCATTACACTGTAGACCCTGATTCGGAACGCCTTGATTATGAAACCCTGCTTGAAAAAGCGCAGGAAACAAACCCCAAGATCATCATTGCGGGATATTCCAGCTACCCCTGGATACCGGATTGGCAGAAATTCCGAGAGATCGCAGACAGTGTGGGCGCACTGCTCCTGACGGATATCTCCCATATTGCAGGCCTCATCGCTGCCGGTCTGGTACCCTCACCGGTGGGTTTTGCACACGTAATTACGTTCACAACGCACAAGACCCTTCTTGGTCCGCGCGGGGCGTGCATCATCACGGATAACCCCTCCTTTGCCAAGAAGATCGATAAGGCTGTCTTCCCCGGCGAACAGGGCGGCCCGCACGTCAACGCCATGGCAGCTATGGCACTCACTTTCAAGGTCGCCCAGTCAGAGGAATTCAAAGCTCTCCAGGCGCAGATTATCAAGAATGCAGTTGCATTTGCCGAGCAGCTGCAAAAGCGAGGGCTGCGCGTTCCTTATGGCGGCACGAACTCGCACATCGCCCTCCTGGACTGCAAATCCATCCAATCAGACGACGGCGCTTACCTCTCCGGCGATATCGGCGTCCGCATTCTGGATGCCGCCGGGATTGTCGCGAACCGGAACACGATCCCTGGCGACCGTTCGGCTTTCTCAGCGACCGGGATCCGCTTCGGTACAACCTGGCTGACTCAGCGTGGATTCAAAGAAGCCGAATTGAGACAGGTCGCAGATCTCATCGCTGACCTGTTTGACAAGACAACGCCTTATACAATGCCCGGGCGCGGCAAACCTAAACAGCGCGCGAAAGTAGATTTCAATGCCCTGGAACAAGCCAAACGCAAGGTCCAGGAGCTGGCGGATAAAGCCGGTCATTTCAAGGAAATTTCAGATCACCACGGCTATCCGCATTATTATGACATCGAAGACAACATGGATGCTGAATGGGCGGCATTCCATCTTTCAGGCGAGCAGATCCGCCACTACATGGCGTATGTGTTCTCAAGCGATATTGAAGCACTAAATGCAGGTCAATCTCAGGCAGCCCTGGTCCACACCCCTCAGGGAGATGTGGAAGGCGTGATCAAATACACAGATTCAACCTCCTTTGTCCTGCATGTCCCTGGAGATAAAGCTGGCCTGGTCAGCGCATGGCTGCGTGACCTTTCGGATGCGTACATCAAGTTTGACCCGGACCTGGCAATGCGGGTGCCCGGACCGATGCGGATCGAAAACGCCGGCACGGATGAACCGGACAAAACTGGGGGCAGTCCCATCGGGATGAACAAACCCTACTATATCGGTATGGAAAAGGACACCCGGGCGGGGGACGCTCTGCCACCTTTCAAATGGGAAGAAAAACCTTCTGAGGAACTGCACACCACACCCCTGAACGCTACTCACCGTGAGATGGGTGCAAAGATGGTGCCCTTTGCCGGTTGGGATATGCCCGTCTGGTATTCCTCCGTCCTCGAAGAACACCTGGCTGTTCGCAACGCAGCAGGTTTATTTGATGTGACCCACATGGGCGTCTATCAGGCCGAAGGATCCAACGCGCAATTGTTCCTGGACAGCGTGTGCGGGAATGACATCGGCGGTCTGGAAATCGGCCAATCCTGCTACACGCATTTCCTCGATCAAGATGCAAATGTGATCGATGACCTGCTGGTTTACCGCCGCGGCGAGGAGAAATTCCTGGTCGTTGTGAACGCCGCTAATGACGAAAAGGACTGGATGTGGTTGAATGCCGTCCGCGAGGGCAAAGTCCGGGTAGATAACCGGTTTCCCTGGGCAGTTGCTTTCGGACGCAACGTCAACCTGCGCAACTTGCGCGACCCGAAAGCAGGCAATGAGATGCGATTGGATGTCGCCCTGCAGGGACCGAAGTCCCGCGAGATCATGCTCAAACTTGGTTGTTCCCCGGAAGATCGCCGTGCAATCCTTGGCCTGAAATGGGCGCACCTTTGCGAAGCTTCCCTGGATGGCATCCCGCTTGTGGTCTCACGGACGGGGTACACCGGTGAACGAATGGGATTTGAACTCTTCGTCCATCCAGATCAGGCTGTCAAACTCTGGAACGCCCTTCTTGAAGCAGGCGAATCCCTGGGGATCAAGCCCTGCGGCCTGGGCGCTAGAGATTCACTCCGCACCGAAGCAGGGCTACCGCTCTACGGACATGAAATGGGCGGGATGCTCAACCTCGGCGTCGGTCAGGCCGGCTTCGGCCCGTTCGTAAAAACCTATAAGCCCTGGTTCATCGGACGGGCAGCTTATATGCAGCAAGAAAATGAACGGGATGAGATCGTGGTGCGATTCAAGTTCGATGAAAAGCGCACCCGCATGGCGCACCTTGGCGATCCCGTCCTTGACCAACGCGGTAAAGTAATCGGTACCGTCACCAGTTGTGCAATTGACTCTGAAGGCTCTCTCACCGGCCAGGCATATATATCAGAGAAATACGCAAAACCAGGTACCGGATTTTTCATCTATCAAGGTTCACCTCAAAAAGCCGGTAAAGCACCGGCGGATCTCAAAACAGGCGACCGGGTTCCCTTACCTTCCCGGGCAACTGTCATCAACCGATTTCCATAAAAAGGAGAATACACTTTATGCACACGTTATGGGACGAACGATACGCCCTGAGAACGGACAATATCGGAAGTTCAGCAATCAGAGAATTACTCAAACTCACCTCACTGCCGGATGTGATCTCTTTCGCTGGCGGACTCCCCGCACCTGACGTTTTTCCAATCGAAAAATTCAAGGAAGCTGCCGATATTGTGTTAACTGAAATGGGTGACCGTGCCCTGCAGTACGGCACCACTGAAGGTTACCAACCACTGCGTGAAATGATCGCCCACAATGCTGCAAAATATGGTATCCAGATCACTGCAGATAATGTGATGATCACCTCGGGTTCTCAACAAGCCCTCGATCTCCTCGGCAGGATTTTCATTAACCGTGGGGACAGGGTTCTGGTCGAATCGCCGACTTACCTGGGAGCGCTTCAGGCCTGGAACGCGTACGGCGTCAAATATGTCACCATTCCCTCTGATGATAACGGAATGCAAACGGAATTACTGGATTCTCGCCTGAGAACGGGTATCAAGTTTATCTACGTTCTTCCCAATTTCCAGAATCCCACCGGCGTCACACTCTCAAGGCCGCGCAGGAAACAACTGGTTGAAATGGCTGATGCGTATGGGGTTCCTATCGTTGAGGATGATCCATACGGCCAGCTCAGGTATGAGGGCGACCACCTACCACCGGTCGTCGTCCTAGATGATGAAATGCGTGCGAAAGAAGTCCCGATCTACAGCGGAAATGTGATCTATACCAGTACATTCTCCAAGATCCTGGCACCCGGGCTGCGGCTTGCATGGGTCGTTGCGCCATCTGAGGTGATCAAAAAACTTGTCCAAGCAAAACAGGGCTGCGATCTGCACACCTCCACCTTCACGCAGTACATCGCTTATCAGGTAGCAAACGATCCCTGGATGAAATCGCACATTCACCTGATCCGTAAAACATATAAAGAACGCCGGGATGTGATGCTTAAAGCGCTTGAGGACTACATGCCGGAAGGCGTCCAGTGGACTCACCCCAAGGGAGGGCTTTTCCTTTGGATGACCATACCAAAAGAGCTGGACTCACAAAAGATCTTCACAGATGCGGTTGAAGCCAGGGTCGCCTTTGTCCCCGGCGGTCCATTCCATCCTGTGGGCGGCGGCGAGAACACCATGCGCCTGAACTTCTCCAATTCAAAACCGGATTTGATCGTAGAGGGCATCAAACGCCTGGCAAAGGTCATCAAATCTAAACTTTAGTAAGAAATTTGAAATTTAAATCAAAACGTGCGGAGGAATCTCCGCATGTTTTTTATGCTGACATGTGTGGCATCTAAATAAGCTGCTTCAGTCCCTGAGGAACAGCCTTCCCCTCGAGGGGAAGGTGGTGCGAAGCACCGGATGAGGTGTAAGTAATAATTCCCACCTCATCAGTCCACTTCGTGGACAGCTTCTTCTTGAAGCAGAGCGGAACGCCCTCTGGGTGCGAGGAGAAGCCTTAAGAATAGTAACTTTTACTAAATCACAACCTCAATACTCATCATGGTTATCATGCTGCCAGAGCTTGAAGTCCTTCAAGATTGACCCGCCGATGAACTCCCGCAGGATCGAATTATCAGGGATATAAGCCGGGTCAATCGGTAGGAACCACTGCAGGAACTTAAACAAACGCTTAGCCTCAATGTATTCCCGTGAGCCGCAGGGAACCTGCCGCAGCAGCGGTTCAACCAGGGGCTTCAACGCCGTCAGTTCATAAGCCAGAGCGGAATTGAACATCACGTCCGCATTTTCCTGATAGGGGAAGATATGACGTTTCTCTCCCCGCCGCACCATCTCCCAGTGGCTGATCGTCTGCTGGGCTGTGTACCCCCGGTCGCGTGCGTCTCGCAGGATTCGGCGCAGTTCACGTGTATCCGTCGTTGAAATCCTGTTGTGGCGGTCCAGGTTGAGCTGTGTCAGGCAGGAGACATAGATGCGGTAGGTCTGTTCCGTTGGGATATCTTCAAGCAGTTTTGGATTCAGCCCGTGGATTCCTTCCAGAATGATAATCTGACCCAGATCCAATCGAACTTCCTCACCTGGATTGTTAATCCCGGCTTTAAAATCATAATGACGGAGCTGCACCTTTTCACCGGCCGTTAATCGCCGGACATGATCGTTCAAGAGTTGCCGGTTAACCGCATCCAGGTGTTCAAAATCAAGGTTGCCATCCTCATCTCGAGGGGTGTCTTCCCGATCCACAAAATAATTGTCCATCTCAATCGCAAACGGCGAGACGCCTTCCGCCAGAAGCTGAATCGTCAGACGTTTTGAGAAAGTGGTCTTCCCCGAAGAAGACGGACCTGCGATCAGGACCACGCGTACCTGGTCTTTTTTGCTGCGGATCTCGCTGGCGATCCGGGAGATCTGCTGGGCGTGCAGCGCTTCAGAAACGAGGATAACCTCATTGATCCTGCCCTCCTTGATCGCGTCATTCAACGCGCCCACACTCTGGATCCCGAGAGTTTCCAGCCAGTGTCCATACTGACGAAAAGTTGCCAGCAGGTTCGGGTAGCTCAGCAAGGGAGATAATTTATCCGGTGCATGCCTGCGCGGAAAGCGCAGTACAAAACCAGATCCAATAAGCTGAAGGTCAAACCATTTCAGGTAGCCTGTCGAAGGCAACATATAACCGTGATGATAATCCCGCTGTCCTCGCAGGGTATAGAGGACCAGGTCATCCCCGTTGCGGTAGTTTAAAAGACGCAGTTTATCATCATGACCATGCTTACGGAAGAACTGTTTTGCTTCCTCCAGAGCTACTTTCTGCCGAACCATAGGCTCATCAGCCTCTATGAGCTCATGCATGCGCGTTTTCAGCTTGGTGAGATATTCCTTGGTGAAGGGCTCTTTCTCCGGCACATGACAGAAATACGCTCCGGATGAGACGGAATAGTCAACGGTTAATTTCCACTGCGGGAAAAGTTCCAGGAAAGCGACTTCCAGCAGGAAGGTCAGCGAGCGGCGATAGATCCGTGCGCCATCCGCATCTGACATCTTAACCGGGGTCACCCTGGCATCTGCAGATATGGGATAGGTCAGCTCACGCAGTTCGTTGTTGACCACCGCGCCCACGATCAATGGCTTTTGCGGATCCTGGTAGGCCTGCATAAATTCACCGATTGGTGTATTGCGCGGCCCATTAAGGACCGTGCCATCCGCCATAATGACCTCGACAGTTGAGCGTTCTTCCTTATTGATTTGGATCTTGTTATCTGTCATTGTTTACATCCATTAAAGAATTCTCAATCCGAAAATTGGATTTTTATTTTACCTTAATTCATTCACTTCCTGTTTGCAGCATCGGGACCTGAGAGAAATCATCCGGATTAAATGAATCAGCGGAACCTGAAAGACTGGTGTAATTCGAAAGAATGGCAGCCTGGTCCGGTTCAACGCCCTCCGGCAGGATCAGGTCGATGATGCGGGTATGGGTGGCATCCGCAGAAGCGCCGCCGAACACATACTGTGCGGCATACAGAGACACGTTCCGTACACGCCAGACTCCTTCAGCCGGATAACCCTCCTGGCCTAGGACCGCTGCCGCATACGTCCAGTCAGCCGGGCTGCCTTCCGGCAGAAAGCTCAATGGGACACGAATGGTGATCGAATTGCTGGCAGCATCAACGATAACCTTCATGCCTCCGGTTGCCTCGGTGTATTCTTTTGGTTCCAAGGTTTCCGGGTCTGACATGACGACTTGGGATGTCCAGCCTTCCGCCCAAACCGCGTACTCCCAACCATAGCCCTCCGCCAGGGCAGCGTTCCGCCCCGGCAGGAACAGCCGTGCGCCGGTGCCCTGACCCGGGTCAACGTCAATATATACATCCATCGTCTGGAGCGAAAGCCCCAGGGGCGATCCCCAGGGATTGGTCAGCGGCCCGACAAAGTCAAAGATCAGGACGAGGCTTTCATCATCATAACCCACGCTGAAGGTCTGGACGTCAAAGACCGATTCTTCAAACACCACATCCGTGGGATATTCATATGATCCCGGGCCGTAATCATCACCCAGCGGGTCGTTCACTTCCAGAATGATGGTCGCTTCTCCCAGGTTCGGGATCATGATCTGTGCAGGTCCATCCCCCAGGAGGATTTCTCCTTCAAGTTCGGCGGTTATGGCAAGCCTGAGTGCATCTCCTGCGCTCAACTTTCCAAAAGCTGACAGCGGGATTGAGAACTCGATCAGCTCCTCACCGGCCGAAACCTCTCCCAGGCTTTCTTCTGTAAGCACCCAGCCCTCATCACCGGCTTGATAGACACTCAGGGTTTCGCTGCCCGCCCATTCAAAGCACAACCCGGCGTTGAACCCCAATATGGTCCCATCATCACGGGCGAAGGCGTTATCCCCCGCACCATCCGGGACGCTGAAGTAAAAATTCACGCCATCTTCGGTCAGGGCTTCTCCGGGGTCAACCCTGAGAAAGAGATTTTCCTCGTCCAGTGTGTAATATAAACCCATGACCGGTGAATCGCCGGTTATCGCATAATAAGCTGCCGACTCCCAGGCTTCATCATCCTCGCCATCCACCACAGGCGTGGAAATCCCCCCGAAAGTCTGCGTTGCGGCGACTGGTTCTGCCTGGATGATCGGGGCCTGGACGAATTTGGGCACTTCCTCCCCCAGCGACTCATAGACACCCGCAAGCAATGCCCGGAATCCCTCGTCGAAATAGCCGTCCTGCCCCGAATCCTGGTCATCGCCATACCACCAGAACCAGTCCGACCCTTCCGCCAGGTACATAAAATCGAAAGCCTCAGTCAGACGGTCTGGTTCGATGGTTTTCTCACCATTTTCAAAAGCCATCAGATCCTCACGCACCTGCGCAAGGTATTCCCAGGCAATCGCTTCCTCCGTCTCCCCGATCCAGGTGGCATAATTAGCGCTGAACCAGGCACTTGGGAATAATCCATCGAGCGTACGCTGTTCAGGGAACATCTTCAGGTATTCCGAAGGGGTTGCCGTCTGGAGGACGTCGCTTTCAGAGAGCTTCTTGTAAAGCAAATTCAGGAAATCATTCCCATCGTTGTCATAATATTCCCAGGCGTTTTCACCATCGAGAATGATGCTGACAATATGCGGACCTTCGATTCCTTCCTCGATGAAGTCAGCCTGAATAGCTTCGAGATGCGCTACCATATCCGACGCGGCTTCTTCCCCGCTCATCCCAGAGTAGACAAATCCAACATTATCAGAAAGGGTCCCATCGCGGAAGAAGACTGCAACCTGGTTCCCTTCCTCATCCATCACGTAGTATGGGCGGTAGAGCACATCCGCTTCCTGGACGAAGTTCCCAGAGTCCCTGGTAAAAGACTCGATCCCCAAAGATTTCGCCAGGACCGGTTCACCGGTCTGCATGTACATAAAGCCTGCGTCTGCAACCAGGGAGACGATCTCCTGTGAGACGGCGCCCTCACCCGGCCACAACCCCCGCACATCCCTGCTGAAGTTTTCTTCATACATATCCACGCTGATCGCCAGATGCGCTACTGCATCCTGTGGATAGGAAAATTCCAGATCGGGCATTGTTGCGCTGGGATCGCCAACCAAAGCAAGCTGGTTGTCGTAGATCAATGGCAGGATGGGGTGCGCATACGGTGTGGTTGTTACTTCGATCTGCTTTTTTTTCTGCAGTTTCTCCATATACGGGATCACTTCCCCCACGATTACCAGGACCTCCGCAAAGAGAACTTTCTTATCCGCATCTGTAAAACCCTCGCCCTTTTCGACCATCGAACGTAGTGGTTCCTCGGCCAGGAAGGTCGGGTCGAACCATGCCAGGTTGAACCAGACCTGCAGGTCAAGGAAATCCTGATCCGTAAAAGAAAGCAGAGCGGCATCAATCGCTTCTGCATCTGTCCCGCCGCGTTTATTCAACAATTCCAAATAGCGCGGGTAATTCGGGATAACATTATCCCAGTTTGCATCGAAGAAGCGTTCCAGAATGAAGCGTTTCTCCGCTTCGGTTAGCTCAGAAACGGGCCTTTCCGCCAGCACCCAATAGAGATCCTTAGCGCCGTTAGCGATGTCATTCAACTGTCGGGTGAGTGTTGGAGTGACATTGAATGTAACGTGGAGGTCCTCATAATCTGCCACCTTCTGTGCCATATCAAGGTAATCTTTGGTGGCATGCACGCGTACCCACGGCCGGGTATAAACGCCATCGTCATTTTTATAATATAGGGGTTGGTGCTGGTGCCAGGTCAGGTTGACATAAAGGATATCTGTATCCTGTTCTGGCTGGCAGGCAGATAATAAGCTGAGAATTAAGCTGCAAATTAATAATAAAATGAGCAATCCCTTGTGCTTATTCATTTGTACTCTCCTTGTGGATCAGGTGTTTTCCGAAAAACAACGCCATGGTTAGTGTAACATTATTTCATTAATTCCCCAATAAACTCACAAGCAGTGATTCTGACAAGAAGTGAACCAAAATAGTTTGGATATAAACTAGACAATCCCCCAGTTAACCATTTCACTACAGATATTATTGATTTGTATTCATTCCGCGCCCTCTCTTGACATCATTTTTTAAAGGTATTATAGTTAGCAGACGTCAAAGTCAAATGCCGACTTGTCGAACATTAAAAATTCCTAGAAAGATGGAGTAATAGAATGGCAGAACGTTATATTGGAACCGTCAAATGGTTCAGTGCCCCAAAAGGGTATGGTTTCATTGGTCGTGACGATGGTGAAGATGATGTCTTCGTCCACTTCTCAGCAATCCAGATGGAAGGTTACAAGAGGCTAAAAGAAGGGCAGGAAGTGGAGTTCTCCATAGAAGACGGTCCAAAAGGGTTACAAGCTGCGAATGTGATTCTTGCGAATGCAGAAGCAGTATCCGAGGAGATTTCTGAATAAATATTTTTATAGAAATGAAGAGTAAAGATCTTCACAATAGCAATCGGGGCGCATAAGCGCCCCGATTTTAGTTTAAGACTAGGGAGGTTAAATACGAGATGAACTTTGTGATTTCTAGGAAGACGTTCTGCCATCCCTCAGGGTAAAGGAACCAGGTTGGTGATCGGAACCAGTGCCCTACAACAGGCCGGGCGATGACGTCAATCCCCGTGCCGCGCAGCTCCCAACGAAAAATGAAACGCGCCCGGTAGCTGTGATAGGGATCCATAATCACCATCAGTTTTGTCCACCCCTTTTCCAGGGCGAGTTCCCGGACAACCCTGGCTTCATCCTGGGTGCTGTCCACCTGTGCTTCGGTAATATAGATCTTGCTTTTAGCAAATCCCCCTGCCTCCGCTTCTCTTGCATACTGCCGATTGACAGCTGTGCTTGTATTGGTGATCACCAAATTATTTGCATAACCCTGTGTGTGCATTTCAATCGCCAGTCCCAATCGATCTCCATCGCCCCCGCTGAGGATGACCACTGCATCAACCGGTTCCAGTGGATCTGCGACGATCAATCTTGCGCCGATTCCCACCAATACCGCATAAAAAAACAAGCTAATTTCAATGGCACCGATGATCCACACCCACCAGCAGGATTTTTGATCCTTGCCCAAAAATAGGGTTTCTTCTCGTTTTGCGGTCATTTACACACCCTGATGACGGCGCACAGCCCCCCTCATTCGCGTCAAACCATCCTCTAGGACAGACTTTGGACAGGCGAAATTCAAGCGGACGAAATCCTCCCCACCCTCACCAAAGGTTGCGCCGTCATTCAGCCCCACTTTAGCTTGTTCAAGAAAGAAAGTCTGAGGTGTTGTATCGAGATTCAACTCACGGCAGTCCAGCCAGCCCAGAAAAGTCCCTTCCGGGCGCCATAAATTTACACCCGGCAGTTCTTCTAAAACAAAATCGTTCAAGTAGTCACGGTTGATTTCCAAGTACTGCAGGACCTCATCAAGCCAGGCACCCCCCCCCTGATAAGCCGCCAGAGCCGCATGCAATCCCAGAATATTGGGATGCCCCAGCAGCATCCGCATGGATTTCGATAACCGCTGCTTCATTTCCGGATTTTTTGCGACATACACTGATGTTGAAAAACCCGCTACATTGAAGGTCTTGCTTGGTGCAAAATAGGTCACCGTGATATCCCCGATCTCTGGCGAGAGGCTGGCGATCGGGATATGCTGGTAACCGGAAAAGATCAGGTCGGCATGAATTTCATCAGAACAGATGTAAATCCCATGCTTCAAGCAAATCTCAGCCATCCTGGTCAGTTCTTCACGTGTGAACACCCTACCAACAGGATTATGGGGATTGCATAGGATGAATAAGCGGACACCTGAGGCTGCCTTAGCTTCGAAGTCATCAAAGTCAATCTCATACCTGCCATCCTCTTTGCGTTGAAGCTGGTTGAAGACACACTCCCTGCCTGCTTCACTAGGCGCTTCCAGGAAGGGCGGATAAACCGGAGTCTGGATCAGGACCTTATCACCCGGTTTGGTCAGGCTGTAAATTGCATGATTGAAACCGGTCACAACACCACAGATAAAATCAATCTCAGAAGGCTGCACCATCCAGGAATGGCGTGAAACCAGGTGCGCCGCGATCGCTTCCCGCAATCCTTCCAGCGGCAAGCCATAACCAAACACACCATGGTCAATCCGCTTATGCAGTGCGTCTATCACCGGTTCTGGAGACCGAAAATCCATATCTGCAATCCACATCGGCAGGACATCTTCATCAAAAACGTTCCATTTGATACTTTCAGTGTTCCTTCGGTCAATGATTCGGTCAAAATCCATAACATCTCCTTTAAAATAAACCTGTAGAATTATACCCATGAAAGCCCTTATCGGGCATCATTCAACGCGGATAAAGAATGGTATACTCATCTTCAACCATCTGCCCTGGAGATTTTTAGTGAAGAAGACCATAATAGGTTTGGCCAAACTTACCCGGTTCAATGAATATATCTATTTCGTTGTGATCACAACGATCCTGGGCATTGCTGCTGCCGATGGATGCTTTGATTGGCGCTTTCCAGTCGTAATTATCGCAAATTGGCTGGCTGTGGGGTTTGCTTTTATGGTCAACGACATCGAAGATGCTCCGGATGACGCACTCTCGACCAGCAAGGTCAAGCGCAACCCTGTTTCATCCGGGCTGATCACGCCGCGTACTGCCTGGATCGCATCCCTGATCGTTGGCCTGGTCTCAGCAGGATTGTTCTTCCTCCTGGGGTTATGGCCTTTTATCCTGGGCCTTCTAGCCCTGATCCTGGGTTATCTCTATTCCTCCCGCAGAGTCCGGTTGAAGACGATCGCATTTTTTGACATTTTCTCGCACTGCCTGATGTTGGCCGGCTTGCAGTTCTTGTGCGGGTATTTCACCTACACATCCACGCTGACCGGAGATTGGTTCTGGCCTTTCAGCTTTGTCATGGCGATCAGCATTTACGGCGAATTTTATAATGAAATCCGTGATATCGAAGGAGACCGGGAAGCCGAACTCAGGCATACCGCCATCATTCTTGGTGACAGGGTCAGCCATATCCTGATGCTGATCGTGCTGGTCATAGGGATCTTCTCCGGCATCATGTCTTTTCTCATCATCGATCTGGTGCCATTCTGGACCTTTGTGGTGATGGCTGTCCTGGCAATCATCTTCATCATCCCACCCATCATTAAAATGCGGCAGGGTGACAGCAGCATCGCCATACAAGGCGCCCTGCAGAAACCGATGGAATGGGCAGCTTCAATAGCACTTCTGCTTCAATACCTCCTGCCCTGGCTGGATAAGGCCTGGGATTTGGGATTATTCTAGGCAGGAAGGTAGGAAAATATGACCAAACCATCCAGATTACCAGAACTCCGTTTATTAACCCCCGCTGAATGGCAGGATTATGAACTGCTGGATTCCGGGAACGGCGAGACGCTGGAACGTCTGGGGCCTTATACGCTCATCCGCCCGGAACCTCAGGCCGTCTGGCCGCGGGGTTTACCTGAATCGGCGTGGAAATCAGCAGATGCCTTCATGGTTACCACCAGTGGAGAACACGGCGGGTACTGGCAGTTCAGGCATCCCATCAAGCAACCCTGGGTAATCAATTACAAAGGCTTGAAAAGCGAGATCCGCCTTTCAAAATCCCGCCATATAGGGATCTTCCCCGAACAAGCCTCCCAATGGGATTGGATCGATGGTCAGATCCGCTCTGCTAAACGTCCGCTCAAGGTGATCAATCTGTTTGGCTACACCGGGATGGCAACCGCAGCAGCAGCCAGAGCTGGCGCTCAGGTCACACATGTGGACGCCTCAAAACATGCCGTTTCGTGGGCCAGCCACAACATGGAACTCTCAGGTTTAGGTAATGCTCCCGTACGCTGGCTGATCGAAGATGCACGTAAATACCTCAAACGTGAAGCTAAACGGAAGTCCTTTTACGATGGGATCATCCTCGATCCGCCAAAATTCGGCAGGGGGCCCAGCGGGATGGTCTGGAGTTACCTGGATAACATTTCAGAGCTGCTCGCGTTATGCCGTAAGGTATTAAGCAAAACACCGCGTTTCATCTGCCTGACCTCCTATGCCATTCAAGCCTCGGTACTCGTCCCCCATCAGGCACTGCAGGACCTGGTCAAAGGAATGGGCGGAAATATCTCCAGTGGTGAACTGGTTACCATAGATAAAAGTCAGGGGAAATTATTATCTCATTCACTATATTCCCACTGGTCATCAGAAGAATAATAAGGAAGTTATCATGGAAAAGGATAAAATTTTCGCACTCATCGGTCCCGGCGTAATGGCGGAAGCGATCATCATCGGCTTGATCGAAAAGCAGGTGATCAGCGCTCCCAATATCACTGTCGCAGGCCCCCATCGTGAACGGCTGCAGGAATTGGAACAGAATTACCAGATCAAATCTAATCTAAAGAATGTCGAAGCTGTCAAGGGCGCGGATGTGGTCATCCTCTGTGTCAAACCTCAAAAGCTACCCGATGTCATGGCAGACCTCACTGGGGTAATCCCCCAAAAAGCACTGGTTATCTCCATCGTGGCTGGCGCGACCCTTGAATCGTTGATCTCCGGTTTGGCGCATGATTCGGTCGTCAGAGCCATGCCAAATACACCCGCGCAGATCGGTGAGGGGATGACCGTCTGGACTCAAAGCCAGGTTATATCCCAATCCCAACATGCCCTGGCAAAACAGATCCTGGCCGCCCTCGGTCACGAGATATTTGTTGAAGAAGAGAGTTACATTGACATGGCCACAGCAGTCTCCGGAACGGGACCCGCTTACGTCTTCCTTTTCCTCGAAGCCATGATCGATTCGGGGGTTCACCTGGGTCTGCCCCGGCGGATCGCGGAAGAGATGGTTATGCAGACGATCAAGGGCTCGATCGTATATTACGGTAAAAACGACTCCCATCCTGCCCGCCTGCGCAATCAAGTCACATCCCCCGGTGGGACCTCTGCCACCGCCCTGTATTACCTCGAGAAAATGGGTTTCCGCACGGCCATTTCCCGCGCCATCTGGGCTGCATTCACACGCTCCCAGGAGCTGGGAAAAGGGCAAAAGCATCAAGACCCGGAGAAGATCTGAGAGGTTCATTTGGAAAATTCACTTAAGACCCTTTCAACCAGCATTGGCAATGTCCTCAAAGAACACTCCCTAACGATCAGCGCAGCCGAATCCTGTACAGGGGGATTGCTCAGCTCTGTGCTGACTGCGATCTCTGGTTCATCGGAATACTTCATCGGGGGTGTGGTTGCCTACAGCAACCGGATCAAAGAAGAAGTTCTGGGGGTGAAACACGCCACCTTACTCGAGCATGGCGCAGTCAGTGAAGAGACCGCCTGTGAAATGGCCAAGGGGATTAATAACCGTTTCAATACAGACATCGGCCTCTCAACCACAGGAATCGCTGGTCCAAAAGGAGATACATCCAATAAACCAGTAGGACTGGTCTGGATCGGAATCAGCACACCTGAGAATACCCTCACTTATGAATACCACTTTAAGGGGACACGGAACGAAATTCAGACCAACACAGTAAAAGAGATCCTGAACCGCTTACTTCAATTACTCAGCTGATAACCTGTTCCGGACAGGAGTTGAATTTATGACGGTTGATAATAAACATATCCTTATCCTCACAGCAGATGCGGGGATGGGTCATCGTTCTGCTGCAGAAGCAATCCGCTACGCCATTGAACAGAAATCAAACGATCGGTGTACGACAACAATCGAGAATCCTCTCGATCATCCAAAAGTCCCAGACCTCTTCCGCAGGAGTCAAACAGATTACGATGAAATCGTAAAAAAGCTGCCTGAACTCTACGAATTTGGATTTAAGGCCAGCAACGCCGCCCTGCCCACCACATTCATGGAAGCAGGCTTCATCATTGCCCTGTATGAAGCGATCAATGACCTGATCCGCAAACAGGAACCGGACCTGATCGTCACAACATACCCGGTCTATCAAGCGCCCGTCCATGCTGTATCTGTAATCAAGAAGCTCCATGTACCCTTGATCACCGTTGTTACAGACCTGGTCTCAGTCCACAAGGTTTGGTTTCACACGGGTGCCACCCGATGTACGGTTCCTACTGAGATTGTCAAGCAGAAAGCCATCAAAGCCGGACTCGCTCCTGAAAAAATTATTCTGACCGGCATCCCTATCCACCCCAGGATCCAGGATTATAAACAAGTCGAAAAACAAGCACTGCGCAAGACTCTGGGCTGGGCGCAAGACAAAATCAATGTCCTGATCGTTGGCAGCCCCCGGATTGAAAACCTGCTGGACACGATCAAGTTAATCGATAACAGCGGGTATGACCTGCACCTGGCAGTGGTTGCTGGCGGAAATGAAGCCCTGTTCAAGAGCCTGCAGGAAGTCGATTGGTACCATTCGGTGACTTTATATAATTTCGTGGATTTCCTGCCGAAACTAATGCGGGCTGCGGATTTGATTGTCTGCAAAGCGGGTGGTTTGATCGTCACAGAATCCCTGGCATCCGGCCTGCCGTTGATGCTGGTGCATGCCCTGCCGGGCCAGGAGATTGGAAACGCTGCATACGTCGTCGAGAACCAGGCGGGGAAGATGTGCGTTACGCCTGCTGAAATTCTTGACACCCTCTCCCACTGGCTGAGGAACGATCACATCCTGCTTGATGAAACCGCCCAGAACGCGGCAAACCTGATTCCTTTTGACGCCGCATCTACGATTGCAGATCTTGTCTGGGATATTCTCTGTGAACCCACCAAGTTGACCAAGGAGAAGGATTCTTCATCCCTGCAAGAGCTGTTGAAACGCTTCAACATTTCTTCTTGATGAATTAATTCAGACCTTATTCTCCATCAATCCTGGAGACCAGCACACGGTCAACGCGCCTGCCGTCCATATCCACCACTTCAAATTCATAGCCATCAGAGATGAACTTCGCGCCGGTCTTTGGAATCCTCCCAAGCTGGCTCATTACAAAACCGCTCAACGTCTGGAATCCAGCCCTGTCCTCACCCGCCATGGTTGAGAGGTTCAAGATCTCCTTCAACTGATCAATCACGATCAATCCATCAAAAAGCCATGAGCCATCTTCTCGCTGAACAGCAAGGTAATCTGTATCCATACTGTCTTCTGGTATCTCACCTACAATGGCTTCGAGGATATCATAATCCGTCACCACCCCGGTAATCCCACCGAACTCATCCACAACAACTGCAAGGTGAACGCCGCTGGTCTGGAAGTTCTCCAGGACTTTGAGTGCTGCCATATTTTCAGGGACATAGATCGGTTCCTGGATATGGCCGCGCAGGTTGAAATCTGTGTCATTGGGTGATATTCCCAATAAATCCCTGGTCTGGATATACCCCAGGACCTTATCCAGATCTCCGTCTGCAATGGGGATCCGAGAATGCGGTGTCTCCAGGATGTGCTGCCAGAACTCCTCCCGAGGCGCGTTGATATCAATCCAGGCGACATCCAGGCGCGGGGTCATCAATGCATCCACACGCCGGTCTCCCAGCCGGAAGATCCCAGAGACCATATCACGCTCAGCATCCTCGATCAAACCGATATCACGCCCCTCCTCAATATAACTTCTAATCTCTGCTTCGGTGATTGTGGGGCCTTTTTCCGTGTTGATCCGGAACAATTTCAAGCCCAGGTTGGTAGACGCACTCAGGAATTTTGTAAGCGGTCTGAAAACTTTGGTCAGGAAACGTATGACCGGTGACAATTGAATGACGACTTTTTCCGGTTTGCTGACTGCCAGGCGTTTCGGGATCAATTCACCAATCACGATAGAGAAGTAGGTGATTGCAGAAACAACCAGGACCAAGGAGATAATTCCCGCCTGTGCCTCAAGCCAGGAAATCTTGGCTAGTTGTTCTGCCAATGGACCCGCCAGATTCGCACCACCGATACCACCGGCCAGCGTGTCAATCATTGTGATCATGATCTGGACGGTAGAAAGGTACTGCTGGTTTGGATCACTCAGCAAGAAAAGCGTATCCGCCGCACCACGGTTCCCTTCCTCCATGCGCTGCTGGAGGCGCGGCTTCCTGGCAGCTACCATGGCGATCTCGTACATTGCAAAGACAGCATTGAAAAGGAAAAGAACAAAGATAATTAAGATGTTTAAATAAACAGGCATTTTTAGGTCTTTCCAATAAATGACCGGTACAACGATAATACCTTATTGTTGTATCGAATCAGACAACCATCAGGGTTGAATTTTCACATGACGATGAATTAATTATACTGAGATTTCTTATAGAAATCCTATGTCTCTTCTCGGAAATATTTAATGCACTCAACACGCCCTTGACTGAGTTTTTGTAATGCTTGCGGAGTAACTCCCAGGAGAATTCGAACAGCACCGGCAGAACTCCATATTCGTTTATGGGTCATCAAATCAGCATCCATGATCGTCCTGTAATCCCCATCCAAGCCAAATGGCGGGACGGCTCCGACAGGGTATCCGGTCACCCGTTGAACGATCTCCGGTGAAGCGGGGTGGACTGGCTGACCGATCAGGCTGTGCAGAAGATCAATATCCGCCCGGTTCTCACCTGACACCAATACGAGGAAGATCTCTCCCGTTGCGTCTGCTTGAAAAACCAGAGATTTGACCACTGCACTTAACGGGCAATCCAGGAGTGCCGCAGCTTCATGGGCGTGATGAGCCGGTTCCTCAAAAGCATGCAGTTCCCAGGGGATTTCTTGCTGTCTGAGTATGGAGATGATCCGTTTAACCCCATCAGGGAGGTCTCTCTCATCAGTTAGGCTCATTCACTCAATTCCTTGACCATCCGCAGGTATCCAGCACCGAAGTACGGAACCCGTTTATTTGATTCAAGCTGAATGGCTTTATTCTTAAATCCATGATCTTCATAGAATTTCCGAGAGGCCTTATCCTCAATGAGGATTGATACGGTCACTTTACGGCATCCCGACTCAAGCGCTTGCTTCTCCAGATGGGAGAGAAGGAGTCCATCAAGGCCCTTACCCTTCAGGCGTTTCCTGACGGCTAGATTGCTCAGTATATATTCATCCCGGGCAGCTTCCTTGATGAAGACCAGCGGCCCTGTCCGGATGATGAGTGCCATTTTACCGCGCAGTTTATACTGCCGCATGACCAATCGCCCCAACCGCCGATTTAATATCCTTAGCTTCCGCCCGGGGATTGCAAGACCAATTCCCGCTATTTTGCCCTGATATTGGATAATATCTGCATAGGTAAAGCTGAACCGGTGCCCTTCTTGAGCAAAGAGACGTGCCAGGATAGCTTTCGCCCGATCCTCGTTGCCCAGCCCAATGATGAATGCTGCCATCTTTGGGAACGATTCGAACAGCAGCCGAGAGGCAGCTTTTGCGTCCTCAGGTTTGGCAGTGCGAAAAGCGACATCTTGTGTAGAAATTCTTGAACCAGCCATCACATCAACTCCATCTCGTTCATGTGACCAGATCGTCCGGGAGGTGATCTACTTTGTTCATATACATTAGTGCAAACCGCTCATTATCATCCTCATTCACGTCCAGACGGCTGATGCCGCAGTTGTTCATCAGGAACCAGTACTTCTCAGCACCAACCTGTAGCAGTGAGGAAAGGATCCTGGCGAAAAAACCACCATGGGTGATGATCGCCACCCGGTCATGTGCGCTGCCGTGTTTTTCCTTCAATTGCGTGATGATCCTCAAGGCGCGCTCAAAGGATTCTTCCCTGGGTTCCTTTTCCCGATTCCACCAGCCTTCTTCAGTCAACCCATCTGGAAGTACAAGCTCAGGGAACTTCTCTTCGTAAAAAGGCCGTCCTTGTCCGGGCTTGCCGACAAAGAGAGGTTCACCATCTTCCTGCCTCTCGACATCAAAAACGCCGCCTGTCTCATGGATTTCGGGCCACGCCACCAGAGAAAGGCCAGTCTTTCGGGAGATCGCCAGGCCGGTCTTGATAGCGCGCAACATCAAACTGCAGTAAATGTGTGTGATGCCGTAACCCTCTCGGTTCTGCGGATCACGCCTTTCGGGGCTGCCCGGTTTGGCAATTGCTTCTGCGGTTAACGCCGCCTGTTTCTCACCGATTGAAGTCAGGTCAGGGTCCAGTGCCCGGTTGTACAGGTAGTTCTCACGCCCGGCTTCATCAAATATTGAATTATTTGTCGATTGTCCGTGTCGAATAAAATAAAATTGTGCCAACAGTAATTACTCCTTAATATCGTGCATTTCTCGAAGGGTGTTAATCAGTGAACTCACATCGGGATTAACAGCTTGCGCTTTTCCATACTGGTCGGGGTATTCCGAATGCCCGCTCATTGCAGCAAGGCACGCCTGAATATTGTCTTTTACTGCAATGGGATCATATCCGCCTTCAAGGACAAACATGATCCGCCCCTCACAGCAGGCTTCTGCCATGCCCACCAGGCGACGCGCAAGCATGAAATAACCATCCGTATCCAGAGATAAGGTAGTGAGCGGGTCAGAAAAATGAGCATCTAAACCTGCAGATACGAAGATCATCTCAGGCTTAATTCGGGTTAATAGCGGCACAATCACCAGCTCCAACACCTGCCGGTAGGCTTCATTCCCTGCAAACGCCGGCATGGGGATATTGACAATCCGTCCCCGGGCCTGCGGCGCTGAATCCACCATGCCTGTGCTGGGAAAAGTATTCATCTCATGGATCGAGAGATAACTCACGGCTTGCGTTTCGGAAAAAACAACCTGTGTCCCGTTACCGTGATGTGCGTCCAAGTCCACAATCGCTACCTTCTCTACGCCGCTGGCGACCGCATCCGCGGCCGCAATAGCAATATTGTTGAGCAGGCAAAACCCCATAGGCCCGTCGAATCCTGCATGATGTCCCGGCGGCCGGACGATCGCAAAACCGGCACCGCTCCCCTCCGAAAGGATCCGGCGGCTGACCGTCAGCGTTGCGCCTGCTGCGCCGAGGGCATCCCGGTAGCTGCTTTCTGTGACATAGGTCGGAGAAGGCTCAAATTCATGCGAACCCTGCCGGCTTTCTATCTCCAGTGCAGCAAGAAACTGCTTGTCATGGATCAGGATCACGTCTGATTCCTCAGCAGGGGAATAATCCAGCCACTCAATTTCTGGATAAGGCGGCGAATCGATCCATCCCCTCAACGCCTGAATTCGCAGGGGAGATTCTGGATGCCCGGGGAAATGGTGTTCCGTGGCTTCCTGAAAGGTGCAGTAGACTTTCCGTTTGACTTTCTTTTCCATTTTCACGCAGGTAGTAGTATACCGCAAGACTTGGCGAGATGAACATCCTGAATGCACTGTTCCCGTTCATAAAGAATGATTTTTTTACTCCCCGATAGTAATATTGTCCTACTTAACGCTCCTGAGAAAGCCTATACGAAAGCATATCCCCGTCATCAATGGTATAATCCCTACGCTAATTTCATTTGAACCGGTGAGACGAAAGAAATATGTTAGATAAACTAAGAGGAATCATAAATCGCTTCGAGGAAATCGAAGAACAGCTCGCATCTGTGGGAGACGATTACACCACAGCCATTGAGTTATCAAAAGAACGGGCGGATCTGGAACCCCTGGTTTCAAAAGCACGCATCTATCAAACAACACTTGAAGGGATCAGTGAGACGAAATCCCTCCTGGATGCCGAAGATCAAGAAATGCAAAACCTGGCAGCAATGGAGTTGGAATCTCTTCAGGATAAGCAGGAAGCCCTGGAGAATGAACTGAAAAGCATGCTTGTCCCCAAAGACCCCCGTGACAAGCGCAACGTCATCATGGAGATCCGTCAGGGCACCGGCGGTGACGAAGCCGGACTCTTCGCTGCCGACCTGTTCCGCATGTACTCCCGCTACGCCGAACGCCAAAACTGGAAAACGGAGATTCTCTCCATGCATGAGACAGGCATCGGCGGCATGAAGGAAGTCAGCTTCATGATTAAGGGTGTGGGCGCATATTCTCACCTGAAATTCGAGTCCGGAGTCCACCGCGTCCAGCGCGTACCTGAAACCGAATCTCAGGGACGCATCCACACCTCAACGGTCACCGTGGCCGTTTTGGCAGAAGTAGATGATGTCGAAGTTGACATCCCCGATACCGATATCAACATTGATGTCTATAAATCAGCCGGTGCGGGCGGCCAGAACGTGCAGAAGAACGCCACTGCGGTCAGGATCACGCATATCCCGACCGGCATGGTTGTCGCCTGCCAGGATGAACGTTCCCAATTACAGAATAAACAGCGAGCCATGAGCATTCTAAAAGCCCGCTTATATGAAATTGAAGAACGTAAACGCCAGGAAGAAGAAGCAGCCACCCGCCGATCCCAGATCGGAACCGGTGAGCGCTCTGAGAAGATTCGCACCTATAACTACCCCCAAAACCGTGTCACGGACCATCGGATCAACCTTTCCTCCTACAACCTCAATGCCGTCATGGATGGAGAGATTGATGAATTCATCGAGGAACTCACCCTGGTGGATGAGGCTGAAAGACTGGCATTGGTAGAGGAGTGAGTCATCAACATTCAGGAAATCCGCCAGCAGGTCACCCAAAAACTGGTCGAATATCAGATCGATTCTCCTGGAAATTCAGCGCTGCTCCTGCTCTGCCACACGCTTGACCAACCCAAAAGCTGGGTCCTCGCTCATGGCGAAATTGAGCCATCCCCTGTTCAATATCAAACACTGCAAGATAATCTTGAACGCCTACTGTGCGGCGTTCCCCTGCCCTATATTTTGGGCTGCTGGGAGTTCTACGGCAGGTCTTTCAAAGTCTCTCCGGATGTCCTCATCCCCAGGCCTGAAACAGAACTGCTGGTAGAAAAAGCGCTTCACGCTGTAAAGGAAACCCGCCAGCCCAGGATCGTAGATGTGGGTACCGGCTCAGGTGCCATCGCAGTCAGCCTGGCGGCTGAACTGCCGTTTGCCCTGGTCATCGCCCTTGACCTGTCACTGCCGGCATTGGATATCGCCCGTCATAACGCCCGCAAACATGCTCAATCTCATATCCAATTCGTCCAGGCAAACCTACTTGAGCCCTTCCGTACGCAATTCGACCTGATCTGCGCCAACCTGCCCTATATCCCCACCGATAAATTAAATGCTCTGCCGGTTTCTGATTGGGAGCCGCGCCTGGCGTTGGATGGCGGCGAAAATGGGCTGGATGTGATCTCGCAGCTTATCAAGCAGGCCAGAAGCCGGCTCGCACCCGGCGGAGGCATGCTGCTCGAAATCGAAGCCTCCCTGGGGGAAACCGCCCTGGCAGCCGCACAGACAGCCTTCCCTCAAGCACAGCTTGCCATCCACCAGGACCTCGCCCAGCACGACAGAATCATCGAAATCACGCTGGGTTGAACACATCAATTTTGGGTTAAAATTAGATCACCGACACTCAAATCACCTGGAGAAGAACATGGCTGTGACCCAGATTCTGTCCACAGACGATCCCAAAGCCATTCCAACAGCAAAACATCTCATCAGGGACGATGGCCTAATCGCCTTTCCAACAGATACCATTTATGGTGTAGCCGGGGATCCCTTCAGCCCCACAGCACTTCAAAAGATCTATGCAGCAAAAGAGCGGCCACAGGAAAAAGCGCTGCCGGTGCTAATCGGCGAACTCTGTCAGTTAGATGATCTTGTCCAGTTCCTCAGCAGCCAGGCTCGTCGGATCGCGGAGGCCTTCTGGCCCGGCGCACTGACGCTGGTACTCCCCAAGAACCAGCGAATCCCACCCGAACTATCTCCTTATCCAACGATCGGTATCCGCATGCCGGACCTGGACTTCACACTCAAGCTGCTCGCTGAGATCGGCCCTCTGGCGACGACGTCAGCCAATATCTCCAACGGTACAAACCCCACAACGGTGGACGAAGTCATGGCGCAGTTAGGCGGCCGCATTGACCTGATCCTCGACGGCGGCCCTACACGCGGACCAACAGCTTCAACCGTGGTGGATGCCTCCGGTGCAGAATTACGTATTCTGCGTGAAGGCCCAATTTCTCTATCCGAACTCAACGCACACCTGGGAAAGGAATGATCATGCAGCTTGAAAACAAGAAACTGCTCCTATCCTTTTCAACTGAAAATCCCTCATACGGATTAAAATCCCTCACTTTTCCTGAGGCTTCCCTGCAATCCGGGTTCGCCACGACCTGCCAGGTGAACGGCGAGGAGGTCGATTTATTCGACAAGGGTTGGCAGATTGAAAGTATTGAAGACAGACTGAGGTTAGATACGCCAATTGGCAAGCTGCAAGCCTGTCGGTTGACGGTCAACACCTGCGTGGAGGGCGTGCAAGCCTTTCTGCTTTTAGGTTTATCAGAAGAACTGGACATGGCTTTCATCCGAATGGAATTTCTGAACCTCAGCGGGAAAGACCTCATCCTCCATCGAATCAAACCGGTGACGGTCAAACCAGGTGACCTGCGCTTTGGCAATCACGGTCGGCCCAACCCGGTGTTCTACAGCCAGGGCTGGCAGTCTTGGTCGTCGACCGCCACCTACGGGTTGGGTGACAGGCAGCACACATCCATCCTGGATAAATTTCAAAACCCCATGGTCGTCAACAGCGGTACGCCCCGTCCGAAGCGAAAAAACCATTTCACCGGAGACATGTTCGGCATCCTGGGCGACCGCACCAACCGGATAGGATTACTGGCGGGATTCCTGTCACAAAAGGAGCATTTTGGGAGCCTCGAAACGAATCTTAAGCCGCATCCCTCACTGCGGATGTGGGCAAATGGGGATGAGACCTACCTTCCCAGCGGAAACCGAGTCCGCATGGATTGGGCTGCCCTGGGATTCATCAATCTGGATGCGCCAGAACCGATGGAAGGCTATCTGCTTGCTGCGGCCCGCGAGAATGGAGCCCGTGCTGATCGGCCTGTCCCGGTCGGCTGGTGCTCCTGGTACCACTTCTATCAGAAAATCTCACAAGAGAACCTGCAGACGAACCTGGATTCCCTGATCCAACTCAAACCAGAGCTGCCCCTGCCCCTGTTCCAGATTGATGACGGCTTTGAGCCATATCCGGGAGATTGGTTCGATTTTACATCAGCCTTCCCGGATGGCCTGATGCCGCTGGTGCAGAACGCAAATTCAGCAGGCTTCATGCCCGGTGTATGGCTGGCTCCTTTCATCGTCCACCCCAAATCCAAACTGGCCAGCGAGTATCCGGATTGGCTCCTGCGGGATGAACGCGGTAAACCCGTCAACGCCGGTTTTGTCTGGAATACATTCAATTATGCACTCGACTTGACCAACCCGGACGCGCTGTCATATACATGTTATGTGATCCGCACCGCTGTGCGGAATTGGGGATTCCGGTACCTCAAGCTGGATTTCCTCTATGCGGCCGCCCTGCAGGGCAAATATCAAGACCCAACGCAATCGCGCGCCCAAGTACTGCGAAAAGGGCTTGAAGCCCTGCGTGAAGCTGCCGGCCCGGATGTGATCATGCTTGGCTGCGGCTGCCCGTTGGGGTCTGGCCTGGGGGTTTTCGATGCCATGCGCATCAGCGCGGACGTCAACGGCTATTGGAAACCTCATTTTCCCCCGGTCAGCCCTATCCTGAGTAACGAACCGCATATGCCCTCAGCCCGCAACGCCCTGCACAACGTTATCACCCGCGCTGGGCTTCACCGCCGCTGGTGGGTCAACGACCCAGATTGCCTCCTGATCCGTCCGGATACCAAATTGACACTGCCGGAAGTGCAGACGCTAGCAACCGCCATCGGCCTTACAGGCGGCTCACTGCTCCTCTCGGATGACCTGCCCGCCCTGTCCAGCGACCGCCTGCGCATGGCGCAGGCACTCCTGCCGGTGATCGACCAGCGCGCCCTTGTCCTGGACGCCTTTGACGCCGTTACACCCTCACGTCTGCGCGTGGATCTGGACGGTTCCTGCGGTCCCTGGCATCTGCTGGCATGGTTCAACTGGACAGATACCCCCCAATCTTTCTCGTTCTCACCGCAGGCGTTCAGACTTGATGAAACACGTACCTGGTGGCTGCGGGAGTTCTGGACGGGAGCCATTGGGCAGATGGGCGCGGACTCACCCTATACTTTCAACGATATCCCCGCCCACGGGGTGCGTGTCGCAGCCGTCAGGCCCTTCGATTCACAGCGCGCCTCCTATCTGGGCAGCGACCTGCACCTGTCACAGGGCATGGAGGTCAGTGAGTGGCAGTCAGGAGAACACAGCCTCGACCTTCACTTTAAGCTAGGCCATTCATCTTCGGGAAAGATCTTCTTCTATCTCCCATGGCAGCCTGCGTCTGTAAGGTCAAACAGAAAAATGCTTACCCCGGAGGATAAAGGCAATGGGGTCTATTCGGTTGAACTGGGCGATGCAGACGGACGGGCGGTCACCATAGAGTAAATTCCCTGGATACGAATTGAAAAAGGGCTGCCATAAGCAGCCCTGTGTATTAACTTCTGGTGGGAACCCTCTAACCCACAGCAGAAGATGGTTGTGGTTCCTCTGCTTCAGTAAAAGGCTCCATCTCAGCATCATCCGGGATGGCGTCCGGGATCTCGGTTTCGATATTGCGTATGCGCGGGTTAGTATATGCAACCACGCTCACGATGAACAGGCACAAACCGCTGCAGATCATCATCAGACCGATACCGCGCCCCTCGCCCACGCCGAGCCATGACCCCACAAATGTATCCGCCAGCGCACCGCCCTCGACCAACAGTGGGTTGAATACGTGATCAGCGAGGATGCCGCTCAGCAGGAAGGCAATCGGCATCATTGATTGCCCAAGCATGCTGCGTGTTGCAGCAACCCTGCCCTGCACTTCTGGCGCGACCTTGGCGGCTGAGATTGCTGAGCTGGGACCGGAGGCAAATGGGATGAAGAACATCAGGATGAAAACACCTGCGGAGATGAACGCCAACGTTGGCTGCAGCCCAGCCACGACGAATCCCATGGCTGCCAGGACAATGAAAGCAAACACCGCGTTGATCTTCTTTTTCTTGGGGCCGCCCCACACACTCATCAGGAGGCTCCCGGCCAGCATCCCCACGCCCATCACTGTCTGCGCCACACCCAGGCTGGCTGCAGACCCGAATGACAGGATCAGAGGACCGATCATCACGCCGCAGATGTTCAAGAAGAAGTTCACACTCGCAAAGTAGAATGTCAGTCCCAGCAGCCCAGGCCGTTCTACGAGGTAGCGCCAGCCAAAGGCGATGTCTGAGAATAAGGATGGTTTCTCTCCCTCCGTAACTTCTTTCCTCTCCGGCTGTGGAATGGATACGAATATCAGGGTACCGAGTGCAATCAAGTAGGTGACGGCATCAATGATGATGATCCCCTGCATGCCGATGGTGGCGATCAATGCCCCCGCCAGGATCGGCGTCAGGATGGTTTCGATTGCCTGACCCATCTGGATCATGCTGTTCGCCCGTGTGAGCTGGCTTTTTGGCACCAGCAGAACGATGGAGGCTGAGTAAGCCGGCTGCTGGAAGGAAGCGAAGACAGATCCAAAGAAGGAGATTGCATAGACCATCCAGATTTCCATTCTGCCCGTGAGAAGCAGCACCGCCGTTACCAGCGTGGCAACGCCAGAGAGAGAATCCGCTATCAACATGATTCGCTTCCTGTTCCAACGGTCTGTCACTGCGCCCGTTACCGGCGAGAGCAGAATCCTGGGTAATATACTGAATAACGCTGTCATCGCAAATGGGGTTGCCTGACCGGTTTCTGTATAGATCCAAATACCCAGGGCGAATCCGATCAGACCCGAGCCGATCATGGACATTAGCTGTCCCATCCAGATAATGATAAATGTACGCATGCCTTTATTTTGTTTCTTCATCGTTCTCTTTTCTATTTTCCTTTGTCCTAGATTTTTCTTCACTTTCCTGTTCATAATAAAAACTGGGGTACATATAGCAGGAAAAATTAAACACGTTGATATCCTCCCCTATTTCAGTCTCTTCTTCCAATTCGTTAAATTCTTTGACGACTTCTTCCACACGTTTTAAAAACTTCTGATATGTCTCATCCTTGAGACGTTTTTTAATGTTCATCATCATTACCGAACGGGGTGTGGGTTCTGCGCCCATGGCAAGATTGAACTTCCTGGCCTGGAGACTGCGGATAATATCTTCTCGAAGCGCTTCCACGGTAGACTGCATGAATTGGGTGACATTGTCCGGATCTTCCACCGAGAAGCTGAGCAAATCCTTATCAATATCGATTTCCGCAGCAGTTATCCAGAAGAGCTTTTCGATGATATTGTTGACCGTATGCGTCTCAACGACCTTGATCAACCCATGTTCTTCCAGCAAGTTAATGTGATAATACAAGCGGCTGCTGGACAGGCCTAATTTACCCGCGACCTGGTTAACGGTTTGCGGTTTCAATGTAAGCACCTCTAATATCTGCATACGCAGTGGATCGATCAGGACCTTGAGTGTATCCAGGTCTTTAATACAAAAAACGGGATCAATCATTTCTTTAGAATATTTTTTACCCATTACACTCCATTTCACCGTTAAAATTTATTTTTACGGTGAATTTATTTTATAGCCGAATCTTCTTCCTGTCAAGAGAACAATAGCATCTTTTCAAACCTCTGAAAAAATAAAAGAGCGACCTCTTCTGCAAAGGTCGCTCTACACTCTACGGCGTCTAGAATAATTTATTTGGTTTCAGGTTTCTGAACCCCAGCATCGGGTTGCTCCCCGAGTAATTCCATCTTCCTGGCTTTTTTCTTTGCCTTTTGTTTCTTGATGAGTTTTATCAGGAAGAAGATTGCCAAGCCCAGAGGGATCAGGAACGGCAGGCAGAATATCCCAATCCAGATCAACGCATCGACTAGAAATTGACCGGCGCTGATCAATGCCTCAACTGCTTTCTTCACCGTGCCCTGCGGCTCCCACCCACCAATCGCAATTGGCTGAAGTGATTCCTTGGCAACGATGTCCACGGTAATAGAAGACAGTGCAGCAGATTCTTCAAGGTACTGCATCCTGCCCTTGACGATCTCAATCTCACCGCGGTAGTACGTCAGTTCATCGAAGACATCGAGGACATCTTCGGTATCCTGCGCTGCTTCCATGATTTCCAGCAGCTCTGCTTCAGCAGCTTCAAGATTGCGCAGTCGGGAACTTAGGTCAGTATATTCGGATGTTACATCCTGCCCAGTGACATATTCCGAGATGACATCTTCATCCGGCACAGGGGTCAGGGCTTTGATCGCGCTCATGATCGATTCCAGATCACCTGCCGGAACACGCACGGTTACATAAGCATGCTGCAGCGTTTCACCGCTGGACGAAGTGGATTGGTAAATATTGGAACTTACCACAAACCCACCCGCCATTTCGGCCATTTCAACCACAGAATCCATCGCACCGGCAGGATTCTCAACAGCAATTTCCATCGAAGCGTTATAGATCACCATCCGCTCGACTTCGCTCGCAGAAGAGCCTGTCCCGCTTGAGTATTGGCGATCAGATTCTACAGCTTCTTCTGCCAATATTACTTCATCATAGTTCGTTTCATAAAAACCTTCATCAGCCGGCATCTCATATGAAACTGAATCTTCTGCGCTCTTCGCAGCCGCGCAGGCACTGATCAACAAACCAGAAATCATCACAGAAATAAGCAGCCAGATCCTTCTCTTTTTCATTGTTATCTCCTTAACATCAGATCAACTATACCCATTTTATACTTAATAGACGCTGATTGTAAATCAATTGTTCCCAATTCTGTTCAAATCGTTAACTATAAAAAATAATTGATATCTCCGCCTGATTCACTTCACCACCCCTCTGCCAGTCTCGCAGCATGCCGTATGGGCAAGCCGGCAGCCAGAATCCGCTTTTGTACCGCTTCAACATCGTATGGTGTCCGGTGATATACCCAGGTCTCATCCTCATCATCATAGATCAGGTACGATGCCCGTGGGTCCCGATCGCGCGGCTGCCCGACAGAGCCCGGATTGACAATGGACTTCCGATCCAACGTGAAACCCTCCCCAGTCGTCATCAAATAAAGATGCGTTGAGGATTTTCTATCGCTATCCATCTTGAAAATAAGAGGAAAATGCGAATGCCCGACCAGACAGATTTTTGTCCTGAAAGCATCCATGTTCTGCCGAGCGGTATTAACATCCATGATGTATTCCCAGATGGGGTCGCGCGGGCTGCCGTGAGCGATAGTGATATCATCGAATGCCAAGGCTTCCTCCAACCCGGCCAGCCACTGCCGGTTCTCAGACCGCAGCATCGTCTGCAGCCATTCCAATGATGCACGCGCCTCATAGTTGAAAGCGTCGATGTTGATCTGACCCAGGATAGCCGCATCATGGTTTCCCAGCACACATTTCAGGCGTGGCAGCGCTCTTATCCGTTCGATACATTCATTCGGGTCCGGTCCGTAACCCACCACATCACCCACACACCAGACCTGATCGAAGGGTTCCGCGTCTGTCAGAACCGCCTCCAGGGCAGTCAGGTTGGCATGGACATCAGAGATGATCAGGTTACGCATGGATCATGGGATCATGAAAGTAAATTTCCAGAGATTAACTTCCTGAACGATAGAAGTGTTGTTGCCCATGATCGATATCCAGGTATTCCCGGGTTTGAGCGCAAACGCATCCCCGTTCTCGTCAAAGAAACGGATCGGCTGCGTTTTCGTTGGGGTTGCCCAGGTCACTTCATACATCTGCCCATCCCTAAAAATGACCGCATCACCCCCTGCGGGATTATCCCAGATATTGATCTCATAAACGGTACCGGTCACTTCGTTATGGTAGGCAAACAGGACCACAACATTTGAAAACGCAAGCTGTTCGTCGGTCACGCTGTCCACCAGCGGGATCATTTCAAGCGACGCTCCAGTTGTATCTTCAATCCAGCGCAGGTACTTGCCGCTTTCCTCATCAAAGACCCATTCACCTCGGTTGAGGTTGGAATAGAGGATTAAAACATCCTCACCTGCTGTACCGCCTTCAGGTGTTTCAGGATCAAATGCCATCCCCTCAAGTGTCTGTTTTTGATCAACGCCGCGTTCCTCAGCCAATTCGGTCAAGGCTGTCGAATCAGCAAACACGCTGTAGACGACATTACGCCCATCATCGCAAATCGCCGGGCAGATATTCAAACCACCGTTAAATGCCCGATCGCCAAGGATCTCATTTATTTCATCAAGAATGGTGATATAAGCACTCTGGAAACCCAAAATGCCTTCATATAAACTGGCCAGCTGCGGGTCTGTCAACCGCCCGGACCGGACCGGTCCGATCTTGCTGGAATCCTCTCCATAATAAAGTGCTGCAAACCGGTTGCTGCCATAGCCGATATAGTAATCGAAAACAATATCTGCAAAGGATAAACCAGCATGAGGCCGACCTGAGGCGGGGTAATTCGCAACTTTCACTAAAACAGGGCGTCGATCAAGGATGGTCGCATCGGCTACGGCCAGTCCCGTTAACGGATTGACGTTCTCAGGGAAATCCACCGGGCCAACCGCTCCCACCGGTTCAGGTGTCGATTCAGATGTTGGCATTGCAGTCGATTCAGGTGCTGCCGTTTCTTCTTGAGTCGCTGTATCAGTCGGCATGGCTGTCTGAGTCTGTGCTGCGTATGTGCTGGCCAGCTCTTTTTCTGAGAGTTGTGTAGGATTGCAGGCCGTGATGGCGAGTAACAGGATCACCATCGCGAACCATAGTCTTGATGAGGAAAATTTCTTCATGGTGTATACCTCCGGGTTTTATTTTACCGCACTTCTATTTACCGGAAAAAATATACATAATTTATGTAAAAACATACCACAACCACATGAAACGATAATACATCCATGGTCAGGATTGGATTTGATCGATGATCTCCGCTACCAAATCAAACCGATTGAAAGGCGGCATAAAATACACACCTTGGAAATCACTGCGCAGGTCTTCGATCAGCTCACCGGCGATCGCCGCACCCTCATCCTCCGCTCCCTCCCCAGCTGTGGACATCCGTGCTTGAATGGCGTCCGGGATGGTGATCCCGGGCACCTCGTTATGCAGGAAACGGGCATGCCGGTCTGTCACCAACGGCAGTATCCCAACCAGGATCGGGATCTCCAACGGGCCATGTTCAGCTTCAACCGAATGAATGAACGCCCTGGCCTTGTCTGCATCGAATACTGGCTGGGTCAGAAAGAAATCCGCGCCTGATCTAATCTTCTTCAGCAGCACCTTCTTCTCCCGCTCCGGGTTGCTCGGGCACAGATTTAACGCCGCACCCACAAAGAAAGAAGTCGGCTGCCCGATCTTCCCGCCGGAATGGTCCACGCCTAAGTTAAATCCTTCCTTGATCAGGTGGATCAAGCCCGTCGGCACGAGGTCGTATGAATCGCTGGCATCCGGATAGTCCCCAATCGCAGTAGGATCGCCCATGATCACGAAAACATTGCGGATCTGCATCGCATGCGCAGCCAGCAGGTCTCCCTGGACGCGCAAGAGGTTGCGCCCGCGCGTGGGGAAGTGCAGTGTAGTCTCAATCTCAATATTGGACTGGATCAGCTGGCATACCGCCCAGGGGCTCATGCGCATTCGCGCCAAGGGACTGTCGGCCACATCGATCACGTCCGCGCCTGCATCAGCCAGGAGGGATGCACCCGCCAGCAGCTTATGGGTTGAGAGGCCGCGCGGGGGGTCCATTTCAACCGCAATCACAAACTCTCCTGCATTCAGCTTTTGCGCAAACTGCGAACGTTCAGCGACTTCTGTTGTCTCGATCGCAATACCATTCTCTACATCCGGCACCATGCTGACCAATGACTCTTTCGAAGTGCTGGCAACCGTATCTGCGATCACGGCGATATGCGCCGGGGTGGTACCGCAGCACCCGCCGATGACAACCGCACCTTCATACCAGAAGGAAAGCGCATAATCATGGAAATATTCCGGTCCGGCGGGGTACATGATCCGGCCGCCCACTTTTTCAGGAAAACCTGCGTTCGGCATGACCGAGAAATTCGCTTCCGGGACGGCGGCTTTCATTCCTTTAAGGATGCGCAGAAGCTGTGCAGGCCCGCCGGAGCAGTTCACGCCGATCACATCGACAATAAATCCCGCGATTTCCTGGGCGACTTCCTGGGGAGAATTCCCCAGCAGCGTCCGGCGGTCACGTGTGAAGGTCATCGACGCGATCACGGGCATATCAGGGTCAACATGATGGACGGCTTCAACAGCCGCCCGGACCGCGTAAAGGTCAACCATCGTCTCGATCAGGATCACATCCACACCTGCGGATACCAGTGTTTCGACCTGCTCGATATAGATCTTGTATGCCTCATCCACCTGGACCCGTCCAAACGGCGCTAGCGGCACGCCCAGGGGGCCGATGTCTCCAGCGATCAAGACATCCTTGAAGGAAGCCAGCACGACCCGCTTCGCCAGGTTCACGGCAGCAGTATTGATTTCCTGGACACGCTCATCCAAACCGTGCCGTTCGAGTTTTGTGCGGTTTGCCCCGAAGGTATTGGTCTTGATCAATTCAGCCCCTGCCTGGATATAATCTCGATGGATCTCACCCACGATTGCAGGATCAGTCAGGTTGAGTTCGTCAAAGCAGGCATCAATAGGGATGCCGCGTTCATGAAGCAGTGTTCCCATAGCGCCATCTGTCACGATCGGACGCTCAGATGTTTGTAAACGAAGTCGGAATTTATTATCTTTAGTACTCATATCAATCTACTTTCATTCAATTATTCAGAAGTTGTTCGATCCTGCTGACGCCAACATTAAAGTATTTTGCTTCGGGGTGATGGACGATGATTGCAGCCGTGGACTGTTCGGGGACTAGCTGATACGCGGATGTCAGGTGCATCCCCAGTTCCGCACTTGCCGGCAGCAGCTCAAAGAGCTTTTGATGGTCTTCCAGTTGCGGGATGGCAGGGTACCCCCATGAATAGCGTTTCCCACGTTCAGGCGCCAGATCCAACTCATTGCGGATATGCATATGCAGATAATCTGCTGTGGCTTCTGCCATCTGGACGGCCAGTCCGTGCAGATAATAGGCTTCCGAGTATTCCCCGGCAGCTTCCAGGGTTTCAAAGCGTTCTGTGGCTTCTCGCCCGACCGTCACAACCTGGAAGGCAACCACGTCCAGGTTTCCAGAGTTTTTCGAGGTAAAGTAATCGGCCAGGCACAACGCCCCTTCGCCTTCCTGGCGGGGGAACTCGAAGCGCTGGAGAACCTGCGGTTCACAGCTATCCAATGTTTCTGGGTCATAGACCAGCAGGGATTCTCCTTCAGATTGGCAGGGCCAGTAGCCGAACACACCCTGAGGGTGCAGCCAGTCTTCTTGCTCAGCATCTTCAAGCATCTTCTCCAACCTTGCGGAGAATTCTCCTTGCAGCGCTTCCCATTCCTTGCCGTGCGTATTCCTTGCGCCCCAGGAAAGTCGGAACAATTCCTTCAGTGCCAGATGTTCTCGGACCTCGGAAATCGGGATATCTTTAATAACCTGCGGACCCCATTTTGGCGGTGTGGGCAGTTCAGCCAATGCCTTAACACCGGAACCCTCAGGTCCTCCGGTGCGGCCGCGCCGTGAGGTCAGTTCACGCCCAAACTCAAAATCAGCAGCTTTCCTGGAATCCTCGATTAAAGTTTCGCGTGAAACCGGATCCATCAACGCGTCCATGGTAGCCAGTCCTTCAAAAGCATCCTTGCAGTAAAAGACACCCGGGTTGTAATAATGTCCCTGTTCGGTCAGCAGGATGCGCTTGCTAAAGCGTGGGTTGATCGCTGCTCCACCGATCAGAACTGGGAAAGCCAATCCCCGCCGGTCGAGTTCATTGACCACCAGCGGCATCTGCTTACTGGTATTCACCAGAAGCGCGCTCAACCCGATCGCATCTGCCTGTTCCTCCACAGCCCGGGTGAGGATCGTCTCAACCGGCACCTGCTTACCCAGGTCCACCACCGTGTAGCCGTTATTGGATAAGATCGTCTTGACCAGGTTCTTGCCGATATCATGCACATCACCGTATACCGTCGCAAGGACTAATTTTCCCTTGGTAACTCCTGCTTTCTTCTCCAGGAATCCCTCCAGATAACCCACGGCAATCTTCATCACCTCTGCACTCTGGAGCACGAAGGGCAGGATCAACTCGCCAGCCCCGAACTTATCGCCGACATCCTTCATTGCCGGCAGCAGGACTTTATTTAATATTTCAACCGCTGTCTCGGATTTGTCCCTTGCCGGGTCACGCTCCAGAACCTCATCAATATCAGCCTGAACGTCCGCCTTATGCCGGTGCAGGATGCGCCAGTGCAGGCGCTCCTCCGGCGACATCGCTGTAAGCGCTGCCTGTCCTTCTGTTTCTTCCTCTGCCTTCTCCTCAACAGATTCGAAATGGGCAATCAGTTTTGACAGGGTATCCTCACACTTATTGAAGATCAGGTCTTCCGCCAGCGCACGTTCTTCATCGGGAATCTCAGCATAGGGCTTGAGCTGCGCGGGATTGACGATCGCCATATCCAACCCCGCTTCAACGGCGTGATAGAGCATCACACTGTTGAGAACTGCCCGGGCAGGTTTGGATAAACCAAAGGAGACGTTGCTCACGCCCAGCGAGGTCAGCACACCGGGCAGGTCCGCTTTGATCCGCCGGATGCCCTCCAGCGTCTGAAGTGCAGAGTCCCGCAGCTCCGGATCGCCTGTCGCCAGGGTAAAGGTCAACGCATCATAGACCAGGTCTTGCGGCTGCAAGCCGTACTGCTCCACCGCCAGGTCATGCAGGCGTCTGGCAACCTTCAGCTTGTGATCGGCAGTCTTCGCCATGCCGTCCTCATCAATAGTCAAGAGAATCACAGCCGCGTTGTGCTGCTTTGCCAGAGAAAGCACCTGACCCGCCTTTTCCGGGCCGGACTCAAGATGTGTCGAATTGATCAGAGTCCGTCCCGGGTTGGTCTGCAGGGCGGTTTTGATCACTTCGATCTCGGTTGAATCGATCACAAGGGGGACCGGAACCGTATTCACCAGCTTCTTGACCAATTTACGCATCAAGGTCTCCTCATCAGCGCGTTCCGTCAGCGCCACACACACATCCAGACCATGCGCACCGCTTTCCACCTGTTTGCGCGCCAGCTCTATGATGGAATCGGTGTCCTCTGCCATCACAAGGCGTTTGAACCGCCGCGACCCCTGTGTATTCAACCGCTCGCCGATCAGAAACGGCGGCGGGGTCTGCTGCATGGTGACTGCCTGCACGGCTGAAGCCAGCATGGGTTCCTGCGCGGGAGCCGGCGGCTTGGGACGGTTCCGATTGAGTTTCTCATTCAGCAATTGGATATGACCCGCGTGGGTGCCGCAGCAGCCGCCAATCGCACGCACACCGTATTCATCTACAAATTCCAACAGCAAATCAGCAAAGGGTTCCGGTTCCATCGGATAATATGCCTTGCCGTCCACGTTCAACGGCATCCCAGCATTGGGGATGCAGGAGACGGGTAATGTGGAGTGTTGGGTCAGGTAGCGGATCGGTTCGCGCATGTGTTCGGGCCCTGTCGAACAGTTCAACCCGATCAAGTCAATTCCCATACCTTCCAGGATAGCAAGGACAGCAGAAATGTCCGTGCCCATCAGCATCCGCCCGGTTGTGTCTAGCGTGACCTGCGCCTGGATCGGCAAAATCGCCCCTGTCTCTGCGAACGCCGCTTTGATACCGTGGATGACAGCTTTAACCTCCAGGATATCCTGCGAAGTCTCGATCAGCAGCAGGTCAACGCCGCCCCGGATCAGCCCCTCAGCCTGCTCGCGGTAAACATCCGCCAGTTCATCAAAGCTGATATCCGACATTTCCGGGTCTTCGCTGGAGATCAGTTTCCCGCTGGGTCCCATCGAGCCGGCCACAAAACGCGGCTTTTCTGGTGAAGTGTATTCATCTGCCATTTCCCGTGCCAGAGATGCTGCTGCCCTGTTGATCTCCAGGGTACGTTCTCCCAAACCGAACTCCCCCAACGTCAGCCGGTTGGAACGGAAAGAATCGGTTTTGATCGCATCCGCGCCGGCTTCCAGGAAGGAACGGTGTAAGGATTTGACGACTTCCGGTTTAGTGATAACGAGGAAATCATAACAGCCGTCGGTCTTTTCTCCGCCGAAGTCTTCCACGGTCAGGTTCTTGCGTTCAAGGTTGGTGCCTGTTGCACCATCGAACAAGAGGACGCGCCGTTCCAGCGCATCCAGATAGCGTCGATTGGTGAATTTATCAGGATTAGAATCCATCTGACGTTCATCCTTTCATTGTCAGCGGTGATGTCCCATCATGTTAAAACAATCGCCTCTCAGAAGTTGAGAGGCGTTGTAACCGTTTTGGTAACTTCACCTCATCTTCCAGAACATCCCTCCCACGGGGTCTGCCGGAGTTGGCACCTGCGATCGATGATCGTGGTTGCCGAGGTATCAGCGGGCCGGTCCCTCCACCTCTCTTGATGAGTTTCCAATTAGGCAAAGTCTATCACATTTATCTATGAAAGTCAATTTTGATCAGGATAATGAGTATTGGGTAGAGAATCATAAGGTGGAGCGATTCATGCCCCCCCATAAATCATTTTTCCAGTGGTATAAAGACCGCATATTAAAAAATTGTAAACGCAATTTACATTCTTTTCATAATTTCCAGAACCCCCATGACCGTCCCAAATCCGGGGTTATCAGGGACGGTAAATGCTTTGTGATAAAACTCGCTCACGAGACTGATTTCCCTGCGAATGGTCATCAGGTCCATCAGGTGACCCACCAATATAATCTCATCCAGTTTCTCCGCAGCGGCCGCGTTGATGGCGATCACCGCGATCACCTGCGCCACAAGGCGCACCAGCCCGGCAGCCAGATCTTCCCTGCGATATTCCGCCAGGCGGTTCATCTTCCCCAGGTTGACGGCATTGGCGTTCGCCGGCAGCCGCCCAACCTCCCCGCCGACTGCCTCATCGAGCATGATATCTACCGCAGAAGCATCCCCTGCCAGCGCCAGCCGGTCAATCTCAAGTGCATTGTCCGTACCGAGGATCAGCTTTGAAAGCCCCAGGAGCGTTCCCCCGCCCACCGCCGATCCGGTCACATGATCGATTTCACCCCCCCTGGCAGCGACCATCGCCGTCCCCGTCCCTGCGCTGACCACCAGCCCGGAGGATTTCCCCGACAATGCCAGCCCTCCCAGTCCAAGGGCTTGCATTTCGTCCACCTTATGGACCGTGAAACCATCCAGTTTATCCGGCAGGTCGCGGTAGCGCCCGCCCGTCACACCGATCGTCATCCCGGTTGTCAGGTCCCCCGCGACCACCTTCAATGCCTGGCGCACCTGCTCGGTCGCATCCTCCTCTTCATTGACCAGCATCCGCATCAGCATGCCATCTGCACCTGCTGTGATCAGGTCAATGTTCGTCATGCCGATATCAATGGCAACGTGTTGTGCCGTCATAACATTCTCCTGAAATCTTCAAGGTTACATTAAGATTTTACCGCGTTCCAGTATGGAAGACATTCTTAATCAAGAAAAATAAAAAACCGTGGGGGTGTTGAATGCAACGCCTCTAGGAAGGATTTACCTCTATAGCGCAGCTATATTATCGTGATCAATGACCGCAATCTATACGCACAGTGAAAGATTAATGCGTTACAATAATTAATCAAGGAAGAGAACTATGAAATCAAAAGTCAATAAATTCTTGCGCGTATTCCTGCCGCTCTCGCTTCTCCTGATCTTCATTGGCTGGGGCGGGCTTCTCCTGGTGATCCAGCTCACCATCCCAAACCTGGCACCACGTTGGCTGTTCTTCTTCCTGACCGTCCTGGCGCTCACAGGGCCAACGATCCCAGTTGTGTATTTCCTCAACATACGTTTCCCCAGCAACC
>Ga0272443_10000992_pt1 | contig 45576 bp, 34 predicted proteins | sample SSMAcet12_FD_193581 | JGI IMG/M metagenome (GOLD analysis project Ga0272443, IMG submission 193581) | Marine sediment archaeal communities from Little Sippewissett salt marsh, Falmouth, MA, United States - SSM-Acet-12 | ecosystem: Environmental > Aquatic > Marine > Wetlands > Sediment ...
TTGGGATACCGAGTTCACGTAAGATCGAGCAGGCTACCTACCACTCGGTTCCATTCCGTGTACTGAGTGCGAATCAGCATCCTGATCACGACACGATAGCATCATTCCGCCAGCGTCATCTGAAATCGTTGTCAGAGTTGTTCGCTTGGTCCCCCGAGTCTCTGCAAGTCATATGAAGCTCTAATCAATAAGAAACTCGATTGTGGTCTGTCTGCTCATCGTATCTGGCAGGATCTGGTCAGTGAGTATGGTTTCACCGGTTCGTATTGTTCGGTAAAGCGTTTTGTCCGCAGACTTGGTGAAGTACTCCGTTGCCGTTTCGCAGGATGGAATGCGAGCCTGGTCAGGAGGCTCAGGTAGACTTCGGTACCGGAGCCTGGATTGTTGATGAGGATGGCAGGAGGAGAAGGTCTCATGTCCTTGGAGTTGTTCTATGCCATTCACGCAAGGGCTACAGCGAGGCGGTCCTAAAGCAAACAACGGAGAACTTCATACGTGTGCTGGAAAACGCTTTCAGTTCGTTTGGAGGCGTTCCCAGGGTCCTGGTCATCGAATATGTGCCGCGTAACATATTCGATCTTATGTGCCCATCCGCGTTATGTGGCCTTTGTCGTTGGGACCTTGATCGCAGCAGGTACAATCGGTTTTCACAGGACACATAATGAGGCGTTCCTGTATTAGGATGATCCTCTGACTCAGCGTTCCGAAAGGAGGTTGTCTATGCTGGAACGTTACTATATCAAGCCGGATACGATTGACCGTATCCGGGCGTCATGGATCGGAGAACCGGTCGAGCGATACGTCACATAGCTCACCGAGGAGGGATACAAACCGAGGAGCGTATATCGCCGGACTCCGATCGTGGTGCGTTTTGGGGAGTTCGCAAAGGCTCAAGGTGCCGCCACATGGGACGATTTGCCCGCCTATGTAGCTTCGTTCGTGGAGACCTGGGTTGTAGAACATGGTCGAAACTGCCACACCGACCGAGCGCGGAAGAAAGTCGCCTCTTATGCACGGAATCCTGTCGAGCAAATGCTTCGGCTCATCCTGCCAGGCTTCTCAGGCACCGGTCGCAGCCGGAAGTCCCGTATGCCTTTCCAGGATAGAGCTCCGGGTTTCCTCGGATATCTCCGGGAGGAGCGAGGACTCCGGGAAACGTCCGTATATCAATATAGTCACTTCCTGGCGAAGCTGAAGGCGTATCTTGCCAGGATTGGACTCTATGACCTACGCGATCTCTCACCAGTAGTGCTTAGTTCCTTTGTAACCAACAGCAGCAGATCCTTGAGCCAGAGTGGCATCCAGAACATGTGCCGCAGTTTACGGGTCTTCCTCAGATATCTTAACCGTGAGGGTCTGATCACGAGCGATCTGAGTTACGGAGTCGAATGTCCGATGAGATACCGATTCTCCAATATTCCGCGGTCAATTACGTGGGAGGAGGTCCGGCGGATGCTGGATTTGGTGGATCATCGCACCGCAACCGGCAAGCGGGACTACGCAATCATTCTTCTGCTTGTTACCTATGGTTTGCGCGCCCGCGAGGTTGCCGCATTAACTCTGGATCACATCGACTGGAAAAGAGATCGGCTATTCGTACCGGAACGCAAAGCAGGACATTCTACAGCCTACCCACTCTCCCCGATTGTAGGAGAAGCGATCCTGGATTACCTGCAGCACGCACGCCCCGATACTTCGGATCGCCACCTGTTCTTCCGGGTTCTTGCACCGGTAGTACCGTTGACATACCACGCGATTTCAGGGCGAGCTTCCCGCTACCTTCGCAAAGCCGGGATCGGCGTAAGGAGACCAGGTTCGCATACCCTTCGCCATACATGCGCGCAGCGGTTACTGGACTCCGGATTCTCTTTGAAGACAATCGGTGATTACATGGGTCATCGTTCATGTGCCTCGACTGAGATATACACCAAAGTCTCAATTGAGGAACTCCGTGAGGTGGCTACGGGCGACGTGGAGGATATTCTATGAAGACTATATGGAAAGGTTTTCAAGGCCCTTTGGCTGAGGAGATAACGGGTTTCCTTACTCACAAACGGGCTCTCGGGCGGAAGTACCTGGTCGAGGAGAGGAGCCTGCGACTGCTGGATCGTTTTCTGGTGGAGCGAGGCATAAGAACAATAGAAACCATAACGGCGCAGCTGATTGAAGACTTCCTGGTATCTCGCCCGAGGAAAAGCCCGCGCGGTTACAATCACCTTCTCGGAGTGGTACGACGTCTACTCGATTGGCTGGTAGAGCAGGGAGTTCTGGATAGATCACCTTTGACAGCTCGACCAAGGCGTCAGACCAGGCAACGGATTCCTTATCTGTTCGATTCGGCTCAGGCCAAGAAGCTGCTGGAGATCGCCGGCAATCTGCCGAGTAACCCGGCAGCCCCATTAAGAGGCCCAACTTACCGAACGATATTCGCTTTGTTATATGGTCTCGGCCTTCGAGTGGGAGAGGTCTCTCGCCTTTGCCCGAAGGACGTCGACTTCAACCGTGATCTCCTGATTATCCGTATGACAAAGTTCTCGAAAAGTCGCCTCGTTCCTTTCGGACCCCGAATGGCCAACCTGCTACGAGAGTACATACGCCTGCGTGAAGAACGGTGGGGGACCCTTGACCAGGAATGGCCTCTGTTCTCGTTCAACAAGGACAGGCCGATCAACCCGGCGACAACAAGCGTGGCGTTCCAGCATGTGGTTTCGATGCTGAATATAGAAGTTCCGCCCGGAGTATCTCATCCGCACCTACACGATCTGAGGCATTCCTTTGCTGTCGGTACTCTGCTACGCTGGTATCGAAACGGCATCGATCCCTCCGCACGACTCCTGCACCTGTCTACATTACTCGGACACGTCAACCCGACTTCCACCGCTGTCTATCTCACAATCACGGAAGATCTCTTGAAAGAAGGGAATCGCCGTTTCGAGGACTTCGCTATGCCTGTCCTCAAGGAGGTGAGGAGATGACAAAGTCAGCACTAGGTCCGATACTCTACTCGTTCTTCGAGCATCATTTGAAGGCTGCCAAAGGGCTTCGTCCGACATCGATCGTAAGTTATCGAGATTCGTTGCGATTATTCTTGACGTTTGTTACATCCGATGCCCACCGAAGAATAACACGACTCGCTATCGAGGATCTGACCTTTGAACGGGTGCTTCGTTTTCTGGAACACCTGGAACATGATCGCGGGAACCATATACGAACGCGAAACCAACGCCTGGCGGCCTTGCACACGTTCTTCGAATATGTCGCTACACTTGTGCCTGAGATGGTAGCCGTTGCCGAACGTGTGGCTGCCATTCCCACTAAGCGCGCGGCTCCGCCCGAGACACATTACCTGGAGCGTGACGAGATAAGTTCGCTCTTTTCGCATTTGCCGAAAAGGGGGACACACGCTTTAAGAGATCGGACTTTGCTGTTGTTCCTTTACAATACCGGAGCACGGGTGCAGGAGGTAGCGGAACTGCGTGTCGCGAATCTCGATTTGGGACCGCAGCCTCGGGTAAACCTCCACGGCAAAGGTGATCGATGGCGAACCTGTCCCCTCTGGAAGGAAACCGCCGAGCAACTTCGACTTCTCCTGCGAGAGGAGGGAACGGGGAACTCGCAGGAAAGTCCAATCTTCACTTCCCGCAAAGATCGCGCCCTGACACGATTCGGCATCTACAAGATCGTTCGCCGTCATACCTCTCATCTGCAGGCCAAAGGCCCGAATGCTCGACGGAAGCGGATATCTCCTCACGTCTTTCGACACACAACGGCTGTACACCTTCTAGAAAGCGGAGTTGAGGTCAATGTGATCCGTGGCTGGCTCGGGCATGTAAGCCTGGATACGACGAATCGTTATGCCGAGATATCTATCCAAGCCAAGGAAGCAGCCGTCCGGACATTCAAGTTGTCTTCTACTATTTCGGAGGGGTTTCCCCGAAGACCTGTCTGGCGAGATGACAAAACCCTCTTGAATTGGCTTAATTCTCTCTGATGATTATGTGTCCCAATATAAGAAGTCCACCGTATGCCTGCTGCAGGTTCAGCCCTAGCGACACATAACTCAGACTGGCACATAAGATCGACAACCTGAAAAAGCGGCGGCTAAGAATCCGGACTGGTTCGATCCGGAGCTCAATCCGAAGGTCATCGAGTTTGCAAGGTATTACGGCTTTGTATTCATGCCGACCAGACCATACATGCCTCGTCACAAGGGGAAGGTCGAGAGCGGCATCAAGTATGTGAAAAACAACGCTCTCAAGGGACGCCTGTTTGCTGATATCGCCGCACATAACAAGTTCCTCGCTCACTGGGAGCGTTAGATTGCGGACACGAGGATTCACAGCACCACCCGTCAACAGGTCGGCAGACACTTCAGGGAAGTGGAGCAACCTGCTCTCATTCCTCTTGCCGAAGAACGATTCCCTCTCTATCACGAAGGCAAACGCAAGGTCAATCGCGCCGTCACATCGAAGTTGACAGAGCATACTATTCTGTACCTCCCGAGTATCTTGGCCATCAGGTCTGGGACTCACAAATCATGTGCTCTTGCTGAAACAAAGCGAGAAGTATTGCAGTCAGGTCACGCTTTGCATCGCCATCCATATTTTGGGGTTCCTTTCATACTAATAGGACTTGGCGAATAGAGGATTAATATATGTCTCAAGAGGTATGGACGGGTTTATAGAAAGATCAAGTTGTCGTTATTCAAATAATTTCCGCGGTATTCGAACTTGGAGTTCCAAGCCGAAATCCAATCTTCATGCTTTCTTCTGAGGGTTTTCGCGCGTTACACACAACCTCTTTATCACATGTCTACTCAGGATAATTGGCTGCATTGAGCTGTTCCCAGGTCTTTGCAAGAGAACCTGCAATTACATCTAATACGTCATCATCAAGCCAATAGTCATAGTGGGATAGCGGAGTGTGGCCTTTAATGAAGCCTCCCACTTCAACCATGATATCGTCCTTAATTGCGGTTTGGTATTGTGCGCTCGTTTGCTTAAGAGGGTACCCGATTATATCATCAGGATCATATAAATTAATCCAACCACCATCAAGTCCTTTCAGATCACCTATGAGCCTGGATGACGGCACACTTATTGGTTGATCGAATTCATCACATGCGAGTCTCCAGAGTGCCAGGGGACTGCCCAATGTGAAATACCATAAAAACGTATCACCGTTCTCAAGAGCTGTCAGATACTTATCTTCCTCGATATCACTAGAAGAACGCTGTATGTCTATGCGGTGATTCAAGTCATAGAAATAGTCGCTGATTATAACGCTACCGAAGCTGTGCGCTATAACGCATAACGGTGCATTATCTCCAGCGAGACTGGACAAGTTCGTGAGTGACTGAGATACGGTATCATGAATAGCTGTGTATGTCGCACCCTTGTCCTGAGTGGATTCATAGGCCATTGCCGCCGATACCAGATCGATGCTTTTCTTACGCAGAGAATTCAGTCTCAGTGAATTGCATTTGGATAATCCATGCCACAGTTGTTCGCTCCGCCCAGAAACGATCGGTATCCAATAGATGTTCTCCGTGACGAGACAGTCTCCTGCCGATCCGGCAGGTAGATTCAGAATTTTCTCAAACGTGGAAAAGAGCCTATCAGTGAATACGTCGGCATAATCAGGTTGATGGGGACCTGTACCATGAATGATTGCAATGGCGATCTTATGTTGATTTGCTACCGGTTTGGACATCTGGCTGATTGGTTGGTTCGACTCATTCTAACGTATCGATTTCCCAGAGTGAGTATTCGATCTCTGCATCTGCCAACTCCTCCGGTGTATATTGATGCCTGTCAGTAAGACGTGGAAGCCCGCGGACACTCATCACGATGAGCTCGTCTCCCGGTCCTAATTGAACATTCGGGGGTGATTTCGGTATCTCGACATCCAGTCTTAGCTCTTTGAGCAGATTGACAGTGCCTTTATGTGATGGATTTATTCCGGAGATGACACCCTTGTCCACGAGCTCTCTGACCTGCTCTATATTCAACTCTCTGCGTCTCAATGTGAGATCACCGCTGAACATGGTATCTGATATCGCAAACCCGAAGTATGTGGACATAGTTACATAACCTCTTTTGCCTTTGAAGTCCCCATTACCAGATCATATCCCAACACTTCCCAATTGGGGTCTGTATCCACGTACTCATTCTGGATAGGTCTGTTTATTGTGAATGCAGCCGCTACAGCAGGTACCACGCTTTTTCCGCCAGTAAAATCTATCATGATTTGTGATTCTTTCGCATCGTATCTTTCGTGTAATTTTTTTACAAGAAAAAACAAACCGTCGCAAATCTCATCGAAACCACTGAACTCGAAACCCGAGTATATGTCGGTACTCATTGCACCGGCTGGCACTAAAACCGGTGATCCATCCTCAATAAGCAGATAGTCTATTTCGATACCAGCAAGGCAGTCTTTGTAATTGGTCTTGAGCATTCGATAGAATAACTCTACATCTTTGATTGTATCGATAGAGCATACTATTGTTACTGTCTTCAGGACGGGTAAGTGGTGTGCAATAGCACGAAGAGGCTGTTCCCATGACCATAGACGCAGATTTTCTTTTTTTGCTTTCGCTTCTTCGATCATTTTCTTCTTCACAGGATTAAAAGACTCAATATCTTCTTCCAACTTATTCTTACCCTTTTTCCTATTTTCCTTTATTACTTCAGCGAAGAAGTTCGCTACTCCGTCTACAACCCAGCTGGCAACAGTTAACCTGGACAAGAATATTACAAGATGCTTTCGCTGTGGAGCCTTAACTGTTTTCATACCGGTTGTTCGGGGACGAAAGAAATAGTTTCTGACCCAATAGAGCAACCCAATGGCAATCACAAGAATGACGGAAAAGATAACTAGATTCGAGTAGATACCAACGAAAGAAGGTAAATGATGCGTTAATACTTCATGGGCACTGACAGCAAACCAATGGGAAGCCACCACTGCCGCAGATGCAGTTATCCATGGCCACAAATCGCCAATCTTCCTCCTAAATTTCTTCCAATCGGGCATTTAGAACTCCAATGAAAAAGATCATGCGGATTCGGAAGAGGTCGAATTCCTCCCGTCTCTCTTGTTCGATGCATGCGGTAACAGGCAGAGGTCTTTTTCCTTTGCTAAAACAAACTCGTTAATTCCGCGTGGATCCAGCTTCATATAGCGCAGCTTTTCACCTTGAAATGAGCGGTGTGGTTCGAACTCCGGGTCTGCCATATTAAGAAGCTGAGTCATTTGAGGTGTTTCCAACCAGCCCGGGACTTGATCCTTGTCTTCGATCCATGAAACGAAAGCGTTGCTGCATTCATCAAGCAGTGTTTTATCCTCCGGCATATCGTTTGAGTTGTTGCGGTATAGCTCTGCAGATTGTATTTCAATCTTAACCAGTCCGTATCCGAGAGGTTTACCCATACCGAGGCTGTGGCAAAGATTATTCCGTCCACCCCACGTCAGAACCCAGACGAGTGCGCCCAGTTCAACGGGCTTGAGATTGTGAATGCAGATCCGGAATTTAAACGAAGTCCCTTTCTTCAGAGGAATGAACCGTGTCATGACATTGCTTTTAGAGTCAGCATTAGCACTTTTATCGATTTTCCTTCTGGCAGGATACCTTTTCCAACCTCTAATTCTGCAATCATCATCCATGAAGGTCTTGTATTCGGACGTCTTGCCTGTGCCATCATCATCTTGCTCAATGTAGATTGGATAATATGATGCTTTGGGACTACCCAGGACGGCGGTCACCCGTTTGCTCTCCTTATTCGAATCGGCCACCGTAGACGCCGGACAGACACTTATGCGTCCTTTCAAACCTGGATCGTCTTGTTTGACGAATCCGAACATTGTCTCGGCAAGATCGGGTTTATCACTCAGATGGTCGGGACTGGAGTTGCTGATAGCCTCATGGATGGATTTGTTATATGCCAAACGGTACATCAGTGTCAAACCCATGGATGTTGGATTTTCCGCATCTCCAAGGAAAAAGACCGGCACTGGCTCACCCTTGTTCAGTTTACTTTTCCAGAAACGCCACTCTTCATTTGGATTACCATCAGTACTGTGGATAAAATCGAAATCTTCTTTAAGGTTTTGTCTGACTATCTCTCTATTGCCCTTATCTTCGAAGAATATGAACTCCATGTGCTTGGCTTTGCGACCTCGTGAGCTCCGGGACTTGTTATAGAGCGCTTCTATTGTATCTTGATATCCCGGATCTTTGGAAATACCAAGAAGAATTACTTTCTCCTTGTCAGACATGACTCCCTTGAATACAAGTCTTCGTGATTTCTGATTGTATTCAAGTCGACGCCCATAAAGAACTTTTGGAATTCTGAAGCCTCTCGGTAATAAAGGATCCTTTATAGTCGTTGTATTAGGTCCGGGCTGCCCGGTGAAGACTATCGTCCCATTGATCCGACCATTTCCAAGGTTCGATGCTTTCTTGTAGCGTAGCATTCCGCAGCTGTGTCGGATATCTCCGAGTTTGAAATCGAAATTGACTTTAAGATTTTCTTTACCCCAGACTTTGTATTTGTCACCGGAGGACTGCTTTCTCTTAATATCCGGACTATCATTGTGGTATGCGATCAGGTCCATCTGTTCAACCCTGGCGTAGTCGCACGGGGTAAGATACCATTTACCGGTCTTCTTATCCTGTGTAAGCCAGCCGGAGTGGGGCAGCGCCTCGTAAGGTCTGTCTTTTTCAGGGATTGATTTATCTTCTACTTTCCGGGACATGTTTTTACGGTAGACACTCTTATTATTCAGATCTCTGACGGAGTATCTTCGGTTATCGACTTTGTTCATCTTTCCGAAAGATGCAATCTCGAGGACATTTCGTATCATCCCCTTCAAGCTTGTGCCGGGGATAATGAATTCATTTCCTACTTTGAAAAAGCTCTGAGCATCCGTTCGTTGCTCGCTGACAATATCCTCTCGGTTCCATTTCCCGCCATTTCTTACATATATTTCAGAGGTAGTCTTAAGATGACATTCTATTATGCCGGAAATACCGTCAGAAAACGGCACATCATGTGAAACAGAATTTGACCAGTTCGGGAAGATAGCTCTATTCCAAAGGGGGACGAAATTGAAGGGGGCGTGTATGAGTTTAACGGGATTTTTCTTGGCGGACGTCCCATCCCGCCTCTTGTTGTTCCCATATTTTCTGTTCTGCATCGCTGTTATCCTGAGGCTTTTTCAAATCCAACAAAACGGCTTACATAGGGTAAAAAGATCCGATGTCCACCGGAGTCCGGTACCTCTCTCCAAAACGTCTCGTAATTGAGAATGGCAGGTCTATCTTTGGAGATGAATGATTCTGAAACTACTATCATTTCATCCGAGTCTTCTCGAGTAATTGTATGTAGAGCCCATTGGCTTCCCTCTTGGCGTACATGGAGGCTCTGGTTTGAATGAGCAATTTCAGCACACAGGATAATCTTATCGGAAATTGCTTCAAGGTCGAAATCTCTATCCACAGAGATCACTCTATCAGTCAGACAGAGCCACCCTTCAGCAGACTTCTCAGCAAATGCTGCAATTCTCTCTATTAGGTTCCTGTGATTATCCAGAGTCTCTCTGTTTATAGTTACACCTACAAAGTCGATAATATCGAGTTGATGTCTCTGAAGAATGCCACTAATTGCATCAGACATTATCTCGCCCCAATCCATTTGCCGCCATCGCTCCAGTTTATGCCGTTCTCAGACTCGAAGAATCCGTTACCTCTGCCCGATCCGGAACCAACCGCCACAAGTCCAATAGCCATATCTCTGAGAGCAAGAGACAGTGCCTTTCTACTACTTTCACATATTGAATCAGACTCGGATATAGTGATATTAAGGCTGAAACCTGTCTTGTCACAGATTGGCTTTTCATTAAAGAGAGCTCCCCCCATGGTTCTTGCACCACCAGTGAACCTGTCAATAGATACATGATCGACGATTTTCTGATCCGGAGTTCCGATATAGCAGTCATCAATGAGTAATCTGCCACGCTGTCCATCAGTGTTGCTTCTATGAAAGCCGAAAATCTCCCTCACGGCCTTATTATTGGTTCCACTGAGTAATAGGAGTTCCTCACCAGACTTGTTGTCTGCAAAGTTTCCGGATATTCTGTTGTGGTGGTAAGCAACTCGATGCGAAATCACACCTTTTATTGCAGCACCCGGAACGACAACCTCCGGCTCTCCGACCCTGCCACCCGTCTCATCCCAAATGATCCTTGATTCCATAATCGGAGATAGATCCGCGTCCTCGTCATCACCACCGCCAATGAACCAAAGACCTTTTGGTACGAGCTTTAACTCCGCAGTTACACAATTGTCACTCTTCAATGGCTCAAGGGTACTAACCATCTCCTGCATGGGGGAGTCTATGGAGAGGTGTACGGGATGAGACGTAAATCCATTGTAACCCTGATCTGTATAGAGGTTAAATACATCCTGTTTGAGCGAAACGACTTCAAATGCCCCATAACCTCGGCGCGATTTACCTCCAAACCGTGTAGAATCACTGGCGAGAATTGATAGTAGTCTATTCAAGTGCGGTTGATCGCTTTCATTCCCCTCAAGAAGCATTTCAAATGTAAAGCGATGCCCCGCTGGTACTCTGAAATCTTCGAATTTCCCGTGCTCGTCAGCAGAACCAAGATGATTGATACGAACATGGTCCCGTCTTAAGACATCGAGAGACTGGCGAAGAACCGGATCTGCTAATCCTGTAGCAGGCAGTATGCCTTCAACGGGTTTGTTGGTACTGTCATGAATACATCCAAAAGATACGGATAGACGTGAGCCGCATCCCTCATCATTTTCCTGATAACCAAAAATACTCGATACGATTCTCTTATCTTGATCTTCATCAATCGAATCACTGAATGCATGCCGCAGTACGCCAGCTATCGAACTGCCCGGAATTGTAGGGAGACCGTTTGCGTCAGCAACGAACATGGAATCCGACGATACATCATCCTTGCCTGCAATGAAGAAGGGGGTTGTAAACTCGATTGTTATTCGTGCAAGATATCTCAGTGGGAAATCTTCTGTTCTCAAGTTGCCTCCTGGGTTAACCTTTGAGGCAATCTTATTCCAATAAGTGACAATGCTCTCCGGATTGCATTTACGCGAATCTCTGGAGAATCTAATTCGAAATCTCTTAACTCTTCACATTTACCGAGAATGGCCATCAAATCACCGTCGACAACCCCTCTGAGGAATTGCTCAAATGAGTTCCGCTCATCGTTCAGCCAGAACTCGGTATTCCATTGAGCGGAACTGACCCCCGAAGAGCACAATCCGTCCTCACCAAACAGCCTGGTCTGAATATCTTCTTCATTCTCTACGTTGAGAGATATGGAGACAAGCTGACTCCACTGCGATTTTCCCGGAGCCTTGTTTCCCAACTTTCCGATTTCCTGTACAAGGGTGCTTACCCACTTGTCAACTGTTTCGATAACAACCCGGTCTACTTCGCTGAATGTGTATTTCTCGGTCAGCCAGTTTGTCAACTCACTCTTGTATTCACTGGAATTTGGTTGTACCTTTTGCTGAATTGCAGTAGACGTTAAGGGCAAAAACCTTTCGCTGCAAAGGAGCCATGGATTAACCAAAATACAACCGAGACCGTCGTACCGATACATCCCGACCCCGGATCCTACTTTATTCTGAATGTCTAATAGATCGTTTTCCGAAAGAGCACGTTCTGTTTCAAAGACAATCACGCTGCCCATTTGTATGACATGTCGCTCAAGATCATTAGCGCGTCGCTTACCGTTAAACGGAGAATATGCTCTTGTGCGAATGAAGCTTTTTGCGGGTTTAAATTGAGCTTTATAATTTTCGATTGCGAAATGTGTAGCGTCTGGCTCGAATGTCGGAACTCCGGATTCCAGATTCCTCAATGCCAGGTCGGACTGGCAGTAGAATACAAGCTGGTTGCCGAACAGTACCGGATTTTCCAAACGATCGGATATACCCGGCTCCTGACTCGTAATTTGTATGCATCCATATTCCGCCGTTCTTGACTTTCCGATTCTCGTCTTTAAATCAGTGAGTTCATTTCTAATGCTATCTTCAATCTCTGTCGGGACATCGTCATCAAATTCGATTGAATAGAGCCACTCTGTCCCAGCTGTCAAGCTTTCATAGCCAAATAACTGCGCCTCTTCGGCTCTACCTCCCATCTCTCTGTCAATAGCCGTCTTCATCCTGTAGGTGGAGAATCTCTCCGAAAAGACGGCGTTTCCCGATTCAGAGAAGAATCCCTCTCTGATTTGTTCGAGCCGACTGCTCATGGCATCGGTAGAACTTATCAGATTCCGGATATTCTCCGGAATCAGCTTGCCACAACTGGATATCGATTCACCTTTGGTTCTGTACCATGCAAGCGGTATTGGATAGGTTGGATTGCCATCGGCATCGATCGGATAAGCATTCCCGAATCTGACCCTGCCACTGTGAAATGCAGCGAATGAATACTCACCCAGAGAGTCATATAATCTTGAAGCACAGACTCCAAGAAAGGCGTTGCCCGGAAGATACCCGAGACATGTGTGTCCTCCGGTTGTAGCAGAAAACTCGCTGAACACTACGTCTGATTCGAGGATTACTTTGAAGTAGAGGATTCTCATTCTGGCCTGTCCTCCACGGCAAGTTGCACCCTGCCAAGTCCGCGAGTACGCAGTTTACCGAGTCTTCGGACAAGAGGGGCTGCGCTCCTGATAGTATCTTTCCAGTTGTCGTCCGATGATTCAGATTCGACGATAGCCATGAGCTTGACTGGAATTGTTACCTCGATCGTACGAAGTGTCTTGTCCATTGCAAGTCCACTCTCATCGATCCTGGTCGATGACAGTTCGGTATATAAGAACTGAACCTCGGCAGGGTGCGTTTCCGCCCATGCCTCCATCTTCTTACCGAGTGTTCCATCACTAAAAGCGAGACTTCCGGGGTTACAGTCAAACCGGCTGATTTCTCCCGGATAGCGGTCGCCAAACAGAGATACAGTCGTACCGGATGATACCCTTCCCGAGTCCTCGAGTAACAGAACAGCATCTCGCAATAGCCCTTTTACTTCCTTGCCCGGAACAATTGGCAACCCGTTGGGGGATTTGATAACTACAGCGTCAGCTCTGGATCCTTCGCCGAAACCACTGCCGACATGCCAGTAGCTCAAGATGTCAAATGTCAATGTCAGCGCTGTCATGATAAGTTGCTATGTCTTGTTTCTGTTGTGAATCTCATGCAGTTTCATCGCTTCCTCGATGGGAGTGCGTCCAGACTGATCCCACAGGGGCGACTCATCATTTACTGTTATGCTCTTCAGCAGATTGTCCATATTCACTGCAAGCTCGGCATGTCCTCTTTTTCTGGCAATCTGAAGCATGCGACGATAATCCGATTGTGCCGTAATCCTGTTGTGATACATACTTCTGGTTATGCGATTCACAGCACTTCGCGGAAACTCGCTGATGGCAGCGGACAGATCCCTGATACGGGCAAACTGTGTCAACTCATCGGAATATTTGCCCACACCGTATGGACCGAACCAGAGTTTCAGCCCGCTTGGTCGCTCAAGCTCGGTTTCCATAATAATGTCATAACTTCCCGCAATGCTTGTCGTAACCTTGTGAAACGCGAAACAGGATGCTACGTAACTACCTTTCATGCGAGACTTTGCGCTATCCTTGGAGAACTTGCACAGTGATTCTGCGAGCTCGTGACCGCGGGAGAATGGGTAAGCCCTCTTCGTCAGGGCGATTCCCGCGCATGCGGTGAAGACCTCTGGCAATCCCTCGATACCATGTTCGGCGGCTATCTTTTCGATCTCTCTCTGCGATGAAATCTCGAATTCCTCGAGGAATATTTCCACGAAATCAAACGTCAGGTCTGCTCGAATGATTATCGTTATATCATCTCCGCCTATAACTATCGGACGGGCAGCCATCCATTTCTTCGTGGGTTCGTTTCTTTCGAGGTAGTCCTTGAAAATTACATCTTCGAATGCTTTTTTCACCGCTGAGACTGTTGTATCTTCGACAGCTTTTGAGAAAGAGCGAAGAATATGCGGCGCTCTGTCTCCGGCAGATTTGAGATGAACTCTCAGGTCGGAGAACACCTGCCCCATGCTGTTGCCGTCCGCATGGATCACCGCAATATATTCACGATCCGGACCGGAGATATCGTCCATCTCAACGGGCCACGAATCCGCCCATTCCAGTCCTCCGATCTTCTCAATCAAGCTGTTCTTCTCAGGGTGATTTTTCAATTCGGAAAAACACTGACGCTTTCGGAATGTCTCGCGGTCGATTATCGCTCCCTCATCCCGGTCGTATTTAACTGCGGCTCCGCCTGTTCGTGTATATCTGTCTATGAGTGGGCCGATCTCCGGCAGGGGAGCGCGTGGTATATTTCCGGCTGCTCTCAGGCATTCAGATGATCTCTGAAGTGCATCCGATATCGAGCCATTCACCGGCACGAGTGCCTGGACGACTTTAAGTCCGGGTACGAATCTGTCCGCCATCAACTGCCAGATACTGTAGAGGCGCCAGGCGTCTTCTTCGCTGTCGAATATCAAACGGGCTCCACCCGCCGCCTGCCCGATCACTTCGGGCGAACCGGAAAGTTCAAGTTTCTCGATTGTATCGTCGAGGAACTCCTGGCAAAACTGGTTAACAAGCTCGCTGGCGCCGACCATGTCACGCAGTTTGTCACCCTTGAGAAGATATTTCTGGATCTCTTTGGCCTCGAAGGCAAACAGCCAGCGTTGCACCCAACCTCCTGAAAGTCTGGATAGGTCTATGTCGTGGTATGGCTGGACCCCGTAAAAGGGAAGTCCGTGAGCATTAATAATAACAGGTATCCCACCGGATTGGCAAGTCTTTTTCGAGTGCTGGAGCAATTTACCCGCGTATCGATACAGTCGGGAGTGTTTCCCGACTGCACGAGGTGACCTCTCAGACAGGAACCATCAAGAGAAAGGAATCCTATGATGGGTTTCAGTTCCTCTCCTGAGGAATGCCCTCTCAGGCACTGTGTTTCACCACCGGCTTCCTGGAACCGTTTCAGTTCCTCTCTCGAGGAATGCCTTCTCAGGCGTTACTACTGCACCTTTGAGTCGGAAGAGAGTTTCAGTTCCTCTCCCAAGGAATGCCTTCTCAGGCGTTACTACTGCACCTTTGAGTCGGAAGAGAGTTTCAGTTCCTCTCCCAAGGAATGCCTTCTCAGACGAAAACATTGGAAGTGTTCACTCGTGTATGTAGGTTTCAGTTCCTCTCCCGAGGAATGCCTTCTCAGGCAAACTGCACAGCACTACTCCGGTACCGCCGCTTTGTTTCAGTTCCTCTCTCGAGGAATGCCCTCTCGGACACAATCAGGATAAGTCCGGATTGTGCTTCTGTCAAGCGAGTGAGTAGTTCGATCTTACCGGACCTGCGTCAATATCCCTACCACACATCGGTTTACTATTGGGGGATTTTCCGGACTGGGAGTTTCAGCACTCAGTCCTCTCCGCCCAGGACAGATTCGGCCCACCATGATCCGCAATCCTCATCCCCTCGGTAGATTTTCAGCATCATTCCGTTCATCGCGAACTTCAGCTTATAGCCACGCTTGTCCCAGAGTTTCCGAAATTCTTCAAACCTGTCATTAACTACAGATTCTTCCTCAACTCGCTTACGCCAGTCAATTTCCTGCTTCGGCCGTCGCGTCGGGACTGCTCCCAGATGAAAACTTGGCTGGAGCTTGATACCCTCATAAAGCCACTGTGGTTGCGGTAGAGACTTACCCCGAGGCGACAGAATATCCTCAGCCCAATAGGCTAATATGAAGTGATCGCCCTCATACACACGCAATTCCATACCATCCTCGGAAAATTCCACCTGGAATCCACGCCGACACCATGTCTGTTTGAAGCTCTCTAGCTCGCCCCGAATCTCAGACCCCTCAGGGCTATCTTCAACCCGAGCTCGCCAGTCGATTTCGTTTTCGGGCCGTGGCGCTTTGAATAGTCCCATAACTGCTAACTCAGGACATCCTCAGCCCAGAAGGAGATAAGCATATCATCCTCATCGTCATAGACTATTAACTCCATGCCGTCTGGAGAGAACCTCACTTTGAAACCACGCCGGCGACAGCTTTCCTCAAAATCTGCCAACTCTGCACGGATCTCGGAGCCTTCCTCGCTTTCCTCGACGCGTGCCTTCCAGTTGATTTCATTCTGCGGACGTGGTGTGATCTTAAACAGTGTTTTAGACCTCCCTGGTTCCAGCCTCTCGCTTTAGAAATGCCCTCTCAGGCCGTTCGTACCTTTCGAGTCAACCATTGATCGTTTCAGTTCCCCTTACGGAGAATGTCCTCTCGGACAAACAGGTAGTGGTAAAAAGGAACTCTAAGTTTCAGTTCCTCTCTCGAGGAATGCCCTCTCAGACACAAAAGTTCATCTCTGAGTTGTTTGCTTTGTTTCAGTTCCTCTCTCGAGGAATGCCCTCTCAGGCCTTCGGTACTACAGATTATGACGAGTATTATTGGTTTCAGTTCCTCTCTCGAGGAATGCCCTCTCAGGCTATGATCTGAATATGGTCTGAAGTCGTACGGTTTCAGTTCCTCTCTCGAGGAATGCCCTCTCAGGCATGTTTGGGTTCCACTGGGAGAGCTCGATTTGTTTCAGTTCCTCTCTCGAGGAATGCCTTCTCAGGCGGACGACGCTCAAGACTGATCGAAGATCCAGTTTCAGTTCCTCTCTCGAGGAATGCCCTCTCAGGCAAATACAATCCTCCAGCGGAGAAGCAAAAGAGTTTCAGTTCCTCTCTCGAGGAATGCCCTCTCAGGCCTTGCTGATCTCGCCGCCGAGATCAAGGCATTGTTTCAGTTCCTCTCTCGAGGAATGCCCTCTCAGGCCAAGTCGCCCTGGATGACCGAACTCGTGTATGTTTCAGTTCCTCTCTCGAGGAATGCCCTCTCAGGCCATCATCCTCCTGAGTGCCGGCGACATATGTTTCAGTTCCTCTCTCGAGGAATGCCCTCTCAGGCTCTACGACTTGTAACGCCAAACCTGCAAGATACTTACAAGGTCAGAATTCAGAACCTCCGGCGCACAGGCGCATTTAAGTCCGCTTTCAAGGTGGGTGCTGAATTGACATCGTATTTCATGCCACTCTGGCATTGATTCATCCCTTCACTCGTCAACCTTTCGTCAAGGCTGCACATCGTTTGGTGTTACGCGCACCAGATTATATAATAAAAGCAGGACCTGCGTCAATGTCTTTTCTTCTGTTCACACCTATAACTTCACCGCGGGAGGAATATTCGAGACGGTATATCTTAACGAAACCCGTTCCAAGATTCAATTGCTGGAGTCTTCTTATCAATTCTCTCTTGATTCGTTTGTTCATCCGGCATTCGAACACACTCTTCTGAACCGGAAAGCCAAAACCACGAAGCAGTTTCCTCACCTTCCTCCTCTCCGAGTTGGAAGAGATGTCATATACTATGGCGTAATCCGAAACACCTTTCATACTTTCCACCTGTAGAATGTGAGAGTTGCTTTTTCGAGTGCCCATTCCTTTACTATCACAACCTGTGCATAAATGCTCTGTTTTAGTGACAGACCGTGCCTGGTAGGCTTCTTATCCATTTCGGTTTCGAAATGACTCAGGTATTTCTTGACCGCATCTCTGGTCAAAAACCAGCCCCGATCAGTCTTGACAAAATCATCTTCCTTTATGGTACCAAGGTTGATAAGCCTGATTATGAACCGGTCTATCCTTGAGCGGAAAAGCTCTTCGATATCGCATACAAGCGATTCGTAGTTGTCGTTCGGGCTGTGCAGAAAGCCGAGATACGGATTCAAACCCGCTGCACGGACAGTTGCGTTGACGCGTGAGAAGAGAAGATAATAACCGAAATTGAGCATGGAATTAATCGGATCCGGTTTGCGCCGCGACCGTTTTCTGATTTTGAATGCTTCGTTGTCTATATGGATATTCAGCTGACGGTAGACGTCCTTTGCGGCGGCGCCTTCCAGACCCCTTACTTCGAAGATATTGCCTGCCCGATAAATGCGCTGAATGGTATCCTCCAGTCTGCCGATGAATTGATTCTGCCCGCCGACATACCGCTGTCTGAAAAGTGAGATGTAGTTATTCAGTTTCCCGGCGGCGAATTCTTTTGCTATTACGAGGATATCCAGATCGGAGAGTGATACGTACTTTGCCGTATGCTGCCCCGATATTCCATACTGGAGCTTCGAGTCTGGTTTGATAGTCGTAATGTAGTAGCCGGTGGAGAGTGTTATCGTAAATGGTATTCCGAAGTCAATACACTTTGCTATAAGAGCGGTGGAGAAAGTTGTTTTCTCCATCACCATGATCTCGCTTATCCGTCTCAACGGAATGGTATCGATCACGCTATTGTTTTTTCGGACATCGATTGCATCACCATTGAGGGACAAGAATCCATACGGTTCGGTGATGTAGAGCGGTTTCTTCAGCTTCTTCGAGATTTCCTCCGGTTCTATCACGATCTCGTCTTTGTCAAACCGTATCCCGAGAAATTCGAACCCTTCATCGGCTTCCGCAATTGCGGTCTTCGCTCTATTCAGTTTCAGTCCGAGTGGATCGAGAAATGACTCCGTGTCGATCAGCAGCCTCTCGGCATCTTTCCGTGTTCGTGTCAGTATAACGAAATCATCGGCATATCGTATCATCCTGCAGTCCCACTGCTGAATATATTCGTCAAATGAATCCAGGTAGAGATTCGCGAGCAGTGGAGACAGCGGGCTGCCTTGAGCGAGACCCCGATGCCGTTCGTGGATTTTGCCGTTCAGCTCATATCCGTTTCTTACTGACTTGGAGATCAATATCCTCATACGCCGGTCTGCCTGCGGCAGGTAGAAATCGATGAGTGCTTCAAGCCGATCAAGGTCTATCGAGGGGAAGAAATCATCGATGTCCGATTCTATGACGAACCGGTATCCATCAATTAGGGCATCCCGGATTCGCTCGGCGGCAATCTCGCGAGAGACACCCTTTCTGAACCCGATCGACTCTTTTTCGAGTGCACGGTCGATTACCGGAGTGAGAAGCTTAAGAAGAAACTCCTGTACTATCAGATCTGTCGGGTGGAGTTTCTCAACGACTCTATTCGAGCCATCCGGTTTTTTAAGTGAGAAAGCGCGGTTCGGTACTGGATCGTATGCGTCGCTTTGGATTTGATCGGTAATGTCGGTGCATACGGACTCGTCATCAAATAGCAGTTTGTCATTAGCAGGAAGCGATTCGAAATCAGCGTCATACTTGTCTATAGCGTCACGGATCACGGTTCTCAGCATCGGTTTATTGAAGAGCTGTTCATCGAAGAAGCTGGGGGAGTCGGTACGGAGGCGATAGTATCCCTGTGAGTTGGATATCTTTGTTCCGGCGTGCAGTTCGCTTCCAAGAATTAGAAATGGAAGTAGATCCTTGAAAACACCTTTTACGTAAAGCTTGCCGACACATCCATTGATGAACTGTGTTTGTCCCGGTTGAGACTTGGATATATGTCTCTTCTGTGTATAATTCCAGTAGTAGGGGAGAACCTCGAAGTCATCACGGTCGCTTTCATATTTTATACTTGTACCGAACAAACGAGAGAATCTGTTTTGTAGAGCGTCGACAAATACTGCTTCACTCAAACTAGTTCGCTGCTTTCGTCCGGGAATCTCAAATGGAAAGGGACTGAGGAATTCAAGGCACATCTCACCTTCATCTTCAACCGGAAGAATCTCAGATGCAATCGCTTCGTAGCTCCGCTCTTCAATCTCGCCAAGCTCGAATATCTCGAAGTTTTTCCCACCTGCAGGATCGGAGAGATATTCCTGCAGTGCTTTTCTCCAACACTCGGCATATCCCGGAGCTTTCCCGACAAACAGTATCTCCAGCGGGATGCGCACCGTTTTTCTGATACTGAAGGAATGGTTTCTGTCTTTAATTCGGAAAAACACGTTTGAGTCAGTTCTTCCGTCGGTGAGAGCTGATGTTCCCTTGACGATTGCTTCCATCACTGAGAACGGGTGAGAGTGCATCATCTGTATTGACCGGATATTCAGCAAGGTCACAGACAATTTATGCCAGGTTAGATTCGATAGAGGGTTCATGTGAGTTGTTGGCCGCATGTTGAATAATGAATGTTGTTAGCATCAAACAGTGGTACGGTGTACCAGTTGGAAATCTATGATATAAACAAGCTGCTGGCAAGTTGTTCGTCCCGAATTAAACACGAATGGTTACTGTCGAGACATAGTTTGTGGCTTCTGCGCTAAACCAGATGTACTCATTTTTGGCTTAGGACTGTTGGTTCTAAGCCACATTTAAGTGCGTCTACTAGAAGCCGTTGCTGTTGTTTGTCTTGCACGATATTGAGCAAGTAGACGGGCTGTCGCCAATAAACAGGTTTGCTCGTAATACCCTGCTAACAATGTGCTTATAATTCTCGGACACGTTTTGGGCACACCGACTTTTCGGAGATGCCGTGTTAAAAGATCAGTGCCCGCAAGTCATTACTTTACGGGCACTTATATATGGTAGCCCTAGGGGGAATCGAACCCCCGTTTGATGGCTGAGAACCACCCGTCCTAGACCACTAGACGATAGGGCCACGTTGAAATCACTCTATATGCGCTCAAAACGCGAAACCAATTTACAAATTCTTCGGGATTACGCAACGGATTTCTTGGATTCCGGGATTATTAGCCCCGCATTTTCAAATGCAGTAATTTGAAAGCATTATCATAGGGGAGAGGTAAATTTTTAATAGATATTTTGCCGGATAATAATGCGATCCGGTTCGGTTATAAACCCCCGCTCTCTGATTGTTAAATCCCGATATCGCAGCTTGTCCTCTTCCACAGCCGAGTCATAGTTGACATCCGTACTTCCATCCAGCAAATCACTCTTCGTCTGCTCCGCATCTTTAACAACTGCAGCGATTACATACCGGATATCCGAAAAAGCCTCCTTTAAAGCCATATTAACAGCTGAATCGGAAATTTTCAGGATTTCGCTCTCGAACCTCTCCATAAACAGGGAATCGCTTATAAGAATCTCATCGAGGAGACATTTCACCCTTTTCTCCGGGCAAGCGCTTCTAAGAAGAAATGAGTTTAGAAGATATCTCTTAAATCTCTCTATATCGTCACCCGGTATGCCATTTTTTACAGCATCTTTGATAGATGCAAGTATTAGCTTGAGAGAAAATTCGAGGTTTTCCTCGGTAGTGGCAGATTCAATGATAAACGTGCAGTTTTCGGACGGTACCATGTCGAGGATACCATGCTCAGAAAACCCGGCGTGTATGGGCAAAAGCGTACCTCGGGCGTACGGAGAGATCGAACGGTCGAATACCAAACGTTCAGAAATCAACCCGGATCCCTCAACACAACCTCCCAGATATAAAGCGACGATAAGAGTTGGATAGAAATCCTCTGTCTCTATTTCTATCGGGATTCCGACTGCAAAATGGGAGATACGAGTTGACGGTCTTTCGATCAGTACAACAATGGAGTCTTCCATCGTATGTTCAAAATCCGGTTTCGATTTCTTCGAATTTTCCTTCAGTGAGTCGAAAGCGGATGTCATGAATACTTGAAGGGATTCCGGTACATTTCCTGATATTCCAATTGCAATATTGTCCTTACAGTAGTAATTATCGAAGAAGTTACGGATATCTGTCGATGTCAATTCTCTACCGGTCGAAAATGCAAAATCGTCCGATCCTCCATGGAATAATACACTCCTGACAACATTCACAGTGAGCGCACTGTCATCGGTTCTATTTTCATTGGCTGTGATCTGTTTTAATTTTGTGTCGAGGTTGCTGAAGTCGGGATGCAGAAATGAAAATGCTAACAGATTGAAAGCGCTATACAGGTTATCAGAGTTGGAGATTAGGGAGAATGTGGTGTATTCGTAACCGATCTCTATCTCAAGTTTCGCATTTAGTACGGCTAAGCTGTCAACCAAACAGGTTTTGTTCCGCCCAAAATCGTGGTTGATTAATATACGGGGGACAAGCCCTGCTACCCCGTCTTTATCATCGGGATCGTTCGCGTGCCCGGTCATGAACATTATCGTAACAGTTCCGAGATACTGTGATGTATCTTTTACAATGACTATTTCGTAGAGTGATTTATCCACCCGGGTATCATCATCACCACAGCCGGTAATAAACAAGAGAAGGATAACTGACATAATCGGGATCGCCAAGTGCAGTTTCATTGTGATTCCTCCTCCACGTGCTCCGGAGTGAGGGTCACGACTGTGGCAGGTTTGTCGATTATGTATTTACTTATGGATTGCATAATATCATCAATGGTGAGGGAGTTGAGGATATCCACATACTCGTTGACCATGCGGTAATCACCTCCCACCAACTGAAAGAAACCAATTGCTTCCGCACGTCGTTCTGGATCTTGAAGGGACTCTTTATAGTCAATTTTGAGCATATTGATTACGCGGGTTAATTGACTTTCAGGTATCTTCCGCTCATGTATGCTTGATATCTCGTGTTTGATATGGCTGAAGACGGTATCGAAATCGGCATCATACGGGAGTTCCACCTCGATTGTAAAAAGATACGGGTCTTTCCTGGCGAGCATCTCCGCCGAGATAACCTCCGCGAGTTTTTCCGCCATGAGTCGATCTGTAATGACTCCATTGTTTCCAAAGAGAAGATGGGAGGATACCTCGAGTGAGACAAGTTCCGGCGTATCGAAATTCAGATCGGGACCATGATATCCGATCATCATTCTCTTTTGTTCGAGAGTATCAGGCCATTCGAACGAACGGGTTATTGTCTTGCGCTGTTCTCCTTCAGTACGTGCGTGAGTCGTGGGAGGAAGGGACGGTTTCCAGTCGCCGTAGACTTCAAGTACCCATTCCGCAACCTTATCCGGATCAAAATTACCGCAGATAACGATTGTGGTATAATTCGGTGTCAGGAATATTCTGTCAAACCTGAATACATCCTGAATTATCAGGTGACCATTGAGGTCGCTCTCCCAGCCGTTTACCGGATGCCTGTAAGTGTGTCTGCGGTAAGCGTTCCTAAAGAGCTCACGTTTTAGGAAACCGGGTGGATTATTATCCCCCGTACGAATTCTCCACAGTTTTGCTGTCGGAATAAAAGCTTTGAATCTGTCCCTTGTAAGTTTGAAATTCATTACCCGATCAGCTTCGATTTCCATTATGCGGCGAAGGAAAACGGTTGGAGTCGTAACGGACAGGCGGATATAATCTTCCGTAGTCTCGGAGGATGTAGTTGCACCTGTCGGGATTATTGCGTCGAAGTAATCCGGAATGTTGTCTGTCCCACCATAGGTCATCATCTCGATGATCCGGGCAATACCGGTTGCACCCGCACGGGTTTCGTCCCGCGATCCCCCATCTATGAATGTCTGATAGGATACGCAATCCACTGTCGTGTCCACGCATGTTAGTAGTGTAAGAGCATTGGGAAGAACGGTCTTCTCGACCTGAATATGGAACCCGGACTGTGCGTATGCAGTTGAACCGATTAGAAATCCGATGATGAGACAGTAAACCAGACGATTCATGCAGTAAACTCCTTGTCCGGGTGGATTTAACAATTGTTTTTGAAAATAGGCAAGAGTTGCTTTGTAGCAAGATATGGCAGAGTTATCTAAACAACGGGTAAGCTTCATTCGTCCATACTTGGGGTGAGAATATCATAATTGGCGGAGATCATACAATGAAGACCATATTAACACATATCGCTATCCTGGTATTAGTAGTCTCTATACATCCGATAAATGCCAACATCTTCCCGGATGAAGAGGTGAATCTATATTCGGTTAAATTGACATCTGTGAATGACGCGGACTACATGACCTCAAATGGATTCGAGGCAATACTGCGTGGATCGAATTTCGTGTACCTCGTGCCCATGTCACCCGCTGATGCCGTTGAATTGTCCGGCATGGGAATTGAGACGAATTTGCTCATTGAGGATTTTGACCGGAATGACTGGATGCTGTATCTGCCGGAGCATGGAGCCTATGACAACTTAGAGGACAAATCTATCGAGATGTCGAGGGCAAGTGTAAAGGCTCCGGGTATTACACTTGTTCGAAGGACGGAAGTGGAATCGCTTGGTGGATCAGGTATGGATGAGGAATTTATCAAGTTGCCGAAATTCAAGATCCCGTTTGTATATCGAGTGGAGAGATTGCTGGGCGATGTTGTAACTGATCCGGAAATCATCGATTCAATCTTGAGTATGGTATCGATTGACAGCATCGAATCCTATGTCCGAAGGCTGGAGGCATTCAAGACGAGATACACCTATTCCGATTCGATTATCTCCGCTCAGAACTGGCTGATGGAGAGGTATGAAGCGCTGGGGTGTGATGTCACCATTGACACATTCGAGCTTCAGAATGAAGCGCCGTATGGTCCGATGGGATTCAATGTCGTTGCTGATTTGAAGGGGAGTGAACTACCCGATAATTACGTGATCCTGTGTAACCATTATGACGCTATAGCTTCAGGTAATCCGGTAGAGGCTGCCCCGGGTGCGGATGACAACGCAAGTGGAACCGCATTTTGTCTTGAAATAGCGCGGGTGTTGAGAGAATTCGATTTAGTCAAGACACTCCGTTTCATCTCATTCTCATCAGAGGAGCAGGGCCTGGTTGGCAGTTATGGTTATGTTGCCAATAATGAGGGACAGGATATCGAGATTGTGATAAATGCCGATATGATCGCATATACATCTGACTACATCCCCGATGTTACAATCTACCAGTATGAAAAGTCATATCCATACTATACTTTTATTGCCAACAAAATGACCGAATACACGGATCTCATACCGAGTGCTGCGGGAGGATCTGGAAGGTCGGATCACTATCCGTTCGTACAAGCCGGTTATCGGGGATTATTTGTGCATGAGGGTGACTTCAATACTCCCAATTACCATAGCATAACCGATCTTGCAGATAATCTCAATTTCGAATATATGGTTAAGGTTGTGAAATCGTGTGCTGTAGCTGCATACGAGATTGCTGTTGCACCACCCATCATCGACAGCTTGAGAATTGTCAACCTCGGTAAGGCGGATAGACTTCGTGTTGAGTGGGAGCATGTGGACTGCAACTGTGATCTTAACTATATAGTGGCGGTTGGTACGCAATCCGGTGTATATGATGTGTCCTACAGCGTTCCGAAGGGTACGAATTCGTATGTTATTGAGGATCTGACAGAGGGTGTTCAATATTTCGTTGCTGTAGGAGTTACATTCGGAGAAGACCTTGAGAGCGTTGTAGCTCCCGAGGTTAATGGTATTCCCGTCGCGCAGCCGGATACGCCATCCTGGATCGAAGCCGAATCGGGTTACAGAACAATTTCTGTTTCATGGGGAGAATCGAGCCATCAGGATGTTGTCGAATACAAAGTCTTTTGTAAAAAGCCTGTTGGAGATTTTGAATACATTGCATCCGTTGCTGATACCGGATTCGTGGATACCGTCCCGGTACCGGGGGAGCAATACAGTTATTTCGTGATGGCTGTAGATGAGGACTCCAATGAGAGCCTTCCATCAGACACGGTTACTCAGGGAGCGCTGTATTTCGATAAACAGGCGCTTGTAGTTGTTACACCCGCAATACACTATCTTGAGGACACGAACGTTGCGATGGATAAATACCGTAATTTCTTCGCAGACATTCGCTATGACATGTTCATTCTCGGAGATGCTCCTCTCGATATCAATGACTTTGGACGCTACCGGAATGTATTCTGGATAGACGATGACTATGCCAATGTGGGTACCTACTTTGATGATCTCGATGCTGTTTCTGCATGGGGATGTAATCTGGCATTTTTCGGACCTCTTGCCGGTTCGGGTTTGGCATTTGCAGATGGCGAATGGTTTGGACTTCAGTCAACGGTGCTCACACTCTTCAATCCGGATTCATCCGAAGCGACTTCAGGCTGGCCCGAGATTGCTCCGGACAGGTCTATATATTCAAAATTCTGTGGTAAAGATATTTACTCTGATTATCTGCTAATGATGCGATTCGCTTATGATCCGGGCATGTCAAGTACCTTGTACAGTATCAAGGGAATGGATGGCACCTATGGGGATGTTGGGGTCATTGCAGAAGATGACACTCTGAAAACCATACTGCTCGCTCTTCCATTGTTCCACCTTACAGATGGTTCCGGCAGAGCGCTTATTAACAAGATAGCGGATGAATTCGGAATTCCGAGGAATGTCGCCGGTGATATCAACGATGATGCCTGGTACTCGCTGTATGATGCTGTGAAGATGATTCAGATCCTGTATGCCGATGCAGAAATACCCGATGATATAAATCGGCTTGATGTCAACAATGACTGCTCTCTTGACATACTGGATGTCCAGTACCTGATCAGCTATATCTTTGCGGGTGGTCCGGAACCAACATACGGTTGTATTGAGTAGGTCTGGTTATTAAGCGTTCTGACTTGTCGGGATGGTGATATTGAATGTTGTTCCCTGATCCGGTCGGGAATCAACTTTAATAGTGCCGCCATGATCCTCGACGACTTTTTTGCAGACAATCAAACCGAAGCCATGTCCGCCGGATTTCGTGGTGAAACGGTTGGAAAATGTTTTTTCAATCAGATCCTCCGGTATTCCGCAGCCGTTATCCTGTATTCTTAGAATTACTTCGGAATTGGATTGTCCGGTTGTTATTGTGATGCTTTTATTTTCCTTGCCCGATGCATGGAGTGCCTCTGCGGCATTGTTCATCAGATTATAGAAGAGTTGCTGCAACTGGCGTGCGTCGGCGACGATTTCCGGTATTGCAGATTCTTTCTCATGACTCAGTTTTATTTCACGGAATTTCTTCTGAGGTGAGAGGAATGAGATGATATCCTCGATAAGAACTTCGAGATTAATCCGGACCTTTTCGGATTTGAGTGTAGCGGCATCAGACAGGCTGGTCGTAAATCGTGTCATCTGATCGATACTCTCCTCAATACCGCGAATATACTTACTCATGTCATCGATATTGGTGATTTTAGCTTTCAATTTCAGAAGTTCGAAATTCGATCTTACGATATTGAGGTAGTTATTCAGTTCGTGACCTATCTCTGCAGACATGATTCCCTGTGTCGCCACACGCTCGAGGTTGACCATCTGATCGTGAAGCTGCTCGAGCTCTTTAAGCGCCTGCTGCGATTCTGAGAGAAGCATAACATTCTCGACAACAACCATCGCCATATTGAGAACGATATTCAAGAGTTTCATATCGCTCTCGGAGAGAACCTCCTTGTCGGCAACATCCTGAACGCATATAGCCATAAAGAAGTTATCGCGATGCGACACTCTGAGCGTAGTAGTCCCGGTTGATTCATCAAAGAACCTGTTGATTGTGTTTATCTCTGTTTTTTGTTTCCGGACCTCCGCTATGAGAGGATGATTAACGAGACCATTGGTCCTCATGTTTGTCTCGAAATTGAAAGCCTCAATAGCGGATTCGTGGTCAAGCGCGACATGGAACTCCTTAAAATCACTCTCTCTAACATTGTCAGTCCATATAAGATTCAGTTTACCGGTTTTCTTCTCCCAGCATCCGATTAATCCGGTTGAAAGTCCCGAATTGATAAGTGCCAGACCGATGGAGAGTTTAAGCAGGCTGGTCTTATCGCCGACTGTATAGAGAACCTCGACGAGATCGGAGAGCCGGTCGAGTCTTCCTTTTTCCGATTTTGCGACAAGTTGATTCCTCTTCTCAACGGCTTTTGTGACAGCGGCACGTAATTCGGTCAGTTCGAACGGCTTCATTATATAGTCGAATGCGCCTGTCTGGATTGCCTCTTTGGCGGTCTCCAGATTGGCGTACCCGGTCATAAAAATTGCTCCGATCTCCGAGTTGAGTTCAAGGATTTTCTTGACCATCTCGAGGCCGTTCATCTCCGGCATATTTATGTCTGTGAGGACGAAATCGAATGATTCCGTACGTGCTCGATCGAGCGCATTGAGGGGGTTCGATTCGGTTACAACCTCGTAACCTTCGCTTTCAAGAACATCTGTGGCTATATTGAGGATAATCTCCTCATCATCAACTACGAGGAGCCTTGTTCTCTTGCCGTCTATGGATGTGTCCTGTGACATCGTCACCTTTCACCTTGCATTGTTCGGCGCGACTAACGCAATCGCGAATGTCGTCAATATCAAACGGCTTGGTGATACAGGTTACTGCACCGGCTTCCTGTGCACTCTCAGCAAGCTGATCCGGCAGGCTGTCTGTCATGACGAATGGCAAACCCGGTGCGATATCTCGTGATTCCTTGAATGTGTCGAAGCCGTTCTTTCGTGGCATGTGAATGTCGCAGAAGACGAGATCAAAATCCATCTCTTTGATCATCTCAAGGGCTTCAACGCCATCTGTGGCGCATGAAACTATATACCCTTCCGATTCGAGAAGATCTTTCAGAAGCTGTCTGATGACCTCCGTGTCATCTACAATTAAGATTTCCTTGACTCGTTTCGAATCAGTCATCGATTCCTCTCTTCGATTGACATATCGGGTGTTCACTGCGAAACCTTGACAAATTCCTGAACACTTTCTTTAAGGGAATTTTGGATTCCCTCAGTTCTCCGATTCGTTTCCTGTGTCTTTTCCGACTGATTCAGGATTATATTCGCCCTTACCTCCTGATTTAGTCGTGGAGTCGAGAGGCAGGATTACAGTGAATCGGGTGCCCTTGCCCGGCTCACTTTGAACGGTAATATCCCCGCCATGCTCTCTGACTATACCGTATGATATTGAGAGACCGAGTCCGGTACCCCGACCCTTCTCCTTAGTTGTAAAGAATGGTTCGAAAATCTTGTTTATATGTTCGCTTTCAATTCCATTTCCTGTGTCTTCAACGATAATTTCCACACACCCCGAGAATTCCCCGAGACTTGGCGCAAGCCGGGTTTTTACATTGAGTTGCCCTCCCTCCGGCATGGCATGCTGGGCATTAAGCATAAGATTCGTGAATACCTGCTGCAGCATGTTTGGATTGCCGGTAACCATTGGAAGGCTGTCCGCAAAGTCTCTCTTCAGGTTGATATTACCGAGGTCAAGCTGGTGCTGGATGAGTAATATTGTATCATTCAACATCGCGTTCAGATCAAAATCTTCCCATTCCTTCTTATCCTTCTTGTTCGACGCACGAGAGAATTTAAGAAGATTTTTCACAATTGTTCGGCATCGTCTCGCCTGCTGTTCGATATCGGAGAGATATTTCTTCTGGGAAGCCAGATCTTTTTCAGTCAGATCTTGCAATTCAGCTTTCGACAATTTCTCGAGTGCAAACTGAGCATAACCGAGAATACCGCCCATCGGATTATTCAATTCATGTGCAACACCTGCAGCAAGCTGACCGATTGCGCTCATTTTCTCAGACTGTAGAAGCTGACTCTGAGCAGCTTCCAGTTCATTTGTACGCTCGGCGATCTTCACCTCGAGCGTCCAGTTATACATCTCGATCTCCTCGCGAGACATCCGCAGAGATTCAACCATGACATTGAACGCACTCGCGAGACGCTGTATTTCGTCTATCGAACCACCTTCCACGAGATGAGATAGATTGCCCTCTGCAATACGTTCCGTTGCAACAACGAGATTGTCTATCGGTTTTATGATTACATTCACCATTAATGTCGTAAGAACAATAGCCGCCAGAGTGACAAGGAACATGATCAGTGCAATTATCCGAGCCGTACTCCATATCTTGTTATACATTTCCGCAAGAGAGATGCCGACTCTGGCAATACCGATTTTCTCCATGTTCGCGGTGTGGCTCTCTTCATCGACAGTCGTGGTACCAAGGTCTTCGAGTGAGATGTCAAACTGCCGTGTTCTGACCGGGAATGTAATATCCACAACCTGGATATTAATATCCGGAAGGTCTTTGTAGTGGAGAGTGGTCGTGTCAGATATAAAGTTCTCGGCAAAACTCTTCGATGCTATCCAGCGGATTAGTTCCTCTGCATCGATATTATTATACTGAGTTAGAATGGCTCCAGTGCTGTCCTGAACAACCGCGTATACGATATCGTCCTGGAGTGTGAGTGCACTGAGTACATCTTCCAGCTCCATGCGGTTCTCGGTTAGTACGCCATATTCACAACTCTTTGCGAGCTGTCGAACGGTTGTTTCGGCTCTCTTTGTCAACTCCCGTTTGATTTCGGTGCGGAGGTGATTGAACAGGAACACACCAAGCACGGCAGACGAGAGAATAATGAGTGCGGATATCGTAACCATCGCCTTAAAGCGGAGGCTTGAGAACGAGATAAAGTTTCTCATTCGTACACCTCCTTGGCTACGGAATAGAAATCCGGATTTATATTGAGATGGAGTTTCTCCGCCGTATTTTTGTTTATATACAGATATGGCGCTTGTGGTCGGGTAACTGCCAGCTCACCGGGCTGATATCCTTTAATAACCTTAACTGCAAGCTCACCCGCCTGTACCCCGACATATTTGTGGTCCACAATCAGTGCGAAGAGCGCGCCCGACTTCACGAATGAAGGGGAGAAACCCATAATCGGGATTCTGTTTCGGAAAGATTCGAGCATGATGTGTTTTGTGGATTGCGGCGTATAAATCAGTTCATCCGGTATAGCCCAGATGCCGTCGCTGTTCTGTATCAGATGATCGATTCCCCTGGGAATGTCCCGCGGTGACTTGACCTCGAAGGGAACGATTTCGATTTCTTGATCTGCCGCCCAGCTTTCGGCCTGATCCACTATGTATTTTGTCTTCTCACTATACAGCACACCGACTCTGTTGAGATCGGGTACGAGCTGAGCTAATTTTTGAAGCTGGAGATCGACGGATATGTCAAGCGATGCGCCGGTGACGGTATTCCCGGGAAATTCGAGGTTGTCCACAATTCCACTGGTAACGGGATTAAGTACGGATGCAAAGATTATCGGGATTCCCGGATGAATCGACTTCGCAATTCGGGTGCTCCGGGAACCAACTGTAATGAGAATATCGGGCTTATATTCCGAAAGTGCATTCGACAGCGCTGTTGCTTCACTCTGCCCCTGTTTCGGAGAGAATACTTCGACGGATACATTCTCACCGGACGTGAATATCGCCTGCTTAACTCCCTTGATAGTCCTGTTAGTCGTTCGATTCAGATCTGTAGAGAATATCAGAACCGAACTCAAGCTGTCTTGTCCCAATAATGGCGTTGGTATCAGGGATATCAGCAGGGCGATTAGCGCTAATGATAGTCTGAGCATCAGTTGTCAATTCCTCATAGAATCGCGACAATTGCCTGTGACTCTCGCCTTGATGTTTGCCCGTTATCGTAGAGCCGCTCATTGAGTTGTGCGATCGGTAAGTCATCGGATATCACCTTACAACCAAACTGTTTCATCCGGTGACCATGACCATGATGTCGGCATAAACTGTCATCTACTTGAACGCGGATTTGCTTATCCGGTAACTGGTTGCTTGTTCTATACAGCCTTCAGTTGTAATCCTCTGAGTAATTTCTCGGCTTTGATTGGTATTTCCTGTATACAATTATTCCCGAAAGAATCGATCATCAGATGTGCAACCGCCAAGTGCATGAAAAACTTGTTATTTGACGGGATTATCGGCGGGGATAGAAATCCTTTCAAAGAAAGGTTCACTGAATTGTTGGTCTGCCGATGTGGATATTATGATCCTCGTTTTGAAGTAGCCATTCAATACGTGTTTCACCGCTAAAGTTTGGCAGTGCTCTGTCGATAAATGTTGCAGATAGAGACAACTGGGCAGGGTAACTCAAACCACACGAAGAGAATTGTTTGAACGAGAGGGAATCGCTATAGGTCCCTTGCTATCAGCAGAATTCGAGGTATAAACAATGAAGTCAGACAGGTCCCATTGTATTTGTCTGGTGGCGGTTGTGTTCGCTCTCCTTGCTTGCACCTCTGCCCTCCACGCTGGAACGAGCGGAAAGATAGCCGGGATGATTGTCAATGGTGAAACCGGCGACCCCCTTGCGGGTGCAACTGTAAGCATTGAAGAGCTTGGTTTAACAAGTGTCACCGATCCCGATGGTGAGTTCTATCTAATAAATATCCCGGTAGGGACTTACACACTTCTCGCCCGTTCTCTTGGCTATAAGGCTCTCGCGAAAATTGAAGTGAAGGTTCTGCTTGATCTGACAACACCGGTCGACTTCGAACTCGATCCCGCTCCCATTGAAACTGACAGAGTTGTTACGGTAAAAGCGGACCGACCAAAGATTCAGCGTGATAGAACATCCTCCGTAAACATCGTGACGCGCGATGAAATGCGCTACCTTCCAAATGCTCTCAGTATTCAGGAGGTGGTGGACATAACAGCGGGAACCGTTCGTGATGCCGATGGCAATCTTCACGTTCGAGGTGGTCGTGACGGCACCAATACGTATTATTTCGACGGTATACCGGTTCAGGATCCGTTCTTCGGAGGTTCCGCAACACGTATAGCACCGGATGCACTCGAAGAAATTGACATAGTACCCGGCGGCTTTTCCGCAGAATACGGTGAGGCACTCTCCGGAGTTGTCAGCGCAATGACTCAGGAGGGCACGAACGAGTATCACGGCAAGCTGAAATTCTATGACGGCATCACGAGAGATTATAATCCAACATCATCCAGTTTCGAGAACCTGCAGCGTCTGGGAAGAAACTCGGCTGTTGGAAACCTCGGTGGTCCGATACCATATTTCTATGATAAATTCAAAGCGACGTTTTTCAGCTCCACCGAATATCGTGATATAGAGGGTTCTCTTCCACACAATGATCTGAATTCATTCTCACAGGTCGGTAAGATAGTTCTGAAACCGATTCCGAGTATGAAACTCAATATTCTCGGTAACTATTACAGATCCCGAGTCAAAAGATATGTCCATCGGGATGTTAATGGTCTTTCGTACGATTTCAATCTTGACGGACTCGGGATGTACAAAACCGAATCCTCGCGTGTTGGTTTCTGGTGGACCTACACGCCACGTGAGAATGTCATATTCAATGCAAGATTGAACCACTTCGAGAGTTGGACAAAACTGGCTCCGGAGCATCTTTTCGATCTCTACTGGACAGAGTGGCCGGGGTACTCCGAGAATGAGGATGGTACCTATAACGGCACTATCCATACGGACAATTACTACGCGAGCAGTGACTACTTGTATACCGGATTTACATCGGGAGACGATTTCTACCCGGTGTATGCTTACTGGGCAAACAGTTACAAGAGCTTTGCTGCAGATATACTGACTCAGTTGAACAAATATAATCAGGTTAAAGTCGGAGTTGAATACAGAGTCAACAAGCTTCACTGGGACAACAAGCAGTTTTTCAATGCTCAACCGTATGGCGAGAAGTACATGGTGCAGCCGAAATATGCTGCGGCATTCGTTCAGGATAAGGTTGAACTCAAGGAGATGGTGTTAAACGGCGGTATTCGTGTTGACTACCTCGATGCTTCCGTAGGTTACTGGAATAACCCGGTAACGAAGGATGAATGGAAGACTGCTGAGTCGAAGGCACAGTGGTCGCCGAGATTTGGTATGTCTCATCCGATTTCGGAGAATACTGTTATTCACTTCAACTACGGCTTGTTCTTTCAGGTACCGCACTATTCGTACATGTATACGAATCTGCTTGCAGAACTCGATTCGGGCTATCCGCTTGTCGGTAATCCCGACCTGGAGCCTGAGAAGACCGTTCAGTATGAATTCGGTGTGAGTCATGCAATCAACGATAATACAACTCTGAAGATTGCCACCTATTTCAAGGATATCGATAATCTAACGACAACCCGCAGAGTTGTCTATGGGACCAATTCGTATGTCGAATACACAAATGCCGACTATGGTTCCGTTAAAGGTGTGGATGTTGTTATCACCCGGAGTCGGATCAATAATCTGGCGGCAACGCTCAATTACAGCTATATGATCGCTCGCGGCAATTTGTCGTACGCGACAGACGGATATTACGAGTTCTTTACTGTAGAAGATCCACCAGTATTTCCGGTAAGAGAATATCCGCTTTCATTCGATCAGAGGCACACTCTGTCACTCAATGTTGATTATCGAATCCCGCGTAATCAGAAAGTGGAACTGTTCGGCATCGGGCTTCCAAGCGCCTGGGGTGCGAATATGCTGTTTAAGTACGGAAGCGGAATGCCATATACAAAAACCGACATCGAGGGTAACCGTATGGGTCTGCCGAATGAGGCAAGAATGCCCGCCAACTATACGTTTGATTTGAAGTTCAACAAGGACTTCCACCTGAATACCGCAGGTGATATGTTCCTTTCGATGTTTGTCGAAGTCGAAAACCTGTTCGATAGAAGAAACGTGATAAATGTGTACTCGAACACCGGCGAGCCGGACGATGACGGTACGGATCTTACAGCCACACAGGATCCGGACGGTAGTGGTCCTCTGACTGCTGAGGACAAGAATGCAATGTATCGCCTGCTTGCCGCCGATCCCCAGAACTATGACCAACCGAGACAGATCCGTTGGGGACTTGAGTTCATATTCTAATTCGATTACGGAGTATGGATATGCCAAAGAAAACGACATTCGCTTATTCGGTTGCTGTGGTTCTGTTGTTGGCCTGTATGACCGGTACGATTGTGGGTGCGGATATGTCGAGCCGGACACCACCGTCTGAGGTACAGGCTTATACATACCACAACAAGGGTAATATTGCGACGATATTTACGAACTGGGGTTTGATCGGCGGATTCAGCGGCTATACGACTGTTCCGAATGGTGAGTGGCCGAAAAACTCCGGACACAGTTATCTTGCAGAGATCAAATACTGGATGGGAGCGGTAACGGAGACCGGAGATACGGTTGTGGTTAACACCGATGATGATCTCAATCCGATACCGTCACTTTTATCCGGTGAAGATTTCTACGGGATCAGAATTTCGACCGACAATGAGACATATAACTATAATCTAAGCGATACGATCGGATCCGGAATGGGATACCCCGGTTACGGCTGGAGAGTGTACGATCCCGAAACCGGTCAGTGGGTGTACAACGATATCTACAACAGCGAAACGGGTGGATTCTTCGCGGGTGGTGCAATTGCTCAGCAGGAGAGTCATTACAGAATGACGGATGACGCCCTCGGATCGAGCCGGCTTGGTATCGAGATAACCCACACCGGCTATCAGTGGAATTATAGTTACAATCAGGATTTTATTTTCTTTGTACTTCAGATAACAAATAACAGCGAAGAAAATTACAGCAATTTCGCATTCGGTCTATACTGCGACTTTGACGTTGGCGGCTGGAATGCATCCGGTGAAAACGGTCGTCTTGGTGATATGGTAGCCTATGATGCCGATCGTAATCTTGCCTGGACCTATGATGATGATGGTTATGATGAGGGCTGGGATGCGGAAACCGGTGTCATGGGGACGAAATATATCGAGACGCCAGATGGAATCGGTATGACCTCATTCAGGACCGGACAATGGGAGGCGCTGCCGGATAATGATGCCGGTCGCTTTGATCTAATAGCAAGTGCGGAATTCGATGAGAGCCTTCCCCCGACAGATCAGTACTACCTGCAGTGTACACGGGGAATCAATCTCGAAGCCGGAAAAACCGTGCGGGTTGTCTACGCGCTGATTGGCGCACCCGATTCAACGCAGTTAAAGGCGAATGCCGATCTCGCGCAGATGATGTATGATAATTTCTTTACCGGTCCCGAACCCCCGTCGGCGGCATCCCTGAAAGCACAGCCGGGTGATGGAATGGTGCGGCTCTGGTGGGATAACTCATCGGAGACAACTCCGGACAGATTCTCCGGAGAGGTTGATTTCAAGGGTTATGAACTCTATCGTTCAACCGATTTCGGCCTGACCTGGGGGGAACTGACAAAAAATCCCGATTCGAGTCGTGGTCCCGGTTACGAGCCTCTGGCTACTTATGAGAAGGAAGACGAAAGCGATATCGTGCATCATACGTATATCGACAGCAATGTGACCAATGGATTCGAATACTGGTACAGCCTTGTCTCCTATGATACAGGGGATGAGGATCTGTCGATTGGATCGCTCTCAACTGCCTACGGTACTCCGAGCGATGATTCCAACGCGGTTTCGGCAATACCAAGGTCGACACCCGCCGGATATTATCCGATCGAACGGACCCTTGAACACACGGCTGTGGGTGGAAGGTTGTCCGATGCCACTGTTTCGGTGACAGAGTTCAATCCGTCTCTGATGACAGATGACAGCTATGAGATTCATTTCAGCGAGGATCCGTATTATACATACTGGCATCTTCTGAAAGCCGGAACGGGCGATACTCTTCTCGCAGACCAGACATCTCAGGACGGAGATATTGAGAGTGCAACGGTAACCGATGGTTTCCGTGTCATTATTGAAGATGCGGATGTACTGCCGCGCGGAACCTATCAAAGCCAGTTTGCAACCTCAAACGATACGACTCTTCGCGCCGGGTACGGTCCGGAGCCGATCAATACGATGGCGGGATACCCGCTTGGCGGCGGAGTACATTTCCGCGTCGATTATGAGATACGGTTCACGGCTTCCGGTTCACAGGGGTACTGGTGGTGGAATGATACCACTCCGGTGGATCTTCCGTTCGAGGTATGGAATATGAATACCGGTACTCAGGTTGTTGTTGAGGTGGTTGATTACAAATATGACGGTGAATGGACGCCGTATGATTCTGATGACGGCACGGTTGACGGTATTGTTATAGTCAATGTTGAGTATGACGGCAATCCCCACGCAGAAGCATTTCCATACTACCATTCGTGGTATCTGGAATTCGATCCCGATTTGAGGGATCAGTGGGGAACGGGCGATGTCTTTACGATATCGGGCGCTCCGATCAACAGTGTCAATGATGTGTTCTTTTTCGAGGGTCCCGGCGTTGACTTCGCAACAGCTGAAGATGAAATGTCGAATATCAAGGTCGTTCCCAATCCTTACGTAGTAAGTGCTGACTGGGAGCATACTGCCGGTGAGAGCAAACTCGAATTCACGAATTTGCCGGATGAGTGTACAGTACGTATCTACACGCTGGCCGGCGATCTCGTTAGAACACTCGAACACTCTGATAACGGAGGTACCGCAAGCTGGGATCTCCTTTCATGTAATGCACAGGGAATCGCACCGGGAATCTACTTCTACCACGTTGAATCCGATTACGGTTCGAAGATCGGCAAATTCGCGATCATAAAGTGAGGATGATGTGATGAGAGGGATGAAATACAGAATATTTCCAACTATAGTGGTCCTGATAGCTCTCTGTTCCTCGGCTGCCGCAGGCGATTTCTCCAAGGTTGGAAGCGCCGGTGCACAATTCCTGAAGATAGGAATGGGTGCGAGATATATCGGTCTCGGTGAAGCCTCCACCGCGATTACAAACGATGCATATTCGATGTACTGGAATCCTGCCGGATTATCGCACATGGAGATGACAGAGTTCGCGTTTACGAATGTGAACTGGATCGAGGATGTTTCATTGAACTATGTCTCTCTTACGACCCCGATGAGTTTCGGTGGTGCACTCGGTATCTCTATGACAGTACTCTCTGTGGGTGACATGGAGAGGACCACTGTTTATGAGCCGGAGGGTACAGGAGAAATGTTTGATGCATCGAGCTATTCCGTCTCTGTCGGGTATGGTCGAAGTATGACAGACCGGTTCTCCATCGGTATCTCTTTCAAATATGTTTCCGAGAGAATCGACGAGAGTAACTCCAGCGGATTTGCGTTTGATATGGGCACGCAGTTCAATACCGGTCTCGATGACCTTCGCATGGGAATGGCAATTACTAATCTCGGTCCCGGGATGGAATTCTCCGGTTCCAATCTCGATTTCAACTACGAGAGAGAACAGGACAATACTAATTATGATCCCGTCAATGCACAACTTGGAACGGAAGATTATGATCTGCCGTTGAATTTCAAGTTCGGTCTCGCTTATGACATCATGGCGAACCATTCATCGGTATGGACCATAGCTGCCGAAGCCAAGCATCCCAACGACAACGATCAGCAGTTATCGCTTGGTACAGAGTATTCCTGGAATGAGATGGTGGCGTTGCGTGCAGGGTATAAGTTCGAGTATGAGGAAGAGGGCCTGACTCTGGGTGGCGGAGTAAATCTTCAGCCAACAACAGGGTCGAATCTCGTTATAGACTATGCATGGTCGGATTTCGGCCGACTTGAATCAGTACACAGATTCTCGTTCGGAATCAGATTCTGATCCGCATCATTTGTTCAGTTCGTCGTAAATAAGGCGAAGTCCTTTGAGCGTCAGATCCGGATCGTATGTGGCATCACGATCCATTGAATCCACGAATACCCTGCCGAGTCCTCCGGTCACAATAATCGTGCACTCATCCCTGAGTTCATCTTCCATACGGATTATCATACCGTTAATCATCTCGACCTGTCCCCAGAAAATACCGGAGCGCATACTCTCTGCGGTGGTTTTTCCTATGACCGAATCCGGCGGTTTGATATCGACAGAAAAAAGCTGTGCTGCACGTGAAGCGAGATTGTGTGAAGCCGTCTCAACACCCGGCGCTATAGCTCCGCCCAGATATTCGCCCTTTGCCGACACGATATCGAATGTGGTGGCAGTACCGAAGTCGATGATTATACAATTATCTTTATAATTCCGGAATGCCGACAGTGCGTTCACGAGACGGTCCGCACCGACTTCGGATGGATTTTCAGTCAGTATCCTGATTCCAATATCGAGATCTGCGGTAACTTGAATCGGTTCTACATTGAGATACTCCTGCGCCATTACCATCATTCTAGGTGTTAGTGATGGCACTACGGAGCAGATTATTACTCCATCGAGTTCAGTTGTCCCATTTGGATGGAAACGTCGCACGAGATAATCCGCACGGAGACCGCATTCGTCAATTGTCCTCACGGTCGATGTTGAATATCGCGCTTTGCCAAGCAGAGTGGGACCGTCATACAGCCCCATGACTATATTAGTGTTGCCTATGTCGATACAGAGTAACATGTGACATCCTATTTAACGAGTTTGGATATCATTTTGAATTTCTCGCCACCGGCTATGTGCATAAGCTCGAACAGAGTCATTTCGACCGTTGAGAGTTTGACTCCGACGTTCTCGAGTGCGCGAAGGGCTGTTTTCCTGTCAGATTTCCTGCGGGAGGAGGTGCAATCCTCAACCAGTGTGACATCGAAACCCTCTTCAAGCAATTGCTTGCAGCTCTGATAGACACAGACATGTGTCTCTATCCCGGCTACGATCACCTGTTTGCGCCCCAGTTCTCGAATCGCTGACATTATTGTCTCATCCCCGCCGCAACCAAATGAGAGCTTCTCGAATGGAGTCATGCCCTCGAGGTAGTCCTTTATTTCGGGAACGGTTTCGCCGAGCCCCTTTGGGTACTGCTCCATCCAGATGAACGGAATTTCGAGGATTTTGAGACCCTCAATGAGTTTGGTTATATTCTCAAACAGATCTTTCCTCTTGTGCATCATCTGTGCAAGTTTCCCCTGCATATCCACGAGAAGAAAAAAGCTGTCATCTATCTTAAGCATATAGCCTCCATGATTAAATACCAATCTTCGCCTGTCCGGCATGGAATATTCAACAATAAGGATTGAATTGTCAACTGTCTTCCGTGAGAAGAGTTGCAATTAACAGGGGGGCGGACCACCGGCGAAGAGGTACTCAATAAGGTATACTACGTCATCGATATCTATAGGATCTATGCAGTTGACCTCACCGGACTCAAGTGGAACGGGTTCCGGACCACCGGCGAACACGTAGTCTATCAAATAGACAACGTCGTCAATATCAACATCGCCGTTGCCGTTGGCGTCACCATGAACGTAAGATTCGACTTCGACATAGATCGAGTCTGCATCACTTGTTACAGTCGCAAGACCATCCGAAAATTCGAAATAGTAATCATACCAGCCTGTACTCTCGACGGTAATATCAACGGAAAACTCGGTACCACCGTCATAATCTTTGACACACGCTGTCATCAGATATGTATCTGTATCGAAGTGCAGGTTCCGTATGACGGCGAGATGATCATTGGCATCTGTGTATATGACAGATGCAGTGACCGTTCCACTCTCATCCACCGTAGCTGCGGGATCGGTCAGAGTTGGTGTGGAGTTCATCAAAAATCCGGTTGTTCGTGAGCGGGGAATATAAATCGCTACTTTGCCGATATCGTTTATGATCATATCTGACAGACTCTGGGTCAGGGTGATTGGCGATACGCCAATATATCCGGAGGGCGGCGGCCATGACTGCCAGCTGTCTTCGGCAACAAGGTCCGATATATCGCACGACATCGAAAGACAATCATCGGAAATGTTGGTACTTATATCGCCGATACTCGTAAACGAACTGTCACTCAAGTCGAGCCTGTATAGTCCGGAGTTGAGTACGAGCGGAATTTCGGCGTAAACGAGGCAGTATGCAACGGAATCCTCGGTATCCGGATTGAGAACGCCAACCACATATCCGAAGAAATTCCAGCCGGAACTGGTTGGGAAACTGCCGCTGTTGTTTTGCATGCGGAAATAGAGCTTGCTGTCCGAATAGCTTGCGTTACAATAAGTGATATCGAGATATGAACCGGATGCATCCTCGGCATCCCCGACAGCATCGGCACCGATATCTGCAAGCAGATAATCCGGAACGGGGAATATGTCGTCCTCATTTTTTGGCGATTCGGTCACAACTGCGGTATCGATTTCTGAATGGTTGTACCATTCGAGCATTGACGTGGATGTCACAAGCTCCACTGTGGCTGAATATGTGTATATTGAACATACGCTGTGTGCCTCAGACAGCGATACACTCGTCCATTCATTGACCAGCGGGTCACGATAGATTACCTCGTTTGTCAGAGAGGGATAAATTGCGAGAGTGTCCGTCAGATCGAGATCAAATTGAACAGAATCTCCCCCGGCGCTTGTGAAGGTAAATTCAAAGGGATCGGGATAATTCTGTGTGTAGGCATTCATGAAGAACATAGTCATGAATATTATCGTAATTAGAATAGTGCGATACATGTCTTATCTCCCGGCAGGTAAAAAAGGATATTTACAGTTATATGGAATATAGCCTAAGATACTGAATTGACAAGAGCTTCCGGGGAATTCAATTTGCCGCAAAATACGAAGTCGGCCTGAGGAACAGGCCGACTCCAGATCCAGTCCTATTCGCCCTGGGGATAGGGCTTTGGTAGGGTCAAAAGCAGAAAATGTGCACCAATATTATAAAGCATGTTTAAATAATGTCAAGTTAAACTGTAGGAATCTGTGACAGAAACTGTTACTGTAACTGCTATAAGTGGTTGGTAGATATCACAATTGTGCCAATTTGTGTCAATCTTTGATATACTTACCTTTTCTTTCCAGTATCAATTCCACCATGTCTACAAATGTATCTGTGGGGAATGGTTCTTTAGCCCAGTGTTCGCATCCGCAATATCTTAACGGGATGCCTGTCGCAGGGATTCCGTTATACATTGATGTACGCATTCCATCCGCAAGCATCAGGATGCAGGCGATCCCGATAAAACCAATCGAACCGTATTTTTTCTTCAATGATCTGAATTGTTCACTCTGATCACGGTAGGCGAACACCTCCTCGAAAGGGTATTTCTCTTTCAACTGTATGATCTTGTTGACAACGCAGTTCGGGACACACTGGGCGCATTTTTCGAAAGGTTTCTCACCAAACCGCTTGCACTTGTCCTGCATGAGGGAAAGGCAGTCCGGTATAAAGATTATCGTATGTTTCGCAGCTGCAAAATCATCCCACATTGCTCTGTTGAGAACCGCTATCTGAGTGAGTTCGGCATAGTAGAATTCCTCCGGAAATGTTGCCCAGTCGAAATTTTTTTGTACGGGATCGATTTTACTTAACTCCACATACCTGTCGACATCCTTCATGTCATCGGCGAAGTGTTTCTTTGCAAGATCAAGAAACTCATCATGGAATACATCGAGTTTCTCGGCAAATGAGTCCCTGAGAAAATATGTCGGTGGTTTTTTTTTCATATAATGATCAGAGCAGTAAAATCTCGATCTATTTGTCTTATATCATCCTGCGTAGTTTTTTGCCTGTCTTGTCGAGTTTGGACTTTTTGTATTTACGAATGAATTCATCAAGTCGTTGTAGTGCGGTGCTGTTTTTTGTCCAGTCCTTTGAGAATTTACCCGATTCGATATCATTGAATGCTTCAGTGAATGCATCCTCTACGGTATGATTGGAGAGTAGCTCCTGCATCTTCAGTGTCCCGAATGCGGCAGTCCTGGATATGCGATTCAACATTCCAGCCGCGCCATGCGTTTTAAGGAGATTCGCGAGCAGGTCTATCTGGTGGACGGTTTCGAGGTATGCATTCTCCGGAGGCAGTCCTTTTTCGACCAACGTACCGAACGCTTTTGAGGTAAGATACAACAGACCGCCGCACAGAAGAGACTGTTCGCCGAATAGATCACCAACGGCTTCATTTCTGAATGTTGTCTTGAAAGCACCCGCTCTCGTGCATCCAACAGCTCCGGCAATCGTGACAGCAAGTGCGAGAGATTTTCGCGATCCGGCGGGATGAGAGGCGACGAAGCAGGAAAGTCCGGTGCCGTTAATATATCCATCTCTGAGATCAGCTCCCGGACCATGCGGGGCTACGAGGGAACACAAAACACCATCCGGCGGATCAATCAACCCGAAAGCAACAGAGAATCCATGAGCAAAGACTAACGATTGTCCCTTTCCTATTTTACCATTCAGATATGAATTGTAATAATCCGCTTGAAGATGATCCGGAATCATGAGTAGGATAATATCGCAGTCTGCGACACATTCATTTTCAATGATCGGGAAGTCCTGTGCGGCTGCTTCCTGAATAGTGTCACTACCGGTTTTCAGAGTTACGGAGACATCCAGGCCGGAGTCTCTCAGGTTAAGTGCAAATGCTCTACCCTGATTGCCAAATCCAACTACGGCTATGGATTTTTCACGTAGAAGAGACAGGTTTGTATCTTTATCTCTGTAAACTTTCATCGATTCCTTCAGGCTTAATCCGGAATGTCGAGGTCTTTTATCGTGAAGATGGGATCGAAATCGTAGCCTCTCGATTCGAAATTCTCTCGTCCGCCTGCAAGTCTGTCTACCAGTGTTATGACCTTGATAACAGTTCCTCCGGCTTTTTCTACGGCGTTAATCGCTTTTATGGATGAGCCGCCGGTTGTCACGACATCTTCGACGATAATGACTTTTGCACCCTCTCTCATGGGACCTTCGATCTGCTTGCCTCTCCCGTGATCCTTGGCTTCTTTTCTTACGATTATACCGTCAATTGGTCTGTCCATAATATGAGAGAATGCCGTTACCGCACCGATTATCGGATCGGCTCCCAGGGTCATACCGCCGATAAGGTCTGCATTAAGGTTCTTGATTCTGTCAAGTAGAACACGTGCGAAGTATGCGAGTCCCTCTGATGTAAGAGAGATGAATTTAACATCGATATAGTAATTGGAGTGTGCTCCGGATGCGAGTACGAAGTCTCCCCGTAAGACCGCTTTTTCATTGACGAGTTGACGGAGCCTGTCTTTTGCCGCATCGGAATCAATGCTGAGTATGTTGGGCATTATCGATCCTTTCCCAAGTTTGACGGAAGATGATGAGTAAGACAGTCTTTGTCAAGGAGCATAATATGAACTATACGGTCGAATTATTTGTTGCGTAATATATAGAATAATTCTAAATTAATACCAACGATACCAGTCCGAGAGGGGCATGAATAACTACGGGGTAGGAGCGTTCAATGGAACCAGCAGGTACTATAACGATTAGGGAAAAAGCGTTGAAGTCTATCGCGGGACACCACCCGTGGATATTCTCCGGCGCGGTTGAGGAAATCCCGAACGGGATTGAACCAGGCGAGGTTGTTGATCTCATTGATCATTCGGGTAGTTTTCTTGCAAGGGGATTTTTCAATCCGGACTCTCAGATAACAGTCCGAATTCTGTCTTTCGAGAAAGAATCCATATCTATCGATTCTTTCCGCGAGCGACTCGAAAGCGCATACCGTATGCGTAAGCGCTTACCGGAATACGGTGACAGCGATGCATGGCGAATTGTCTATGGTGAGGCTGATCGTATGCCGGGTCTGGTTGTGGATCAGTATGGGGACTATCTGAGTGTGCAGTTCCATTCGGTTGGATGGGAGCGGATCAAAGAGGATCTTTGCAGGATCATGACCGAAGTCACCGGTGCGAAGTCGGTTTTCGATGGGTCAGATGAAGACATGCGTGAGAGAGAGGGCTTGAACTGCGAGAATCGCGTTGTTTATGGGGCGGAGCTTCCGGAGAGAATCGAGGTGTCCGAATTCGGGCGCAGGATGGGTGTTGATGTTCAGAATGGCCAGAAATCGGGGTTGTATCTGGATCAGAAATTCAATCACCAGAGGATTGTACCATTCGCTAAAGGTCGCCGAGTTCTGGATGTATTTTCCTATACCGGGGGATTCGGTTTAGCGGCTCTTCAGGGTGGATGCCGGGAACTTTGGTGTGTGGATGTATCCGAGGGTTCTGAGAGGAAGATCAAGGAGAATGTCGACAGCAACCGATTCGATTCTGTACCCGTAACCATCCGTAGAGAGGACGCCTTCGATGTATTGCGGGAACTCGAGGATTCCGGCGAGCAGTTTGACATGATAATTCTTGATCCCCCCGCATTTTGCAAGCGGAAGTCGGCGGTAACGAAAGCATGCCGGGGTTATAAGGATATAAACAGGATTGCAATGAAGCTTTTGACTCCCGAAGGTATACTTGTCAGTTGTTCCTGTTCGAGGCCGCTTGCTGACGATCTTTTTACGCGAGTCCTGTGGCAGTCATCAGTCGAAGCGGGCAGGGATGTCAGTATGCTGGGGTATTATGGTCAGGGAGCGGATCATCCGATCCTGCTGACATTTCCTGAGAGTAAATACCTTAAGTGTGCAATAATGCAGGTTACCTGACCGGTTGAAGGTTTTTGTATCATAGTATTAATTCTCTAAATTTGGACCGGAGCCATTCCGACAATATCAAAAGGATATTGTTTGGAGGCGGATGGACCTTAGAGTTGCTATCAGGGGCAAGCGAGTTGAATGGCCGAACTGCTGTGTAGGGTGCTGCAGCAGCAAGAGGCTGCGCAAACAGAAGCTGCATTTCTGCGCACTCGATGCATCCCTGTCAAAAATGGAAAGAGAGACAATCGATCCCGCATACGCCACTATTACGTGGGAGTACCCTATCTGTAAAAGATGTATGAATCCTTCATTATCATTATCGGGTATTTCAAAGGTGGCGGATATTTCGGCAGTGGTTTTGTTTTCTCTTGCAGTCCTGCTTGCAGCGGTTGCATGGGTAGATCACATTTTCTCCTTTACTGTCGGAGGAGTCTGTGCAATATATGGAATTATCCGCCTGATTCTGATGTATAACCTCAGTCAATACA
>Ga0272443_10000993_pt1 | contig 45486 bp, 42 predicted proteins | sample SSMAcet12_FD_193581 | JGI IMG/M metagenome (GOLD analysis project Ga0272443, IMG submission 193581) | Marine sediment archaeal communities from Little Sippewissett salt marsh, Falmouth, MA, United States - SSM-Acet-12 | ecosystem: Environmental > Aquatic > Marine > Wetlands > Sediment ...
TCAGGGTCGAGGAAGGGCTGCGCGCGGTACAGGAACGGATAGAGCAGATTCTTGTTCATATGGATAAGCGCTTCGAACAGGTGGACAAGCGGTTTAAGCAAGTGGACAAGCGTTTCGAACAGGTTGATAAACGCTTCGAGGACATGCAGCGTTACATGGACAAGCGGTTTTCTATGCTCCAGTGGTTCATGGGGATCGGCTTTACCGGCATCAGCGTGCTGCTGGCCTTATTCAATTATATGTAAGCGGGCATAGAGCCTACGGTACACGGGTATGCGGGCTACACGGCATGCCCGATTTTTTTCGATTTTTTTCAATCAAATCAGCGCGTACTCTCCTCTTGTATTAGTGAAACACGATCCGGAAACGTGTGAACAGGACTAACCAAACACAAGAGGAAGGAGAGACGAAATGAGGGATATGAACTCGATCATTCTCGAAGGGAATCTGACCCGCGATCCGGAGTACCGGGAGACGCCCAAGGGGACGCCGGTGTGCATGTTCTCGGTGGCTTCCAACCGGTACTACAAGGTGGATGACGAGCCCCGGCAGGAGGTGTCGTTCTTCAACGTTGAGACCTGGGCCAGGGTGGCCGAGAGCTGCAACGAGTACCTGAAGAAGGGCCGCGGGGTGCGCGTGGTGGGGAGGCTCAAGCAGGACCGCTGGGTAAACCAGGAGGGGAAGAACTGCGACCGGATAAAGATAGTGGCGGAGCATGTGGACTTCAAGCCGATGTTCAAGAAGACCCAGGACGCCGGGACCGAAGCAGCCGACGCCGATTGCGGCGATGAGAGACAGGCGGAGATTGCCGCGGAGGCGCCTGGAGATGAGGAGACTGGAGCCGCTTCCGACGAGCTTGCGGCCGAGCGGGGTAAAGGGAAAAACAAAAAGAAAAATGAGGACCTCCTCGAGGCGGTGTAAGGGAGCCGCCGTTCCGGAGAGGTGAAAGGGGCGGCCGCGGAGTGCCCGGTATGTACCGGGCTGCGGCCGCCGTTCAGCTCATCATTTTTGCATACAAAATTGAAAAATCAGCCGTAGACAACTCGTGCGAGATGCAATACACTTTTCGTGCAGTCCCTGGCTTGGGGCTCGATACATCATACAAGTACAGAGGCTGATGAAACGTAAAAGATTATCGAAAAATGAAATCGACGACAAAATCCATCACATCCGCTCCACGTACGATGACTACATGGTACGTTTTATCAAGAGCAGCAATGCCCGGGAGGCCTTTGAACGCCGGTATCGGGAAGCCCTGGCAACCAGGATCGAACTCGACCGCTTCCTTGAGGTGGAGCTGAAGGTTGCCCAGGAAATGTGTGCACGGGAGGAAAAACGTCTGCGGAAGGCTGAGGAATTAGCCCTGCGCAGCCAAAATGGCGGGACCAACGGCCGGGGGAATGGAGTCAACGGGAACGGCGCCGGCGGTGCGGGAGGCCAGGGCATGGGTAACGGCGAAGAAGAACCCCAGGGGGATTTCGCTGACCGCTACATCGAGAAGCTGAAGCAGCGGGCGGAGAAATACCCGGTAGCCGGTCTCGAGAGCGGGGAGGTCTGGGAGGTTGACCATCTCTACGGGGCACTGCAGAAGCTCGAACGGGAGATCTGGCCGCCGGTGGACAGAGTGTACCGCAAGATCTATCCCTCCCGCTATGACGGACCCCGGATTACCCTGGAGAACAAGCTGCTCGAGCTGGCGGAGGCCCGGATGGGCGGCGTACCGCAGGTCCTGCACACCCTGCAGATGCTTCTGGGACGTTTTCCCCGCAACTACCGTGAGATCGAGTGGGAGATCAAACAAACCATACTAAAAGCGTCATTTTTTCTTCACGATGCCAGGGGAGAGCTTGAAAAATTACTCCATGAGTCGTATCTTGCAGATAGCGATCGCATCGCGGCGAAGACCGCCTACGAGTATATCGAGGGTATCATTGCGGATTTTCGCCTGAAAGACCTGAAACAAAAATAACTATTCTAATTGTGAAACAAAGCGTAAGGAGTTTGAGAATGGCCGGAATTACGGTGACAGCTGAGAACTTTGAACAGGAAGTACTGAAGGCGGATGTGCCCGTCATAGTCGACTTCTGGGCTGCATGGTGCGTGCCCTGCAAGATGATTCACCCTATCCTTGACGAGATCGCGAAGGATTACGACGGCAAGGTGAAGGTTGTGAAGGTAAATGTTGACAACCAGGGCGAACTGGCCAGCCAGTACAACATCATCAGTATTCCGACCCTGCTGCTCTTCAAGGACGGTACCGTGGTGAATCAGCAGATCGGCGCCGGCCCCAGGCAGACCATCGAGAACTTCTTCAAAGACCACATGTAAAAGGAGTGGGCCCGGGGAGAACGCACTATCTTTCTCCCCGGGCTCCCGTGTAACAGCGGGCCCCGCAGGTTTTTCCTCACGGCGCATACAATTCCGTAGAGTTCTCATACCCGAAGCTGCTCTGGCTGGTGTCGACGATGAACCAGTCGGCCGCCGAGTCGGTGTCCTCCGCTCCCGGCATACGGCAAATGGAACGGGTGGCGGTGGAGTCGTCCGGGTTGACCGCGTCCTCCGGGGCGATCAGACGATCAGCAGCCTCCCATCCCTCCTGCAGCCACAGCTGATCGGCCTTCTCCATGGTCGAAGCGCTGCCGAAGCCGCGGTAGTCCGTGTCGGAAGCGCTGGTGCGGTTGCTGTACAGGAAGCCGTCGAGGAGAGTTCCGGCATTGTGGCTGTAGACGCTCACGACGCCGTTGTTGCCCGAGAGGCCGGTACCGCCCTCGACCCAGAAGTCCCAGCCGGTGTCCGACGCCCCCGCCGCGGTGCACTCGACGACGGATGCGGTCTCGTCGATCTCGTCGGGGCTGCCGGTGGGTTTGAAGTGGATGACCAGGTACTCTCCGGCGCTCACATCGGCGGCGGGAAGGATCTTCACCTGGTCCCAGAAGTCCAGGGTTCCTTCGAAGACCGCAACCCCGGCGGTGTTGCCGTCCGAAAGGGCCAGGAGCTCCACCCGGTCGGGATTGCCCCCTGAACCCTGGGTGGTGATCTCGTTCAGCAGCAGCTCCGGAACGTCCGGATTGAAGCCGAAGACCTTCGCCAGCAGCGTATTGGTGTTGTCGGCAGCATCGGCTACGGTCATCTCCAGGGAGTACTCGGTCCCCGGAACCATGTCAGAAGCGAAGCTCAGGGTCAGCCGGCCGCCTTCGGACGAAGAACCCTCCAGCGGAAGCTCCGGCACCGCGGCGAAGAGATCGGGGTCGAGACTGACCGGCTCGGAAAAAGACAAGATCACGTGCCGGGCATCGTCGACTTCAGCTTTGATGAAGACCGGCGGGCGCAGATCGTCCTTGATCAGAGGCCTCTGGTCGGCCACGGGACTGCAGCAGCACAGCAGAACGGCCGATAAAATAAGGGGCAGGTACAGTAGTACCCGCGATTTTGTGTTACAATGGAAACGGACTGTGTTCATTATTTTTCCTCCTGTGAACAACAAGGGGGTGAAACAGTCCGTTACTTCAGATAATCATGAGAAAAGGGCAGATGAATGGAGCAGAAACTTTTTGAAAAATACGGCATGACCGTCGACGAAGGCAAGGTCTTCTTCAGCGAGGGCGAAGAGGGCGAACATATGTTTATCATCCAGGAGGGCAGCGTCCGGATCACCAAGAACATCGACGGCCGCGAACACACCCTGGCGGTCCTCGGCAAGGGTGACTTTTTCGGAGAGATGGCTATCGTCACCCGCACCAAGCGGACTGCCTCGGCCAAGGCTGCCAGCACGGTAAAATTGCTGCGCTTCGACCGGGAGGGCTTTCTCAATATGGTGGAGAAAAACGCCCGGATCGCCCTCAACGTAATCGACAAGCTCTGCCGTCGACTCCAGCAGGCCAACATGCAGATCCAGCATCTGGTGCGGCGCAACGAAAGCGGTCTGATCGCACTGAACCTGCACTATACTTTTTCGGAGGGGACCGCCCGGACCGAAGGGGTGGAGTATGCGAAGCTCCTGCGGGAGCTGTCGCTCAACCTGGAATTCCCCCAGGAGAAGATCCAGAAGTACATCGCGGAGCTGCGGGAAAAACACATCCTCAAGCTGCAGAACGATAAGCTCGAGCTGATGGATGCGGGACGTCTGGCGGACATCGCCGAACACGCGGGCTGATAATTCGAGCCTCGACCGAATTGAATCGAAGGCTCGCTGCCGGATGAAACAGCCGCGGCGCAGCAAAAAAAACTATGCAAACAAGGACGAAGATATGTGCGGAATAATTGGATACTGCGGACCGAAAGCAGCCTCGGAAGTGCTCCTCGAGGGACTCAAGCGCCTGGAGTACCGCGGCTACGACTCAGCCGGGATCTGTGTCGGGAACGGGGAGAAATTCACCATCTTAAAACGCGAAGGCAAGATAAAAGATCTGCGTGAGATCGTACCGGAAGACCTGGACGGGATCTACGGCATCGGTCACACCCGCTGGGCCACCCACGGGGCGGTGAACAACGTCAACTCCCATCCTCACACTGACGAGACCGGCAGCGTGGCGGTGGTGCACAACGGCATCATCGAGAACTACATGGCCCTGAAGAACAAGCTGATATCCGACGGCCACACTTTTCACAGCGAGACCGACACGGAAGTGATCGCCCAGCTGATCGGCACCATGTACGAGGGCGACCTGGAACGGGCCGTCCGAGAAGCGGTCTATCTCCTCGAGGGGACCTACGGCATCGCGGTGGTCCACAAGGACGAGCCCGGCAAGATCGTCGGCGCCCGCAACGGTTCGCCCCTGGTGCTCGGCGTAGGCGACGGCGAGATGTTCCTGGCCTCCGACGTGATGGCCATGATGGCCCACACCAAGGAAGCGGTCTATCTCGAGGACGGTGAGCTAGTCAGCTTGACCAAGGACTCCTACAAGATGTTCGACATCCACGATCGGGAGATCGAAAAAGAGGTGGAACACATCACCTGGGAGCTCGAACAGCTCGAAAAGGGCGGTTACACCACCTTCATGGAAAAAGAGATCTTCGAACAGAGCGAGTCGATCAAGCGGGCCATGCAGGGCCGTCTCGACCTTGAGGGTGCCACCGGCCACCTCGGCGGCCTTAACCTGGACGCCAAGCAGCTGCTCAACATCAAACGGGTGGAGATTGTAGCTGCCGGAACGAGCTACTACGCCGGCATGGTCGGGGCCTACCTCCTGGAACGGATCGCCCGGATACCGGCCCACGCCGAGTTGGCATCGGAGGTCCGCTACAAGAACCCCATCGTCGAACCGACCACCCTCTACTTCGTAGTGTCACAGTCCGGCGAGACCGCCGACACCCTTTACGCCATGCGTGAGCTGCAGCGCAAGGGCGCCACCGTCCTTGGCGTCTGCAACGCCGTCGGGTCCACCATCGCCCGGGAATCGGACGGCGGAGTGTACATCCACTCGGGACCCGAGATCGCCGTGGCCTCAACCAAGGCCTTCACCAGTCAGATCACCGTCTTCTACATTTTTACCTTGATCATGGCCAGGATGCGCCACTACTCCTTCGAAGAGGGCTACACCATCATCTCCGAACTGAACAAGATCCCCGCTCTGGTGGAGCAGCTCCTCCAGCGGTCCGGCGATATCAAGAAGGTGGCGGTTAAATACGCCCATCACGAGAATTTTCTCTTCCTCGGACGGGGGCTTCTCTATCCAGTGGCCCTGGAAGGCGCCCTCAAGCTGAAAGAGATCAGCTACATCCACGCCGAGGGGTACAGTGCCGCCGAGATCAAGCACGGCCCCATCGCACTGATCAACGAACAGACCCCCAGCATGTTCCTGGTGCCCAGGGACGGACTGCGGGACAAGGTGATCAACAGCATCAAGGAGGTCAAGGCCCGCAACGGCAAGGTCATCGCCGTGGCCGTGGACGGAGACAAGGAGATCACCGACATCGTGGACGAAGTGATCTGGGTGCCCGAATCCCATCCCATGCTCCATCCCTTCCTGATGGTCATCCCCCTGCAGCTCTTCGCCTTCTACACCGCCATGGAACTGAAGCGGGACGTCGACCAGCCCCGCAACCTGGCCAAGAGCGTGACGGTGGAGTAGTTTTACCATAAACCAGAATTGGAAGGATATCGTTGTGAAATTCGATATCCTTCTGACTTCAAAATCCCTATCAATAGACAAATTATCCGATAATAAACGTGTAAGACATGAGATCATTCTGGATCTTCATGAACGTGGATTTTCTAATAAACAAATTTCAGAATATATGAATGATCGGAATATTATCTCTCCCAGAGGAGTTGAGTATTATCCAAGTTTGATCTGGGTAACATTAAAGAAGATAAAACAGAGAGAGGAAAGACTCAAGGTTTCTGATTACTCTGTTGGAGAGTTTCGATTTTATATTACGAAAATAATAATTCTTGAATACTGATCGTTGTATCTACATATAGAAACGGTGATTAGTCCCTGATTTGTCCCCACTTTTAAGGGGACCCGTACCCACCTGTCCCCACCTGTAAATGGGTCCCCATTTAATAGATAATCATGGTTATTTAATTCTAAACTTTTTTACTGACAGATATTGATAGTATTTGACAATTTTTAATCTCAAGTTCATACTGTTTTTATGTTGGAAAATAATGATCGGGTTTTCACCATCAAGGAACTGTCTCAGTACTTGAGGATTGCCGAGTCCAGTCTTTACAAGTTGGTACGGGAGGGAAAGATTCCCGGACAAAAGATTGGAAAAACTTGGAGATTTTTTAAACCTGCCATTGATTCTTGGTTATCAGAAAAGTCAGAGAATAAAAAAGAGAACATATAAAATAGGGAGGGGTTTGTGACCAAAATTAACTTCACAGAAAATTCAAACTTCATTTGGGGAGTGGCAGATCTACTCCGAGGTCCATACCGACCAAATCAGTATAAAGACGTTATGTTACCCCTCGTTGTATTACGACGATTGGACTGTGTTTTAGATTCCACCAAGAAAGATGTTCTTGATGAATATAATAAAATCAAAGATTCCGGTTCAGGTATCATCGATGCCAAACTCCGAAGGATTACAGGAGTTCCTTTCTACAATACTTCTCAATTTGATTTTGAAAAACTGAAAGGTGACCCTGATGGGATAACCAGTAACCTCGTAAACTACATTAAAGGGTTCAGTAGTAAGGCAGGATCGATTCTTGAATCATTTAAATTTGAAGAACAAATCCCTAAACTGGAAAAGGCTAATAGATTGTTTCTCGTTGTTTCAAAGTTCTCTGAAATCGACCTTCACCCTGAGACTGTTTCCAATATAGAAATGGGATATATCTTTGAAGATTTAATCCGAAGATTTAACGAGGCCAGTAATGAAGAGGCCGGAGATCACTTTACACCAAGAGAAGTAATCAGATTGATGGTTGATATACTCTTTGAACCTGATAGTGAGATTCTTACTTCCAAGGGGATCGTTAAAACACTTTTCGACCCTGCCATGGGTACAGGTGGAATGTTATCTGTATCTGAAGAATATCTGAAAGAGTATAACCCCGATGCCCGACTTGAGGTCTTCGGTCAGGACTACAACGATCAGTCCTATGCTATTTCAGGTAGTGATATGTTAATCAAGGGACAGAACATTGAACACATTGTTTTAGGGAACAGTTTTACAGAAGACGGATTCCCCGATGAGAAGTTCGACTACATGTTGGCTAATCCTCCCTTTGGTGTTGAGTGGAAACCGGAACAAGATTTTATCAAGAAAGAATATGATGAATTGGGTTATGGAGGACGTTTCGGGGCAGGACTTCCCAGAATCAATGATGGTTCGTTTCTTTTCCTTCAACACATGATGTCCAAGATGAAGAAACCGGAAGACGGTGGAACTCGATTGGCAATTGTCTTTAACGGTAGTCCTTTATTCACTGGATCGGCAGGGTCTGGGGAATCTGAAATCAGAAGATGGATTATTGAAAATGACTGGTTAGAGACTATCATCGCCCTTCCTGATCAACTCTTCTACAACACAGGAATCTCCACATACATCTGGATAGTATCAAACAGAAAGAGTTCTGAGAGAAAAGGAAAGGTTCAGTTGATTGATGGATCATCCTACTTCTCCAAGATGAGAAAAAGTCTGGGTAACAAACGACATGAAATAAGTGATCCTCATAGAGAAGAACTGGTAAGACTCTATGCCGAGTTTAAAGAATCAGAACATTGTAAGATTTTTGATAACAGAGATTTCGGGTATAACAGAATTACAGTAGAACGTCCTTTAAAACTGAACTTTGAAGTTAATGAAGAACGTTTGGAGAGAGTTAAAGAATCTAAACAGTTCCAGTCTCTCTCTGAGAGTAAGAAACGTAAAGATAAAAGTGTAATTGATAAAGAGGTTGAAGAAGGGAAGAAACTTCAGGAGAAGATCCTTTCTACTCTTTCTCAGATTGAAGGTAAGTACACCAACCAGAATTCCTTTCTGAAGGAGTTTGATTCCAAGTTCAAAAGTAATAATATTACACTTTCTACTTCTATGAAAAAGTCTTTTGTTTCATCCTTATCTGAACGAGATGAAAATTCAGAGATTGTGACAAAAAGGAAAGGGATACCTGAGCCAGATTCTGAATTAAGGGATAATGAGAATATTCCTCTGAAAGAAGATATTGATGAATATATAAAGAGAGAAGTACTTCCTTTTGTACCCGATGCATGGGTAGATGAGAGTAAGACCAAAGTGGGATATGAGATCTCCTTTAATAGGTATTTTTATGTTTATCAACCACCAAGGTCGATTGATGAGATTCAATCTGATCTTTCCATGATTGAATCTGAAATAGAACATCTTCTATCTGAAGGTAGTTCCTTATGAAAGATGTAATCTCAAATTTTGTGAAGGATCTTCCTAGTGGATGGATTGTAAATCCATTTAAATATCATATTGATTTTCAAGAAGGTCCTGGAATAATGGCTGATGATTTCCAAGATTCTGGTGTTCCCTTGTTACGAATTAGTAATATTCAAGGAAAGAGGGTTATTCTTGAAGGGTGTAATTTTCTTTCTGAAGATAAAGTTCAATCAAAATGGAATCATTTTAAACTCAAAAATAAAGACTATTTGATTAGTTCTAGTGCCTCTACAGGAATGATTTCTGAAGTAACTGAAGAATCTGAAGGATCTGTTGCCTACACTGGTATAATCAGATTACGACCTAAAGATACAATATATAGAAATTATATTCCTTGGATTTTATCTTCATCACTTTTTTCTACTCAAATTGATTTAATGAAAACTGGATCAACGATACAACATTTTGGTCCACTTCATTTACGAATGATGTCAATTACCGTACCACCTTTAAATATCCAAAAACAAATTTCCGACTTCCTCGATAAAGAAACAACCCGAATAGATACTCTCATTTTCAAGAAACAAAAACAGATTGAACTGATGAGGGAAGGAAGACAATCTCTAATCGATATGGCCATTAGATCTCCAAAATCAAAACAGGTAAGATTGGAACATATTGCTAAACGAATCTTTCGACCAATAGGTAGAATCTCAGATAAGTTATACATACCTATCGGAATGTATAATCGTGGGAGAGGTGTATTTCATAAACCTGAAACAGTTGGAGAAGAGTTAGGTGATTCTGAGTTTTCATGGATTAAATTTAATGATGTTATTTTGAGTGGTCAGTTTTCTTGGGAAGGAGCCGTAGGAATGGCCGATATACAGGAGGATGGATGTATTTGTTCCCATCGTTATGCAATTCTAAATGGTGATGATCAAAATATTAATAACTCTTATCTTTATTCATTCTTCGATACTCATTATGGTAATTTTCTTCTTAATGAACATTCCAGAGGTGCTGCAGGACGTAATAGACCTCTGAATACCAATACTCTTCTCAAAGAAAAAATTCCTGTTCCTGATATGGATTTACAAATAAAGATTGAGAAACAAATTCAATTAGAGAGAAAACTGAAGCCTGTAATTCAAAAATCCATCGACCTTCTCAAAGAATACCGTTCTTCTTTGGTAACTAATACAGTATCTGGTAAAATAGACATTTCTAAATATGAGGTTTCAAAATGAGTAGTTATGATGAGGACACCTTTGAATCGGCTATAGAGATTTATCTATCAGAACACGATAAGTACATCAAACGGGATCACACTCAATTCGATAGAAAACTGTGTATTGATACTGAGATTTTCTGTGAGTTTGTAAAACAGTCTCAACCTAAAGAATGGGAATACCTTGAGAAGATCCACAAGGATAAAACATCACAAATATTGATTGATGATTTAACTCGGGCATTGGACTCCGAACAGGAAGGTTGTCTCTCTGTACTTCGACATGGTTTCAAGTGTTACGGGAAGATGATCCACGGGGCTTATTTTAAACCTGTTACAGGAATGAATCCTGAAACTCAAAAACTGTATGAGAGTAACAAACTCACCATTGTAAGACAGGTGAGATATTCAGAAAACCATAATAACAGTATCGATGTGGTTCTTACTGTTAATGGAATCCCTGTTGTAACTATGGAACTGAAGAATCCCATGACCGGACAGAACTACTCCCATGCCAGAACCCAGTATATGGTTGATCGTGATCCTCAAGATAAAATCTTTCAGTTCAAGAAACGATCTTTGGTTAACTTTGCCGTTGATACGGATGAAGTATATATGACCACTCAACTGAAGAAGAAGGGAACATTCTTTCTACCATTCAACAAAGGACGGAACCACGGGAAAGGGAATCCAGACAATCCTGATGGATATAAAACTTCGTATCTCTGGGAAGAGGTGTTACAAAGTGATTCTCTACTGGAAATCATTTCGAGGTTTTTACATCTACAGATAGAGGAAAAGAAAAAGGGTAATAAGAAGATCAAAAAAGAAACGATGATCTTCCCCAGGTATCACCAACTCGATGTTGTTAGAAGACTGATATCGACTTCCCGAATTGAAGGACCGGGAAACAACTATTTAATTCAACACTCTGCCGGATCTGGTAAGTCAAACAGTATCGCATGGACAGCCCATAGACTGGCCTCTCTTCATGATGAAAATAATAATAAGGTCTTCTCTTCTGTTATTGTTGTTACTGATAGACGGGTACTGGATCAACAGTTACAGAATACAATTTATCAGTTTGAACATAAGGATGGAGTGGTTAAAAAGATCGATCAGAATTCTTCTCAATTAGCCGACTCTCTTACTTCCGGTACACCGATTATTATCACTACTCTTCAAAAGTTCCCCTTTGTTATTCAAAAGGTAGGAGATCTCAAAGAACGAACCTATGCCGTTATTGTTGATGAGGCTCATTCTTCCATGGGTGGTCAAACTGCCTCTGAAATGAAAGGTGTATTAGGTGAACAGGTTGAAGAAGAAAATTATGAATATGAAAGTTCAGAAGAAGAGATAATCAAAGAGATCAATAAACGGGGACCTCAGAAGAACATCTCATTTTTCGCCTTTACGGCCACTCCTAAATACAAAACATTAGAAGTGTTTGGTAGAGAAGGTGTTGATGGGAAACCGGAACCTTTTCATTTATACAGTATGAGACAGGCCATTGAAGAAGGATTTATTCTTGATGTTCTGGAAAACTACACAACATATAAAACCTACTACAAACTGATAAAGAGTATTGAAGATGACCCTACTGTTGATAAGAAGAAAGCCAGTCTGGCATTAGCCCGATTCATGAGTCTTCATCCTCATAACATATCCCAGAAAGTAGAAGTAATTGTTGAACATTTCCGAACCCACACCAAACACAAAATGGAGGGTCGAGCCAAGGCGATGGTGGTGACTCGAAGTCGACTCCATGCCGTGAGATACAAACAGTCCATCGATAAATATTTAAAAGAACATAACTATACTGATATAGGAACCCTCGTGGCATTTTCAGGAACTGTAGATGATGATGGTATTCCTTTTACTGAAGTTGGGATGAACAATGGAATCAAAGAAAGGGAACTTCCTGAAAAGTTTGGAACCGATGATTTCTCATTCCTTATCGTGGCTAATAAATATCAAACCGGATTCGATCAACCTCTCCTACACAGTATGTATATTGATAGAACTCTTGGGGGTATACAGGCCATACAGACTCTTTCCAGATTAAATCGGATTTGTATAAGTCCGAGGAAGGAAGATACTTTTGTTCTGGATTTTGTAAATGAACCGGAAGAAATCCAATTAGCCTTTCAACCGTATTATGAAAAGACAATTGTAGGTGAACGATCTGAATATGGGAAACTGTATGAACTTCAGAACAAACTAAAAGGATTTAATGTTTACTTTGAAGAAGAAGTTAACGAGTTCTGTAGGTTCTTCTTTTCATCTAAAAAGAGATTGAACCCTAAAGACCATTCCCAGATGAACAGTATCCTTGATAAGGGTGTTTCAAGGTTTATTGAACTGGATGATACAGAGAAAGAGGATTTTCGATCCACTCTCGTTTCATTTAGAAATCTTTATTCCTTCCTCTCTCAGATCATTCCGTTCTCAGATACAGATCTTGAAAAACTGTATACCTATTTGAAGTTCCTATATACAAAACTTCCCAGAAAAGACAAGAGTTCTATCCTCAGTCTCGATGATGATGTTGATCTCAAGTACTATCGATTACAGAAGATCTCTGAAGGTTCTATCAAACTGATAGTTGGAGAAGAAACTCCTGTCTATGGTCCTACCGATGCCGGAGGAGGACAGAAGGAACTTGAGTTAGAAGAACTCTCTACAATTATCGATCTAGTGAATGATCGATTTAAAACAGACTTCACTAAAGCCGATGAACTGTTCTTTGATTCTGTTAGGGAAGATGCTATGAATGATGAAGGAGTCAGGGATTCCGCTAAGGTAAATACTCTGGATGGATTCAGTTATGTTTTCAATAAGAAGATTGAAGATCTCTTTGTCGATAGGATGGAACAAAATGAAGTTCTCACTTCCAAGTTTCTGAACGACAGGGACTTTAAAAAGGTTGTTTCAGAATATCTGATGAAACAGGTTTATGATAAGATTCGTGAGGAAGTTGGGGTATAATTCTATTCTTTCTTATACTTATCTATTTCTTTTTGCAAATCGTTCTTATATTTCTGTAATCCTATAGAGGTGAATTTTATTAATGATTTAAAATCATCACTGCCTACAATGGTTGGAGACCATGTAGTAGATTTGAAGAGGTTCATATATTGATTAATGGTTTCTCTACAGAAAATTAAAATATTATCTATCTCTTCGATCTCAATAGGATTCTCTTTTAAAATCTTAAAATCTTTTATTCCAGATCTCAGACTTTTATGTGCTATTAAGTTATTCCTGTATATAGTTATTTTTTTTACAGTTTTATCTTTTTTGATTTTTTCAATTTTTAAATCCAATTCCTCAAGGTCGAGAGTTCTATCTTTTTTTGAGAGAGAATCAACAAAAGGATTACCCTTCATCCTCTCCTTAAAATTTTCTATTAAATAAAAATGACTGTGTTCTTTTAATGTATCAAGAAAATTGGGTAATGAGATACTACTTTTTTCTGTATCAAAAATTCTACATAACCGGATCATTCTAGAATCTTTTAAGGATTCAATTGTTAGATACCAGAACGTACGTGATTCATTATAGACTTTTTCATTCTCTTTCAATTCATTGATTAGATCTTTTAATAAATTATTAAAGTTGATTGCCTTAATGATGTCGTCCATCAATAAGTCTATAGCAATTTCAAAATGATGTTCGTCATTTTCTATTTTCAAATTAAAATCTTTACTCATGAATATCCCCCATTAATGAAAGATAGGATAAGATATCAATAAATAATTGATATTCTACTTTTCAATACCTTAAAAGTCTCCGAATCCTTCTCAATCAACACCGACTTCCTCCCCATCTTCAAAGACTGAATCCCAGTAGTTCCAGATCCGGCACAACAATCAACAATCGTCTCATTCGGATTACTGAAAGTTTCAATCAAACTTCGAAGTTCCTCTCCTGACTGTTGCCAGTCGTGAAAGTCCTTTTCTCTACCGGAACCCTGAATCACGTCCTTGAAATATGTAACAGTCTGTTTGAACGGTTTTTTCTGGTAAATCAATATAGTCTTATGTTGATTGAAAACGGACTTGAAATGATATACCCCTGTCGATCCAGTATGAATGAGGGAAACATTCCAGTAATGAACCAAACTCTCTGACTTCGACATCTTCACAATCACATCATGAAGAATTTGAGGATTGATATAAAAGATCAGGAATCCAGAAGGTTTCAATACTCTTTCTGAAAAGTCCCGTAAATCGTCATACAGGGGTAGATACTCCTTGAGATACGGAGGATCGGTGATAATACAGTCTATGTTAGATAGTTCTACATTCTGGAACTCATCATTGATCAAAGTGAGATTATCTAAAGGTTTGAAATCTACACTCTGACTCTTCAAATCATTTCGAAACTTCTCTTTCTCTACGATCTTGATTTTCGTTAATAGATCCTTCCTCGTAGGTAGAGTCCCAGACTTCTTACATTCTTCAATCAATTCTTCAATAACCCATTCATGATTATGGATTTTCTGGAATCTGGATGAATCACTTTTTGTGAATCCCATATCCTTCAAAGTGGTGGTCCCATCGGTGGCACCACCATATTGATTAGAACTGAAATCGGTATTATGTAGAAGTTCTCCGATCTTACTTTCTGCATGGAGGATCAATCCTCCAAGAAGTTGTCCCTCTTCAAGGATATTGTCACGTTCCTGTTTCAGTTCTCCCGTTTTGTCAATCAATGAGATCTTCCGTTGAAGGAGATTGTATTTCTCTCTACCTATGAGAAGAAGGTTTTTCAGATCGTGAATATTGTCGGGTAAGGTCTGTTCTCTGAGGACAAGTTCCATCCTCACATTTTAAATTACATTGATCTCGATTGCAAGTGATAAGTGAAGATTTGGATTAGGATTCCCATGAAAGAATTGTTCAGAAGTCCTCACGATCAGAGAGTCTATGGAATGGTTAATCGGGTTGTCTAATCCAGTAAATTTCAAATTTATCTATCGTAACACCCTCATTTGAGTGTCATATTTTTATCTCCTAATCTCCAGAAAAAAGATGAATAAAAGTGAAAGTATTTTTTGAGTTTTTCAACATAAATCTTATATAAGATACAGAAGAGAATGACCAACAATCATTCTCTTCCCCTTTGATCTTTGACAATTTAGAGAAGGATTAAAAACACTCTACTCGAGGTGTCATTATCGTGTAAAACACCCGAGGTCTGCCCTCGGAAATACAAAACTAATCAGGAGGTCTAAAATGACCAAAGAAGTAATAAATTCAAATATCGACAGAAAAATACAATTTCTTTTTGGGGTATCCTTTGAGATAAATAAACCCAAAGGATTTCTTTACTTTAATAAAGATCGGACAGATATAGATCTATGTGTTCTATATGAGGGTTAGTTCAATAATGTTGAGTTCATTTCAGACAAATATTCAATGGATGAATCAATGAAAATATTAGCCGAAAAAATTATACCTTATTCAACTTCTAATAATGTGGAGAAACAAAAAAACATGAGAATCCAAGAGATTCGATTTTGTCCTGTATAAATTACTTTTAATGTTTTTATGAAATATTGAACCCAACGTGTTAAGTAAGATAAACAGAATTAAGTACTTATGGAGGTACGAAATGAACCTTAATATAAATGAATATAAGAATTATAGGAATCCAACTGATTCAGAAAAAAAAGACCTCACTTTTTCAGGAGAGATTACTTTCCGTGAGGTTGATTTAGAGTGTCCTGAGGTGAGAAAAGAATACTTGTTCTCTCTGGATACAAAATTGGAAGATGATTTTATTTATGTCTTTAGTGGTGGAGAGATTTCATCTAAGGATTTTGGGTTTAACAAATTCCATATTTAAACGAACGAAAAATATTAAACACCATTTAGAAGTTCTATAGGAGGAACAAAAATGACTAAAGATCAGAGAATTGAAAAAATGAAAGGGATGACCTTTGAAGAAAAGTTAGAGTTTGAAAATTATTATGATTTCGAAAACCTTATGTGGTTCGACTCCAAACTTTCAGATGAGACGATTGAAAAGGAATGTAATGATTTAGGAGTTTCTCAGAACAGTGAGGGGTTGGAACAAATTAGGGAGATTTTTAATAGTCTTGGTGGTTTAGATATGTCACAGAACACTGATAAAAAAATCTATTTGGTTCATGTTTATACATTTCTATATTCCAAACTAATTCGAGATAATTTTGATCTATCTGATATCTATGTATTTGGGATGGATGTTGAGTTTAATTATGTTTTGGGAGTATATAATGGTAATCTACTTGTCCTCTCTCCTAACGAAATTCACTTTGGACTTTTAAATGATTCATATATGAAATCGATTCCTCGACCGTCTGAAATAACCTTTCTGTTTAAAGAATATATAGAAAGGTTCGAAGGACATCATGGAGTATGTTCAAATCAGATTTTCCTCTATGACATGGGTCAGATAATTCCTTTTAAAGTAGGAAAGATTCGAGAAACAGATTTGGAACGGGTTAATGAGTTTATACGTAACGAAAGATCTGAAACTCGATTGATTTCGTAGGATTTGAAGTTAAATGAAAAGGATTCCGATCTGGAATCCTTTTTCTATCTATAGGTACTGAGGAGGTACAAAATGAATGAAATAGTTTTTGAAGATCAAATCCTTCTTGAGAAGGACACCGAACATCTGAAAGAACGACAATTAGATATATATAAAAATCAAAGAGGATTGAAAAATAATATTTATCATGGAGAGTGGAGGAAAATTCTCGATTACTTTGATTTCGAGAATCTTTATACAACTAAAATTGATGGTACGATAATACTGATTTTCAAGTATAAAGGAATACCTGTATTTGTTGATCTAAACCGTGATAATGAAAGTGTATTAATTGACTGGAATGATAAACTCGACCAGTTCGAACAAGTATTGATTTCTAGTTATGAGATATCTAATCACTTCAACCTAACAGGTTGTATCTTCTATTTAAATCTGTATCAAGGAGGAGTCTTTTCTTCTCAAGGAGATTTTGATTTATCATTTTCATTACTGAGTTCTGAGGATGATTTAGAGAAACAGGTTTTAGAAATGAAAGAAAAATATCCAGATATAACATGTAAGGAACAACAACTCCGATCTGGGAATTATTTTTATGTGTATCTTCTAAACAAGAATCAATACTCCATCCGAAGTTATGAAACTTTCCCTAATAGAATGAATATTCCTAAAAGAATATATAAACCGAGAATTAATATCATTGATAAAACTTCTCAGATGAGAGAAATAATTTCATCTTGGAGAACAGATGGTGTGGACTTTACTTTTAAAGACTTTTTCAATTTGAAAATCTGGAATCATCATGATGATGGTTTAAATGGTTTAATCATACAAAAATTGAGTGGTTATATCTGGAGATTACTCGTAGATCAATTTGACTTTCAGGAATATAAATCATTCTTTGTTGGTAGTAAAGAATATCTAATCTTAAATGAATCTTCAAAGGAAATGATCCTTTTTGATGGAAATAGATTTTCTCGTAAGATTCATGAACAAATGAATCCAAGAAGAGGACCTAATCATAAAATAGGATACTACCGGAGAAAAGGGTTAAAAAAATATGTTGTTAAAATTAAAGAAATGTGTAAAGAGTTCAAAACTACTCAGAAAGTACTCTCTGATCCATTGATCTTGGTTCTAAATCATAGTGGACTACATCAATACAGAAACTCAACATGGAAACCAAGAATTGTGGAATACATGAAATCACTTAACTGAATATAATTCTTTATTTTGAAGACTCCTTCGGGAGTCTTTTTTTATGGGGTAACCCGTTGTCTAATCCAGTATGGATAAAGGATATTATCCGTACAGGGGGACATTATGGAACTGATAGAAACAAAGACAGAATCACTAATCAATAATCCCATTGATGATAAACTTCTCAAGGTTTTGTACTCATTCATCTCTGGGAAATCATACAACACCGGATTCACTTACCGGATTGGGATTCAACAGTTTATTGATTTCCTCGGAGGAGATCATAACAATATCCTCGATGTAGAACCTTTCACGATAATCCAGTTCAAAAAGTATTTACTACAAAACCATTCAATCTCAACAACTGCATCGAGACTATCTGCTGTCAGTTCAATGTACAGATATCTGATCAAGAACGAAATGATTGATAAGAATCCTGTTCTGATGATTGATAGAGGAGATCTGAAGGTTAACCCATATGAAAGAAGTAAAACACTATCTATGGACCAGTTCAATCGAATACTGAGATGTATCCCTGCTACTGAGGTTGGAGTCAGAGACCGGATCATATTTCAGATGATCTATATTTCTGGATTGAGAAGAAGTGTTATTCTCAACCTTACCGGAAGTGATATCCATTTTGTTAATGAAAAGGTTTTCTATAGGGTTAAACTGAAAGGGGGAAGTTTTACTACTAAAGAACTTCCTACCCCGATCTGGAAACAGATTCAGAATTATCTTGAAAGTGAAAATAGAAAACTAAAGGATGATCAATGTATTTTCCTCCCTACAAAGGATTGTGGAGATCATTTACTGAGGTATCATGAAAGGAAACGAAAATCTAAAGGATTGAGTCCAGAAGTCCTAAATCAAAACCTAAAGAGATACGGGAAATATGCAGGGGTTAATGATATTTCAATCCATAGTCTGAGACATCTTGGGGCTAGTATGTATTACGAACTTTCCAAGGATATTCTGGAAACAATGAACTTTCTGAATCATAAGAATATCAATACGACACAGGTATATTTACAATCTCTGACAGGGGAAGAACATAATCAATGGAAGGGGATGATCAACAGAATTGAACTGTAAAAAAATAACCCACCGTCCTGATCTATCACTAAATAGAAAGGAAGTGGGTTTTTTAATCCACAAATACAAAATCAGAATATTAGATCCGAGATCGATTTGTTCTTATTTCAAGATTAAAATGACTTGAAAATAATGTTGTTAAAAATGACTACAATAAAACCATCTACATATGGGAATTATCTAAAGATTCAAAGTCAATAAGATACTAACAATTCTGAAAACCATTATCTCTCAAAGAAAACGTCATATTGACGATATGATCGACCTATCTTCAATAGAAATCACCAATCTCAAGATATTCTCAACGATCTATTCTGTTTTGTAACATGATCATACATATTCAAGTAATGATCGATGTAAACAACGTAGTGATCGTGTTTTTTACCGTCAAAATCAACTTTGGATTTGGCAAAGTACTTCGTTCCATAAACCTGAATCTTTGAATCTGGATCAAAGGATTTTACAATCTGTTTTTTCTCTGAAATCTCAATACCAGAATTATTCCTATCTTTCTTCACAAACCCTTTTTTAATCGAATATTCCAACATCTCCTGAGTAGGTATAGTTTCAAGTTTACTGATACCAAAGACACGTTTATTGAGTTTTGAGAATTTGTTCAGTGACTTGAGTACCAGATTCTTATCATACAGAATCTCCCTGTCTTGGGCAAAGAAACAGGTTAATCTAAATTCCAGGGTATTCCTTAATCTCTGGGAAATATCATAAGAAGGAGGTTCAAATCCTCCATTCCCGAGATCACTTACAATAGACCTCGTACTCTTACCTTGAACCATACCCTTAAAGAACTGTTTCTCAAATGGGGATAGATAAGTCATGAACAGATTGAATCCACGAGTAACCCGTTTCTGTAAATCCATTTCGATTACCTTATCTTCCGTATTTTCCTCCGATATCAGTTGATCACTTGTAATTCCATGATGATAGAATCTCTTCTCATCATCAGTGACGATATTGATCTGTCTTGATTGGATTTTATTGGTTTTCGTGTAAGTATCTTTTACAGTCCCAGAGTAATAAATTGTTTTCCTGTATTGAGTGATAAATCCCCGTATCAATTTGAAATGTTCATCATGATTCTCTGGGGGGCGATACTTCTTCATGAAATTATGTACCCGATCAGTGAGTAGATCGTGAAAGTTCATAAATAGGTCAGATTCTCGACTACATCGATGTTTAGTCATGAACGAGATCTCAAGTTCCGAGATTATATAGTTAAAATGAGGGAGTAATTGATCGTAGTATGAGTTTTCCATTCCTGTTCCTTAAATTGAGGTGAGTTACTCATCAGAAGGAACAGTGATCCGACTTTCACCCACCTGTGGTGTTGTGATTAATATAAGAATCAGTACTCGTGATCCTTGGATAATTAGTCAGGTAAAAGATTTGGACGTAATTCGGGGGAAATAAAAAAGTGGGGTTAAAAATCGGGGTTTAATAAAATTAAAAAAAAATCGTGTGATCTATTCTCTACTATTTACAAATACATAATATCTATATTTCTATTATATATTATTATTACTTACATTTATTATTCTAAATACTTATATACTCTCAAACTCTACATACTATTATATCGTTATTAAAATCAAGAATTTCGGTTTTTTTCAAAAACTTTTTTATTTATTTTGTTAAACGGGGACTGTATAAAATGAGTCCCCATTTAATTTTTAAAAATCTTCAGGAAATCCTATAGTCAAACATGGTTTCCAGTTATCATCTGGTCCTATCTCAACACGAATATCGTAGATAAAGTTTCCAACTTTCTTTTTGAAATTGATCGTGTTAGAATTGGTTTTTTCCAATACAATTCCGGCATGGATCTCTTTTAACAGTATCAGTTGGTTTACGAACTCAATATCTGGATCATCGTCTTTTAGAATTGAGTGGAACAAAGTACTGGTGAATACTGAGGGGACTTTTATTCCAGATTCCTTGAGAAGTTTTTCATGTATCTCTAAAAGTACCTCATCCTCGATTGCCTGTTTACGGGTATAGGAATATATAACATCCCAATCGTCCATATCATCCATTTTCAAACTCCTTATTGTGGTCTGATTGGGATATAAGATTTAGGATTGAGAAGTCAAAAAAACTATAGATTTTTTAGAAAGTTTTCGATTTCAGTAAGTAGTTCATCGATATGAGATAGATTCCCGACATGTCCATAATGGACGTCACTATCAGGAATCTGAATCTCTCTATCTATCAAGATTTTGATAGAATCGATTCTCATAAAAATGTTGATTACTAACACTCTGTATTTTACTACGACTTCTTTTCCCATATTTATATCCATATAGGACGATCTTCTGAAATACAGTTCAGATCAACAGGAGTTTTATCCTCCGATAACTTTTAGTTTTATTGTTTGTAAAACTGGATTGAAGTAGAACGGTTGCCAGTTCCCACCTCTCTGTTTAACTCCGATGATGTACTTTTTAGGGGTCTTACAATCAAGAGTAATAATCTCATCTACTAGAATACTTTCGATATTCCCTTGATCGAATTCATATTCGAAATCAGATGTTACTAGTGAATTGATATCCTCAAGATAGAAATCCTGTGATAAAGTCTCTTCCAGATAAAACCTGATTTGATCTTCCCTTAATTGTGGATCATTACAGGTATTCCAACAGTCTAAAAGTACTCGGATATCCGGTGTCTCAGGTGGTCCCATAGTTGTTACATTTAGAATATCACCCCTGTTATCGAGTACCTGGAGTAGGTCTATATCAATACCGTTATCGCCTTTTAATGTGGGGTAGTCGACAATAACGAACTCTGTTTTCAGTCTGGGTATCCAACTCAGTTTCGAGTTCTCAATTGATATGTGATGATTCAATTCATGGATTGATTTGTTCTGTAGTTTGAGAAGTTTGTGAAAATGGTCTGAATCCTTATGGGTTACGATTGATCTAATTACTTTTCCGGTCATTCTGTCCTCCGAGTAATTAGTCATTCTCAATAATTCATAGACTAATCAAGAGTATTCAATCTTTCTAGGTTGAATAATGATTCAGGAGATCCTCCAAATGGAGATCCAAATCGTCGTGTATTCCCGATATCCTCTATGGTTTTCTTTACTCTCTCACGGAGTTCTTTGACATCAGTAAGTCCAGTAATAATTAATAGATTTTTAAAGTATTTTTTCTGAATACATCTGATGAAGAAATCGATTTTACCATGAAAGGGCTGATAAAAAGACATCTGAGGATACCACATCCCATGTCCTCGGATTAAAGACATGAGATAAATAACTAAATCAGACTCTATAAGATTCTGTAATTTGAAGTCATCTCTATCACAATGTTGTTTTATATATTCTCCGACAGCAGAGTGTAATTTTTGACCTTCAGGGGCTAAGATCTGTAATGAATCAGACCACCCTTGAAAGATATGGAAATCAACAAATTCATCATCTCCTCCACGTCTTTCTGATGCAGGTTGAAGGTAGTGAGTGGTCAAAATTTCATGGATTAGTGAATACTTCTTGAGTTTCATTAGTCCTGCAATGATGTATATGAATAATTCATATACAAAAACTATGTGAGTTTCTAACATAGTCTTATTCCAAGAGTTCAACTCTTCCGGACGGGAACGTAATTCAATAAGTTTTTCAAGAAGATTCATTACTAAATCAGGAAATAATTCAGGATCAGTATATTTACCTTCAAACATTAACCAGTTGATGAGATTATTTCTGATTTCTCGTAATTGGATTAAGTTATTTAGGATTTGTTCTCCTGAAATGACTTCAACCTTCTTATCTCGAATTCGTAAAGAATCTATTGCCAGATAACATTCATCAAAAAAATCTGAACGATAGTCTTCGATACCAAATCTCTGGTTTTCTATCGAAGATTTTAATGTTAGAAATTTTGAGTAGGAACTGGAAGTAACTTTTTTTTCTGTTTGATCTATATACTGGGGTCTTTTCCCTTTTTCTGGTTTTATCATAATTGGTTTGTTATATATCAACCTAACAAGTTGTTCCCAATTCTGATTTACCCTCTCGATTCCTGAAAAATCAATCCATATTCGGGATTCCATGAAAGTTGGGATATAAGGTTTCCCGTCTTTATCATATTCTGTGATAATCGGTATAAACTTTGATTGTTTTACTTTCTCATATACGTTCTTTGAGATTATCTGGGATTCTGTACCTACTCCAGATTCCCTTTTATTTGCCTTTTTAGTATATGAGGAATCACAAATGACCAGTACATGGGTTACGGAATCATCATTCACCATTTGTTCCATGAATACGTATTTATCATCTCCCTCTTTGAGGTCGTAAACATCAATTATTACATCGATACCATCGTGGAGTAATCGATCAGCCCATGAGACTATTTCTTTCTGAAACTCACTAGATTTCCAACTGTAAGATATAAATATTTTTGGTTCCATTTGATCTCCATAATGGTTAATTGATAAACAAATATATCATTTTTTACTTATTTCACCAATGTATACCCGTTCCCCATTTTTCTTTTAGGGAGGAAGGTCTCTATAGGAGGTCAGAAATGATTGATATATTTGAAAAGATCGGTGAAGTAAGTCAGATGGATGAAGGTGAGATTCGGAAAAAATATGGATCAAACCTTCCTACAGTACAGAAGGTTTTGAAAGGTCTTCTTTTCGAACAGTTACAGGATGAACAGAAGAACAATAGTTCAAAACCAAAGTACGGGAAGTACAAGAAGAAAAGTGAACCTGAAATTAAGGAACCCCCGAAGAATACAGGTTCACCAGAAAAACAGGGAGATGGATCACCGAGTGTTCCAAAGAAGTAATTGTAAAAAGGTACGGTTTAATCATCGTACCTTTTTTTTCATCCGATGATGATTAGGTAGGATGGTTGATTTTGACTGTTTAGATCTATAGAATTAAGGTAAGGAAACAAATGTCAGAAGTTCTAAATATATACACCAGAGTCAGTACCATAGTTCAAGAAGAGAAAGGATCTTCACTGGACTCTCAGAAAGAACTTGGAATCAAGAAATCTAAAGAATTAGGATTTGATCACAAGGTCTGGAATGAAGGAGGTCAATCAAGTTCTAAAGATGATCTTGAGAACCGACCTGTACTGGTTGAACTGTTATCTGAAATCAACGAGGGGAGGGTAAAACATCTCTTCGTCTTCAATACAGATAGATTATCGAGAAATGATCATACATGGAGTATGATCAGAATTAAACTTATTCAGAATGATGTAACTCTGTATACCTCTGAGGGAAAGTATCTACTATCCGATCCCATGAATAAACTTTTATTAGGAATTATGAGTGAGATCAGTTCCTATGATAATCAGATTAGAACTGAACGTTCCCGATTAGGTAAACTAAATAAAATCAAGAAAGGTAACTGGATGGGGGGACCTCCTCCTTTTGGGTATAGACTTGAGAATAAGAGACTCGTGGAGAATCCTGATGAATCGAAATGGGTAAAATTTATATTTGAAAGTTATCGGGATCATAAGTCTACACGATGGATAAAACAGGAATTACTAAAGAATGGTGTTTCTACACGTAGAAACAAAGATGTATGGTCATTGGGATCAATAGAGAAGTTAATTACTAATACTCATTATTCTGGATTTTATAATTATACAGATAAGAAATCAGAAACAACTATCCGAGTGGATTGTCCTCCGATATTACCTCCTACATTGGTACGAGATGTGAGATCAATTCGGGATAGTAACTCTCGAAAACGGAATATGAGGAAAAGTAATTTCATTCATTTTTACTTACTGAGGGAGTTTCTCGTATGTGGAAGTTGTGGTTCCAGAATGTCTGCCCGTACTTATCCAGATCCTGAAAAATCCTATTACTACTGCCCCAGAAGAGAACGTAATTATGTAAATGAGGATACTGAGAAAGTAAAAGAATGTAGTAATAACAGGTACATAAAAATTGAGAGAACAGATCAACTGGTCTGGGATACCATTATTGATGTTATGTCCAAATCTAATCTGTTCAAACAAGAGATTAAAACAAAAGTTATGGGAGAATCCAAATCTCACTCAGATCAGAGTATAGAGATCAAGAAACTAAAACGTAAACTAAAACGGATTGAAATTGAGATAGAAGAGACAACTGATTCAATTGTTCATCTTGAAACTGACAGAGTATTACAACGAAGAGATTCCGGTGAACTTGAGAGTATCATGAAGAAAGTTGAAGATGTAAGAAATGACTTACGATCTAATCAAGAAGAAGTAATCGATCAAATCCATCGATTAGAATCTCAGGGAAAATGGATTGATTGGGTTGGACATTTTGGAGAAAGAGTTACCAAGATGAACGACTTTACTCAGGAAGAGAAGAAAGAATTTCTGAATGGGGTTCTCGAAAAGATAACTGTAAATACTCTCGATATTCAGAATCACGAATTGAAGATTGAGTTCAAATACCCCTATGTCGATGATACGTTCTCTTGGAAAGATGTATCGAACAAATCACTTGGATATGATATAAGTGATGGTAGAAGAGATCTTTTGTTGAGGGTAGAATCATTAAAAAAAAAGTAGTTTATAGTACCACTATTCCGTTACGGTGGAGTAGCTTTCGGATAATGCACATTCGCTTTACCGTTGTCGTTTATTGTGCAGTGCATGGCGAACATATATGTACCCTTACTCATCGACTCGTTTAAGCTTTTCCAGCTGCCTTAAAAACAGCTTCCTGCTCCATAAATCAAGCGAAGGCTGTTCCGCCGCCCGCACGAAACGCCTGATATCTTCTGCGGCTTGTTTCCAGTTCACCAAGTGTATTTTCCGTTCCAGCTCATTCAACAGCCACTCCTTGTCAACAACAATGGATTGGCCTTGCCACGGACCAAGTTGATTGATTGCCGAAGTGAGATAATCAAAATTGATGCTGGTGCGGTTACTGGTGTACCAGATAAAATCGTACCAGTCCCGTCCTTTGATATATTCACGGCAAAGCAGGGCATGAATTTTTCCGGCAAACAAACTGGGTCTGTCCTGTGCAGCCACCGACGAAACAAATGGGAAATCCAGATATTGTAACTCATGCCCGCTGCACAATGGCGGGTTGGTGTCCACTTCCAATTTGATTCTGATTTTTGCCATCGGGCCAGCTTTACTAGCGTGACGCAGGTTAATCACTTTGCCGAGTGAATCATCCTTGAGGAATGCTTTCTTAACGGTCGCATCAGCCCTGTTGCGGTCTGTGATTTCAATGTTGTATCCATAGGCCGCTAATTCATCAGCAATATGGTTGATGTGGTCTTTCAATTGGAAATCAGGATTGGCCTCTTTCAGAATAAAATCCATATCCTCTGAAAAACGATTAAGGCCATAGAAGATGCGCAGGCAGGTTCCTCCCTGGAATAAGGCATATTTGAAAAAGTCGCCTCTGCCTAAAGCAGCCAAAGCTACTTCCTGGGTGATCTCGCGAATAGCCTGTTGCTCTTCAAGATCCGTCTTGCAGTTATATTCCAGCAAGCGGTGCTGGATCATTTGTACGCTCATAATTTCACCTCACCAAGCCAGCCGGTTAAAAAACGCTTTACCCGGCCATTGCTGTAATTTTCCAATAACGCTTCGAGTTCTTCCGCCGTAACACAGTCTACCTCATCCTCATCAATTCGCAGGCTGCCGATAGGCTCGTCAATCCCTGTCCATCTCAACTGGTGTATATAAAGATAGTCAACCAGCGCTTTCACCGGCGAGGCCATAAAAAATACATTGCCGTTTTCCTCCTTGTAGCGCTGAACACCAAGGAAGAAGGTATGCTGCGGCACACGCTTGTAAACGAACAAACCCAGAGGCGTCTTGAATTCCTTACTGTTACCGAAACTCGCACAGGTGCAGGCGTAGACCGCCTCTGGAATCCAGCCGTGGTGACTGAGTGCGGTCTCCATGCTGATGTAGCTGGGACCGTAAATCCGCTGGGCCAGACTGTACATGCTAACCGGCTTTTTCTGGAATTCCGGAGCCAGGCAATATAAGCCTCGCCGGATATTCATAATCTCCCCGGCAGCCATAGCCCGTTTGATCAGCCCGTGACGGCTGAAATCTGTTCCGTCAATCGAAGAGCATACATCCGTCTGGGTAAATACCCCTGTTGAGGTCTGAAAAAATTGTTTCGTTAGCTTGTTCATGTCTTTCACCTTAACAGAAATAGTCGCTATGTGACTATTTCTGTTAAATATGCTGTATTCTTGATAGGAAGTCAATAGTACTGTGAAAAAATTACGCCACAGGTTGAAAGTAGGCAGCTCTATATGGACAACGGCGCCTCCTTCATGGCTCACCGACTGCAGTTTGCCTGAAACATCACCATCACCAGAGAATTCACGGTACTACCGGCTAGAGGCCCATAGACCGGTATCGTGCAAATGTGAAGGTAGTTTTCCGTTTCGATCAGAGAGACCGCATTGAAGTGTCTATTGATGAGAAGTCCGCGGCCTTCTGAAAGATATCAATCAGCAGGTAAACAGCCGCATCTGGCGGGAGAGCGTATATACACTCGATACCCAAACTCATAGATTGAAACTGGAATTCAGGATACTGTATGTTCATGATTCACTTGAGTGGATCGATACTAAGAATAAGAAAGCAGGGCATATCTTGATTTATTGATGGTGCAATTTGCACCACTTATCGTCGTCGCCGGGGCTCTCTGCACCCTTGGCGCCTTTGCTGCCTGCGCCCGGGCGCCTGTGGAGCCCGTGCTGCACCCGCCGCCCCGGGGCATATACCACCGGCTCCCCGCCCATTTTTTTCTGATCAAAATCTCTGGTAACTCCCGCCCTCATGTGGCATTATTGAGAGGGAGGACTATTGATGACGAACTTTGAATTTTATTCACCGACCAAGGTAATTTTCGGAAAAGATGTAGTGTCCATGCTCGGACAGGAGGCGAAAGAATTCGGCGGCAAGGCTCTGCTGCTGTACGGGCATGAGAGTATCAGGAAGAACGGTCTGTACGACCTGATTGTGAAACAGTGCGCGGATGCCGGGATCGAATTGGTGGAACACAGCGGAGTGTCGCCCAACCCGGTCCTGAGTCATGCAAGCGAGGGAGTTCGGATTGCCCGTGAAGCCGGCGTGGAGTTCATCATCGCCGCCGGCGGTGGAAGCGTCATCGACGAGTCCAAGGTGATCTCCGCGGGGACCGCAAACGATGCGCCCCTCTGGGACCTGGTGTCCCGGAAGGCCCCCGTGGAGAAGGCCCTGCCGATCGTGGCCATCCAGACATTGCCGGCCACCTCCTCGGAGACGAACCAGGTCGGCGTCCTGACCAACAAGGAGACGAATGAAAAGTTTTCCATAAAGTCGCCCCTCCTTGTTCCGGCCAAGGCATTTCTCGATCCGCAGCTCACCTTCACTATTCCGAAAAAATATTCGGCCTACGCCTGCTTCGATATTATGTCCCACATGCTCGAAGGTTACTTCACCATGACCGCGGACTTCGCTCCGGCCCACGAGGGCTTCGTGGAAGGACTCTCCGGGGCGGTGAAGATCAGTCTCGACAGGATCCTCAAAGACCCGGAGGACTACGAAGCCCGGGCTAACGTCATGTGGGTAGCCATGCTGGCGTGGAATGGAATCGCCAAAGCCGGCCTGGAAGGTGCAGCACTTCCGAACCACATGCTGGAGCATCCCCTGAGCGCCGTCTACGATGTCGCCCACGGCGCGGGGCTTACCATCGTGTTTCCCGCCTGGCTCGAGTACAGGAAGAAGGAAATCGGCGGCCGTATCCTCAGGTTCGGGGAAAAAATCCTCGGCATGGATGGACTTGCAGATCTTTCCGAAGAGGCCGCCGTGGACAAGGTCATCGCCGCCTTCAGGGAGTGGCTCTCATCGATCGGCTGCCCCCTCACGATGAGGGAAGCGGGAGTGGAGAACCCCGACATCGGCGAACTGGTGAAACAGGCCCTCACGCTCTGTGAATTCTGGGGGATCAAAGGCTACTCGGCGGACGATCTCGAGGCGATATACCGGCTCTGCCTATGATACGATTGCGGCCTGTTCTGTGCACAGCGGCGTTTCTGCTCCTCTTTTTTTCCATCGGAGCGGGAAGCGCCGTGCAGGCCCAGAGCAGCGCCGATGATCAGCTTCCCCAGGATATAGCCGTCCTGGTGCGGGGACCGGTCCGCGGCGACCGGCTTCCTTTTTTCCAGCCCAACGCGATCGAAAATTATTCCGGTTACTACACCTTCCGGCAACAGGATATCACCGTCTATTACACCAACCGGGAAATCGTACGCTTCGAGGAGTGGGAACCGGCGGCGTGCGGTGGGGTGCAGCTGTATCGGCTGGAATACGCGGATGCGGAAGAAGCTGCACCGCCGGGGGTCTATTTTTACCAGACCGACACCTACTCCCTCTTCTTCAGCTTCCCCGGGGAGCTGAACTGCGATTTCATTGAGCGGTTCCTGCTGCGTTTCGATTACTTCAGAACGGTGCGGGAGCTTCCCACGAAGCGTCCGCCTTTCCCGGCGGTGGTGGAGTAGGGGAGGGCGCGGGGGCGATCAAGCTCCGTCCTCAGCCCTATCAGCCGGCATCAGGTGCGCCGGCCCGCCAGTACACTTTTTTAGAAAATCGCTGAATATCTCTGGTCCCCTTCGCGTGACGGATCACCCTCAGCACCTCCTCCCTGTCCAGCGGGAGGGTGCCGCCGAGGATGGTGATCGGCAGGTGGGAAAAAACATCCGGAATCATGGGGGTGGTCGGCCCGAGCATCACGCAGGGGGTGCCTTCAGGTACGTTCGCCAGGACCTCCTCGGTTGAACCGTGGATCACGCTGGTTGAGGTCAGGATGACCGCGTCGGTGTTGTGCCGGAGGTTGGCGTAGAACTCCTCCTTCGTGCCGATCTGCTTACCCAGGTCGTAGACGTTCAGTTCGGCGTCCCGCTGCCGCAGCTTTTCCACCACCGGGGCGAAGAAGCCCACCATCGAGACCCGACTGCCGCTGGAAATCTCCAGGTCGTCGAGCAGGGTATCCCGGTCCTCCGGCAGCTCACGGCATGCATCGTAATTGAAGGCGTTCACTGCGGCGATCGCCACCGAGCGGCACAGGAGGTCGTCGCTGAAGAGTTTTTCGAGGAGGGGCAGCGCCTTTTTCCCCTCGTAATTCTCCGGGTCCTTCATCAGCGAACACGACTTCTTCGAGTCGATCCACGTATACGAGAGCCCGATGCTGCCGTCCTCGAGCACCACCGCAGTGTATCCGAGCCCGATGGACATCCGTTCGACGGCGACAGCCCCGGCCTTCTCTTTGAATCGTTCATACATTCTGTCGTAGATCTGCATAGCGGCAGTAGTATACCATCTCTCTCCCCCTTTGGGTATAATCCGGGGAAAAAATCACCGCCCTCTGAGTGCATCGCCCGGCACAATCACCGTCCGCTATGATCGTCCAGGCAGTGGCGTCCAGGCCGCGAGTCGGCGTGCCAGCCGCTGGCCGGCTAACCAGCCGTGGTACTTCGCTATTGCGCCTCTGATAAGACATTCGGCCTATAGTACGGTTTTTTCCGCATGAGTTGTACCGGATCGGACAAGTGCGAGCTGGACGGCGATTTTTACATGGGTATATAATAAGAGTGAAAATTAAAGTCTATTTGGAGGAAAAAATGTACAAACGTGTAATTGCGAAAAGTGCGATTGTCCTGTGTATCTCAATGATAATGTACAGCTGCGCGAACGGGGAGACGGATCCCCCCACTACTCTGGACAAGGTTGCCAATGCCGACGCGATTGTCTTTCCGACCCTCTCCGATCCCCTGGGAACCAAGGTGCTTGCACGTACCGCCAGACCGGATGCGTATGAGCTTCCCCAAGATGCCTATTACTATGTGGAAAACATCAACGATCAGTTCACGATTCTTCTGGCTAACAGCTTTCTGGAATGTATTCAGAATGCGGTTGCTCAGGGTGAGACCTTCACTTTACCGACAACGGCGGAGATGGATTTTCACACCGATGGATCGATGGGAAATCCGCTCGCAGACTGGCACTACGAACATACGATTAAGCTGGTGGAAAATACCGAGCGTGTAAGATTCATCGGTTACACAAATCAGTACGTTGATACGAGCTCAGACCCCGGGTATGAGATGATACTGCTCGATATCCCCTTTGCGCTCTCATTCAGCAGTGACTTCTCTGAGGTGCTGATAAGCGCCGATGTCTATTCTTCTCCTGATCTGGATCCGGATGTTGTCAACTACTCTGTTACCCAGTTTGACTATGAGACGCGCTCGGGTTCGATAATTTTCAGCAGCTCGGCGAATGACGGGAATGACGAAGAGCCATATTCGGGCGATATCGACTATGCAATGGAGCAGTGCCTTTTGAACGATAAGGGATCGGTCACCTTCATCTGTGTGGATGATTCGGCTGAAGAAGGGGACTACAACAATGCCTTCATGTATTCCAACGGTGAAGGGATCATTCATTATATCGAAGATGGATCGGATGAAAGCTCAACGTATATGAATTCAGATGGAACCAGTTCTCCCGAACCATCTTTAACCGTCGAGTGTATAACAGAGCTCGATGAGAAAAGGAACTCATTCCTCGCTGATCCGGTTCAGGCACAGGACCTCTTCGATTCACTTCCGGTGCCGGGATTCGGTGAGCAGGAATTTGCTGAACTGCTGGTTGAACACCAGATTAATTATCCTTGATCATACAGATTTAGAACGTGTAAACCAGCGGACCCGAGACAATGGATCCGCCGGTTTTTTCGTCCCCCGGGGGGAAAAAATTCAGAATTTTTGAAGCCCACAGCCGATTCCGCCCCTCTTTATAAGCAGGAGCAGGAATGGCACTATCTCATTTCGACCGTTTGTGTAAGAAGATTTTTGACCGGCCCGAGGCGGGGGCGGACCTGGCCCGGAATGTGCTGCCCGGTGCTTATCTGGAACGCATCGATCTGAGTAGCGCCCGCATAGAAAAGGGCAGCTTCATCGACAAGGAGCTGAGACTGCACTCCAGCGACCTCCTGCTGCGTTTCGACCGGAAGGACACGGCTGATCCTCTGTTCATCTATGTGCTCGTTGACCACAAGTCCGAACCGGACAGATGGGCATCGCTGCAGCTGCTCCGCTATGTGGTGAGGCTGTACCAGGATTTGCTGAAGCAGCAGCCGAGGTCTGCGCGGCTGCCTGAAGTGGTGCCGGTGATCCTCTATCACGGCCTCCGCCCCTGGAAATATCCCCTGCAGCTGTCGGAACTCATCGCCTCCCTGAGCTCCGAGCATGTGCCGAAGTTTTTACCTATCCTGTATGATCTGAACCGGATCGAGGACGGGGACCTCGTCGGAGCTGTACAAACCGTCGTGGGGCTGTTATCTTTAAAGTACATCAAACGCAGATTCACCGTCGATATAGCCCGCTTCCTGCTGCGCGAGATGCGCCGGCTGCCGGAGAACAGCAGTCTCCTGAAAGAGTTCTACACGGCGCTGCTGGATTTCAAGGAGGAAGAGGAGATACAGCTCTTCCTCGCGACTGCCCGGCAGATGCGGTACCGGGAGAAGGAGGAGGATATTATGAGTTACGCCCAACAGTTGAGAACTGAAGGCCGTGAGGAAGGAATAAAAGAAGGAAGAGAAGAGGGACTGAAAGAGGTCCTCAAGCGTCTCCTGGAGAAAAAATTCGGTCTGTCTCCCGATGAATCCCGCCTGATAGATTCTGCCGCGGATATCCATGACGTCGAAGCTGCCATAGATAGCCTTTTAACTGCAGATAGCAAAGAAGAGGTGCTGGAAAAGTTTCAACACCGGAAAACTGAATAGAGTACTGAATCAGAAAGAGCGGGCGCGGTGTGCGATCCGGACGCCGGGCGCGGCACTAATAGTCTTCGACGGCGCCCGCCCGGATCCCATTATATAAAAATCTACGGATCCAGCCGGTACAATCCCCCGTTGGAGGCATCCGTGAGGATCCAGAGGTGTCCTTCCGGGCCCTGCCGCACATCCCGGATCCGTCCTATCTCATCGCTGAGCAGGATTTCCTGTGCGATTACTCGCTCTCCACTGAGTTCAAGTCGGCGGAGGTGTTTGCCGGCGAGGGCGCCGACGAAGAGGTCCCCCTTCCACTCAGGGAAAAGATCTCCGGTGTAGAAGCTCATGCCAGAGGGGGCGATGGAGGGGGTCCAGTGAATCAGAGGGGCTTCGATACCGGGGGCTTCGGTGCCGACTCCGATGGAGCCTCCCCGGTACTCTTCGCCGAAGGAGACGGTGGGCCAGCCGTAGTTGGCTCCGGGCTTGACGATGTTGACCTCGTCGCCGCCCCGGGGTCCGTGCTCGTGCTGCCAGACCCGGCCGGTCTCCGGATGGACGGCCATCCCCTGGGCGTTGCGGTGGCCGTAGGAGTAGATCTCCGGCAATACTCCCCGCCGGCCTGCGAAGGGATTGTCGTCTGGGATGCTGCCGTCGTCGTTGAATCTCAGGGTGGAGCCTGCTGCATCATCGAGACGCTGAGCACGCGAACGGTCACCCCGGTCGCCGATGCTCATGTACAGACTGCCGTCCGGGGCGAAAGCGATCCGGGAGCCGAAGTGTACCCGTGTGCCGGTAAACCGGGTCATGCGGTACAGTTCTTCACCGCCGCGGAGAGCGGTTCCCTCAAGTCTGGCCCTGTACAAGGCTGTGGCCGAACCCCCGGAATCCGAGACCGAGTAGGTGAAGTAGACCCATCTGTTTTTTTCAAAATCCGGATGGACCGCGATGTCCAGAAGTCCTCCCTGTCCGGATGCGTAGATCTCCGGCAGCCCCGATACGGTGGAAAGGCTGCCGCCCTGCCAGATCCGCAGCCGCCCCGGCCGCTCGGTGATCAGGATCCCCCCGTCGGGCAAAAAGGCCATCCCCCAGGGATTGCGCAGCCCATCGGTTACCTGCACCAGCCGGAACGATGCCTGATCTGATGTGATCCGATCCGATGCAGACCGTCCCTGGGCGCCGATCATCGCCGGCACCAGGCTCAGAACAAGAATACTAAGTAGAATGCCTATACGAAGAGACCTTTTTCCCCGTCTCATATACTTCCTCCCCGGCCGGCATGTCCGGCCGCTTGAATGGTGTCATTAAAAATACTTATAGATTAGTATAACAGTCAACATTAAGCGTGCATGAAACGCATACAGAGAGCTCGGTCCGGCGGCTACTGTATCCTACAAAATCCCCGATATCACCGCCGCAGAGTAAACGAGAAGGGCCGCCATGACGGCATTGAAGACGAAGGTGAAGGTTCGGTCGGCGAAGTAGCGTTTGAGTCCGTTGCCGAAAAGGGCCCAGACGGAGGTGGAGGCGAAGGCGAAGGTCGCCAGGAGCAGGGAGGCGACGACGAGCTGCCAGAAGTTTGTAATGACCCCTGTCAGGAAGCCGGAGAAGACGGTGATCCCGTAGATGATGACTTTCACGTTTACCACCTGCAGCAGGAGGCCCCGGGTGAAGGTGGCGATCGTTTTTTCCCCGTCGTTTTCTCCATGGGATGAGGCGCGCAGGATCATGAAGGCCAGATAGAGCATGTAGAGGGCGCCGATGATCCGCAGCACCGATTCCAGCTGCGGAAGGACGCCGATCACCGATTCGGTCAGCAGTCCGCAGAGGAACATGATCACAGCGAAGCCGGCGGTGATTCCCATGATGTAGCGGAGGGTCCGCCGGTAGCCGTAGGTGATCCCCATCGATGCGGATGAGACGTTGTTCGGTCCCGGAGTAAATGTCGTGACGAATACGTAGGATAAAAAGGCCGGCAGCATTTCGCCCATCGGCGTCCTCCTGATCTGGTGATATTTGCATATATGCCCGCGGGTCCGGACGGCTCGAAAGATCCGAATAAGCCTGAATGGTCCGGGCCGGGAGCTTTTTCAGCTAAAGAATGGTAGGATAAAGGGGCCGGCAGGTCAAGCGGCATCGACTGGGCATCGGGGGGCCGCCAGCCCAGACCTCCTTCCCCCGCGTTGACATTTAGGGGGGCGGCCGGTACTCTTGCAGGGAGAACGTCACGGAGGGAAGCATGGGAAAACTCTGGCAGAAGGGCTACGAACTCAACGCCCTGATCGAACAATTCACCGTCGGGGAGGACTGGAAGCTCGACCAGCGGCTGCTGATCGCCGACTGCGTATCGAGCATTGCCCACGCGCGGATGTTAGCCGGGATCGGGCTTCTGGAAAAAAAGGAACTCAGAGACCTCGAGACCGAATTGCGTGCCATCATCAGGGACGTGCAGGAGGGTACCTTCGCCGTCGCTCCCGCCGACGAGGACGGCCATACTGCCATCGAGAACCGTCTGGTTCGAAGTCTGGGGGAGGCGGGGAAAAAAATCCACACCGGCCGCAGCCGCAACGACCAGGTGATTGCCGCGCTCAGGGTCTTCAGCCGCGCGGCGGCTTTCAAGGTCCTGGAAGCGGGGACGGCTGCGGCCGCGGCCTTCCTGCAGCTGGCCGCCGATCATGGCGACGTGCCCATGCCGGGACGGACCCACATGCAGATCGCCATGCCCTCCTCGGTAGGCCTCTGGTCGGCCGCCTATGCCGAGGAGCTCATCGACGACCTCGTCTTTTTCCTGCAGACCGCCGACCACGTCGATCAGTCGCCCCTCGGATCGGCGGCCAGCTACGGGGTCCCCCTGCCATTGGACCGTCAGATGGTCTCGGACGCACTCGGCTTCCGGGTCCTGCAGAACAACGTTCTCTACGTCAACAACAGCCGGGGGAAGTTCGAGTCCCTCCTCCTTGAAGCGGCCGAACAGATCATGATCACCCTGAGCAAGGCCGCCCAGGACCTCATCCTCTGGTCCATGCCGGAGTTCGGCTATTTCACCCTGCCGAAGGAGTTGTGCTCGGGATCGAGCATCATGCCTCAGAAGCGCAACCCGGACATGCTCGAGCTCATCAGGGGCAAGTCCGCCACTATCTCCGCCTGGACCCAGCAGGTCAAGCAGGTGATCCGGGCCCTGCCGAGCGGCTACAACCGTGACATGCAGGAGACCAAGGAGCCCTTCCTGCGCGGACTCGCCCTCACACGGGACTCCCTGCGGGTCATGGAGCTGACCATCGAGTCCCTCGAAGTCAACCGGGAGGTCCTGGAGAAATCGATGCCCCCCGAGATTTTCGCCACCGATGCAGCCCTCGAGCTGGTCGAAGGCGGAATGAGCTTCCGGGAAGCCTATCGGGAGATCGGCACCCACCCTGAGAAGGTCGCCTCCATGGATGCCCGGGAAGTCCTCAAACGGCGCACATCCGCCGGCAGTCCGGGGAACCTCGTTCTGGAGAAGGCCGGGGAGGCCCTCGCCGGCCTGAAGTCAGCTGTAGGAGAGCGGAATACCCGTCACGATGCGGCCATGCATGAACTCGCCGGCGGCCCGGTGGAGATCGCCGAAGGCTAGAACCGGCGGCCCGGTGGATGTCGCGGGGCTCTGATCAACACCAGCGGCGGCCGGAAGTGAACCTCCTGCGCCGCTCCTGCCCATAGACGACAATTTTTTCCCCCAATCTTTGAACCACTCCTCTGGATTCATTAGAATTCTCCGTAGAACACGAGCATCCAAAGGAGACGAAAGATGAGTGACGGAAATGTAATCGATATTTTGAAGAAAGCGATCATCCTGGAACAGCAGGGGCAGAGTTTCTACCGGAACGTGGCCGCGCAGACTAAAAGCGAAGATGTGAAGAATATTTTTTCCATCATGGCGGACGAGGAGAAGAAGCACGAGCAGATCCTCACCGATCAGGCCAGGAAGTATCAGAAGGGCGGCAGCTTCGAAGCGGGAATCGAGATCGGACAGCCGGAGGAGTTTTCCAGTGAGGTCCTCTCCAGAAAGATCAAGAGCCAGATAGACGCGGCCAGCTACGAGGCGGCTTCCATCTCGGCGGCGGTGGCCTTCGAGCAGCGCACCGTGGACCTCTATTCACAGCGGGCAGCTACGGCAACCGATGAAGCCGAGAAGGCAATGTACGCCGAACTGGCTAAGTGGGAGAAGACCCACCTCACCTTCCTCAGCGGAATTTACGATGATCTGCTCGAATCCGCCTGGTACGATTCGAGTTATTGGCCTTTTTAAGTTCCGGGAAGTGTGAAATAATGGAGGTATGGTCCACACCTCCGAGAGTATAAAAACAAAGTTCGTTCTCTCGATCAGCAGTACCGTGGTGTTTTTCCTTATGGTACTGCTGTTTATCAGTTACAGCCTGCTGCGGGACACGGCCCTGAAAAACGCGCGGGAACTCTCACTCACGATCCTCGCCGAGACCGATAAGCAGATCGACACCTTTTTCGGCGAAATAGAAGACCTGGCTCATCAGATGTCGGGGTATCCCGCCTTCTACGAGGTGCGGACCGGAGAGATGCGGACGATCACCCTCTCGACGGTCCGGGCCCGGCTGGAGTATCTGCGGGCGGTCTACCTCGGAACGGTGGAAGGAGAGATGTGGGAGTGGGGAATAGGAGAAGGCTTCGTGGACAACACTCCCGTGTTCGAACCGGGCTACGATCCGCGCAAGCGTCCCTGGTACGAGGAGGCCCTCCGGGCGGAAGGTTTCGCCATTACCAAACCCTACGTCTACGCCAGCGTGGAAGCCCTCGGAATCACCGGTGTCATTCCGGTTTACCATCCCTCGGGCAGGTTCGTCGGCGTTCTGGGACTGGACATCATGCTCGATGATCTGAAGCGCATGATCGAAGAGCTGCGGGTGCAGAAGGGGGGCAGGGTCATCCTCCTCAACAGCGAAGATCAGGTGATCGTGAACCAGTTCGACCGGAACGGGAAGAACGGGGAAAAACTGGAGTTGAAGCAGTTCACTACCTTCGATCTGCAGGAGCTGGCACCCTGTGACGGCAGTCATTTCATCACCACCTTCGAAGGGGAGGACCGCTACTACATCACCTGCACTGAAAACGCGACCACCGGATGGCGGCTTATCATCGCGCTGCCCTATGACGAGGTGATGGCTCAGGCCACGGAGAACATCAAGTTCGTCATTTTCATCGACGTACTGCTGATGCTGCTCCTTTCGGTGGTCATCGGCTTCCTGAGCAACATAATCATCATCCACCCCCTCGAAGTGACGGTCGGTGTCATGCGCCGGCTCGAACAGGGTGAGAGTGACGCCAGGGTGGAAATTAACCGTTCGGACGAGTTCGGCATCCTCGCCCAGCAATTCAACCGTCTTATCGGGATAGTGAACGACTACCGGTTGAGTCTGGAGGAGAAGGTACGCATCAGAACGGAGGAGAACGCAGCGCTTCAGCAGGAAAATGTCCGGCTGCGGATCATCGAGGAGAAGGAGAGGATCTACGGGTATCTCCACGACTCCCTTGGAGCCAGGCTCACCAATATCTTCATTTCCAACAACGTGGCCCAGTCCGCCGCGGAGGACGATCCCGCGGTTCTCCAGGAGATGCTGCAGAAGATAGAGAACAACACCCAGATGGCCATCGAAGACCTCAAGGAGATCCTCTTCAGCTCACAGGTCGAAACCCGCAAGATGATCGACTTCCCCAAGCTGCTCAAACACAACATCAGCGAGCGGCTGCAGCTGAAGGAGATCTCCTTCGTCTATTCGATTACCAGAGCGGAGGAGTTCTCCGAACTGGACCGTGACGCCCGTTTCGAAATAGAAAAGATCCTCCAGGAACTGGTCAGCAACGTGCTCAAGCACTCCCAGGCTGACAGGGTGGATTTTTCCATGGACCTGAACGACGGGCAGGTGGAGATATCCTTTGCGGACGACGGTGTCGGCTTCGACATGGATGACAACATTGCCGCCGGCAGTTCACGGTTCGGTCTGCACAACATGCGTCACCGGGTGGAGAACCTGGGCGGTTCCTTCCATCTTCGATCAGGACGCGGCGAGGGGGTGACAGTGAAGATCGAGCTGCCGATCGTACCGAAAGAGAGGGATGAAACGTGATCCGGATCATGATCTGCGAAGACGTGAAGGACGTGCGGGAGGGATTCCGCTACCTGCTCAACATGGATGATGAAATCAAGGTGGTGGCGGCCTACGCCTCCGCCGAGGAGCTTCTGCAGGGAATAGCCCGTCTCGGTGCCCCTGACATCGTCCTGATGGACATCGAACTGCCGGGGATGTCCGGCATCGAAGCCACCTCACGGGTGAAGGAGCTCTACCCGGAAGCCTCCATTCTGATTCTGACGATCTTCGAGGAGGAGGAAAAAATCCTTCACGCGGTCCAGGCCGGAGCGACCGGGTACATACTGAAGAATACCAAGCCGGGGGAACTGATCGCCCAGATCAAGACCCTCTACCAGGGCGGTTCACCCATCAGCCCCAACGTCGCCCGGGTCCTCCTCCAGGAATTCCAGCGTGACTACGGTGCCAGGAGCCACGGGGACTTCAACCTGACCGCCCGGGAAAAGCAGATCGTCTGCGGGATCGTCGATGGTCTGACCTACCGCCAGATAGCCGAACAGTACAACATATCCGGGGCCACGGTGAAGAAGCACATTCTCCATATCTACCGGAAGCTGAATGTCCGTTCCAAGGTCGAATTCATGAAAAAAGTAATGGACTCCGAGCTGATTTGACCCTTTATACACCATTTGGTGTATGTTTTTTCCCATTATCATGAAAATAACTTCCGCAAATAGGGAATATGGCGCATTTACGGCTGGTGAAACCCGTAGTTCAATACTACCATCACAGACTCTCTATTTTCGTAAGGAGGAAGTAATATATGAGTGCTGAAGGAAAAAAAGGCGCCCTTGATTGGTACTTCAAGTCCAACCTTCTGATGCGCATCCTGATCGGTCTGATCCTGGGTGGCGTTGTAGGTGTCATCGCCGGAGATGCAATCCTGTGGGTCGCTCCTTTCGGTGATTTATTCGTCCGGTTGCTGAAGATGATCGTAATGCCGGTTATCTTTACCACCCTGGTTGTCGGTGCGGCAAGCATCAGTCCCGCCGAACTCGGTAAAGTCGGAATTAAGATCGTGCTTTTCTACCTGCTGACATCCGCTTTCGCAGTAGCCGTCGGCCTGATGATGGGCAATCTCTTCAAGCCGGGCCTTGGCCTGGATCTCGCGTCCGTCGGCGCCGCCGCCGGCCGTGACATCACCGCCCCTGCTCTGAAGGATACTCTTCTCAACATCATTCCGACCAATCCCTTCGCCGCAATCGTAAGCGGTGATGTGCTGCCGACGATCTTTTTCGCCATCATCTTCGGAATCGGCATCAGCTATCTGAAGATCAGCAAGGACGAAAGAATCAAACACGCCGCCGACGTAATTTTCAAGGTCTTCGACGGGGCCGCCGAAGTCATGTACATGGTGGTACGCTGGGTCCTCCAGTACGCTCCCATCGGTGTGTTCGCATTGATCGCAGTCGTTTTCGCCAAGCAGGGCGCTGCAGCCGTCGGACCCCTCGGAGTCGTCACACTGGCATGTTACCTCGGCTACATTCTGCATGTGCTTATTGTCTACGGCGGACTGCTGACCATCAACAAGATCAGCTTCGGCAGGTTCCTGAAAGGAGCCAGGGAGGCGATGATCACCGCCTTCGTGAGCCGCAGCAGCAGCGGTACCCTCCCGGTCACCATGAAGTGTGCGGATGAGAACCTGGGAGTATCCAAGAACGTGTACTCCTTCACCCTGCCCCTGGGCGCAACCATCAACATGGACGGGACCGCCATCTATCAGGGCGTCTGCGCTCTCTTCATCGGCTTCGCCATCGGCATGCCCCTGACCTTCGCCCAGCAGATCACCGTTATCATTACCGCGGTCCTGGCATCCATCGGTACCGCCGGAGTTCCCGGCGCGGGAGCCATCATGCTCCTGATGGTATTGAACTCGGTCGGCATGCCGGTTGAACAGGGCTCGGCTGTTGCCGCCGCCTACGCAATGATCCTCGGTATCGACGCGATTCTCGACATGGGCCGGACCTCGATCAACGTGACCGGCGACATGACCGGGACCACCATCGTTGCCAAGAGCGAAAATCAGCTCGATATGGCCAAGTGGGGAAAAGCTCCCGCGGCCTGAAGTATATATATTAAAGTGACCCGTTTCTCTGCAGCCCCGGCGGATTAGTTCGCCGGGGCCCTTTTTTATTTTGCGTCCGGCGGCGGGTACAAAAGAGTGAGGCGCCCGGCAGCGCGTACATTCGATTGAGGCTCCCGGCCAAGCGCACATCCCCTACATTCGCGGCGGGGCGGCCGGTCCCCTGGAACAGCGGCCGGTAAAAAGCGCTCCGGCTGCGGTCGGTAAATGCATCGGGATCTGTCCGGAATCTGCGGGGGTAAAAAAAGCGCCCCCTGACGGGAGCGCCTTGTCAACTAATCAGCCGGACGGCGGGCTCAGGCCATCGCAGAAGCAATGATCTGATCCACCTCTTCTCCGTTTATCTCTTCCTTCTCCAGAAGGGCTTCGGCCAGCATGTCGAGGGCCTTGCGCTTCTCCTTCACCAGTTTGGAGGCCCGTTCGAAGCTGCGGTCGATCAGGGTCTTGATCTCCTGGTCAACTATGCGGGCGGTTTCCTCGCTGTACTGCTTGCCCCGTGAGAGCTCTTCCCCGAGGAAGATATTGCCCTTTTCATCTTCCAGATGGGTGTGACCGAGTTTTTCACTCATACCCCAGGCGGAGATCATCTTGCGGGCAAGCTTGGAAGCCTGGTCAAGGTCGTTCTCCGCGCCGGTGGTCTTGGTCTTGAATACGATATCTTCGGCGACCCGTCCGCCGAGGAGCACCGATATACGGTCCTCCAGCTGTTCCTTGCGGTAGACGTAACGGTCCTCTTTGGGCAGCTGCTGGGTGACTCCCATGGCCATGCCCCGGGGAATAATGGTCACCTTGTGGATCGGATCGCTGTTCGGCAGCTCGTGGGCCACCAGGGTGTGCCCGGCTTCATGGTAGGCGATCATCTTCTTCTCGTCGTCGGTGAGGGTGATGCCGGTACGCTTCAGACCCATCAGGACCGTGTCCCGGGCATCCTCCAAGTCCTGCTCCTCGATCTTGTCCTTGCCTTTCCTGGCTGCGATCTGTGCGGCTATGTTGAGGAGGTTCTCCAGGTCGGCCCCGCTGAATCCGGGGGTGCCCCGGGCGGCTTTTTCCAGGTCAACCGAGGCGTCCAGGGGTTTCTTCTCCGCGTGGAGCTTCAGGATGAACTCTCTGTCCTTCAGAGATGGCAGATTGATGGTGATCTCGCGGTCGAAACGTCCCGGCCTGCGCAGGGCGGGATCGAGGATGTCCGGACGGTTGGTAGCCGCGATGATAATGGTACTTTCATTCTGTTCGAAGCCGTCCATTTCGGAGAGCAGCTGGTTGAGGGTCTGCTCCCGTTCGTCGTGTCCCCCTCCAAGCCCGGCGCCGCGGTGGCGGCCGATGGAATCGAGCTCGTCTATGAAAATGATGCTCGGGGCCGATTTCTTGGCGTCGTTGAACATGTTCCGCACCCGGGCGGCGCCGACGCCGACGAACATCTCCATGAAGTCCGAACCGCTGGTGCTGTAGAAGGGCACTTCCGCTTCGCCGGCCACCGCTCTGGCGATGAGGGTTTTGCCGGTTCCCGGAGGACCGACCAGCAGAATGCCCCGGCTGGGCCGGGCGCCCAGACGTTTGTATTTTTCCGGGTCCTTCAGGTAATCGACGATGTCCTTGATCTCCTCCTTGGCGGACTCGAGGCCGGCTACGTCGTCGAAGGTAATTTTCACCTTGGTCTTGTCGAAAAGCTTGGCCTTGTTCTCTCCAACGGAAAAAAGATTCTGTCCCCGCGACCGCATACTGCGCCACATGAAGACACCGAGCCATACGAAGAGCAGAAGAGGGAGAAGATTGGCGAAGATCTCCCAGAATCCCTGCCGGTTGGCCGAGTGGGTGATCAGGGTGACGTTGTTCTGTTCCAGAAGCGTCAGCAGTTCATCATCCCCGGTGGCGGGGATATAGGTGACGAACTGCACGATGGACTGGCCGCCGACGTTGGTCTGGTTCTTGAGGGTGCCTTCGATGGTGTCCCTCTCCATCTCAATCCTGTCCACGTTCCCTGACCGTACCAGAGCCTTGAACTGAGTGTAGCTGATGACGTTAGTCTCCTGCTGCATCATCAGAATATTGAAAAACGGCAGTAACAGGAGCAGGATGACAATCACCCAGGTGAAGCGGGAAAAATTGAACCCGCCCTGGGGAAATTTCCAGTTCTGGTTCTGCTGGTCCTTTTTGCCCTGGTCCTGGTTCCTGTTGTTGTTCTGGTTCATTCGAGTTCCTCCACGTCAAAAGTACTACGAAAACACCCTTACATTCAAATTCTTTTTTTTCAAAGAGATGGATCGGATGCGCCATTTCTCTCCCCGGCGCATCAGAATTCGTAGCTTCCGTTGATTCCGATCGAGATTCCCCGCAGCCGGGAGGTGAACGACCTGGAAAAATCGTTTACAGGGCTGGCGGGGCTGTCCAGATAAGCGTCGTCGCTGCTGATCTCCGTATCAGCCTTCAGATCGGTGAAGATCCCCTCGAGGCTGATGCTGATGGCGTCGATCCGCAGCCCGAGAGCCGCTCCGACCTGGTATCCCCAGCCGAAGGAGAAGTCGCTGTCAAGCTCGTTGAATACATAGAAAACGCCACCGTCTTCGGGACCGTAATAACGGCCGATAGCCCCGTCGAAGGCCTGGGGGGCTACGATCCAGGCGCCGGCTACGCCGCCGAAGCCTTCCACGAACAGGCTCCCGAGCTCCAGGCGGCCTTTGAGCCGCATATAGGGAATGAAGGTGTCGGCAATGTACCAGATTCGGTCGTCCAGCTTGTTCAGTTTGTCGTCTCCGTCGGTATCTTCGTATCCGGTGAAGCCGGATGTCTTGATGTAGGTGAAACCCACGGGAATGGAGAGCCTCTCCCCGATTCCGAGACTGGTCGACAGATCCGCCTCCTTCGAGACACTGCCGCTGCCGTCGAGAAGCGACTCAGGGAAAAAGAATGAAATTCCTCCGCCGGCAGACTGGGCATATCCAAGTGCAGCCGACAGCCCCAGGATAAGTACGAGGAAATAGATTTTTCTCATATCATGCCTCCAAAAAAGTCATTTTCAGCATTATTGATGATATTCTGAAGCATAGACGATCTATAGAGAAAATGAAAGGCGTAACAGAGGATGCTGGCAGCGGGGCTATTCTCTAAAACTGCGGGCAAGGTGACGCCCCGCTTCAAGGGCGGCCGCCAGAGTATCGGGGTCTTTTCTGACCGATCCCATGGCAAAATGTCCGGTGACCGGAAGCTCAGAGATGATCTCGTATCCGAGGACCTTCAGCGGATCCCGCATAGCCGGTATGGTGTATCCGAGTTCCCCGGCGGCATTCTGTTCACCCACGGCGACTATCACCGCTTTGCGGCTCTGGTCCTGCAGCCGGGAGCGGTAGGACCCGGGCCTGGGGACCTCGAAGTCGTAGTACGGATAGAGCCGGTCTATGAAGGCTTTCATCTAGGGGGTAACGTTGTAGTTGTAAGCCGGGGACCCGAGTACAAGTCCCCGGGAGTGTTCGATTTTTTTATAGAGAAGGTGCATGCCGTCATAGAACCGGGTGCAGGTCTTGTCCCTGCGGCATTGTTCGCACCCGATGCAGGGCTGTATGGCGCATGCGGGAAGATGAACTGTCTCGGTTTCAATCCCTTCCTGTGCAAGTCCTTCGGCAATTTTATCCAGAATTGCGGCAGTGTTGCCCTTCCCGCGCGGACTGCCGTTGATAAGCAATGTTTTCATTTTGCTTTTCCTCCTCCATTTTTTCCGAGGTAACTGTTCCGCTCCCAGAAGACGCCTTCCCGGAATCCCTGGATGGTGTCGTCTTCCCCGGCTATCGCAAGCCGCTTTTCCGTGAGAGCGGCGTAGAGCGGATCCCGTTCGATTCCGCAGAATCTGCGCCCCAGCTTCTTTGCGGTTACGGAGGTCGTGCCGACACCGGCGAACGGGTCGAAGACTATGTCCCCCTCCCGGGAGCTGGCCAGAATGATCTTGGCGAGCAGCTTTTCCGGCTTCTGGGTGGGATGGTCGGTGTTCTCCGGCATGGACCAGTAGGGGACGGTGATGTCGGTCCAGATATTGGATGGGTGGGTGAGCCGGAAGTCGCCGCGGGCTGTCCGGTCCCAGTCTTTAGGAAGGCCGCCGGGGTCGCGGTAGGGTGCCAGGACCCGCCGTTTCAGTTTCACCGCCTCTACGTTGAAGTAGTAGTCATCCGACATCGTGGCGAACCAGATGTCCTCGGTGCTGTTTTTCCAGTTGCTCCTGGCTCCTCGGCCCTTTTCCCGCTCCCAGACGATGCGGTTCCGGATGAAAAAGTGCCGCTCCAGGACGGTCTTCACTTCAGCGGTGCTGCGCCAGTCGGTGCAGATGTAGACCGAGGCGGTCGGCTTGAGCAGAGGCAGGAGCTTCCCGATCCATCCTTCGAGGAGTTCTTCGTACTGCTGAGCGCTCTTCTGAGTGAAGCGGCTCGAGTTGAACTGCTTGTTGAGATTGTAGGGAGGATCGATGAAGAGCAGATCGACGAAGCTTTCCGGGAGGCGGCCGGCGATATCGTAGAAGTCGCCGAACAGGGTCCGGCCTACGATCTGCTCTACCGCGGTCTCACCGTTGACTCGCAGGCATCTGTCGAGATACAGCTGCTGTTCTTCAGGCGT
>Ga0272443_10000994_pt1 | contig 45448 bp, 36 predicted proteins | sample SSMAcet12_FD_193581 | JGI IMG/M metagenome (GOLD analysis project Ga0272443, IMG submission 193581) | Marine sediment archaeal communities from Little Sippewissett salt marsh, Falmouth, MA, United States - SSM-Acet-12 | ecosystem: Environmental > Aquatic > Marine > Wetlands > Sediment ...
CGATCCGGTAGAATGGGAATATATTCCCATTCTACCGGATCGCGCAGGAAATAGTTTTTGCCCGAAGATGTCGAGCCAAATTGAACCGCGCCTCTCAAGATAAACGGACCGGTTACATATCCCCCGCAGATTCCAAATTCGTTTAAGTTAGTGGCAAAATTTTTCATAGATAGTGTATCGTCGATAACCTCTTCAGGTTTCTTGGCTACAAACTCGTGATCATCGGCCAAAACCACCGAATAGAAACCTAATCCTGCAATAAAGGGCTTGTTCTCGCGGAATTCGGTGCGATCGGCCTTGAGGTTGGCCTTGCGTTGTGCTTCGAGAGCTTGTTGGTTATAGGTTTGTTGATCGAGGTTCTCTCGACTGTTAATCTCTTTCTCCATGAGCTCCAATTTGGATATCGCTGTCTGGCACTGGCCTGCATATTCACCATCAGGAAAATCCTGCAGATATCGATTGAGATATCTTTGGCCGTTTACCACCAGCTCTTTTTCGTTGAATTCATCGGCTTTCTGAGAATAGAGCAACCCAAGGTTGGCATAGTATTCCGGTTTTATCTCCACGAGCTTTTCCCAAACCTCGAGATAATCATAATGATTTTCTACTGCCTGCTCGTAGTAATAAAGTGATGAATCCTTCTCCCCCAGAGTGCTATAAATATCGCCCATCTTCGCGTTGAGAAACGCATTGGAAGGTTCGAGCTCCAACGCACGGCCAATATATCTCAGTGCATCCTGGTTCAATCCGGCTTCGTAATAAGCCCATCCAAGATCGAACAGCCATTCCGGGTCGGACATATGGCTCGAAGCGCGTGGTGCTAGCTCTGAATAGTCTTTTCCTGAGTATTCATACTCATCGGGGTTTTCAAAATATTCATTGGCAATAATCGACAGGCACAAGGCCATAATTAATAATAACAGTTTCGTATATCTCATATTTATTCCCACAATTCATGTGATTCGATAGTTATCGACTGTTCGGTTCCTTTCAACATTCCTATCCCTTCCCATAAAGCAACATGCGATGCTGAAAAACTCTCATCCTCGCCGGTAGTAGGATCGATACCGATCCATTTATCTTTGTTACCCATCCAAACCATTACCCAATGGTGACGTATCCACATACCCTGGTTCAGGATAACGCCACCCACGATTTTACACGGAATCCCAAGCGCTCTAAGCATTGCACAGCTTAACCTGGCATGAGATATTCCATCGCCCTGAGCCTTAATCAGAGCATTTACTGAAGACAGAGTTTCGTTGTTAATATCTATTGAGTCTGCCAAATAACGATTCACCGCACGAGTTACCTGCCAAAAATCGCTTTTTCCTTCGGCAATTCTGGTGGATATCTCCACTATTTTTTCATTTTGGCTTTGAATAAAATCGGTCGCAACGAGAGTATTTTTCTCCGGTTCCTGAATTGGACCAGCGGGATACGCGAGAGCTTTATCACCGCTAAATTTTTTCCCCTCGATTTCGAGTTGGCCTACGATTTTGTCTTTGCCTACATCTCCATTGAATTTCTGATATTCATTCTCGAGTGCAATCTCAATATTAGGATCGAAATTAAACTCAACCGACAATTCAATTTTTTTCAGAAGCATGGGATTCTTTATATCCACATTTGCTCTGATAAGCGCTTGCGAGTTTGTTTTTTCGAAAATATTCACAGCTGCTTTCTCTGAATAGAAGATAGTAGTATCGAGTGTTGATGTATATTTAATATTGATTCCCTGATCGGGAAGTGCCCAGTAAGTGAGCATCCGATTAATCAGCTTCACATATAATTTTACCTGAATTCCGCCAACTTCCGCAGTGTATTGTCTCGCAAGATTCTTATCGCTGCCTTCGGTAAGCCCTGGCCACACAGTCATCTGAGTCGAACGTTGCATGGTTGGAAGCAAAGCATCCGCACTGAACGGTTCATCTCTATCCAATGGCATTTTTTTGCAGAACAAAATCCAGCCTTCCGGAAGCGAGGTTTCTATCAACGCCCAGCTATCGGGAAAGATGAATTCCTTTTCGCTATTCGAAGTGATTATTCTGGCGGTATCGCCGAAAACAGCCACCTGAACCGAATTTATCACTCGTCCCTCTTTATCGATAACCATTTCATAACTCACCGGATTCATCTGGCTATCGAGTTTCCATGTGGTTCTACGATTAATTTTGCCCGTACGATTACCGGCAGCCATATCCATGAAAGAATGCCCTCGCATGATCCACCCCTGAGCAACCGGCTCGAGATCATACATAAAATAACCGATTCTCTCTTCGCCCCAATACATATAGTATTCGTTATGTTCAGTCGGCAACCCATTCTGAGCAAATATACAGACTATCAGAACAAGCAATATTATCGAAATATATTGAATCTTCATAAACTATATCCAGAAAGAAAACTACAATCCACTTACGGTAAAATTTCTACCGATTCGAGTTTCGTTTTCAGGTTATGGATTTTAATCCTCAACAATTACTTCATCGAGTGTAACAGCTTCAGCCATAACAGGCGGAACCTGTGCACCAATCCACAGAGATATGTGTGCTGCACTAATATCGTCCACATCGTTGAGAGTAGGATCCATCGGACCCCAACCGACCTTTTCGCCCAGATAAACTTCGACCCAGGTATGATCGGTGGCACCGTCGGCCCATAGTATTCCAGAAACCACTCTCGCAGGAATTCCAATTGCACGGCACATGGCCACGCAAAGCAAGGCCTTGGCACGGCTGTCGCCCTTAAGACTCTTGAAGGTCTGAGCCGCTGAGTTACACTGCATATCATTCTCCACATTGCGATAAACCCAGAGATTGAGTGCTCTTGCGGCATCCCACATAGTATTAGCAGGTTCCACAATACCTTCAGCTCTGGCGATTAACTCCGGATTATCAGAATCGATACCTCGTTCGGGCATTGTGTATTTATCTTCGACACCCTTGAGTGGATAGTATAATGGCCAGTCTGGAGCGTTGGTAACTTTGTGTCCAATTTTCTTAACTTCAAGATAACCATCGGCGTTTGTTCCGGAGATTACTCCTGCGAATTCCTGGGCAAATCTATTGAGATACAATCTCGATGCATTCTCCTGAGCGAATTTGAGAGAGAGACTCCCGGTAAGTCCTTCGATTTCCACAATAGATCCGATGAGTTCTTTATCTTTGAGCATAGTAAGACTTAGTGGATGATAACCACTGGGAAGAACTCCTTCGGGCTTATCGGTTTTGGCTATGCTTTTCGATTTGGCTTCATAGAGACCATCTACCGAGAACCCTGAAATCATATTCTTATTAGGATTGAACGTTACACTGAAACCTTTTCCACCGATCAATTCGCCTTTAACCTGGTAATTATCGCCGTCCTGTGATTCGACAGTCAGAGAAACTTCGCCCATTTCCATTTTCATGGGAAGAACCACCTGATAAGTTGTGGTCTGTCCGATTACTGTGTAATCTAATTCCGGGAGAATCATAAGAATTCCCGCCGGATCGTATTGTTCGGAAAAGGCCTTTGGTCTGGATTTATATTCCAATTCTTTGGTCATCTCTCCCATACCCACTTTACCGGAGATTGAAACTTTTTCTGCTCCAAATTCCGCAGTTATATCGCCGCTAATTTCCGGTGCTTCCACCGCCATCTGATAATTGTCAGGATACCAATTGGAATTAACAATGGCTTCGACCTGAATCTGACGTTCTCCGCGAGAATCGTTAAGTTTCATAGTCTCTTTAATTAGTTTTCCTCCGCCTCTGGGTTCGACAGTTATCTGGCATTCGCCTGCCGATTGGCCATTGGTATAAAGCTCGAAAATCATCGCCTGCTGAGCCTGTAATCCCAAAGCCAATGCAATCAAACACAAAACTATCATCGTCTTTTTCATCTCATGTTCTCCCTTTGTTATTAGTAATTATTATTTCACGCTTATAAAGATTCGCTTGAATTCATTTTAAATTGTGGATTTTATTACACACATAAAGATTGCCGCCTTTCGAGTCCTGAGCAACGATAAGAGGCATATCTTCGACTTCTAATTTTCTAATTGCTTCGGGGCCCAGATCTTCAAAAGCGATTATTTCCATAGATCTAACAGCTTTAGAAATCAACGCTGCAACTCCCCCGGTGGCGGCAAAATAGACAGCTCCATGTTCGGCCATTGCCCCCGCGACTTCCTCGTTTCTAGGGCCTTTACCAATAGTTCCCCGCAAGCCCTTATGAATCAGAGTCGGAGTATATGGATCCATTCGATAGCTGGTAGTCGGACCTATACTTCCCACAATCCGTCCCGGTTTGGGCGGAGTCGGTCCCGCATAATAAATTACCGCACCTTCCAACTGAAAAGGTAATTTAGTTCCCTCCTCGAGCATCTCGATCATTCGCTTATGTGCGGAGTCGCGAGCCGTATAAATAGTACCGGAGAGGAGTATTTTATCTCCCGCGGTTAGTTTTCTCGCGTCGAGTTCGTCGAGAGGAGTTCGAATTCTTATGGTTTCCATTTCCCCGAAAGTTTCATATTAATATTATGTTAATTAAGTATAAAGCGCGATTATTTATCACGCAACCATTTTTTCCCATTCAAAGCCCTCCATCAGAATAATTTAGTTCGATTTTTCGAATTATCTATAGCTTGCGATAGTTTATCCTGTAAACCCGAGTATCTATTTTCCTCGGAGTATTTATTTATTGCCAGATATAACGCCTTTTCTTGACCAACTATCACACAAACTTTTTTTGCACGTGTAATCGCAGTATAGAGTAAATTCCGTTTAAGCAGAATAAAATGTTCTGTGTATAGGGGAATCACCACACAGGGCATCTCGCTGCCCTGAGATTTATGGATAGTTATCGCGTAAGCCAAAGTCAAATCTTTGCTTTCGGCTGGGTTATATTGTATCGGACGATCGAAAAGAACTTTCATGGTCGATTTTTCCGAATCTATCGAATTGACAATTCCGATATCTCCGTTGAACACGTCCAATTCATAGTTATTTCTTATCTGCATAACCTTATCGCCGGGACTAAAATTAAAGGGTTCACGCGGCCCATCGGGATTCAATCTCTCTTTTAGTCCGTCATTCAGAGCATTAGCACCACATATCCCTTTATACATAGGCACGATAACTTGAATGTCTCTTCTGGCATCCAGTTGATAGTGCTCGGGCAGACGACTGGAGACCAAGTCGATAATAGTCTTAAATCCCATTTCTCTATCTTGTTGTGATATAAAGAAGAAATCCCCGGATTCATAGTTGTTCAGGTCGGGTATTTTACCATGAAGTATATTGTGCGACTCCATGATAATCCTACTTTTGGCCGCCTGACGATGAATAACATTCAGTCTTATAGTGGGAATTCTTCCAGATTCTATGATATCTCTCAGAATCTGGCCGGGACCAACGCTGGGAAGCTGGTCGACATCTCCGACAATGAGAAGACGACATCCAGGTTTGATAGCAGACATCAATGCGCTAAACACTTTGATATCAACCATGCTGGCCTCATCCAAAACAATAAACTGTGCGGAAAGTTTTCTGCTTTCGCCTTTTTCAAAACCGGTCTGAGGCTTGTATCCAAGAAGGCGATGAATAGTATAAGCGCTCATTCCGGTCGATTCCGCCAAACGTTTTGCAGCTCTGCCGGTTGGGGCGCATAGTTTCACAGAAAGACCGCTTTTGCTTGCAATGTGTGCCACTGCATCGATTGCCGTTGTTTTTCCTGTTCCGGGGCCGCCGGTGAGAACAGCAACCGGTTTGGACGATAGGATTTTTCTTATGCTCTCCTTTTGTAACGTAGTTAATTCGATTTTACGAGTTCGAGAGAATTTTTCTATCTCCTCTTCTACTTGTTTCGATTGGATTACGGGAAATTTACTTTTCATTAAAGCTGCCAGTTTTACCGCTACTCTTTGCTCGGCATAGAAGATGTCAAATTGATAAATTCTGCCGTCGCTTTCTATCAGGCGTGAAGTTTTCACCATATCAGAAAGGGTATAATCGACCTTTTCGGACGATACCCCCAAAAGATTGGCAGCATTCTCCACCAATTCTCCGCGGGGAAGATAGCAATGTCCGTCGTCCACCGATTGCGAAAGACGATATTTAATTCCGGCTTCTATTCGGGACTTCGAATCCTGTGCAATATTCATTTTAGCGGCTAAGCGGTCGGTTAAAACAAAGCCAAAACCATCGATATCTTCGTAGATTTGATAAGGATTTCTATTGAGGATATCCAGCGCAGAACCACCGTATTGTTTATAGATTTTCCTTATTCGACTCTCGCCTACGCCGAAGCCCATCAAGCGAACGGATAACTCCCGCAATATCTTCTTCTCACGATCTTCACCCATGACAGCTTTGACTATCATTCGTGAGCGTTTCTTTCCGATACCGGAGACCTCGCTAATTCTCGAGGGTTGATTGCGTATGATTTCCAAAACCTCATCACCGAAATGCTCTACCAATCTTCGCGCCATCTCCGGGCCGATTCCTTCCACCAAGTCGCTGGCCAGATATTTCATTAGAGATTCTTTACTGTCTGGTGGCTCGACCCTATATTTATCAACCTCGAATTGCAATCCCCATCTTGATTGTCTTTTCCACTTACCCTGTAATTGCAGTTTTTCTCCCGGCCTGCGATGTTCCATTAATCCCACCGCAGTAAATTCTCTGCCTGAAGAATCCTTCATGCGTATTACACTGTAGCCGTTATCGGGATTATGAAAAACAACCCGCAGAACATTACCTTGAGCTCTCGTTTTTTTATTATCCTTCCCCATACTGTAATTTTAGGGTGTAAATAGCATTCAGTCAAATGCTATATATTAAAATAGTCCTAAAATTTGTTTTGCCATTCTAATCCCGTTGACATATAATTTTATCTCTAGTATATTGTAAAATAGGAGAGGATAGTTAAATGAACAGAACAGTCAAAGTCTTATCGTGTATAATCTCGGTTTTTTTACTTTCGGTATCGCTCGTAGCAAAAATGCCTATTTCGTTTCGAAAGGGAGAGCTGGCATTCCACGAAGGCAGATACCAGGAAGCCCTGGATTTGTATAAGAATGCCGAAAAAAACTCCGGTCTTAATCCAAGAGAAGTAGCCAGAATTAGATGGGGTAAAGCCAGGGCATATATTGGTTTGAAAGAATGGAATAACGCTGAAAATGAGGTCGATTGGGTGTTGAAAAACATCAGAGAACCTCAAAGTCTGGCCCGGGCAAAGGAGTTAAAGAAGATAATTGCAGCTCCGGAAGATCCCAATGTTACCACTTACAATCTTGGCAGTGAAGTCAATAGTCGCTATGAAGAGCTGGCTCCGGTTATTGCCCCTGACGGTAAAACTTTATATTTCATCGTGGATGGTAATCCAAAGGGCTACGGAAAACAGGATATATATTTCTCTGAAATCCAACAGGACGGGAAATGGGGCGAAGCTGTGGCTATAAAACCTCCGCTTAACACCGAAGGGCACGATGGCATTCTGTCCATTTCTCCCGATGGAACCACCGCGCTTCTGGCCGGTGTTTATGATAGCCATGGACAAAAACGCACCGGCTATAGTATAGCACACAAATCCGGCTATCGCTGGATGGATCCGGAAAAACTGGAAATTCACGATTATTATAATAACAACGCTCTTACCAGCGCGAATATGTCTTCCAACAGAAAAGTGCTTCTTCTAGCGCTGGAGCGCAAGGATTCTTTCGGCGATCTGGATCTTTATGTTTGTTTTTTAAATCCCGACGAAACTTGGACTGCACCCCTCAATTTGGGCAAGGAAGTTAACACAAGGGGCACTGACGGAACTCCATTTCTGGCTGGCGATAACAAAACGCTTTATTTCTCTTCCGATGGCCGAACCGGGCTCGGCGACCAGGACATGTATGTAACTCGTCGTCTCGACGATACCTGGACCAGGTGGAGTAAGCCTGTTAATATGGGCAAACAGATAAATTCGCCCGGCTGGGATGCTTATTATACTATCCCCGCTAAAGGCGATGTTGCATATTTCGTTTCCAGCGCTGACGGTGGTTACGGACTCAGCGATATTTGGGCGGTAACATTACCGGAAGAAGTTCGTCCGGGAGCGGTGGTAACTGTTTCGGGCAAAGTTATGGAGCCGGATTCCACACCGGTGGGCACGCGTATTTCATGGGAAAGATTATCCGATGCTAAGAACATGGGTTATGCCAATTCCGATGATGTTACCGGCGATTATATGATTGTTTTACCGGTGGGCGAATCGTTTGGTTATGTAGCCCAGAAAGACGGGTATCTTCCTGCAAGTGCACATCTGGATTTAACCGATGTTGAAGCCTATCAGGAAGTTCATCACGATATTATTATTACCCCTATCGAAAAAGGTGCACAGACAACCTTGAAAAACATTTTCTTCGATTTCGATCAGGCAACCTTAAGACAGGAATCTATGGGCGAGTTGAATCGTGTAAAGAATTTCTTGCTTGAACATCCGACTATAACAGTAGAGATCGCTGGACATACAGATAGTGTGGGCACGGAAAGCTATAATAAAAAGCTTTCGAAAGATCGGGCTCAGGCTGTAGCGGATTGGTTTATTCTTAATGGAATCGAATCTTCAAGGTTGCAGCCGGTTGGTTACGGCGAATCGGAGCCGATTGCGGACAATAACAGCGAAGAAGGGCGCAGTAAAAATAGAAGAGTGGTTTTCGAGATATTGGACCTTTGATCGAATATTAATTGGATTCAAGTGAATAACAAAGCTGAATTAAGATAAATTTAACTTTTTAGTGAAAGGGTGAAGAAGTTGGAAAAAAGATGTCCTTATTGCGGCGGAGAAATGGACGGTAACAACTGTCTGGATTGTGGTGCAATAGTCCCACTGGACAAACAGCTCGATCCCGGTGAAGCGCCGGAAATACAACCCGCCGTATCAGTCGAAGACAGCCAGCAAATACCATGGGAACGCAGAAAAGAGCTGGGGTTCTGGAATGCGCTTCTGGAGACATTTAAACAGATTGTCTCTGGACCGTCGGAGTTTTTTGCCATGATGTCGAAATCGGGCGATTTCGGTGGGCCTCTTATCTATGCTATAATCCTTGCGGTGGTTGCGGTCATAGGAAGTCAGATTTGGGCTATTATTGGATTAATGCCTTTGAATATGCTCGCAGGATTGGGAGGCGCAGAGAGCATGGGTGAAATGGCTGCCACAACCGCTTTTGGAGTGGGCAACTCCATAGTGGCTATAATTCTTGCTCCTATAGGTGTTGGTATTGGATTATTTGTAGGTGCAGGCGTTTTACATTTGATGCTCATGATAGTTGGTGGCGCTACCGAAAGCTACGAAACGACTTTCAGATGCATGGCCTACAGCCAAACAGCGCAAATAGCCCAGTTGATACCTTTTATCGGTGGCCTTATTGCAGCTATCTGGGGAATTGTTTTGCAGGTTATCGCTATTCGCGAAGCCCACGAGATTTCTCAGGGAAAAGCTATTCTGGCAGTGGTTTTACCGATGATAATCTGTTGTATCGGAATGGGAGTTTTATTTGCAATCTTTGGCGTCGCTCTGCTGGGAGCACTGGGAAGTGCAGCCAATTAATCGATGTGAAAAAGGCTATGTAAATCCAATACACGGTATCTGGGCTTTAATCGGACTGATAACCATTAGTATCATTCGCTTATTGCACATAGATAGCCTTGCTATGATGCCACGATGTCCTTCGGTAGCCATCTTTGGAATTCGTTGCCCTGGATGTGGAACTGTAACAGCCCTGGTCGCTTTGTCCCATGGGCAAATATGGCAGGCGATAATTGCTAATCCGCTATTGGTAATTGGATATACGGCAATTTCAATATGGGGACTAACAGCCACGATAGCTCATTGCTGTGATAAACCGCTTAAACAATGGGCCATAAATAGAAAACGTGAAAATCTCGTGCGCGTGGGTTTGATAATTCTGGTTGCCGCTGGATGGCTTTACCAGGTCTTTATTAGAAATTAAAACGTCAGGAGTTAGTTATGATAAATACGTTACTTTGTGCCAGCACTGGAAGTGATTTTGCTCCGGGTTGTGTCGCTATGTTTGCCGGTTTCTATATCTTTATATGGCTTTTTATCGCAAGTTTGAGTATTCTATTCTTGATTTTCAAGATTCTTATGCTCATCGATTGCGCACGCAAATCTTTCAAGAGTTCGACCGAACAGGTAATTTGGCTTCTGGTGCTGCTTCTCGTTCCTTTGGGAAGTATAGTCTATTTTCTGGCGGTAAAATATCCCGATGACGAAAGCCCGGGATTGACTCCACGTAAGATGTAAATCTAATTTAGTTATTTTTTAGAATCCGGTTCAATTTGAGCCAGTCGATGCGCAATGTCTTTCATGACCACTAAATCGTTGCCTGTCTCTCCGGTGAGTTTAAACCTCAACTCGAATGGGTTTCTCCGAAAATCGGCTTTCAAATCAAGCGATGAAATAGCTCTGTCTATTTGTGACAACCGGGGATTCCAATCTCGTTGGAACAGGAATGTTGCCAACCCCTTTTTTAAAATTACTTCCATAAGAGGTATTTTTATCTGACTGGCTACGAGCCTCATCCTCAAGAACATAAACAATGTTTGAACTTCATCGGGAGGACTTCCAAACCTATCTTTAATCTCAGATTTAAGGCGATTTAGCTGATCTGAATTAGAGGCCATAAATAATTTCTGATAGAACTCGATTCTCATTCGCACACTCGGAATATATTCTTTGGGAATATAAAGCGGTGCATCGATTTGCGTATTCACCGGATCGAAATGTGGAGGTTTCTGCCCTTTCAATTCGGCAACAGATTCGGAGAGCATTTTTGTGTAGAGGTCGAGACCGATTTCTTCTATGAATCCATGCTGTTCCGAACCTAGAAGATTTCCCGCGCCGCGAATCTCCAGATCGCGCATGGCCAGAGCAAATCCACTTCCCAAATCGGAATGCTCCAGAAGTGCTCTGAATCTTTTCTTGGCCTTTTTCGTCATGTTTTTATAAGGCGGTGAAATTAAATAACAATAAGCCTGCGCATCGGATCGTCCAACTCTGCCACGAAGTTGATAAAGCTGGGCTACTCCAAATCTATCGGCGCGATTTATCAGTATTGTATTTACGTTGGGAATGTCTGTACCCGTCTCGATAATAGTTGTGGTCACCAAAACATCGAATTTCTCAGCAAGAAAATCACCGATAATCTCGGCCAACTCACGATCTTTCATCTGGCCGTGGGCTACAGCAAATCTCGCGTTTGGAACCAACTCTCTTAACCAATGCGCCATTGCTTCGATACTTCCCACCCGGTTATGCAAGAAATAAACCTGGCCGCCTCGCTCTATCTCTCTTTCGATAATCTCCGCGATAATATTCTCCTTGAAAGGAATCACCCGAGTATAGATAGGCAAACGATTCTCCGGAGGCGTATTAATCGTACTCATATCACGCACCGTAGCCAATGAAAGATAGAGGGTTCGAGGAATCGGTGTTGCGGTCATAGCCAGAACATCGACCTGAGCACGCCATCTTTTGATTCTCTCTTTCTGTTTAACTCCAAATCGCTGCTCTTCATCAATAACCAGCAATCCCAGATTTTTAAAAGAGATATCCCTCGACAAAAGCCTATGAGTCCCTATTATCACATCGACTTGGCCATTCGCCAGATCTTTTACTATCTTCTTCTGATCCTTTTTTTCAACGAATCCGGAAAGCATCTCCACCCTGACTGGCAGCTCTTTAAGTCTCTCCGAGAAGGTCCGGTAATGCTGATCCGCCAAAACAGTAGTAGGAACCAAAATCGCTACCTGTTTACCTCCGCGAATCGCCTTAAATGCAGCGCGAATTGAGACTTCGGTCTTGCCAAATCCAACATCGCCAACCAGAAGACGATCCATCGGTTTATCGCTCTCCATGTCCGAGAGAACTTCATCGATAGCCTTAATTTGATCCTGAGTTTCTCTATATGGAAAAGAATCTTTCAGTGCAATAGAAAGGTCGTCCTCTTCGGGAAAAGCAAATCCCTCCTTAACTTCACGCAGGGCATACAAATGAACCAATTCCCCCGCCAGAGACATAACGCTTTTATGAGCTCGTTTTTTGGCTTTTGCCCACGCAACTCCACCCAACTTGGCCAGTTTTACATTAGAGCCCCCAAGATATTTTTGCACCAGATGAAAATCCTCTATCGGCACATATAGCTTCTGTTCTCCAGAGTATTTTAAAACAAGGCATTCACTGGTAACTCCACCGGTTTCCAGGGTTTCTATTCCCATGAATATACCTACGCCGTGGTCTGTGTGAACCACTGGATCACCGGGAACTAACCCTGTTGGCAAAGCATACGCACTGCCCTGATGATATTTCCTTCGGGGGGCAATTCCTCGCTTACGGCCAAAGATGCTATCGCCACTGATTACTGCGACTTTTGCAAAAATGTTCTCGAATCCTTCGCCAATCTCTTCCACGTAAGCAGGCACACGTTCTTCTTCGGGGAGAATATCCAAAAGTTGAGTTAACTGATAGTGATTACGGCAGAGAATTACTGTTTCGAAATCTCGTTCCCTTAGGCTGTCAAGAACTTTTCTAAATGCCACCGGGCCGTCGTAAGATCTTGAAATAGAACGGAATCCCATATCGAAGTACTTCTTACGGGTTGGATATTGCCTTAACGATAGGACCTGTTTTTCAGCGAATTTTTTATTAATTCTATCCGGTACTTTAAAGATGTCTTCAGGGACGATATGAGGTTCACGATCTCTCTCAAGCTCGCGATGATGTTCGTCGGCTCTCGCCAAGAAATCCTCTCCCACAGAATCTATTTCTTCGGGTTCTTCCAGAATTACCGTAGTGTTAAGCGGCAAATATTGCTCGAGATAGCCAACTCCCGGTTTTAGGGCGGGAGACATCCATATTTCGCCGGGAAAATGTTTCTGAGCAAGGATTTTACCCAACAATTCGTCGCCCTTTTTTCCTCTGAACCTGCTCTTAAATCCATGTTTTATCTCCGAACGAAGTATTTCCTCGTCGAGTTCGGGAAAACCCCAATAATCTTTCACCCATTCGACAGCTGGAGGGATGATAACCCGTGTTAGTTTTTCTTTGCTGCGTTGATTCTCTGCGGAAAAAGTACGAATCGATTCAATCTTATCTCCAAAAAACTCGATCCTTACCGGATCAAAATAACATGGTCCGAAAATATCCAGAACATCTCCCCTGCGAGAAAAACTTCCCAAAAATTCCACCAGATCTTCTCGTTCATAACCCATAGAGGACAAGTGTTTTGCAAGTTTTTCCGGATCGATTTCATCGCCCACGGAAATCTTTCGAGTCAGGCCAAATAGAGTTTCAGGAGATATAGTGAAATTAAAAAGCGCTCGCGGAGAAGTTACGATAGCTTTAGTGTATTTGCCTTTCAAGTCGAGAAGACTCTTAATTCTGAGGCTAACAATCTCCCAGTCCGGCAATCTGTGTTCGTAAGGATCAATATCCCATTCAGGGAAATAAAGGGTTTGCTCCTTTCCGAGAAGGTTTTTTAACTCTCTATATCGCTGCAAATCTTTTTCGGGCGCTACCCAAAGAACATTTCTATTTAGATGTCTAACAATATGATCGGCTAAAAATACTGTATTGCTTTCTCCAACTCCGATCAATTCAAAATTTAGAGGAGAATATGGACCCAATTTATCCGCCAGTTTTTTAAAGGCAGATGAGTGTTGTAGCTTTCTTCTAAGATTAACTAAAGCCATTTTTAAACTAAACTGTTACTATTCGGGAAAATAACTCTCTATTTCATTTTCACTAAGAGACATTAATGATCTCTAGTAATCCAATTCCCCAATTTTTATATCTTTTAATCGTAATTGAAGCTGAGGATAACCATAATATGTATTGGTTTCCATCACAAAAACAAGATTTACAGGTTCATCTGTATTCTCGATTTTATCACGCCAATCACCGAAGCCGAAACCGATTACATCGTAAGCCTTTTTAGAATTCCTAACTCTAAATCTCAGATGGTTACTTCCCACTATCTTGGTTGGCCTAAGAATATCGGCATTCTCCAACATAAATATTGGGCGCATATTTTTCGGGCCGTATGGAGTAAAAAGATTAAGCCAATTAAGCGTTTCCATATTGATATCGTCGGCATCGAGTTTAGCGTCGATCTGGATCGAAGGAATCATGTCCTCGTCAGTCAATCTCTCGTTTGCAACCTTTAGAAACTCTTCCCTAAACTTGTCGATTTTCTCGGATTCTATACATAACCCGGCTGCATATTTATGGCCGCCATATTTGGTTAAGTTATCGCTGCAATCTTTGATAGCTTCCAGAAGGTGAAATCCGGGTATGCTTCGAGCACTCCCCTGACCGATACCTTCCGCAGTTGAGATTAAAACTGCCGGTCGATGGTATTTTTCAACCAATCTGCTGGCCACAATACCTATAACTCCGAGATGCCAATCTTCTCCGTTTAATACGATAGCCCGGCTGTTTTCCAGGTCCTGGGTAATCTTCACTCTATCGAGGGCTTCGTCGAAAATTCGCTCATCCAGCTTCTTCCGTTTTTCGTTCTCAGAATCGAGGAATCTGGCTGTTTGTGCTGCTCTAACTCTATCAAAAGTAGTTAATAGCTCGAAAGCTGATGAAGCAGAGCCGATTCTTCCTACGGCATTTAGCCTGGGAGCCAGAACGAACACGATATTCCAACTAAAGAGTTCTTTTCCCCATAAACCGGTTATCCTCAAAAGGCTTTTTAACCCGGGTTTTTGGGTTGCACCCAGTTGTCTTATACCGAATTTCGCCATAATTCTATTCTCGCCGGTCAAGGGAACGATGTCTGCAACAGTACCCAAACCAACCAGATCGAGATGTTCGTACAAGGATGATTTCTCTTCGCCTAACTCGTCATAGATAGCTTCTGCAAACTTGAATGCCACCCCCACTCCAGCCAATTCGCGTGTTTCCGGATTGTTTTCGGCCAGTTTAGGATTTACCAGAGCAACTGCATCCGGAAGATCATCAGCGGGTTCATGATGATCGGTAATAATACAATCGAGTCCTTTGGTTTTAGCATATTCTACCTCTTCGACTCCGGTGATTCCACAATCGACGGAGATCAACAAAGTTATTCCGGATTCTATAGCTTCGTCTATCCCCTGACGTGACAGGCCATAACCTTCCTCTACTCTATCGGGAAGATACCACGTAACATCGGCTCCAAAACGCGACAGCACAAGATACAGAAGCGCGGTTGCGGTTATACCATCCACATCGTAATCGCCAAAAATTATCATCTTTTCTCTTCTGGCGAGTCCTTCGAGAATCCTGTTTACAGCTTTGTCCATTCCGGGAAGTTTACGTGGGTCGGAGAGGTGTTCTTGTTTGGGATAGAAGAATCGTTTTATATCTTCTTTTTCGCTTATACCTCGATTTACAAGAATCTGTGCAATAATATTTGGAATTCCCAGATCAGCCGCAATCTCCCTTGCGTTATGCGGATCGACTTTTTCGGCAAGGGTCCATTTCATCTTTGCCCCTTTCGCTTTTTGCACAGGGGCCCCAAACTTTGAACATATTCGGGCCTATAAGCCGGGTTCTGTACCTTCGCAGGCGACGACCATCTATCTGGATAACGGGTTACCCCGTTATTCATGCGGCCCACCCGGAGATCGAAGGGGGAAGTCACCCCTATCTCCTTATTTGGCCTTGCTCAGCATGGGGTTTACCACAGTCCAACCTCTCGGTTGGCCGAGCAGGTTCTTAGGTCTGCACTTTTCACCCTTACCATAAATAGGCGGTTTGGTTTCTTTGGCACTATCCGTCCAAATGAGTTCTCACCCATTTAGCCCGGAATTTCTCCGGCATACCGACTTCACGAGCCCGGACTTTCCTCCCTAATAAAGGGCGGCCGTCCAGCCCGAATAAAACAATTTTTCATATCAAGGTATTACCCTGATTTCTCCTTTAAAACGTTTGGTTCCTGTACTTTTTTTACACTATAAAATAATCAAAAACTTCTTTCACTAAATAATATGTATTTCCAGAGAAATTTTCCATAAAAATCTCAAAATGATTATCTAAAAGTATTATTGTGTTGACAATAAATTCTACCGAAATATCTTAGTACATAATCAATGGAGGATAAATTGATAGAATTATTAGACGAAACTCAGGTAAATAGAAGCTTACAGCGCATAGCTAACGAAATTGTGGAGAGAAACCACGGCGCTAAAAATCTGGCAATAATTGGAATTCACAACAGGGGTGTTTATCTGGCCAGAAGGCTGGCGGATCTGATCAAAAAGCTCGAAGGCAATGAACCGGATATCGGGACAATCGATATAACTCTCTATCGCGATGATTTCAAAGAACTTTGCGAGACTCCGGATATCAATCGCACCGAGATTTTATTCGATGTCAAAGACCTGGATATAATCCTGGTCGATGATGTTCTTTATACGGGCAGAACGGTTCGCGCAGCATTAGACGAAATTATCGATTTCGGAAGACCGCGTAGTATTCAGCTTGCCGTTATGGTGGACCGCAGTCACCGCCAGCTCCCTATCTGTGCGGATTATGTTGGTAAACACGTTAGTTTTAAGAACACTGAATATGTGGAGGTTCGGGTTAAAGAGGTAGATGGAGAAGATCGAGTTGTGAAAGTCATAAGAAAATAACTATAGCGGCCATTGGCCGCTTTTTTTAAACAAATAAAGGGATTATAGATAATGAAGCACAAACATCTTCTTGGCCTGGAAAATTATTCTCAGGACGAAATACTAAATATTATCGAGCACGCCGCAAGATTTCGCAAAGTTCTGCAGCGCGATGTTAAAAAGCTGCCTACACTGCGTGGAATTACAATCGCTAACCTGTTTTTTGAGCCTTCCACTCGAACCAGAATTTCATTTGAATTAGCGGAGAAAAGGCTTTCTGCGGATACGGTCAATTTCTCAGCATCTTCGAGCAGTATTCTAAAAGGCGAGAGTTTGCGCGATACGGTGGAAAATATCGAAGCGATGAAAGTGGATATGGCAGTTATAAGGCATAGCTCTCCCGGCGCTCCCCATTATATTGCCCGAACCTGCAATTCTGTGGTGATAAATGCCGGGGATGGTGCACATGAGCATCCAACACAAGCTCTTTTAGATTTGTACACTATTCACGAGAAATTCGGATCTTTCCGCGGTTTGAAAATCACTCTGGTTGGAGACGCTCTACATAGCAGAGTTATACGCAGTAATGTCTTTGCTCTTAAAACTCTCGGCGCGAAGATTACATTGTGCTGTCCGGAAACTCTTATGCCCTTAGGGGTTAGAAACTGGGGAATCAAAGTTACAAACGATATAGAAGAAGCGCTTCAGGGTGCCAATGTAGTGAATGTTATGCGACTTCAATTAGAGAGACAGAAATCGGGATATCTTCCCTCGCTAAGAGAGTATGCATTGGTCTGGGGGATTAACAAAGAACGCGTTGCTTTAATGGATAGCGATCCATTGATTATGCATCCCGGTCCGATGAATAAGGGAGTGGAAATCACCCAGGAAGTGGCTTATTCGGATCAGGCGGTCATTTTGGATCAGGTTACTAACGGTGTGGCCATTAGAATGGCGGTTCTTTATTTACTTGCTCCCGGAAGAGGAGAATACAATCCTGAAAATCAATGAGAATCTGTTATATAACATACGCAGATCTCGGGTTTTACGGGGCACCAAGAATTCATGTTTCGAGCATCGCCGAAGGACTGGTAAAGCTGGGGCATAAAGTTACTATTTTTGCACCACCTTCTTCAGGAGATTTTGAGATCGAAGATGTCGAATTTATCCCATTGAAAAAGACTATTCCCACTTCAATCGGATGGGGAATAGCTTTAAAAAAAGCTTTGAAACACAGAATCGATGATTTTGATATTTTCTATGTTCGAGATTATCTTTTTGGAGATACGGCTTTTCATCTGGCGAACAAATTTGACAAACCTTCGTTGCTGGAGCTTAATGGAATACTTATCGAAGAAGTCGATTCCGGTCCTAGGTCGCTCAAAGATAGAATATACACCAAGATGGATTGGAACTTGTCTTTTCCTAAAAGGCTCCAAATAGCGGATAAGATAATCTCAGTATCACCGGATATGGGCAAATTTATTGAAAGATTTTTTAGGAATAAGGACAAATTAGTTTTCCTCCCCAACGGCGTAAATATAAAGGTTTTCAAACCGGTGGAGAATAAACAGGCATTACGTACCGAAATGAAACTTCCCACCGATAAAAATATAGTGGGAATAGTGGGAAGCATATTGAGTTATCATATTAACAGCCCACTTCTAGAAAGCATGGAATTAATTGCTAAAGCGGTTCCCGATTGTGTTTTTTTAATAGTAGGTGGAGGTCCAGCAGAGGAACATCTCGCGGAAAAAATCTCCGAAAGTTCTATCGAGAAAAAGATTATAAGATTAGATAGGGTACCTATCGAAACCAGCGCGAAATATATTGCATGTTTGGATGTCGCTTTGACCTGGATTCCACGCACCGTGGCTGAAGGTGGTTGGCCCATGAGAATGTCCGCTTATGCCGCATGCGGAGTTCCCGCTGTAGGCCCCGATTGGGGAAGCTATAATGTGGCGTCTCGGGCTGGTGGTTTGGTTGAATCTAAAAATGGCGAAGCAAAAGCAATAGCGGATAACGTTATTTCGCTTCTTAAAAATCCGGATAAGATAAAACAAATTTCAATAAAAGCTCGAGAATGGGCAGAAAAAGAACTTGCATGGAAAGTAATCGCGGATAAAACCGCCGAGATTATGCAAGGTCTAATTTGAGAAAGAAATCTATTTTCAAAAATTATCAAGGAGATAGCGTGGCAAACAAAGAAAACAAGATAGTCATCAAAAACGGTAGGGTAATCGATCCGGCTAACGGAATCGACGAAATTACCGATATATACATCAAAGATCACACTATCGAAAGGATTGGCGGCCGTAAGAATTTCCAGGGATACGAGGTTATCGACGCTACTGATAAAATCGTTATTCCCGGTCTTGTGGATATGCATGTTCATCTGCGTGAACCGGGAAACGAAGAGTCCGAGACAATTCACAGTGGAGCAAGAGCCGCAGTGGAAGGCGGATTTACTACAATTTGCTGTATGGCTAACACGAAGCCGTTTATCGATAATGCCGAAGGTGTACGCTTTATCTATGATACCGCCGCTGATGCTGACTGCTGGGTTTATCCTCTGGCGGGAGTAACAAAAGGATTACAGGGAAAAGAGTTGACCGAAATGACCGATATCGCTTACGCTGGTGCGATAGCTTTCTCCGACGACGGCAACCCTATCGAGGATGGGCAACTGATGCGTAATGCCCTAAATTACGCCAAAATGCTGGACATGACTATCACAGTCCACGAAGAAGATAAATATCTCGCTCAAAATGGCCATATGAATGAAGGTGAAATTAGCGGTAAACTGGGAATGGTTGGAATGCCTCCTATTGCAGAATCTGTTATGATCTCCAGAGATTTACAAATCGCCGAATACATCGATGCACCTTTGCATATCTGCCATGTTAGTACAGCAAAATCGGTGGGATTAATTCGAGAAGCAAAAGCAAAAGGGATAAAGGTTACCGCCGAGGTTACTCCACATCACCTTATCCTAACAGATAAAAGCGTGGCAGATAGTGAGTTCGATTCGAATTTCAAGATGAATCCTCCTCTGCGTACAGATGATGACGTTAAAGCTTTGCGCGAAGGAATTGCCGATGGCACAATCGACGCTATCGCTACGGATCACGCGCCGCATGCGCTTCATTACAAAGACAGGGATTTTAATAACGCTCCCTTCGGAATTGTCGGGTTGGAAACAGCGTTAGGATTGATCTTAACCGAATTGGTGCATACAAAGATCATCGATATTCCTCAAATGATTGAATTGATGAGTCTCAGGCCTTCACAGATTTACGACTTACCATCGGGCACGTTATCAAAAGGCGCGTTTGCCGATATAACTATTCTGGATATCGACCAAGAATGGACAGTCGATTCTAGTAAATTCAAGAGTATCTCCAGAAATACTCCGTTCAATGAGTGGAAACTTAAAGGTCGTAACGTTTTAACTATGGTCGGTGGTGAAGTTCTGGTAAATAGAATGAAGTAAAATATTCATTCGTCATTAATAATTAATCTCCATATGAAGCTTTTTTCTATTGAAGATTTTCGAGAGGAATATTATCTTTAATTGAAAACTGGAGTTTAAGTTTTTAATCTTCTCGAAGGAGTATTATGAAAAAAGCTTTTCTATTAATGTCTTTAATTTTAATCGGAGTTCTTCTGGCTATCGTGGTAGGTTGCTCCGGCGAAGAACAGGAACCCGACAGGCCCGGCGTTCCAGGTCAAGCGACTGTAACTATCGACCTTTCCACATTTCAAACAGCTTCTCTAGCCAGACCAAACGAAACATGTGCCCATTTCGATACTGCAGCAGTTCTGGTAACTGTATGGTCTTTCTTCTCTCAATCGGTATTGGCCATCCCAAGACTGGCTTTCGGGCTGGCCTTAATCCAACCCGCAGAGTACGAAGGCGAAGGTATCTGGTCGTGGACTTTTGGAGCCGATACTAACAATATCGAACTCACCGCAGAATTGCTTGCTTCGGATAGCGTAGAATGGCAGATGAGAATTACTAACTCCGAGCTGGATCATTTTCTATGGTATGGTGGAAGATGCGATTTCGATGCTTCAGGTGGATGGTGGGAATTCTATGCTCCAGATGATACGGTTGGCACCAACGAAGTTCTATGGGTCGGCTGGCAACAGAACGAAGCGGACACAACTGCTCATCTTACAATGGCCAATATCCAGAGCGAAAATCCCGACTATGGCGACACCCTCGACTATGATGTTGATGACGGAATCGCTACCGTGTGGCTAAACGATGTGGACGGAGGAAGACCGGGGAAATGGTATATCACCTGGCATTTGAACGATCACTATGGAAGAGTAGAATATCCCGAAGGAAATACGGGTTGCTGGGATAGCGAATTAAATTGCATCCCCTGCGACAGTCTGGATTTGCCTTAAATAAAGTGAAGTCCTATTTAGCTTCTTTAGTAGGAATCGCTTCCGGAGACCATTTGGCGATAAGCAACTCGAGAATCATCTCGTGGTAATGGGCCTGCATGGCTGCGTCCATTAGTTCCTCAGAATGTTCCACGTAGCTTTCAGATTTCGACCTTGTAAGGTTGTGGTCCGCGTAGGCGCGAAGTCTGGTAACCGTGAAATAACTCATGGCTGGATCCGACAGGATCTCCTCGCGAAGAGTTTCCATATCGAAATCTATCTCTGCAGCCATTATCTGGATATCCTCGAAGATAGGTTCGTAATCTTCTTCCGTAAACAGTTCTTCGCATTTCTCCAGTAAGGGCAACGCAGCTTCGTAGATTTCCACCGACTTGCTTTCGCCGGGCTCGAACGGCTCGACTTCATAGGCAAAGCAAACACCAATAAAGGTTAGTAATACAAAACAAAACACTAGTTTATTTCTCATAATTCCTCCTTTAAAATAACATACAAAATTTTCTGATCGTGCGCAATCCTGATTTATGAAATTCTCGATTTGTATATTTTCTCCGCTTTTTCGAGTTGCTCGCGAGTGTTTATTCCCATAACTTCATCGCTATTATCGGCGGCCAGCGCGGCAACAGTTTTACCCTCATTTCTGAATATTTCGATAGCATCGGTGAGATAGAACTCGCCCTGAGCATTATCATTATTGACTTTTTCCAGTGCATACCAGATATCGGGCGATTTGAATACATAAGTTCCCGTGTTCACCTCATGAACATTACGAGTTTCCTCGTCGGCATCCTTGAATTCAACTATTCGAGACAGATCATCATTATCGTCACGAACGATTCTACCGTATGCAGCGGGATCGTCCATTATCGAGGTTAATACTGTAGCCGAAGCATCTCTTCTTCTGTGGTGTTCTACCAATTTTGCAAGAGTTTCGCTTTTCAGCAGGGGAGTATCGCCGCATAAAACCAACAAGTCACCCTCGAAATTGTTAAAAGGGGGATACGCACATTTGACGGCATCGGCGGTGCCCAGTTGTTCCATCTGCACACAGAACACAACCTGTTTTCCCTTTAAATGAGAGATTACCTGTTCCAGCCCATTTCCCACCACAACAGCGGTTTTCCTGGGGTTAAGTGGTTCCAATGAATCCAGAACAAGGCTTACCATAGATCGGCCATCGATTTCATGGAGAACTTTGGGCAGGTCGCTTTTCATTCGTTTACCTTTACCGGCTGCAAGAATTATCACCCCAAGCGACATTTAATTCACTCCTTAATTCGGTTTTCGCCATCCAGCTGGACGACTTTCAACGGTCCCACCTCGTAACTTTCGCCGATTCCGTAAGAAACCACCATCACCCTGTCTCCCACCATTCCTTTTCGAGCGGCTGGTCCATTCAAGCAAATGTTGCGGCTTTCCGGGTCGCCTTCGATAACATAGGTCTCAAGGCGGCTTCCGTTATTCATATTTAAAACCTGAACCATCTCACCAGGCATAATGTCTGCGGCACGAATAACTTCTGGAGGAAGTGTAATACTTCCCTCGTATTCGAGTTCGGTTTGAGTAATTTTAGCATTCGATATTTTCGATTTTGCCCAGATTCTGAACATATTTTATTCCTCCCGAGTTAAATAGCTCCTGAAAACCTCGGCTCTTTTGGTATCACATTCTATTCGTGTAGCTTCCGGATTCAATAACTTTTTTATATGAGCCGGTTGCCCCACAAAGAAAAGTTCTGTAACCAGGTCTTTATCCAATTGACCTTCCAATAAATTTTCAAAAATTCCTAATCTAAAAGCACTTGCTAGAGCGTTACCTTCCTCTTTGGAAATCATCCGCGCATGGGTAAGTACACCGTAGCCTCGCAGAATTTTATCTTCAATTTGAAAATGAGCTTTTTCCAGCAAATCCTTTCTCGATTGAATCTCCAGATCTACCACATATTCGATAACCTCTTCGCAGGACTCCAGTAATTCTTCTTCATTAATTCCAAGAGTGTGTGCGGTTTCCAGTAGGAACAAATGCCCTTCCGCTGTCAACGCATTGTCAAGCATCGGTTTAAGGACAAATCCCTCTTTTAACACTCTCTCGCGAAATTTGTTTAGCATCCCTGCAAATATTAATCCAGGGATATGAATATAAACCCTCAACTTCATTCCTGTTCCGCATTCTCTTGGATGAGAAGTTAGAAAGCCAAACCTCTTCGAATAGGCAAAAGGCAACTTTTCCTCTAGAAGTTCTTCGATTCCACGTGCCACTCGATACGCGCTCTCAATGTCGCATCCACCAGTACCCACTCTAAAACGTAGATGGTCGGATGAATTCAAGCTAATAACTCTGCTTTCGTCATCGGAGATAAACACTCCAGCCCCTCTGTTCATAGATGAAAAGCTCCAGGGAATACTGATTCTTTCTTTGAGATATTGCTCGTCAAGTTTGTCAATTTTCTCTGATTCCCAGAATCGATAATTGGCAAAGATGTCGCCGATATTCTCTAATAGCAAAGTTCTAAGTCGAACTCTCTCTTTGTCTGTTAATCTATTTGGAAATAACTCTTCGGCCAGATTTCTAACATAAAGAGCTGTTGAGCCAATCACCACTTCGTAGTTCTCGCCACCAGCCGCGATCCATCCGGGAAGACTTGGAGGGTAAGCTTTTTCTATCAATTCATATCCTTTTCCAGTTGCTCGATTTTATCTCTAAGTCTGGCAGCCAGCTCGAAATCTTCCGATTGAATTGCTTCAGAAAGCCTCCATTTGAGTTGTGCGATATCAACCTCTTTCTCTTTACCCGGTGCACGACCTCGATGAAAAGAAGAGGAATGAATACCTTTGAGGATATTTACCAACTTGTCATCGAAAACATCGTAGCAACCAGGGCAACCAAGAACACCTGTTTTCACGAAGTCGAGAAAGGACAGCTTACATTTATTACAAAAAACTTCGGTTTTGGCCACAAATTCAGGTTTATCTTTTCTTCCAACTTTTCGATTAAGTCGGATCTGCTCCTGCATTCCGGCTATACGAGCGCAATCCAGACAGAGATTGATTTCCATCCTCTGGTCGTTAATGAGGATAGTGCATTTCACCTCGGCAGGTTCTTTTTTGCAATATTGACACATTTCTTTCATTCTAAACCCTTATTCCTTCCCAAATAAATATCCAAATTCTATTTTTCGCCCCCCTCAATATCCTTAAGCAAGCCTTTTTCCAAAAGGAAAACTCTATCAGCTCTCGCCGCCAATTCTCTATTGTGGGTTGCTAAAACAACCGTCAGGTTTTTTGTTTTTGCCTGCTTAAAAAGAATATCCATCAATCGGTTCTCGTTTTTTTCATCCAGGTTGCCGGTTGGCTCATCAGCTAAAAGTAAAGCTGGTTCGCATATCAAAGCCCTGGCCAGAGCAACTCTCTGTTGTTCGCCTCCTGAAAGGGCATTGGGAAAATGAGACATTCTATCTTGTAAACCCACGCTTTCCAGCATTTTTATAGCCTTTTGAGTAGCTTTTTGTTCGGATAATCCACTCAGCCTTGCTGGTATAGCAACATTTTCAAGGGCGTTGAATTCCGGTAGAAGATGATGAAACTGAAAAACAAATCCCAGATTCAAGTTGCGAATCTCGGCACGTTTGTTTTCCGATAGACCTCCAGTTGCCTTTCCAAATAAGTATATCTCACCGGCGCTCGGTTTATCCAATAGACCGAGTAAATGCAAAAGGGTCGATTTTCCCACTCCGGATTCACCGGTAATAGCCAGAATCTCGCCCGATTCAACACTCAAATCAATTCCGCCGAGAACCTCGAGATGCCCCGAGGTTCCCTCGGAAAAGATTCTTTTGACTTTTGACGCTTTAATTATCACTTCGTATAATTATAAGCTATTTTTTTTCAGGGTCAAATTTACTTTTGAATTTGGACTCATCAGGAGAATTTTATCTCGTTGACGGTCTTAGAATCCAGCTTTTTAACCACTTCGGTCAGAATGCGTACCAGATTGTCCACATCGTCGCGATGAAGAATGCCATAATGGCTGTGGATATATCTTGTGGCGATAGACACAGTCATACTGGGAATTCCGCCTCTGGTCATGGCAAATCTGCCGCCATCGGTGCCACCATATCTGAGGCTTCCAAGTTGATAAGGAATATCGTTTTCTTCGGCGGTGTCGATAATCAGATTGCGAAGTTTAGGATTTGGAAGAAGACTTCCATCCATAACGCTTATAGATGGGCCTTTCCCCATCTTTTCTCCCCATTCTGCATTCGGACTTGCAGGAATATCCGCAGCTAGTGTAACATCGATTGCGATTGCAATATCCGGATTGACGAAATGGGCAGCGGTTCCTGCGCCTCTAAGCCCAACTTCCTCCTGAACCGTTCCACCGGCAAAAAGGATATTTGGGTGTTTGTCGTCTTTTAAGGCTCTTGCGGTTTCCATGGCGATAGCCACACCGATTCTGTTATCCCATGCTTTAGCCATAAGGAATTTACCGTCGGGGCCCAGTTTTTCGAACTGTGCGTAGGGTACCACCGGATCACCGATTTTAACGCCCATTTTCTCAGCGGCTTCGTTGTCTTCGGAAGCTCCAATATCGACGTAGAGATCGTCAAGCTGCATAACCTTCTTGCGTTCTTCTGGTTTAAGTGAATGCGGAGCTTTCGAGCCGATCAAACCATGAACCAATTTGCCATCTCTAGTTCTGATAACCACTCTCTGGCTGAGCAACACATGAGGCCACCATCCACCAAGTGGATTGATTTTCAGGTATCCGCTTTTGGTAATACCAGAAACCATAAAACCGACTTCGTCCATATGGCCTGCTATAAGGATTTTAGGACCGTTTTCATCGCCGACTTTTTTACCCAGAGTGCTTCCCAAACCATCGCGAACCACTTCGCAATAGCCTTCCATTCTCTTTTGAACCAGCTTACCGACTTCCTCTTCAAATCCACTCGGGCCAAAGGCATCGGTGAGTTCGATCAGAAGTTCTTCTCTTTTATCAATTTTTTTTGCGCTCATTTGCGCCTCCTCTATCTTTGAAATTAATTTCTCTCGAATATCAAAATATAGCCATGCCTAATTTTGCAATAACAGTTAAGTATAATAAAAGCCACCAATTTTTCAACGCCGATTATAGTTTATTGAATTAACGGCGGGGAAAAGAATATGTTGAAAGATCGCGCTAAAGACAGGAGTGAAAAACCATTTAAAAAGCCGGAGGGATATTACCCTCCGGCTGATATTGTTCGTTTATTCTTCTTCTTCGACAACTGCCTGTGCAGCGGCCAATCTGGCTACCGGTACACGATAGGGACTACAACTTACGTAGTTCAATCCCACGCGATGGCAGAACTTAACCGATCTCGGTTCTCCACCGTGCTCACCGCAGATACCGAGTTTGATATCCGGTCTTGTTTTTCTTCCCAGTTTACATGCCATATCGACCAATTTGCCCACTCCGGCTTGATCCAACACCTGGAAAGGATCCTGTTCGTAGATTCCCAGCTTGACATACTCCGGCAAGAATTTGCCAGCATCGTCTCTGGAGAATCCACAGCCCATTTGGGTTAGGTCATTGGTTCCGAAACTGAAAAACTCTGCTACCTCGGCGATCTCGTCGGCGGTAACTGCAGCTCTGGGGATCTCGATCATAGTTCCAACTTTATATGGAATATCTTCCTTGGTAAGACCACTATCCTTAAGAATTCCATCCGCTACTTTAATTGTCAGATCCTTTTGAAGCTCCAGCTCTTTTACATTGCCCACCAGCGGAATCATGATTTCCGGCTCGACAGGAATGCCCTCTTTGTGGATATTAACTGCCGCTTCCATAATAGCACGAACCTGCATCTCAGTGATCTCCGGATAGGTTATGCCCAATCTGCAACCCCTGTGTCCCAGCATTGGATTATTCTCTGAAAGCGATTCCACCGTGTTTTTTACCATCTCGACATCGACTCCCACCTCTTTGGCAACCTGCTCCTGACCCTCTTTGTCGTGAGGCAGGAATTCGTGCAGCGGCGGATCCAAAGCTCTAATCGTTGCGGGAAGGCCGTTCAGCGCGCGGAAAATGCCCTCGAAATCTTCTCTTTGCATGGGTAAAATCTTTTCAAGTGCTTTTCTTCTGCCCTCTAAGTTGTCGGCAAGAATCATCTCTCTGAAAGCCACGATTCTATTGCCCTCGAAGAACATATGCTCCGTCCGTGTAAGTCCGATTCCCTGTGCACCAAAACCGACAGCCACTTTAGTGTCTCTGGGAGTATCCGCATTAGTTCTAACTTTGAGCCTTCTGGTTTCATCGGCCCATGTCATGAATTCTTTATACTGTCTATACAGCAACGAGTCTCCCTCTGCCATCTCTCCACGGATAACCTGAAGAATCTCGGAAGGTTTAACCGTAATTGGCCTTCCAAAAACCTCTCCATCGAAACCATCTATAGAGATGAATTCGCCTTCATTAAAAGTTTTTCCCGAAGCTGATACTGTTTTTTTATTATAGTCTATAGATAATGCACCGGCGCCGGCCACACACGGAACACCCATTCCACGGGCGACAACCGCTGCGTGCGAAGTCATTCCACCACGCGCAGTAAGAACACCTTCAGCTACGGCCATTCCGCCGATATCTTCCGGAGTTGTTTCTACTCTACAAAGAATTATTCTACCTTTTTTAGCCAAATAATCTGCTCTTTCGCGCTTTGGAAGTTTCTGGGCTTCCTCTTTAGCCTTATTGACTATCTCTTCGGCTCTTTCCGCGTTGAAAACCAGCATTCCAGTAGCTCCGCCCGGTGATGCAGGGAGCCCCATGGCGATAACATCGCCTTCGCTATGAGCTTTCTTTGCGTCATTCTGATCGAGAATTGGGGCAAAGAGTTGGTTTAATTGCTCGGCAGATACGCGCATCAAAGCCTGTTTTTTATTGATAACTCCAGCCTGCACTAATTCCACCGCGATACGCAGTGCGGCAAAAATCGTCCTTTTGCCGGTACGCGTTTGAAGCATCCAAAGTTTGCCGTCCTGAATAGTGAACTCGACATCCTGCATATCTTTATAATGAGATTCCAGCTTGTTTCTAATATCGAGAAGCTGCTCATAAATCTTGGGCATGTCTTCTTTAAGATTGCTAATGGGATTAGGTGTACGAATTCCAGCAACAACATCTTCGCCCTGAGCGTTAATTAGATACTCGCCGTAGAAATTGTTTTCGCCATTTGCTGGATTTCTGGTGAAAGCGACTCCGGTTCCGCTGTTTTCTCCCATATTTCCAAAAACCATGGTTTGAACATTAACGGCTGTTCCCAGTAGGCCTTTAATTTCGTTGAGTTCTCTATATCTAACCGCTCTCGGTGTATTCCAGCTCTTGAAAACGGCGTCGATAGCCTTTTTCATCTGTTCTTTTGGATCGATCGGGAATTTCTCGCCGGTATTTTCCTCATAAATCTTGAGATATTTTTTAACCAAATCGACCAGGTCTTCCTCGGAGAGATCCATATCGAGCTTAACGCCGACTTCGTCTTTTTTGGCTTGAATGGCTTCCTCGAACTTTTCGTGAGGAACACCCATAACAACATCGCCGAACATATTAACAAACCGGCGATAAGCATCGAAAGCGAATCTGCGATTATCGGATTTTTTTGCCAATCCTTCTACCGTATCCGGGTTTAGCCCCAGATTAAGCACGGTATCCATCATACCCGGCATAGAGATCGCTGCTCCGGATCTAACCGAAACTAAAAGCGGATCTTCCGGATCACCAAATTTCTTACCCATCTTATCCTCGAGCTCTTTCAAGGCAATATCGACCTGACCCCAGAGTTCTTCCGGATACTTTTCGTTATGTTTGTCGTAATAATCGCAAACTTCCGCGCTGATAGTGAAGCCCGGAGGCACGGGAATGCCCAGCGAAGCCATCTCCGCCAGGTTGGCACCTTTACCGCCGAGTATGTTTTTCATTCCAGCATTTCCCTCACTTTTCCCCGCACCGAAAAAATAGACATATTTCTTTTCCATAATTGGTCCCCCCAATTTGTTTTGGATATTTATACTTGCTTACAATTCAATAACAATTATTCAAAAGCCTTTTTACTACATCCATCATCGATATCGATCGGATATTCACCAGAAAAACATGCGGTGCACAAACCTGTTTTAGGCAATCCCTTAATTGATAGCATATTTTCCAGAGAGAGATATCCAAGACTATCCGCACCGATAAACCTGGCTGTATCTTCCACACTCGAGTGGCTTGCGATTAGCTGTTCTCGAGTTGGAGTATCGATACCGTAAAAACAGGGAAACCTCACCGGCGGACTGGCCACACGCATATGAACTTCGCTGGCCCCGGCCTCCCTAATCATATCGATGAGTTTTTTTGAGGTTGTCCCGCGTACGATAGAATCATCGACTACCACAACCCGTTTGTTCTTTAAAATTCCTCGAACCGGATTATATTTAACTCTGGCACCAAAATCCCTGACGTTCTGTTTTGGTTGAATAAAGGTTCTTCCAACATAATGGTTTCGGATCAGTCCAAACTCGAAATCGATTCCGCTTTCATTAGCAAAACCCAAAGCTGCTGTATTGGAACTATCGGGCACCGATATTACTATATCCGCTTCAACCGGATTTTCCTGAGCAAGCTTGTGGCCCATGCGACGGCGTATTTTATCCACATTGACCTCGAATATTCTGCTGTCCGGTCGGGAAAAATAGATAAATTCGAAAATACACGGGGCAGGTTTTACTTCTTTGAAGGGGAAGAATGATTCTGTGGTTCCATCGCGGTCGGCGACAAACATCTCGCCAGGCTCAAGGCTTCTACCATGAGGTAGGCTCAGTAAATCGAAAGCACATGATTCACTGGCAACGACAACTCCTCCTCCTGGAGGTTGACTTAAGCACAACGGACGTACTCCCCGGGGATCTCTTACCGCAATTAATTGGCGGTGAGTTAGAAAGACCATGCTATAGGCACCGCGGACTTGAGATAACGCGTCTGCAATGGCTTCCGGAGTTGTCTTTTTGGGGCTGCGCGCCAGAAGATGTAATATTAACTCGGTGTCTGTAGTTGTGCGGAAAATCGAGCCGGTATTTTCCATCTGCTCACGTAAAACAGCGCCGTTAACCAGATTTCCATTGTGAGCGCCAGCAATCTGCCCTCTTTTATAATTTATTAGAAAGGGCTGTATGTTTGCAAAAGTCGTACTTCCCGTAGTGGAGTAGCGAACATGACCGATAGCCGCGTCGCCTTTCATTTCCTCGAAATGTGTGCCGTCCCCGAAAACATCGCTCACTAAACCCAGGCCTCTTTTTTCCCTGGTTTTTTTACCGTCGCTGGCTACAATACCCGCTGATTCTTGCCCTCTGTGTTGCAGGGCGTACAACCCCATATAAGTCATCATCGCGGATTCAGGGAACCCCATCACTCCAAAAATTCCACATTGTTCCTTAAATCCAAACAATGAACTCACCACATCTATTTTCGGTTAATGGGTATCGGCTTAATAGCATTTACCCCACCAGAGGCATTCTTCCGTCGCCAAGAAGGAAGATATTTTTTCTGTCTTTGAAATCTTTGAGTGCATTTCTTGTATCGAAAATCAATTTTGCATTATCAACAATCATGTTCCAATCGTATTTCTTGTGATTCGTCGATATCAATACAAGGTCTGAATCGGCAATCAGTTTTTCTGTTACTTCAACAGACTCCAGTTTTCCGTCTTTCCAATCGATATAGGGAACGTGTGGATCGTTGTAAGAAACTTCTGCGCCCTTTTCCTGAAGCAACTCGAGTAGATCCAGCGATGGAGATTCGCGAACATCGGAAATATCCTCTTTATATGACATACCCAGAAGTATAACTTTCGAGCCTTTAATCGGCTTGGCAACTTCGTTTAGGGCCTCTGCAATTCTGGTTACCACATACTGGGGCATATTGCCATTGATTTCGCCGGCCAGTTCGATAAATCTGGCGTAATAATTCAAGCTTTTCAATTTCCAGGATAGATAATGAGGGTCGATTGGAATGCAATGTCCGCCTAATCCGGGTCCGGGATAGAAAGGCATAAATCCAAACGGTTTGGTCGCTGCGGCACGAATTATCTCCCAAACATCTGTTCCCAGACGATCACACATCAAAGCCACTTCGTTAACCAGGCCAATATTTACACTTCTGAACGTATTCTCCAAAAGCTTGACCATCTCGGCCGCTTTGGTTGAAGAAACCGGCACAACCGTCTCGATAGTTAGCTCGTAGAATGCTTTAGCCACTTCGGTACAGGCGGGAGTTACTCCGCCAACCACTTTCGGCGTGTTATGGGTCTGATAGACGGGATTTCCCGGATCGACTCTTTCTGGTGAGAATGCCAGGAAAAAGTCCTCGCCGGCTTTCAGGCCTTTTTCTTCGAGTAAAGGAAGAATAAGTTCTTCGGTAGTTCCCGGATAGGTAGTCGATTCAAGAACAGCCAGTGTACCAGGAGTAATATATTTTCCGATTTTACTGGAAGCATCGAGGATATAAGATACATCGGGGTCTTTTGTCTTATTGAGTGGAGTAGGAACACAGATCGATATGATATCTGCATTGGCCATAATGCCTGGATCGGTCGTAATAGAAAGCTGCCCATTATCGATGTATTTCTTAACGATTTCCGGAGGAATATCATCTACATCGGAACCTCCGGAACCAATTATTTGCTGCTTCTTTTTCGAAACATCATAGCCCTGAACCGTGAATCCAGAATTACATGCCTCGATAGCCAGCGGTAATCCAACATAGCCCATACCGATAACGCAAATAATTGCTTCGCGATTATTGATCTTATCGATTAATTGTTCTTTTTGTGAAGCGGACATTTCACCCCTTTATCTAATGTTTTCTTGGAATTAATTGAACAAAAATATACACATTGTGGTTTATAGTCAAGTAACTATTTCCTCTTTTAACACAAATTTATTTCATACAAAGAAAACCAATTTTAGTAGTTGATTCTAACGTGCCATAATATATATTGCATTTGATGGGCCAATCTAATTTTTCAGATATAAAAAGGAGTTATATAATGAGAGTTGAAGTAGATCCGGATTTATGCATTGGATGTGGCGTCTGTGCCGATATTTGTCCAAAAGTATTTGAAATTCAAGATGGAATCGCTGTAGCGGTAAACCCACAGCTATGCGAAGAAGAAGGCTGCTGCGATGAAGCCGCAGAAGCCTGTCCAACCGAAGCTATTCTTATTAACCAGGATGAGTAAAGGCCGTTTCACACCAGATTTCATCGATAGACTTATCGCATCGGTCGATGTTGCATCGATAATTGGAAGATATACGAATTTAGTTCAAAAGGGAAAACGTCTGGTTGGACTTTGCCCATTTCACAAGGAAAAAACTCCCAGCTTTACTGTAGATCCAGATAGAGGGCTATATTACTGCTTTGGATGTCAGGCAGGGGGGAGTATTTTCGATTTTCTTATGGAGAAAGAAGGACTAACTTTTCCTCAGGCCGTGGAACAACTGGCCGAAGAGGCCGGAATTGAGTTACCTAAATCGGACTTTGCAGAAAACCGCACTGAAGGACTTCCCGAGGCTACAGAATTTGGAATGAAATTTTTCGTGAAAGCTATCTCGTCGAAAATTGGCGAAAAAGCGAGAAAATATCTGGAAGGGCGAAATATCGATTCTCAAACACGGGATAAATTCGAAATTGGATGGGCTCCCAAGGATCAATTACATCTTCCAAAATCGATCAAAAAAGCCGGGCTTTCCAGCAAAGCTTTCGAAGATATCGGTATTGTGGGTCGAATCAAAGGCAAAGATGATTTGTTTGCCAAAATCTCCGACTCGTTGGTAATTCCCATCCACAATCCGCGCGGAAAACCGGTGGGATTTGCCCATCGAAAGATCGACCAAGAAGGTCCTTCGACAGGGCCCAAATATATTAATAGCGCGGATAACGACATATTCCACAAATCGAAATTGCTCTATGGGCTGCATAACGCCAGAGTAAATATCCGTCAGGAAGACTACACAATCCTTGTGGAGGGTTATTTCGATGTTTTGTCTCTTTATCAGGCCGGTTTTAAAAATGTTGTTGCCACCTGTGGAACTTCGCTAACGCTGGATCAGGCTAGTTTGATGGCCAGATATTCAAAAAGGGTGACGGTTCTTTTCGATGGTGACTCAGCTGGTGAAAAAGCCACAATCCGATCGCTGGAGATCCTTCTCTCGGCCGGTTTATCTGTGAAAGTACTCAGATTACCCGAGGGCGAAGATCCGGACAGCTTTCTTGAGAATTTCAACGCGGATAAAATGGCAGAACTTCTGGAAAATGCACCGGTTTGGTCGGATTGGCTTTACGATCATGTGGTTAAAAATGCACCGCCGGATATTCCGAAAGTGATATCTGTCAGCGAGGCTTTTACTATGCCGCTTCTAGGAATCGATAAAGAATTGGTTCGCAACGAATACATCCGCAATCTTGCAGACAAACTGGGCTGTTCTGAAATGAATCTGAGAAAATATCTCAACGACAACTATAAAAAAAGGGGCAGAAACAATTATTCTTCTCCGGAACCGGAAATCGACGATCAACTATCGAGCAGGGCAAAACTAGAGCTGGCAATAGTGGCCAACTTAACTCGATGTTCGAATAAAATCGAATCGGATAATAACCCGCTGAATATCTATCCCGGCTTGTGGAAACTTGCCAACGAAGGCCTAACTGCAGCAGAGATTATCGCGGAAATAAGCGACAGCAGGGCAAAGAAGTTTTTGACTCAACAGCTTCTCGAACCTAAAGATATCGACTCGGACAAACGTCTTATGCAACTTATAACCAAACTTCAATGTAATAATATCGATATTCAAGTAAAAAAATTACAGCAGGACCTGATACTGGCAGAGAGCGAAAAAGACCACGAAGAAACTAAAAAAATTGTCCTTAAATTACGCATGCTGGATAAAAAACGAAGAGAACTTATTAAATCTTAAAAAATTAGTTGCACAATAGGGGTTTTTATTATTATCTTAGGTCAATAGAGAAACTTAAAACGAAGGTATATCGTGACCGAAAAAGAAAAATATGAAGCATTAGAGGAATTCCTCGACTCACTTGGCGACAAGCAATCCGTTACTATGGACGACATTAAAGACTTTGCCGGTAGCGGAAAGCAGGATTTCAGCATCGAGGATGTAGTCGATTTTCTCTCGGCCAATGGAATTACAGTTATCGGATTCCAGCGTTTCGAGGAACCTAAATATACGCGAAAAGACGATCCACTCTGGCTTTACATTCGCGAGGTAGGTAAAGTGAAGATTTTGGGTAAAGAACGTGAGTTGGAAGTTGCCCAGCGTATGGAGGATACTCTCCATGTAATTCGTAAAATCATTCCGGGGAACATAATAACAACTCAGTATCTGTTAAAAATCGGCGCTATGGTGGAAACTCGTGAGATACCTCTGGACGAATTTACTAAAGCAACCGCGGGCGATCCCGATGCTACAACCGAAGAGAAAAGGGCCGATGTTGCTCAAGTGCTTTCCAATATTGATAAAAAACTCAAAGAAATCAAAGACTATGTTCACTCTAATCGAAGTAAAGCTAATACCGCTACTTTCAAAAAGAAAATTGCAAAATTCCATAAAGACTTATTGGACGAAGTCGAATCGTTAGAGCTTTCATATCGAACGCTTTATCTGTTCACTCCAATTTTCCAGAAAGTCAAATCGCGGATGGTGAATAATCCGCTTCGATTAAATAAAGCCGCCAAAGCGGCGGATATCGATCCGGATAAGCTCAGGACAGAAGCGGATAAAGTTCTGGATGGCAAATCGACAATGCGGAAAATGACTAAAAGCTTGAAAATAAATACGCCGATGGCAAAACAACTAACAATTCTCAGGCGCAAGGAAAAGCAGGTTGAAAAATGCCTCGATTTTACTTCTCTGATACCACGCGAAGATTTGATGGAGGAGTATTCCAAAATACCCGAATACTGGGAAAAATATGAAGAATGTAAAAGGTTGCTTATCGAAGCTAATGTGCGTTTGGTGATCAACATAGCCAAGAATTACGCCAATCAGGGCGTGGAATTTCTCGATCTCATTCAGGAAGGCAATGCGGCATTGATCAAAGCCGTGGAACGTTTCGATCCATCGCGTGGATTCAAGCTGGGAACTTACGCTATATGGTGGATACGTCAGGCCATGCTGCGTACGTTGGCCGAGCAATCTCACGTGGTCAAACTCCCGACTTATCTGGTCCAATGGATTCGCCGCTATGCCAGAACCACACAGGAATTATCCCAAAAATTCGGGCGCGAACCGACTCCTCAGGAAGTGAGCGAGGCCATGGATGTAACCCCGGATAAGAGCGACAAGCTTCAGAAATTTTTCACCGGACAGGTTTCTCTCAATAAATCGCTGGGCGACGATGACTCGCGTACTCTGGAGGATATGATTCCCGACGAAAGCACCGGTTCGCCATCGAATATGGCCAATCTGACCATGCTTCAAACAGAGCTGAAACGCGTTCTGGAAACGCTTACTCCCAAAGAACAGCGAGTAATATCGCTTCGTTTCGGCCTCGACGATAACTATCCTCGCACTCTGGAGGAAATCGGCAAGATATTCGACCTCTCACGCGAGAGAATTCGTCAAATCGAGATGAAAGCCCTTTCCAAGCTGCGTCATCCGAGCAAATTAGAAAAGCTATTACCTTATTTCAGAGAATAACTTCTATCCTGGAGTAAATTATGGAAATTATCAGAGAATCATCGGTCGGAAGAAAAGAATCTGGCGATACACATATATCGGTATCTCCATCCAAAAACTTAAGCCTCGAAATCCGAAGCTCCGTAGAAAGATTGTATGGCGATAAACTCAAAAGGGAAATAGAGAACGAGCTAGAACGCCTGGGTGTGGATAACGGCGCTTTTTTGGTCGAAGATGACGGCGCATTGAAATATATCACCGAAGCCAGACTCGAAGCGGCAATTGTGGCTGCCACCGACGATAAAATCCCATATCGAAAAGCTGAAACAAACCACGCTTTCGATATCGAGAGACTGAGACGCAGCCGCCTTTACATCCCGGGAAACAATCCGCGTTTGTTCCAGAATGCATGGCTCTATGGCGCGGATATGCTGCTTTTGGACCTCGAAGATTCCGTTACTCCATCGCAGAAATTCTCCACTCGCTATCTGGTGAGAAATACTCTGCTTTCCCTAAAATTCGGGCAGTCAGAAACCGCGGTGCGAATCAATCCGGTCTCCAGCCCGTTTGGATTGGATGACTTAAAAGTTATAGTTCCCGCAGGGCCGGAGATAATCGTTCTTCCCAAAGCGGAATCCGCCCAGGATATCCACGACTTGAAACTGGAGATCTCTCGCATTCAACAGGACGCTGGCACGGACCACAAAATTGGTATCGTTCCCATTATCGAAAGTGCTATGGGAATTATTCGTGCCGAGGAGATAGCTTCGGTGGAAGGCGTTATTATGCTTGCTTTTGGAGCCGAAGATTACACTCGCGATATCGGTGCGGAACGCACTCGTAACGGAAAAGAACATTTCGTGGCCAGATGCAATCTGGTTACCGCGGCAAAAGCCCATGCCAAATTGGTTTCTGATACCGTTTTCTCGGATTTCGCCGATAAAGAGGGGCTGATTAACTCCACACGCGAAGCTCGCGAGCTTGGTTTCGACGGCAAAGGACTTATTCATCCATCCCAAATCGAGCCTGTGCATAAAGTCTTTACTCCCGATCAATCCGAATTGCTGTTTGCGGTGAAAGCTATCGCTGCGGCCGAGGAAGCCGAACGAAACGGCAGCGGAGTTATCGCTATCGGTCGGAAGATGATCGACCAGCCGATAGTTGAGCGCGCTAGACGACAGTTGAAACTTGCCGAAAAAATGGGCATCGAAATTCCCGAAATAGATAAAGAATAGAATTCTATTTTTTCCGCATATCCGAACCCCTTCAATTCCGCGGTAACGATTAATGTAAAATTCTCCCTCTGTCAAGAGGGAGATGTCCGATGGACAGAGGAGATTAATATAGAGATTTTCGATGTCAACGGACGCCATATTAAAACCCTCCGGCCTTCGGGCACCTCTGGCACCGGACCTTCCGGCCTTGAAAAGGGAGGCATGGAAGTCCCCCTTCTCAAGGGGGATTTAGGGGGTTCCTTCATATGGCAACCCGCCCCCTCCCTCGCCTCCGGCGTGTATCTCGTCCGGGCGCGCTTCGACGACCACCGGTCGCTGAGCGGAGCCGAAGCGTCCGGCGTGGAAACGCTTACAAAACGCGTCGTGTATTTGAAATAGAATCACCGTAGGGGCGACCCGGTGGGTCGCCCGTGAGACCGAAACAACAATTAATGGGGGTTTGACAAACGGGTCAATGCAGTTGACCCCTACGAAAAATTGAAATAACCCGGTTCTTTAAAAAAATTACCATTTCCGAGAGCGGGATTGGGCCGTCCGAGGGGGGCGGCGCGAAGGCCGAGGGCGGTATCGAGGCGGTCGAGATATGCGCTGGGTTTGTCGAGGCTTGCACGATGAAACCCGAACTACGCACCGTGACGCCGAGCCGTTGCACCGCGTTTCCCGAGGCCCGCACCGTGAAATCCGAGACCTGCACCGTCGTCTCCGAGGCCTCGGAGAAGGCTGTGCAACCCTCGGACATGGCCGTGCGCCCCTCGGGAGAGGCAATGCGCACCTCGGAAGAGGCAATGCGCCCCTCGGGAGAGCCTGTGCGCCCCTCGGATGAGGCAATGCAGCTCTCGGAGGAGGCCATGCATGCCTCGGAGGAGGCAATGCGCCCCTCGGAGAAGGCTGTGCAGCCCTCGGACGTGGCTGTGCACATAGAATGGTAAGGGTTTGAGGATTTTAGCTTGTTGTAGCCGATTTTTTGCATTAAATTGAAACCATAATTTGAACGAACTTGAAAATAATGGAAATAACCATGAAAAATGCAATTCTAATAATCGCCCTCTTTACTACCACAATTACCCTCGCAGGATGGGAACGAACCTACGGCGGAAGCGACTATGATTATGGTCACTCCGTCATACAGACATCGGATAGCGGATACGCTATCGTTGGATTTACAGATTCATTCGATGCAAGCGGGCATGACCTCTATATAATAAAAACTGATAGCGCCGGAGACACATTATGGACGCGCATTTATGGCGGAAGCGGCGATCAAATAGGTTTTTCTATCGAGCAGACTTCCGACAACGGTTATATTATCGCCGGAGATGCATATACCTACGACGGAAGTGAATATAATGTCTATCTTGTAAAGACGGATAGCGGGGGTGATACATTATGGACGCGCACCTATGGCGGAAGCGGATGGGACGAGGGCCGATCGGTTACCCAAACGTCGGACGGCGGATATATTATCGCGGGTATTTGGGATACATGGGGTTCTGCTGATTTCTATCTGATAAAAACGGATAGCGTTGGTGAAACACTATGGACACGCACTTATGGCGGAAGCGAGGACGATAGAGGCTACTCGGTCGTCCAGACATCGGATAGCGGATATGTTATCGCTGGATATACGAACTCTTTTGGAGGTAGCGAGCAGAACATTTATCTCATAAAAACCGATTGCTATGGCGATACATTATGGACGCGAACCTATAGCGGTAGCTTAAAAGAAATAGGCCGGTCTGTCGCTCAGACTTCGGACGGGGGATATATTATCGCTGGATGGAGAAACTCGCACGGAGCAAGCGGATGGGATTACTACCTTATTAAAACGGACAGCTACGGCGACACATTATGGACACGAACTTATGGTGAAAGTTATGATGATATGGGTTTCTCCGTCGCTCAGACTTCGGACGGCGGATATATAATTGCAGGTATCTGGAATTACTGGAGTAATACCGATGTCTATCTTGTTAAAACGAATAGCGGCGGAGATACATTATGGACGCGCATCTATGGCGGAAGCGATCTAGATTATGGCTACTCCGTCGCTCAGACGTTCGACGGAGGATATATTATTGCAGGAATCACAGGTTCTATTGGTGCTGGTAGTCACGATGTCTATCTCATCAAAACGAACTCCCTCGGTTTCACCGGCATCGAGGAGAATCCCCCCTCCGCGAAACCGGCGGCATTCAACCTTTCCGCCCATCCTAATCCCTTCAATTCGGCGGTTTCAATCGCCCTCGAATTTTCTCCCCCTTCACAAGGGGGAGATGCCCAACGGGCAGAGGGGGTTAATATCGAGATATTCGACCTGAACGGACGCCGCGTGGACGTCATTGCGAGGAGGGTAACACCCGACGCGGCAATCTCACCGGTGGCAGAAAAAGATTGTCACGACCTTCGGTCTTGCAATGACGGTGCAAGCGAATTTATCTGGCAACCCGCCCCCACCCTCGGTTCCGGCGTCTATCTCTTGCGGGCGAAGGCGGGGGAGGGGCAAACGGTAACGAAAAGGATCGTTTATTTGAAATAGGCGCACAGCGTCTTTCTTTATTCGCGCAGTTCGTAGATACTATCTCTTATTAGTCCTCAAAGAATTTGGCACAAACATAAAACGGAAAAGAATTCAATTCATTGCCGTCGGTTTCAACCGACGGATAAGGTGGTTGGGTGCGATGGCGGGAAATTTGCACTTCTAGCAAATTTGCTGTCAGAGCCGAAGGGGGGTGGCAAGTGGAGGGGGCGCTGGCGCGGGGGTTGGGATGAGTGGTGATGGGATTTTTGCTTGCGAAGCAAATGCAAAAATCGTGACAGCGCGGATGGGAAGGGCGGGCGGGTGCGGGGCCTGGCAAATGCAAACGAAAACGTGGATATACGAAGGGCTGGCGCGGGTGCGGACGGGTGCGAGGAAGAGATTTTTGCGGTCGCAATAAAATATTCAATAAACCTAACGACCATAGCAAAAATCGTGACAGCCCGAAAAACTCTCCGGCAATAAAAACACTGTTGCTTTGAATTATTGGAAACCCTATATTCTCAGTAAGTAAATCATTAGAAAAGGAGAATAATGCCGTCAGATAAACCCACAATAGATTATAAAATGCTAGGTGCATATATACACAAATGCATGGGAATTGAATTAAACGGATTAGTGTGGACTCTACTGGAAAAGGAAGATAGAAACCAGGACGACGAATATCGCCTAATAAACGCAGCCTACGCATCACTTTATCATTGGAGCGAAGTCGGGAAACCGGAGAATCTACAGCGTGGAGAATGGCTCGTATCACACGTTTATGCGATTCTCGGAATGGCTGATTTTGCCCTATATCATGCTAAAAAATGTATTGAAATTACCACGGAAAACGACATTGTGGATTTCGATTTGGCATTCGCAAACGAAGCTATGGCAAGAGCTTACGCAGCATCCCAGAACAAAGACGAGTATAATTATTGGTATAAATTAGCTAAAGAAGCTGGAGAGAAAATCTCCGATACGCAAGACAAAGAGATTTTCCAGCAAACACTTTCCGATTGCAAATTATAAGAAATGAAGCCTATACTCCTAAACCTGAATTTGTCGGCAACTCGCGGAAAGATATTCATATCTTCTGGGATAATTACACCCTTCAGAATTAGATAAACAAGGGGAAATTGTGAATACAATTTTGACTATATTAGAAGCAATCTTCAAATATATTATACGTCTACAAGAAGTAAAAATTGCCTTCAGAAATGTCCTGCGCCAACGAAGAAGAAGCTTGCTAACTATCGGTTCGATAATTGCAGGGTTCGCTTTTGGATCGATGTCTATCGGATGGCGAATGGGAAGCTTTAATTACTTGATAGATCGCTTCACTCGGGCTTATCTCGGACATATGCAGGTTCATGCCGAAGGATATGTCGAAGATCCGGGAATGTACAAGTATATCGAAAACTATAGCGAGACAATAGACGAAATCGAGGAGTTCACTTTCGTGGAAGCTTGTGCACCGAGGCTTAATGCCGCCGGGTTGGCTTCCGTTGGCGAGAAAAGCGACGCAGTTCAATTAATCGGTATCGATTCACAAGTTGAAGAAAAGGCCACAAATTTCAGCGCCAAGATCGACCTGGGAAGAACTTTCTCTGAAAAGAAAAACGAAGTAATTCTGGGAAAAGGCTTGATAGATGCTCTGGAAGCTAAAATCGGAGATGAATTGGTCCTGGTTGTTCAAGCCGCCGATGGTTCTATGGGCAACGATTTATACGAGATCGTCGGTTCTATCGATGCGGGGAATGAAAGTATGAATCGCATGGGCATGTATATGGAAATCTCAGAGGCTCAAGAGATTATGGTGATGCCTAATAGCGCTCACGAATTAATTATAATTGTCGATCAAATCAAAAAATTGAGTAACTATTACAACAAAATCGACGATAGACTCGCCGGTCAACATCTCGAATTACACACCTGGGATGAAATCAATGTCAATTTCGCCCGAATGATCGAAGCTAAAGAGGACGCTCAGGGAATAATGCAACTGGTTATAATGCTTATTGTGGCAGTTGGAGTATTGAACACAATTCTTATGTCCGTGCTCGAACGAACCAGAGAATTCGGAGTCTTAAAAGCCCTTGGAACAAGACCGGCTTCGATATTCAGGTTGATTCTCGATGAAGCCTTTATCATGAGTGTTATAGGAATCCTGGGAGGAATTGTGGTGGGAACTTTTTTCAATCTGATTATTTCCAAAGAAGGAATCCCATTGGGTACCGGTTTCGATATTGGAGGTATCGTTGTCGATAGACTCAAATCAGAGGTTAATCTGAAAACTATTATCGATCCGGGAATCTTAGTGTTTTTTACTGCGATTATAGTGAGTATTTTCCCCGCTATTCGAGCGGCAAAGACCGATCCAGCCAAAACAATGAGGTTCCATTGATAACCCGGGAGTTATAATGTTGTATTTGAAACTTGCATGGCGGAATCTATTTCGAAATAAACGTCGTACCATTATCGCTGGAATAGCTATAGCTCTTGGGTTGGGCGCGTTGATATTTATGGATGCATTCTTTATCAGCGAGGAAGCTGTGATGGTGAATTCCGCAACATCGTCTTTCCTTGGCGAAGCGCAGATATCGCGCGAAGGTTATCGAGAAAAACAAACCGCCGATCTTACAATCGAAAATTTCGATCTGGTAATGTCGGGCCTCGCCGAAGATACTCTGGTCAAAGCCTATACTCCTCGAGTTCAATCGTTTGGGACTGCCAGTTCTGCTTCCGATGTTCGAGGGATTCTAATTTATGGAGTCGATCCAAAGCGAGAGCCAAATCTATCTATAGTCGATGAGGCCATCGTGGAAGGCGAATTTCTCACCGGTGAAGACTCCCACGATATCCTTGTGGGTATTCAACTTGCGGATTATATGGATTTATCTCTTGGAGATAGAATAGTATTGACCCTGACTCAGGTCAATAGCGGCGATATCACTCAACAACTATTTCGCGTATCCGGAATATTCGATTTTGGCGATAGATCAATGAATGCAGGGGCTGTTTTTATCAACATCGATGAAGCGCGAAGAATGCTATCAATTGGCGAAACGGCTCACACTATATCGGTTAACTTTATCGATCCAATATTGAGTCGCGATTCTACCCTTGTATTCTGGGATCATTATTCTGAAGGTGTCAACGAAGCTGTATCCTGGACTAAAATTATGCCTCAGATCGCTATGATGTCTGACATGCTGCTTATCGGCAAGATAGCTATGTTTGTGATATTGATGGGGGTAGTTGTATTCGTAATTCTAAATACACTGTTTATGGCACTATATGAACGTATGTTCGAGCTTGGCGTTCTACGTGCAGTGGGAACTCGTCCGGCTGGAGTCGCGAAACTATTGATTTTTGAAGCCGGCGCTCTGGCAATAGTTGGAATAGTGATGGGAGCAATATTGGGTTTGGCAGTAACATTGTTGGTGGCTAATATTGGGGTTGATTTTACCGATGTAGAGTTTAGTGGAATCACCATGATCGATAAAATATATCCTGTGTTGAGAGGATATCAATTTATTATATATCCAATAATAGTTTTCATTTTTACTCTGTTGATAGGGATATATCCTGCGGTTCATGCAGCGAGAATAGAACCCGCCAAAGCAATGCGCCGAAGTTTCTAAACTGAATTTATAGGAGACGAAAAATGTCAGATAATCACTCGGAAATAATTATTACGGAAAACTTGCATAAAACATACGAAGACAACGGTGTTCCTGTCCACGCGGTGCAGGGAGTCGATTTGACAATAAATAGCGGCGAGTTCAGCTCACTGGTGGGACCATCCGGTTCGGGAAAAACTACCTTATTGAATCTTATTTCCGGTTTAGATAATCCCTCTAAAGGAAAAGTATGGCTTAAAGGCAAAGCTATCTCGGAGATGAGTGGCAAAGAATTGTCCGATTTTCGCAGAGATCATATAGGATTTATCTTTCAGGCATATAATCTAATTCCGGTGCTCACGGTCGAAGAGAATATCGAATATATTATGCTCTTGCAGGGAGTCGATAAAGAAGAACGTCATCATAGAGTAATGGAGATACTCGAGGATGTGGACCTTTCCGGTTTCGAAGATAGATTTCCTCCGAAATTATCCGGAGGCCAACAACAACGTGTCGCTGTTGCCAGAGCTATGGTGGCCCGCCCCGATATTATACTCGCCGACGAACCGACAGCAAACCTCGATTCTGAAACGAGCGGCGATCTTCTGGATATGATGCGTCACCTGAACCAGAAAACCGGTATGACATTCGTGTTTTCAACTCACGACCAGATTGTAATCGATCGTGCGATGCGTGTTGTTACACTCAAAGACGGCAAGATTTTCAGCGATAAAACGCGTGACTGATGTTTGGTGTTAAATTGCGTTTTGTGTTATCTGGCGAAGAAATTTAAGTTCTAGTTTGCCGATCTCCCACATTTTGCGGCTGGCACGCTATTTTCTACGTCCGGTATCGATTTACCGAACACATTATTCCCGGACGAAAATATCGCGCCAGCCGCAACGCCCGCCCAACTCTTCCATACCACCTGTATAAACAGCCTTTCCTCATCGACTTAAGAGGCCTTTCCACTGGTATGAAATATAATCCATCTTTTTTAAATTCTTCCTTGACATTTTTTTGATGGCGAGCGATATTAAAATACGATGTATAATACCATTGCAAATAAAAAACACTCACAATCCGCACAAGATATACGGACAAACGATATACACCCTAATTTTTACCCTGACAAACCCGATTCTTCCGTAGGGGCGAATGGTCGAAAACATGACCGTAGGAGAGGGTCTGAGACCCTCCCGCTCTTCGCAAAACCAAAAAACGGGAGGGTCTGAGACCGCGCCCCTACGAAACGAATATACATGGCAACCATCGCCGCCTTCGGCTCCGGCATCTATCTCGTCCGGGCGCTGATTCCCGGGAACAAGGGGCTTAAGCCCCTTGTTCAAACAAAACGCGTCGTATATCTGAAATAACCCGGTTCTTTAAATTATTTACCATTTCCGAGGGCGGAATTGGGACGCCCGAGGAGGGCGGCGCGAAGGTCGATGACGGTATCGAGGCGTTCGAGACATGCGCCGGGTTTGTCGAGGCTTGCACGATGAAACTCGAACTACGCACCGTGTCGCACGAGGCCTGCACCGCGTTTCTCGAGGCCTGCACCGTGAAATCCGAGACCTGCACCGTCGTCTCCGAGGCCTCGGAAGAGGCTGTGCAACCCTCGGATATGGCCGTGCGCCCCTCGGGTAAGCCCGTGCAACCCTCGGACATGGCTGAGTATGCCTCGGGAGAGCCTGTGCGCCCCTCGGATGAGGCAATGCAGCTCTCGGAGGAGGCCGTGCAGCCCTCGGAGAAGGCTGTGCAGCCCTCGGACGTGGCTGTGCACCTACAATAGTAAGGGTTTGAGGTTTTTGGCTTGTTGTAGCCGATTTTTAACATTAAATTGAAACCATAATTTGAACGAACTTGAAAATAATGGAAATAACCATGAAAACCACAATTCTAATTCTCGCACTATTTACTACCACAATTTGCCTCGCCGATGGCTGGGAACGCACTTATGGCGGAGGCGACTGGGATATTGGCTTCTCCGTCGCGCAGACGTCCGACGGCGGATATATCGTCGTAGGAAGGACAGAATCCTTCGGCGCAGGCTTGACTGATGTCTATCTTGTTAAGACCGATGCAACGGGCGACACAATATGGACGCGCACTTATGGCGGAAGCGACTCTGATGATAATGAGGGCTCCTCCGTCGCGCAGACGTCCGACGGCGGATATATTATCTCAGGAATGACATATTCATTCGGCGTGGGTGGGGATGTCTATCTTGTTAAGACCGATGCAATGGGCGACACGATATGGACGCGCACTTATGGCGGAAGCGACTATGATG
>Ga0272443_10000995_pt1 | contig 45443 bp, 54 predicted proteins | sample SSMAcet12_FD_193581 | JGI IMG/M metagenome (GOLD analysis project Ga0272443, IMG submission 193581) | Marine sediment archaeal communities from Little Sippewissett salt marsh, Falmouth, MA, United States - SSM-Acet-12 | ecosystem: Environmental > Aquatic > Marine > Wetlands > Sediment ...
TGGACGCCGGATTTTTGAGTTTGGAGCGTCGCGGACGGTACCGCTTGCACCCCTGCGAAACCGTACCAGGCACCGCTAAGTGGCTCGAAGCCGTACAGGGCACGGTTTCAGGAGGGCAGGGGGGGGGTGGTGAAACCGTGCAGAGCACGGATTCAGGCAGGGAGTCGTTACCAGGTACGGATTCAGGCAAACAGGGGGCGCTGCCGTTGGATCCCGAAGCGGTGCAGGGTACGGTTTCGGGAAAGCGGGCGACACGCGAAACCGTGCAGGGCACGGATTCAGCAGGGGGAGGGGCTCCTGGAGGGGTGCCTGGTACGGTTTCGGGGGGTCCCATTACAGACAGACAGACAAACGACAGACAGACAGACAAGCTAGGAGAGATCGCGGGGGTGATCGCGGGACACCTGGCAAGCCTGACACCGGACCTCAAAAGCGAGGACGCCCGTCGGATCCTCGAGGGCGACCTGGCGAACATCGAGCGCAGGGTGGAGCATTGGTCGACCTCGGTGCCGGGGGTGAAAGAGAAGGGCAGGGCTTGGGCTCTGCAGGTGCTCGAGCAGGAGATCCCGCCGGCGGTCGCACGGTTCCGTGCAACAATGATCGGGGTCAAAAAGCAGGAGCCGCTGGGTTTCGCGCACTATTTCCTCACGTATTGGCTGCCGCGGTGTGTGCCGTACAAGGTGCCGAAGCGGGGGGCAAGGCGCGAGGCGCCGATTGAAGCGCCGGAGCCGACGGGTGAAACGCGAGGGGGTGTCTTTTGAGTGATCGACTGGCGGACAAGGGCGAGGGGGTGGTGTTCCGGTGCAGCTATCCGGGGTGCCCGTACGCCGCGGAGATGCGCTGGCACGAGGGGCGCTGGGTCCGTGCGGGGCAGCACTGCGGGTATCACCGCGAGCTGGCAGCGGACGACCCGCGTATCGAACAGCAGCGGGAGCACGCGGCGCGTGTGCTGGAAGCGCGGGGGCGTGGCCTGGCGATCGGTGCAGCGCTGCAGTGCGACACCCTGGACGAGCCGACGGACGAGGAGATCCTGGCGAAGGTGGGGCGGTGCCAGGTCGAGGGGTGCGACGAGGTGGCGGCGCACTTTGTTTCCCCGTGGGGACCGGATCCTCGGACGCGAAAACCGACCGGGTACAAGATTATTTCGACGGGTCGGGGGCTGTGCGCAGCTCACGCCGAGGAACGGGACAAGCGTGAGGCGGCAGACGAGCTGCTCGCCAAGCGTAAGGAAGCGGACCGCAAGCGTCGCGAGTTTGAGGCCCACCTGATCGCCGACCTGGTCGAGCAGGGCTTCCCTCGTGAGTCGGTCGTAAAGTTCGCCTCAGGCGATCTGGAACTGTGGGACGAGGACAATGTGACGCGGGACCAGGTCAAGGAGATCGAGGCGTACCTGGAAAGCGGGACGGACGACTGGCGGGTCGTGATCCTCACCGGTGCGCAGGGTCGCGGCAAATCGGCGCTGGCGACGCTGCTGGCGGTCCGTCAATGGCGAAAAAATCCGGGCTGGCATCGGTCGAGGCTGCGCCGTATCGAGGACCGTCCCTTTCGCGACAAGCTGAACGGAGCTCACGACGACGAGGCACGGGATCTGCGTGAGGGGGTGATGGAGCGCCCGCTGTTCCTGGTGTGGGACGAGGCGGGAACCAAGCCGACGGACTACGGCTGGAGCTTGTGGCGCGAAATGCTGGAAGCGGCGCGCCGGAGGCGAGTGCGTCTGCTGGTGGCGTCGAACCGGACCCTCGACGGGCTGCGCCGTGCCGAGATGGACAGCAGCGACGACGGGATGCCGAAGGTATTCAGCAGGCTGCACCAGGTCGGGAACTACGGGCTCGAGGTGTCGGGGATCGACAAGCGGGACCCGAGCGCAAGGCGGAAAGGGGCGGCGGCATGAGGGGCAAGGTGTGGCCGTACCCGGAGGGGTCGGCGTTTGATCGGATCCTGGAGGCGATCCACCAGCAGGACCGTCCCTGGACGCGCGAGGCGCTGGGGTCGGAGCTGGGGCTGGGGGACGTGACTCAAAGCCTCCGTTACCTGATCCGGACGGGCTGGGTGGCGCGTGACTCGTATGTCGGCGGGTATGTGCCCGGCCGGACGATGGCAGAGAAAAGCGAGGAGGTGTCGATGGCGCGGGGACCGTGCAGCTATTGCGGCGAGTGGCAACAACGGGGGCTGGTGTCGGTCAAGGTGAAGGGGCGCAGCCGTGGGCTGTGGTGCCGTCGCTGCCGTTGCCGTCACCTGCCCGAGGACCATCTGACGCCGGCGCAGCTGCGCGAGGCGCGCGACAGGTACGGCCGGATCCTGTCGCCGCTGGGGTCGGGGATTGCTGCGGGGGTGTTCGAGCTGAACGAGGAGGGGCTGCTGCGGTCAAACGTAGACTCCAAGCGACCAGAGGACACTCCGGGCGCGGTCCCGGACGGGACGGCGGTCGACCAGGTAGCCGACGCCGGCGACGGTGTAGGCGATGGCAAAGGCGACCAGCTCGAGCAGCAGGTCAAGAAAAAGGGTGTCGGTGCGTCTCATCGAGCCTCCGAAGTAGTGAACAAAGGTACAGTAAAAAAGGGGGCGTCGCGCAAACGGACGCGCCCTGTCGAGGGAAAAACCTGCGAGGAGTGTGGGGTCGCGCGCGAGGACGTGTTACGTCGCAAGCTGCCGGGACGCGGTCCCGCGGAGATCTGCGGGGAGTGCTGGCAGGCGGCGCGTAAAACGACCCGTCGCGGGGCGTCAATCGTGCAGCAGCTCGAGGCGGGGGCTGTGGACGACCGGGTCACCTTGGCACCGTTCCCTCGTGGGCAGACGTTCCGTGAGAGGCTGCAGCGCAGCCTACGTCTCGACCCGCTGGCGAAGGACCGTACAGCGTCGATCGTCGGGGTCGACAAACGGGTGCGCAGGGGCAAGCGAAACGGGGGGCGGTGCTGCGACTGCGGCGGTGAGGCGGGGTGGCGATCGGTCGGGGGCCGTTGCTGGGAGTGCGAGCTGGCCGCTCGCGCCGCGAAACCCGCGGAGGTGGTGGACGTGCAGACGTTCCGTGCACTCAATCGTGCGCAAAAGCTGCAGGAGGCGGCGTGAACGTGCAGGCACCGGGGGAGGTGTGGTTACGTGTGGCCGAGGGGCCTGTTCCGGAGGGGTGGGAACAGGGGCAGCCTCTGCCGGGTGAGCTGCGTCGTGTCCCGGTGACCGCGGAACGTCTGCCGGACGGCCGTCTGGCGCTGGTGTTGGTGGGTCTCTATGCGGACCAGGAGGGGGACGAGTGAGCGGGCAGCTGGTGGAGATCATTCGGCGCGTGTTGCGTGGCGTGCTGGGTCGTTTTTTTGTGACGCAGGACGGGCAGCCGAAGCGCTTGCACGAGTACCAGGTCGAGGCGGTGCAGAAGATCACCTCGGGGGTGCTGGCGCAGAAGCCGGTGACGATCCTGCTCGACTTTGCCCGCCAGGCGGGCAAAACGGAAACGATCGCGTTTGTGATCACCTTCCTCGGGATCCTGGTGGTGGTGCTCAAATCGCTGTTTGTGAGCTGGCGTCGTCGCTTCCCAAACGGGTTTGTGGTGGTCGGTTTCGCGCCGTCGGACGCGAAACAGGCGAAGGAGGTCCTCGCTCGTACGAAACAGGTCTACAAGCGATGGGTCGCGTTTATGCGACCCTTTGTTTCGGGGTTGACGGTGTTCGCGGACAGCGCCGAGCAGTATCATGTCGGCGTGCGTGGCGAGGGCGATATTGAGATCACCTGGCTCAAAATCGACGTGCGCACGGCGGGCGACAAATCGGGCGGGGTGGAAGGGTCGAGTCCGAACCTGGTTTTCGTGGAAGAGGTGCAGGACGTCTCAGAAACGACGTTTTACGCGAAAATATACCCGTCTGTTTCAGAGACGGGCGCGCCTTTGCTGGTGGCGGGCACGGCCGGCGATCACCGAGACCTGCTCTGGCGGATCCGTCAGAGTGTCAAAGCCTACCCGGAGCGGCGGGTGGTGGCGTTCTATGACCGAGTGAAACGTCGCGCCGCGGGCGCGAAAAACTGGCTCGCGACGTTCGACGAGCTGGTGCGTGTCCTCGGCATCGACTCCCCGGTGATCCGTGCGAAGTATTTCGGGGAGTACGCGGACGAGGAGGGGAACCTGGTCTCGGAGGCGCGCTGGCGGAAAATCCTCATCCCGGAACAGCACGAGGGGGCGCTGGCGCACCTGCGGCGGATCCAACACCCGCTCGAGCTGCTGGAGCTGTCGATCCCGGAGGGGTGGGGGGTGGCGGTCGCGCTGGATGTGGCCCGTACAACGGACCGGACGGTGCTCAAGCTGGGGCTGGTCGATTATACCGACCGGGAGGCACGTACGGCGGCGATGGAGACGCTCGGCAGCGAGTACCGTCCCCAGGTGTACGAGATCTATTCGCACAGCTGGTACGGCGGGGTCGACTACCTGGACCAGGTGCAGGGGGTGGACGATCCGCAGCTGGGGCATATCGACGGGGTCGCGGAGCTGCTGCCGGACGAGGTCCGTCCGCTGCTGAACGAGTTCGCGGTCGATGCGACGGGGGACCGTGGCGATATGGTCGCTCACCTGGAGCGCGAGGGGTTCAACGTGCTGCCCTGTCAGTTCAGCGGGTCGGACACGATGGGGAACGACCTGGACAACACGATCCGCGAGAACCGTTACGGGATCGTCTGCGCGCCCTGGTACACCGGGCGGGACGTATGGGCGACGGTCGCGAGCGCTGGTGGCGGATCCCTGCCTGTGTCGGCGACGTCGAAGCCGCCGGAAAAGTGGGACGGGTACGCTCACGAGGAGTACTCGCGCAATTATCACGAGTTCACGAACTGCGCGCGGATCTACAGGTCGAACCAAACAATTAAGCTGAAACACCCGGACGACGGTCCGGACGATTATGTCGATGCGTCGATCCTGCTGGTGCAGTCGGCGAAAGCGGGCGAGCCCTTGCCCTGGGACGTGCTGGAGCGTTCCCGCGGATCTCAGCGGATTATGTCGGGCGCTTCGCAGCGGATCACCGCGGGCGGGTCCCCGATCGCGGGCGGGGGCCGTCGCGGGTCGAGGTATTAGGCTCACGCCTCCGGGAGCCTGATCGGAGACGGGGGCGAAAACAAAACCGGGTTTGTTTGTTTTGAGGTGTAGTATAGCGGACTGAATGGGTCTCGCCGGGGATGGCGGGAAAACAACCCTACCAAAAAAACGCAAGCGCAGCGCCGCGACCTGAAAGGGTCGAGGGCCTGCGCTTGTCCTGTTTTTACGCGCGCGAGGAGAAATGAACGGTCGCCCCATCCCTGGCTTTGTCTGCTGGAAAGAGCAAAACCCCGACTCGCCCTGTGGCCGGATCTACGAGGCTGAGGTGCAGGAGGTGGAGGGCAAGCTCGTGCCGCAGGAGTACAGCCGGGCCTGCGAGGAGTGTGGGGCGGTGTTGACGATTGTCCCCGACGTGCGCCCGTACAAGGGTTTGATCGCCGCGGACGGGAAACAGACGGGGCCGAAAACGCAGCAAGGGAAAAAGCGCAGCGCGAAAAATGGCGAGAAGGTCGACCCGGACAAGCGCAAGGGGAACCAGCACGCGGCGAAGCACGGCGGGTATTTGAAACAGTCGCTTGTGCTGCAGGCGCAGCCGGGCCGCTGGGATATATGCCAAGCCTGCCCGGTGTTCGAGGCGTGTGACGAGGGGTATTTCGCGGTCTGTATGCGTCAGGCGGCGAGTGTGGCCGAACACCAGCAGGTGCTGCTGGAGTCGGGAAAGGATCCCGAGCAATTCCGCGGCACGGCGGCACGTTTCGGCGCGCAGATGATGGACGTCCTGACCCAGCTCACCGCGGCGGTTTCGGTGCGCGGGGTGGTGATCGACACGGTCGCGACGGACAAGAAGGGCGAGCCGATCTACTTGGTGAAAACGGACCCGAAAACCGGGGCGACGCTGTACGAGACCGACGAGGCGGGTCGTGTTCGCCTCGACGGCAACGACGACCCGATCCCCCAGCGTGTGCCGCTATTCAACCCGGTCGCAAACCCGGCGGTACAAAACGCGATCCAGCTGTTTGATAAACTGAAACTCAGCCCGGACCAAACTCTCAGCACGCCGAAAACGGCGAAAGAGAGCGAGAACCAGGGGACGCTGGCGGACGCTCTGGCGGGGTTGTTTGGGGTGGCGGGCGATCGCGGCGCGGTGCTGGATGGCGACGAGCAGCTGCCGGAGAGGGGCTCGGATCTGCTGCCGGGGTCGACGTTTGAAAACGACGAGGTGACCGAGTGAACGGATGGCGACAGGACCAGGCAGCCCTGCGGGACCGTCTCTCGCGACAGCGCGAGGGGTCTGAGTCCCGTGTGATCCTGTCAACCCCGCCTGATCTGCGCGGCGTCCGTGGGGTTCCCGCGGATCTCGCCGCGGCATCTCTTCCCGCCGGCAACGGCGAGACGGCGCCGGATAACCGTTTCGACGCCCTGGGGTCGATCGTGCACCGTCCCGGCGGGTACGGGACGCTCGACTGGAAGCTGGAGAGTGTCTATCGCAACGGATGGCAGGCGGTCGAGGACGTGCAAAAGGACGCCTCGGTCCGTCAGGTACTCGCCATGAGTACGGACCGTGTCCTGGACGGCGGGATCGAGGTTTTCCCGCCTGAGAACGCCTCGCGCGCAGAGAAAGAGGCGGTCGGGATCATGCGCGGGTGTCTCGAGGCGAGCCGTGATCCCCTGGTCGGCATGGTGCAGACGATGGTCCGCTATGGCCGTCTCTTTTCCTGGACGATCGCCGAAAAGGCGCTCGCGCTGGGGACGGGCACCCTCAGCGGGTACCGTGTCCTGGACCGTCTCGCGGTCCGTTACCCCCGTTACTGGCGCGCCGCGGTGACGAAAACGGGGCAGGTCGAGGGGTGGGTCTACCTGAAACAGGGGTACAAGCGCTCAAAATCGGCCTATCCGCCAAACCGTTTCCTGCATCTCGTGTTCCGTGACCTGTCGAGCCCGTATGGCGACAGCCCGATCGACGTGCTGGCGCTGCTGGTGTGGCTCAAAACCCGGGTCGCGCTGGTCAAAAGCGGGACGTATATCGAGGACTATGCGACGCCGATGCGGCAGGCGCGGCGCGACACCAGCTCGGGGGACGTGCGCAACTGGACGCAGACGTTTTCCCTGCTCGAGGACATTATCGAGCGGACGGAGAGCGAGGTGGGGGTGGTGATGCCGCCGGGGTACAAGCTGGAGCTGATGGAAGCGCAGCGCGGCGGGTTCGACGTATTCGAGAAGGGTGTGGGGTTGTTCGACTCGCAGATCGCGAAAGCGCTGGAGTGGTCGCCGCTGATGGCGGACCAGGCGCGGGGAGTGTCGGGCAGCTACGCACAGACGAGCGCTCACAGCGACGCCGGGCAGCCGACGCGGCACCTGGAGAGGCTGATTGTCGCCCGCAGGCTGCAGCGCGACCTGGTGGACCCCTTGCACCGTCAGAATTTCCCCGCCGTGGTCCGTCCGCCTCGTATCGCATTAAACCGTGACCGAAACGAGAGCCTCGTCGATCTGATGCTGTTTTCGCAGGGTGCGGTCAACCTGATCGACCGGGGGCTGGAGATCGCCGCGGAGACGGTGTACGAGCTGGCGCAGATCCCGGAACCGGGCAAGGGGCAGAAACTGCTGACGCCGGGCCGGACGGCCGCGGGGTCGCAGGGGATCCCGAACCAGGCGCTCGCGCTGCGGGACGACCCGCTGGGGGGCGCGCTGGTGCAGCTGCTGGGGTCGATGGAACGGGGCACAGACGGCAAGCTGGCGCTCAAGGGCGAGAAGGGCGCGACGGCGCTGCAGAACCTGGCTCGCGCGGTCGAGGTCGAGGTGGATCCCCCGAAGGGGGTGGCGGTGTCGCAAAAAAGCGGCGACGGTCACGATCACACGCTCGCCGCGGGGGACGGGGCGGGTCGTCCGCAAAACGGCCGGGAACGTGCGGAAAGCCTGGGAGTCCAGGAACAGACGCTCTCGCGGATTGTGACGGCGGGCCAAGAGGGCACGGCGGACAAGGTCGAGGGGTGGATCGCTGCCGGGCTGGCGCGTGCGCGCGGCATCCTGGAAAGCGGCAGCGTGTCCGCGGTGCCGGGGTTCAGCCTGGAGGCTGAGGTCGACGAGCTGGCGGATCCGCTGGAGGTGGCGGTGTGGCGTGCCGGGTTTGTCGGCGCGTCGTTCGACACCCTGGGCTATTTGAAAGCACGGGACCGTGCAGCGGGCCGTGCAACGCTATCCCTCGAGGACGACTGGAACCGCAGCAGCTGGAACGCTCGCGACCTGGGGCGTGAGGCGCTGGGGATCGACGGGGCCGAGGCGGCGATGGCGGCGCTCGAGCGCTGGACCGTGCTGGAACGTCCCGCGTTTGCAACGCTGGCGGAAAGCCTGCGCGCCCGGTGTTTGACGGTGGCGGGTGCAACGGCACAGGAGATTGAGGGAGTGTTCCGTCAAACGCTGCTCGAGGCGCTGCGTCAGGGGTGGAATTACCAGGCGTTTGTCGAGGCGGTGTCGGACCGGACCTCGGGGTTTACGGCGCAGCATTTGGAGCTGGTGTACCGGGAGAACACCCGCCAGGCGTACGCCGAAGTACGCCGGGCAAACCAGGCGGCAAACCCGGCGGTTCGTGCCCTGATCTATTCCGCCGTAAACGACAGCCGGACGCGCCCTGCGCACCGTGCGCTCGACGGCCTGGTCCGTCCGCAAACGGACCCGATCTGGCAGCAGGTTTATCCGCCCTGGGAGTGGGGCTGCAGGTGTGTCGTGTTCAGCGTTTACAGCTGGGACGACGAGGAAGAGACAAGCGACGAGGACCTGGCGAAAAAACTCGCCGGGTTCCCGGGTCGATACGGGAGCTAAAGCGATGCCGAAACCGACAGAAAAAGAGCGGGCCGCTCGCAAGCAAAAAGAGTACGAGCAGCTGCAGCAGGTGGCGCTGGTGTCGCCCGTGCCGGAGGTGCTGGCGTCGGACGCGGCGGGTGCGGTCGGCAAATACGGCTGCACCGAAGCGGATCTCGCGGCGCTGCGTGGGCTGGACAACCCACCTCTCGACTCGCTGGGTCTGGACGACTTCGGCGTGAGGTCGTTTGCGGTGACGAGCGACCTGTTGACGCAGATCCACACTCGTTTCCGTCCGGAGCACATGGAGCATATCGCCGAGCTTTTGAACGGTCGCCCGGTGATGATCAATCACGAGCTGTTTGATCTGGCTCGCGGTCGCTGGATCCTGCCGCAACTGGTGCACGAGGAGGTCGAGGATCGTTTTGAGTCCGGCGGCCGTCGGATGGCGGGGGTGATCTACGCTCGCCTCGCGCTGCCGATGCCCGACGAGGAGGATCTGTATAACAAGGTCGCCTCGGGCATTGTGGGGGTGTCGATCGGGGTCCACCCGACTCAGTGGACGTGCGGGATCTGCGGGCAGGACTACCGGACCACTGCCTGCTCTCACCTGCGCGGGGAAGAGTACAACGGCCGCCAGGCGTTTGTCTGGTGGGAGATGCCGCCCGGGTCAAACGCCTATGTCCGCGAAGCCTCGCTCGCCTGGGATGGCGCGGCGAGTGGCAGTGGACCTCGCGGGAACCTGTCGGCGGATCTGCGAGACGGGAAGGTCCCGGGGTGGGACTTGACGAACGAAAAGGACCAGCTCGACCTGGGGGGTGCCGGGTTGAACGCTGGGGACGACTTGAAGGGCTCGACACGCGAGCCTGATAGAGAAAGGGCGCCTGACGCCCGAGGAGAGCACGAGATGGAGTGGAACAAAGAACTCCGGGCGCTCGCGGCGCGCCTGGGATTGAACCCGGACGAGGCGGGTGTGACGCCGGAGAGTGTGTTGTCGATGGCAGCAAGCGACCAGGTCGAGATCCTGTCCGCGTCCGAGAAGGGCAAGCTCGTGGGTGAGCTGGAAAAGGCACGGAACGCCACCCGCGAAGGCCGTCTCGCTGCGTTCAGCGAGAAACTCAAGGGCTCCGGCCTGGCGCCGGCGGTGTTGGGGATGGTGGAGGCGCTTGCCTTGTGCCTGTTGGAGCCATCCGAGGAGCTGTCGGTTTTGTCCGCGGCGGACGAGGGCGACGAGCCGAAAAAGGTGCCGGTGCTGACGCACCTCGAGCAGCTGTTTGTCCAGGTGGCCGACTTGTCGGCAAAGGGGGAACTGCTGGACGAGGAGGCGCTCGGCGCGCGTACCCCGGACGACACGTCCGAACCGGGCGAAAGTGTGGATCCCGAGCAGGCGCTGCACGAGGCGACGCTGCGGATCCAGGCGGACGCCGCAGACGAGGGGCGTGAGCTGTCCTATGAGGCGGCGCTGTCCCTGGCGATGAAAGCACGTAAGCGGGAGCGCGCGGCGAAGTGACCGCGGCGGTTTCCTGATCAATGAGGGGCCGCTCAACGGTCCAAAAGTGAACCGAACAAGGAGAGAGGACGATGGCTCCGACTCACGACCTCGGGCTGCTGCCCGAAAAACCGCGCAAGGCGTACGCGGCGGAGGCGCTGACCCAGTACGGGCTGGTCCGCCTGAACAGCGACGGCGAGCTGGAAATGTGCGACACGCAGGGGGAAGAGGCAGACGGCTGGGTAGACCGTGCTTATGCCGCGGACGACCTGGTGACCTACTACAAGGCTGGACGCCTGGCAACGGTAATCGGCGACAAAACCTCGGTCGTGCTGGGTGCGCGTTTGACTCCCAGCGCCGAAGGATCCCCGGCGACGCCGGGCCGCAGCGAGCTGGCGGCATCGGGCGACTACGCGATCGGCCAGGCGCTCGAGACCCCGTCCGCAGACGGTGACGTGATCGCGTTCGAGGCGGATTTCAGCGCCGGACGCTGGGCAAAAGCCTAACCGATTGAACACCCTCGAGTGAGGGATCTGGCGGGCGTGCAAGCGCCCGCCCTGGTTGGAACAAAACGAAACACGACTGATACGAGGAGGGTCGCACGATGGCGACGAAAGTAGCTGGACACTATCTGCAAGTGTTGAGCCACTTCTCGCAGGAGAAATACCGGGACCGGGGAGACTATGTCTGGAAAAACCTGTTCCCGTTGGTTTCTGTCGAGAAGTTGAGCGACGAGTTCGCAGTATGGGACCTCAACCCAGTGGAGCTGGACATTGCCGCAGCGGTGCCGGATTCGGTTCCGCCCCCGCTGATTGTCGGCGACAGCCCGACAACTGACAGCTACCTGCTCAAGCGGTACCGTTTGGCGAGCAGGATGGAAAAAACGCAGCTGTCCAATGAGGACGCGATTATCCGGACGCGCAAGCGTCACGCGAACAAGATCCTCAAGCTGCTCAATCTCGGTGCTGAAAAGCGTGTGATCGACACGGTCCTCAGCACGGACAACATGGACCTCAACGGCGCCGCCTCGACGGCCTGGAATAACGACGCGGCGGACATTGAGAAAATGTGCGACGTGGCGGACGAGGCGGTCTACGACGAGACCGGTGTGATCACGAATAAGATCGTGATGAACTGGTCCGACTGGCTCAAGCTGAAGTATAACCCGCGGATCCGCAAGCTGCTCGACGAGCAGAACAAGGTCCAGCAGATCGAAAACCCGCAGGTGCTGCGCAAGCTGTTCGGCAAGGACCTGATCATCTCGACGCGCAAGTACAACAGCGCAAACCGTGGGCAAACGGCCTCGTACGCGGACCTCTGGACCTCCGGCAAAATCCTGTTTGCCTATGTGGCGCCCGAGGACGAGATCGGGGTCGACACGATGACTCTCGGCGCGACGTTCCAGGGTATGCTGGACGAGGTCGGCGAACTGCTGCAGGATCCCTCGGGCGAGGGTGGCGTCTCGGTCTATATGAACGAGTACGATATGCAGCCGGTCGATCAAACCCGGACGGTCAAGCTGGTCGGCGAGATCCTGCAGCAGGAGAAGCTGCTGGACGCCAACTGCGGGTACCTGATGACGAGCTGCATCGAGTAACAGCAGCTCGCCCGAAAGGGCTCAATCTGTTCGCGCTACCCTGCCGGGCGACCGGCAGGGTGGTGGGGGCGCAACGAGGCAGGAGGTCTCATGCCGAAAATCGAGATCACAAAAGCAGTCGCGCACCAGGAGCTTTTTAAGCACTTCAAGCTGGGGGTCCAGGAGGTGACGGACAAACAGCGCGAGGTGCTGATCCGTGACGGGTACGCGCGAGATGTGCAGGCGGGCAAGCCTGCCGGTGAGGGCGCTGTCCAGCCTGCCGACCTGACGGTCGCACAGCTGAAAGAGCAGCTCACCTCGGCGGGGGTGGAGATACCCAAAGGGGCAAAAAAGGCGGACCTGGTCGAGCTGCTGGTGGCACAGCAGGCGGCGGGATCCGACGACGAGAACCAGGCGGACGCCGGCGACAGCACGGAGTCCGAGGAGGATAAAGACAATGCGGAAGAGTAACCCTCTTCTCTGGCTGGTGCTGGGGGTGCTGCTGGTGGCAGTGGTTGCCGCAGCGCCAACAGGGTCGGCGAACCACTATTTCGACGGACCCGCGAAGTTTTTGGGGTCCTGGGTGGCGGTTCAGTACGACCTCTGGATCGGTGACGACCTGGAGGTGACGGACGACGCGGCGGTCGGGGGTGACCTGACGGTCACCGGCGACGCGTCGATCGGGGACAGCCTGGCGGTGACAGGAAACCTCACCTCTGCAGGGGTTGTGCGTGGAATTGCGCTCGGTGGGGTGTCGGTCGATACGCTGGTATTCAGCGCGGCGACAACGGATACGCTCGCCTGGTCGGGTGTGACGGTGACAGACAAGGTCGCGGTCACGGCGATCGGGGACCCGGGCGGGTATTTCTACGCGGAAGTATTGGCGGACCAGGTCGCGATCCATGCCGAGGCGAGTAATTCGGCCGAGTATGTGATCCTCTTGCTCCGGCGATAAGGGAGGCGGGATGAAACCGAGACTCTTTTCTCTGCAGGCGCTGGCGCTAGTGGTCGGTTTGCTGCTGTTGGCCGGAGGGGTTGCTTTCGGGCAGCCTGTCTCGGTCGCGACGGCCTCCGACACGGCGTTTGTCGGCGCAGGTGGCAGCGGAGACGTCGATCTGTATTTCCCGATCACCCGCGACGCCGGCAGCTGGGAGGGGCGGATCCTGACGGACGAGGTCGGGCAGGGTCCTGCCGATTCGATCCTGGCGGGCTGGCGCCCGGTGTGGGTCACGTCGAGCGACACCCTGGCTCTGCTGCCCTGGACGGCGGCGGCGATCGACACAAACACGGAACTCTCGGGATCTGCGAACTGGCTCGCCCTGGTGACGGGCAGCGGGTACGAGATCGCGGACAGCAGCTGGAGACGTTTGCTGCCCGCTGTGCCGAGCGACACCAGCTCGCCCTTGCCCCTGCTGCGGTCGGTCAACAGTGCGACCAGCTGGGAAGGTGTGCAGCTGCGTGTCCGTGTGTACGGGTCGGAAAACGACTCGGTGCTGGTGCGTGGCGAGTGGCGCTGGCGTCGATACGACTAACAACCCCCGAGGCGTCCACCCGGGCGCATAGCTGCCCGGGTGCCCTATCGGGAATGTGAGGACGGTATGAGCTGGGACACGGTACGAGTCGGGCTGATCCAGGCAGCGTGCAAACCTGCCCGTGTCGATTTCTCGGACGAGGTCGGCGCGACGGAGAGCTGGGACACGACCTCCCTGCTGGCGCTGTGGGACGAGGCGCTGCAGGAGGTGCAGGAACGTCTCCTCGCGGTCTATGAGGATGGGGTGTCTGTGGTGTCCGCCTGGTCGGTGGAAAGTACCTGTCCCGCGAGTGTTCGCAGGCTGGTCACGATGCGCGCCGCGGTGCTGTGCTGGGAGCGTTCCCCGCAGACGGGCGCGAACGAGGCTTTCCTGGAGCGGATCCGCCGCCGTGCGGATCAAACGCTCAATCGGTACGTGGAAGGTCCGCCGGAGGGGCGTGAGCTACTGGCGGACGACGGAACGGTCCTCGCGGACCGTGCCGCGCTTGGCAAGCTGGTGACGGGCGAGTCGGACGAGCTGCGTTTGTGGAAACGTGGCGCACCGATCGACCCGTACGCCGGCACCTCGACGACGGAAAGGGTAAAACGTGAGCTGGGTTGACCTGCCGCGGGTTGCCGCTGCCGGGCTGCAGAGTTTGCTGGCGTCCGAGCAGGCGGTCGCGATCCTGGGACACAAGGAGACGGTCGAGGTGTTCGGCGGATCGAGACGTCCGGAGAGGTGGCCGTCGGTTCAGTTTTCGCTGTCGCGGTCGCGTCTCGAGCCGGGCGCGCGTGTGCTGACGGCGTTTGTCTGGATCATGCTGCGCTCGGAAAAAGAGACGGACGATGCGGCGAGTGTCTGGTCGGGTCTCGACGGGCTGGAGCGTGTCCTGGTCGAGGATATGGAAGCCCACCCGGACCGTCTGGTCGGCAACGGTGTCGCTCACCGTATCACTCGCCTCGAGTCATTCTCGGCGGTGTGGCCGGCGGACAACGAGCAGGACTCGGCACCGTTTGCAGTGGGGGGTCGTGTCGAGATCGACTTCGAGCTGTACGACGGAACGCTGGAGGGGTAGAAGATGGGAGAACGTGTGCGAGTACAGGTGCACGACCCGGCGGGTTTTCCCGGACGGTGCGCAACGCGCGGGACGGTGATCCCGAACCCTACACCGGAGGAGGTGGAGCGCTGCCGTGTGAGCCCGGTCGGGTCGATCCTGCCGGGGGTGGACGAGGCGGCGAGTGTTGAGGGGGGTGTTTCGGCTACGCCTCGCAATGACCTGACGCAGATCCGCGGGGTGAGCGAGGAGCTGCAGCGGGGGCTGCACCAGGCGGGGATCCTGACGGTCGCGGACCTGGTGGCCGCGGACCTGGCGGACCTGGAAAACGTGCCGGGCATCGGTCCCTCGACTGCCCGGAAAATCCGCGACGCAGCGGTCGGGGTGATGAATAGACCCGACTTGACGAGCAAGTCGGGGCACCCTACGGACGAGGGGGAGGAGTAAGCGATGGACCAGGCGAAAGCGAAACCTGCCGCGGCGGGTAAAAAGCGGAACGTGTTCCTCAAGCTGCTCGGCTATGTCGGCGGGGCGGTCGGGACGGTGTACGGGTGGATCGGTGCGGACCAGGTGGTGCAGCTGTTGGCGCAGGTCCCGGTCCTGTCGGGTCTGCCGGGGTGGGGTGTGCAGGCTGTGGCGGGGCTGCTGGGAGTGATCACCGGCGGATCTGCGGCGCGTGACCTGATCCCGAACACGACCTGGACGCTGGCGGTCGATTGGTGTTTCGATCGTGTGCTGATCCCCTGGGGACGCCGCTGGGCACGTCGAATAAGCCGGCAGGGCTTCGCGCGTCACGGGAGCGACTGGCAGCAGCGCGAGGATCGTCTGCGTTTCGGGTCGATCACCGCGCAAGCGTCCGCCGTGGCGCAGCAGTTCGCGAAGCGTTTCCCGGACCTGGGGAAAGCGATGGACGAGGCGCTGCACGAGGACGACGCAACACAAGGCTAATCTGTCGGGTTTTCTCGACGTTCAGCAGCTGACGGAAAGCAACAAAACGCGACAACATAACCGCTCACGCGGGAGGAAACGATGGCAAGTGTGAAAAGCATCCGTAAGGTCGACCGGATGGTCGGCGTGATCCTGTTCGAGGATGCGGACGGGACCCTGCGCGAGGCGGGGACGTTCAAAAACGCCGTATTGACGGACAACTCGCAGCCGTTGCAGGTCCCCCACTCGGACGACATGGAAAGCGACCAGCTCAATGGGGCAATGGATTGGGAGCTGCAGCTGGAGCTGGCGAGCCTGAACGACTATTTCCTCGCCGGAATGTACGGCGCGACCCGTACCGCAACGGGGAGCCGTCACCTGGTGATGGCGGAAGCGGCGACGGTTCCGGCGACACCTTTCCAGGTGACGCTGGACAACGCGACCGGGGTGGAGATTATCTCGGTTCGGAACGCGGACGACTCGGTCGAGTACGAGGTGCTCGACTCGGAGGGGACGGCGGTGGCCGGCGAGAGCTGCGTGTTTGATGGGACCGATACGCTGGAGTTTGCCTCGGGCGACGAGGCAGAGTCGATCCTGGTGCGGTACCTCTACACCGACAGCAGCTCGGGCGTCCGTGTGACGATGCCGTCCGCACCGACTCGTCCCCGTTTCCGCATGGTTTCGAGCGGGCAGGTGCTGGACAGCAAGCGCTCGGGCGGGAAGGTGTCCGACGTGGTGGTCAATATGGCGAAGGTCGAGCGGAAGAGTGGTTTCCGCTGGGGCGGCAACGCGCAGGAGCTGGTCGGGACGCAGTTCACCTTTAAGGTGGTGAACGAAACCGACGGCGACCTGGTGTTTGACTTCGGCCGCACGACCGCTGCAGCGAGCTAAGTGTGGAGCGGGTGGCCTGCTACCTGGCGCACGCCCCCTGCGCTTTGCAGGCTGCCCGCTACCCTTTGAAACAGGTTTACCCCGGAGAGGGAATGATGCCGGAACGACTTGTGCAGCATGACACCGCGAAAACAATGGTCGCGACGATCCTCGGGGTGATGCAGTGGGTTTTCGGTCCCTGGTCCCTGTTGTACCAGGCGGTCGTCCTGCTGCTGATCCTGGACTTGTTTCTCGGGCTCTGGTCGGCACTGGCGCACGGTCATTTTTCCTCGGCGAACCTATTTCTCAAAACGGGCAAAAAAATCCTGGCATACCTCAGCCTCGCGATCCTGGCGCAGGTGGCGGTCCTGGTCAATGGTCACGCGCAGACAATCGGGGGCGCCTGGGGTGGGGTGTTCGGGATCCTGACGCTGGTCCCCTCGGGTGTGGGGGTGTGGATCCTGGCGACAGAGTGGGAGTCGATCGCGGAGCACGTCCGCGCGCTCACAGGCTGGCAGTCGTTTCCCTCCCTGCAGGTGTTGGCGGGATGGGCCTCAGCGGTGAAAGAGGCGCTGCAAAGCAGCGAGGAAAAGCGTGGCGAATCTTAACTCGACCAGTATGCTCGGCAGCGGTCCGCCGGTGTTTACGTGTCCCTCGTTCGGGGAGATTGTGCTGGACGGGGACGACGCGAAACGTGCGGTCGTCCGTGGCCGTTTCGAGGAGGTGCCGCTGGGGGAAAGCCGGACGCTGCTGTCGGGCGAGGCGGTGCAGACGGTGCTGGGGATCCGTGCGTATTGGGAGATCAAGCTGCCGGTGACGACCGCGGACACGGCGCGCTCGCTGGCGCTGGTGTGGACGGCGGCGAAGAAAAAGCTCGGGGTGAGGTTTTGTCCCGCGCGCGACCGTTCAATCTATGAGATGGAAGTGCTCAACGACGGACCGTTTCCCCTGGAACATTTCCAGGACAACCGATCCCTCGGGATGAAGGTGACGCTCAAGTTTCGGTCCCGTTACCTGCTGCAGGAGATCCCGTTACCTCTGGACGTGTGGGTCGGGTGGAGCGACGGGCAGGGCTGGCAAGTTTAGGAGTGTTCGATGGGAAAAGCAAACGTCTATTTGTACGGCGCGACCGGGCTGGCATCGACCGGGCAGACGGTCCGCTTGCAAACCCTGGACGGCCAAACCAACTACTCGCTCACCGAGGTGGGAAACGGGTGGTACGGCGACGACGAGGACTCCGATGTGCCGGCCGGATATTATAACGTCCAGGTGTACTCCGGCGGGGCCTGGAGCACGGTCGAAACGGGCGGGCCGAAGTATATGCCGGGCAGCAATCACGCGGCGCACTTCGCGGGGCACGGGACCGGCGCAAACGGGTCAATCGGTGCCGCGGATATTCCGTACAACACGATCCACTCGGGGCACATTATCGCCCGGAACGTGCTCGGGTCACATATCGCGCTCGAGGGGATCGAGGCGGAACACCTGGCGGACCTGGCGCTGACGATCGACAAGCTCAAGGTGTGGGTGTATCGCGAGGTGACGGTGACCGGCACGGAAAGCAGCCCGGAGACGTTCGACTTCGCGACGGACCTCGGCGAGGACGACTTCGGCAACGTGATCCCGTCCGCCATGACGCCCGAGCCTATCGTGATCCTGGGGGCGCGCAGTGAAGAAAAGGCGCGGATCGAGGACCTGGTGCAGAATGTCTCGACGCAGTTTACGGGGATCAAGCTGGCGAAACCGGACGGCGGGGGGACCTGCAAGGTCGACCTGGTGATCATCCAGGGGAACCCGTGGACCGAAAGCGCGGGGTCGTGATGAAACTACCGGACGAGGTGGCCGCAGCGGTCGAGCGTGTGCAGCACTTATTCCAGGGCGACGGGTACCGAACCCGTGGCGAGATCGAGGACGACTGGCGCGAGCAGGCGTCGAAGCTGGTGGCGGTGTGTCGATTAAACGGCACGGAGTACGAGATCCCGTTGCCGGGGGTGTGGGACCAGCTGCGGATCGACCAGGTCGCTGCGGATCTGTCCGCGGGTAAAATCGACGACCTGCAGGCGATCGGGGAGTACAAGGCGACGCTCGACCTGGGGCTGGAGGCGCGCCGTGCGTTCGCCGCACACGACCCGTTGCCGGATCCACCCGCGCGGGGGTCGAACGCCTGGCAGCAGCGTGTCGATCGTGCGCTTTTGGAGCTGAACGTGCTCGGCGCTGACGAGTGGTTTTCGGCGTTCTGGTCGGTGATGCAGGGGCTGCACGACGAAAAAAAAAAGGAGCTGGCGCAGGTGTCGGCGAGGTCGTCGAGGACTTTCGCCTTACTGCTGCGCTCCTATACGAGCACTCCGGGGTCGGATGGCGAGAGGTCTACGGTCTCGGAGGGTTGACCCTGCCGCAGCTGCAGGCGGTGATGGAGGGGGTCGCGGAGAAAATCCGACTCCGAAACGAGGCGATTGAGGAGGCGCGGTCCAGGTGATTGAGATCAAAGAGAGAACTCAAGACCTGCGCGCGCAGAAACACCAGACCAATTCGCCGGGCCGGTTTTAATGGAGCGGAAAGACAACCCAAACAGAGCCGATAACGGCTTACTCGGGGCGTTTCTGAACTCAACCTCAATCTGGTACCCTGCGGAAACCCGCAAGGAATCTGCGCCGGGAATAATAAACAGCGGCGCAACAGAAAACGAAACGACGCGAGACAGGGGGTGAGCGGCGATGCCGACAGCGAACGAGTGAGCGTCAAGGCTGATTTTCCCGTTTTCGATCCAGTCAAACCCGCCCGGTCGCTGGATCGTGTCGGACCCCTTGAAAGACTGGTAATCTGTTCTGAGGTCAATATGCGACGATACAACGGCAGCGAACGCAGCAAAGGCGATAGCGGATCCCGTCTCGACGTAAGAGGCGACCTCGTGATTGCGTTCGCCGGCAAAGTATTTGTCGGCATAGACGCCAAACGTCACGTCCGCACCGAACGCGCCATTTGTAGCCACCAGGCAGAAAAATAGAAAAAGGCGTTTCATTGCCTACGCTCCTTGACAATCGAGTTCAGCAAAAAGTAGGTCAGAGGACGGTTGCGGTCAAGTCGAAAAGGGTGCTATTTTGCACTTGACCCTATATAGGGTCACGGCGAACATAGTCAGCGAAGCCTCTTGGCCGGGGCTTCGCACCACAACCGATGTTCCTTTTTGGGGAGTCCGGGGTGCCGCAAGGTCCCGGGGGCTGACTATGGCCCGCCAGCTCCCCAGAAAGGAATACCTATGATGTCCGATGCACGACCTACCACAAGCCGCCTGCCTGCACCAGGCGCAGCGATCCCGAGGGAGATGATCTACCGGGTCCGAGAGTGTCATGTGATGCTCGACCGCGACCTGGCGACGCTGTACGGAACAACCCCCGGACGGATCAACCAAGCGTACAAACGGAACAAGGAGCGGTTCCCCGCCGACTTCGCCTTTCTCCTGAAAAAGGGCGAGGTTCCGGTAAGGTCACAAAATGTGACCTTAGAAAAAGGGAAGCATTACCGCTATCTCCCCCGAGCGTTCACGGAGCACGGCGCCTTGATGTTGGCGAACGTGTTGCGCAGCGAGCGGGCGGTGCAAGCGTCGATCGCGATTGTCCGTGCGTTTGTCGAGATGCGGGACCGTGAGGCGACCCGCTGGAAAGCGGCGCGGGAGATCGGGCAACTCCGTTTCGAGCCTGCTCGGGTCTTGGACGAGATCCGGCGGCGCGGTTACCCGGTCGCTCACGCGACGAAAGAGATGGGTCTGCCACCCTCGACAGTGAAAAGCTGGCAGTACCGGGGCGGCGGCAACCCCCAGCCTCAGAATTACGCCCGCGCGCTGGAGTGGCTTAGAAAACACCGTCCTCTTGTTGAGAGTGAAGCGCTGCCGGCACTCTCGGCCCTGGTCGAGGTTCGGTCAGCGCCCCAACTAGAGCCGTGGCTCAGGACCTGGCTCGACGACCCGGAGGTCGCTTTACGTTACGGGGTGACCGAAGAGGAGGCGGCGATCCTGGCCGCATGGAACCCGAAGGCGAAAACGGTTACGGGGACTGCTTTCCCGGCGCTGCTAATGTGCGTGCGCCATGTCTTGCGCTACACTGCTGAACTCGAATAGGACGACAAAAAGCCGATCCGGGCGTCCGCCGGAAGGCGGGCGCCTTTTTTTGATGTAAGGAGGGGTACGTGATTGAGCTGACGATTAACAGCCGCCGAGCCGAGGTGATGTTATCCCGTATGGGAAGCCGTGCCGCGGATCTGCGTCCGCTGTGGCCGGCGGTGCAGGAGGCGCTGGCGTCGATGGCCGCTCGTCAGTTTCGCGCCGGCGGACCTCCCTCCCATCCGTGGGCGCCGCTGTCGGAAATGACCCTCGCCATGCGCCGAGAGGGGCCTTTTCCGGGGAACGCGCGGATCCTGGTGGACACGGGCGGGCTGCAGGAGTCGTGGATGGGGGGCGCTCAAAGTGTGATCCGTCCAAGCCGTGACAGCCTAGCCTATGGGTCGCGCTACACCGGACCGGGTGGGGAAGCGATCGCGAGCAAACACCAGTATGGCGGGGTATCGCGTCGCGGCGCCTGGGTCCCGAAACGTGCGATCGAGGTGACCGAGCCGGTCGCCCGGCATATCGGCGCCCTGGTCGAGCGGTTTGTTGCAAACGGGAGAGCCTGACGATGCCGTCCGCTGAGGCGCTGATCAATGTAAAAACCCGCGGCACAAAAGCGGCATCGAAGGAGCTGCGGTTCCTGACGGGCACGCTCAAGAGTTTAGTCGGGGTGATCGGGCTGCGTGAGGCGGTCCGTGGCACGTTGCGCCTGTCCGAGCTGGCGGGGCAGGCAGACGGCGCGCGTGAGTCGTTTGAACGTCTCTCGAAAGCGATGGGTCGGGACGCCTCGCAGGATCTGCTGGCGATGCAGCAGGCGACGCAGGGGGTCGCGAGCGAGCTGGATCTGCTGCGGACCGGGGTCGAAGCGCTGAACAACGGGCTCGACTTCGGCGATATGATCACCGCGATGGAGTATACCTACCGTTTCACACAATCGACCGGGAAACAGTTCGGGGAGTATTGGCGGCGTGTTATGACCGGCCTGGTCCGTGGCTCGGCGCTATTCCTGGACGACGTGGGGATCAATGTGATGGGGGCCTCGGACGTTGTGGCGGCGGCGATCGAGCAGATGCAGCAGAAAATGGGGAACCTGGGGGCCTCGTCGGACAACGCGGCGCTCGCGCTGCAGCGGATCAAAACGGCGGGGCAAAACGAGCTGCTGGACCTGGGGCGTGAGATCAACGAAGCGCTCGGGCTGCGTCAGGCACTGGTCGGGGTGGCGGACGCGCTGGAAGATATAGGGAAAAGCGATCTTGAACTGACAGCCGAATCGCTCGAGGAGATGGGAAGGGATGCCTCGAAGCTACGGGATCAACTCGAGAGGCTAAACGCTGCGGACGAGGAGCGTCGATTACGCGCCAAGCTGCAAGAGTTTATCACACCGCGCGGCGAGCAGCTGTCGCGGTTTGGAGGCGCCGCGCAAAAACAGGCACCGGCCACGAGGACGACCGCTTTCGAGCAGGAGCTGAAAACACTGGCAAAGCTCGGCGACGCAGAGCGGGTACGCCTTGCGATCCAATATCGAACGGCCAACGCGACTGCCGACAACGCACGTGCATACGCGAACCAGGTAGACAGGCTCCGAGAGTTACTGTCTATCCTCGAAGGGATCGAAAAAGCCCAAAACGACAAACTCGGCATCCTGTTGCCTAACTCCCCCGGCATAGATCCGTCCCTGGCGCGTGAGATCGAGTCGGCACGTTTGGCCGAGCTGGCGAGGTCGTCTGGTGGACCGCAGGCGAAGCTCCCCAGCCTGGGACTCGAGGAAAACGCCGACGACCAAACGCTGCAGCTGTTCGAGGCGGATCTGCGGCGCGTAAACGCCACGATCGAAGTGGGAAAAAAGGGTCTGCCGGACCTGCTGGCGCTGTTGAAGAGGTGGGAGCTGCAGCTGCTGTCGGTCGGCGAGGAGGGGTATGTGACGCTGCTCGAGGCGCAGGCGGACTACAACAGCCGTGCAGCGCGCGAGGCGGACCGTGCCTCGACCCAGCGCCGGAACCAGATCCTCGCCGATGCCGAGGAGATCCTGTCCGCGGAAGAGGGAACGTACCAGGAGCGCCTGACGCAAGCGTCCGCGTTCCTACAGACGGCACTGGCGGGCGAGAAGCTGCTGGCGGACGACGTGGAAGCGATCCAGGACCGGATCGCGGAGTACAATCGCGAACTCGGGCAGCAGCAAGCCGAGCAGGCACGTTTCGCAGCGCAGACGCTGGAGCGTGTGTTCGGCAGCGCCCTGGACGAGATTGTCCGCGGGTTCCTGGATGGGGAACTCAGCGCGAAGCGTTTTTTCCGGACCTTGTTGTCGCAAATCGCGACGACGGTGCTGCAGCTGGGGGTATTAAACGCGCTGATAAACGCGCTGGTGCCCGGTGCGGGGCTGCCGACGCTGGGGAAGCTGTTCGGGGCGTTTGGCGGACAGGCGGTGCCAGGTGCCGCCGCGGGAGCGTTTATCCCGGCCACCCCGGGGGGGCAGCTGGTGAATGTCGGCGAGGGCGGTGTGCCGGAGCTGATCACGCCGCTGCCGACGCTGGAGGGGTTGTTTCAGCGATATGCGCTGCCGGCGCCGCTGGAGCCTCAGGTGGTGGTCAACGTCGGGATCCGTGGGACACTCGAGTCTCAGCGTTTTTATACCGACGTAATCAAGCGGGAAGAGGCACGCCTGGCGCGGAGGTCCTGATATGATCCGCGGGACGATTCAATACTACGACGGGACCGCGTTCGACCTGGCGCTGCTGGACGTCGAGGAGTGTTGTATTGATAAACGGTACGACGCGAACGGGATGGGGTTTATCACCCGGGACCAGCTCACGCTGCAGGTGCACGACCCGAACAAAACGGCGTTCGAGAACTTTGTCGGTCTCGGCGGGTTTATTTCGCTGTTTGATGGCGAGGAGACGTGCCTGGCGCTCAAGTGGCCGATCGTGCCGGAGGAGTGCTGGCATGAAAACGAGACGGGGACGACGGGGCTGGTGGCGGACGATCCGCTGGGGCGTTTGAAGCGCTTGCAAGCGGACAATGAGGACGTCTGGCCGCTGGAACAGGTCGGCGATTTTCTGCCGTCCAACCTCTATATGATCCGGATTGAGGACTTGATCTCGCAGGGGCTGGCGCGTGTGGGGGTGGTCGAGACCTCGTTTAATTGGGCCGGGCTGGAGCTGCCGGCGCCGGAGACGGCGACGCTGCGGACGGATCCGATCCCCGCGAGCGAGCTGTGGATCGTGCGCGGGTGGGCTCAAACCTATACAGACTCGTTCGACAGCGAGCAGTATGTCGAGCAGGCGGACCAACCTTTTTACGGGCGGACGGCGTTCGACGTGCTCGGGCTGGTGCTGCAGCTGTTCGGGGCAGTCGTCCGGATCACGTACAACAAAAACAGCGAGGGAACCTGGCAGGCGGTCGGCGAGGTGCTCGCCCGTCAGCAGCTTCCTCGCCAGTCGTTGAGCGCTCCCCTGCATCCGGAGGGGGGCTTTTGGCCGTCCGCTGGACCCTACCCCACCCCATTCTCAGAGCGTCGCGTGCTGGTGAAGCCGGCGAAGGCGTACCGTACCGGCGGGCTGCCGTATTACCAGGGCTTTCGCGTGCTGTCCTCTGGCGCGGGGTACCCGTTCAGCAAGCTCAACGAGGACGTTGAACCGACGACCCCGACGCTGACGAAAGCGGAGCGGGGGTTCCTGGGTGGACCGTCCGACTCGGTGCTGGAGCTGGATAACCCGCTGCTCAAATATGTCTGTTTCTGGTACCGTTTCCGCGTGAGTTCACAGACGGACCGTTTCTGGTACCCGCGGACGGAACTGGCGGAGGCGATGGCGTACGCCTGGCAGCGTCACCTCGGGCGCCCTGCGATCGGGGAGACGGATCCGGGCGAGGCGGGATTGCCGGACGGGTACGACCTGGGGCCCTGGTACGGATCGGGGCAGATCCCCGGGGGGATGGAACGGGTCGAGATCGAGATTAAAGACAGCTCGGCGCACCTGTACGACCTGTTTGAGGCGGTCGAGATGCGCGGGGCAGCGTCCGCGCGTCTCATGCCGATCGAGGTGCGGTATTACCCTTATCTCGGCGAGGCGAAGCTCGTTTTGTCGGGGTTGAACGAGTGGGAGGACGAGTACTCGGGGACGCTGGAGATCCCGGAGCTGACGGATAACCCGGACCTGCCGGCGGCGACGGGTGTGCCGATCGTGGCGGTCGAGGTGACCGACGACGGGCGGGTGCGTGTGACCTGGACGCCTCTGCGGACGGTTTCGGCGGCGGTGTTCCCGTTGACAACGATCGACGAGGACGGCAACGCGGCGACGATCACGCAGGCACAGGGGCGCAATGTTTCGACCTATACGGTCAAGCGCTGGGTCCCATCCGACGACGAAAGCGATCCGCCGGACCTGTTTCCGGGGGGTGATGCAACGGGGGGCAGCTGGGAGACTGTGGGGTCGGTCGATGGCGACCAGGTCGAGCTGTACGCGGCGCAGGCGAGGGGGGTGAAGCGCAGGTATTGGGTCTCGGCGATCACGGCCGGGCTGGCGGCAAACATTGAGGCGGGAGAGTCCTGATGGCGTACGGTGTAAGCGATGCGGTCGAGGTGCCCCTGCTGGAGCTGGGAGAGTTCGAGGTCGGCGACGAGCTGCTGCTGATCGACTCTGGCACGGTGAAAACCGGCGACGGGGTGACCTATGACCCGCTGGACCGTCTGCGCCAGGGGAAGGATCCGGCGACAGGATCCGAGGACCTGATCGACACCGGCGACGACCTCAGCGCGCTCGACGCGACCCGGGCAACCAAGCTCGACGGGGTCGAAGAGGGCGCGGACGTGACCCCCGAGACGGTCCTACTAATTGGCGAGGACGACAAGGTGATGCTGCCGAACGGCAGCACGTTCGACCCATTGGACCGTCTCAGCCGGGGAAAGGATCCGGCGACGGGATCCGAGGACCTGATCGACACGGGGGACGACCTCAGCACGCTCGACGCGACCAGGGCAACCAAGCTCGACGGGATCGAGGAGGGGGCGGACGTGACGCCGGCGACGGCGCTGCTGTTGACGCCTGGCGGCACGACGACGAACCGAGAGGGGTCCAGCACTCCCATCCCGGCGGACCAAATCGCGGGGGAATTAAGCGATTTCGACAGCGCCTCAGCGTCCATCCTGCAGCTGCTCAACCGTCAGCCTTTTTACTATGTCACCTCGGAAGCGGAACTGACAACGGCACTCGCGGCGCTTTCCGGGATCGACGGCGAGGTGGTGATTGCTGGAGACGTGACCCTGACGAGCAACCTCAGTGTTCCCAGCGCGATTACAGTCAGATTTTCCGAGATCGGTCGCCTGCTGGGGTCGGTAGACCTGACAATAGGCGGGAGAGTGGTCGCCAGCCCCCACCATATTTTTGGCAGCGACCTGAACCTGACTCTTGCTGATACGGGACAGTGGGTTTTCCTGGAGTGGTTTGGTGCGGCGGGGAACGGCACGACGGACGACTCGGACGCGATCGACGCTGCAATCGCCGCCTGTCCCCGGATCCAACTGCAAGCCCGGTCCTACCTGGGTGGCACTCACAACGCGGTCGATTATTTGAAAATCCGGGGCGAGGGGTCGGTCAGCGACGGCAGCGCCTACCTCTCCGGGTCGGTGATCAAGGGGAAGCTCTACTTCGCAAGCTGCGTCGGGTTCGAGCTGACCGGGTTTGGATTGTTCAATACAGCGACCGATGCCGACTGCCTTTCGGTGCGTGGCGACAGTAGTGATTTCAAAATCACAGACGTGAATACGATCGCAAACAATCACGGTTTCCTGATCGAATCGTATGGCGGGACGACGGAGAAGGGCACGCTGACCCGTTGCCGGAGCTATGGCGGAAAGCATGGGTTTATCTGCAAAGCGGAGAAAATGAGGTATATCGACTGCTGGGCATACGATGCCTCGCAGGATGGTTGGGCACTGAAAAGCGACAACTTGCTCGGCGCGGGCAATCATGCGCTGTGCGAGGACGTGCAGCTGGTCGATTCCGGGGCGTATGGTTGCAATACGGGAATGTATATCTATGGCCTGGACGACACCTCCGAGGACAACTCGGACGGGGTTGAGCCTCCCAAGCGGATCCGCGTGCTGGGGGGCACGTTTGGCGACAGCGACCCCTCGAATGGGGTCAATATCGGGCATCTCGGCAGCGAAAGCGGCAAAACCTACCTCACGCCGGAGGATATATCCTTTGTGGGGGTCCAGTTTACCGGGAACGCGCTGCGAGCCCTGTCGGTCCGGAGGGTGGACGGGCTAAACGTCAGCGGGTGCAACTTCGGCAGCAACAGCGCAGGGGAGGCGTTTTCGGTCGATTGGGAGTTGAGCAAAAACATCTATATCGACCCGGACGACAATAACTGGGGCGGGCAGTACCCCGGAAACACAGCCTATTGGCAGTACATCGACCCGGACGCAACCTCGTTCACGGTCAACCGCAGGCAGAAATACTACCAGCTCACTCAAAAGGTGACGTTTAACAGTGGCTCGGAAAAGCCGAACGACTACAGCGTCGTCGTCGGTGCCACCAGTGGGGCGACCGGGATCGTGGTCAACCGGAACAACTTCACGGGATCCTGGGCTGGTGGGGATGGTGCGGGTGATTTATGGCTGATCGACGTGGTGGGGACCTTCTCGGTCGGGGAAAACCTGAACATCGACGGCGGCAGCTCAAACGTGGCGACGGTGACAGCACGTCAAACCGCCGCGGTCTATATCACCTCGATTACGGGGGGGCTGCGCGGGCAGGAGATTTTTGTCCGCTGTACCGACAAATCGGGCCTGTCCGGAGACTATGCTGCACTCGGCCTGCAGGATGGTTTCATCTATGGCCGTGGCGCTGTGGCTCACCTGAAAGTGACCGACCAGGGGGACGAGTGGAATGAGATCGGGCGCAGCACAGCCTATATAAACCAGGGGAAAATCACCTACAACGCGAGCAACATCGACGTACCATTTGACACGCGAGGGTATTGGATCTGCGACCTGACCGGCGACCTAACGGACATTACCCTGCTCGAACCTCGTTTCAAAACAAACACAGCATTTGTTTTACATCTCGACTCGAACGGTGCGGGCAGGTCGATCACCGGGTCCTGGTCCGCGTCTGCTGCGATCAAGTGGGGGGCTGCAGGGGCACCAACAAGCGTGACAAACGGAAAAGTGCTCGAGGTGGTGTTCGCGTTTGACGGGGTCTATTTCCGGGAACGGTCCCGGATTGAAACGGACTCATAGGCGCAAGGCGGCGAACAGACAAGGAGACGCGGAGATGGCGCAGGCTTTCGCAAAGGGGACCGCGACGGCGCAGGTGGCGCTGTGAGCGCGCCGGAGGTGACGCGGGAGACGTTTGTGGCCGTGTGGAACGCGGTGCACCAGGAGAAACACCCTCACCGGATCCATGAGGTCGCGAGACGTCTGAAAATCACGTACAAGGCGGCACGGAACCGCGCCGGGAACCTCCGGCGCGAGGGGGTCGAGCTACCCTATTTCGGGAAGGGTGGCGGGTACGAGTTCCGTGCGGACCAGGCAAACCTGGACGAGGCAAAACCGATCGACCCGCCGAGCGATCGCAAGCCGGGCAAGGAGTTCCGTGAGGAGGGGAACGACGCGACCGCGGAGGCGCGCAGTTTCGGCGAGATACACACGCTGGACGAGCTGCTGCGGCATTGCCAGGTCGACCTCGACGTCTGGCAGGTCGAGCGACACGTCGTCAACAAGTGGCCGGTCGGGATTAAAACTCCCTCCGGGGAGATCAAAACTCAGCAGCTGATCCAGGTAAAAGCGTGGCTCAAGCGTGCTGTGCCATTGGTGACGCAGATCCCGCCGGTCCGTGCCGCGCAGGTGACGCTGGGACCGCGGCGCAAGGTGCAGCCGTCCCGATCGGGCGTGCAACGCGCGGTGATTATTCCCGACCCTCAGTTTGGGTTCCGTCGCGATATGCGGACGAGCTACCTGGACCCGTTCCACGATCGTCAGGCTTTGGACCTGGCGCTGCAGCTGGTCGAGGAGCTGCGACCCGACCGGGTGGTCTGGCTCGGGGACGGGCAGGACCTGGCGCCCTGGTCGGACAAGTTCCTGCGGTCGCCGGAGTTTGTGTTGACGACCCAGCCGGCGATCGACGAGGAGACCTGGTGGCTCGCTGAAACCCGTCGCGCTGTCCCTGGCGCACAAATCGACCGGATCGAGGGCAATCACGACGCCAGGCTGCTCAATGCCGTGATGAAACACCTGCCGGAAGCATACGGCCTGCGTCCCGGCACGCAGCGGATCGAAGGGCCGCCGGTGCTGTCGATCCCGTACCTGCTGGGGCTGGACCAGCTGGGAGTCGAGTATCACGGACCCTATCCGGACGGGGTGGTCTGGTTGAATGACAACCTCGCGTGTGAGCACGGAGACGTCTACACCGGCGGGGCGGTCGGGACGGTCAAGCGATTGCTGGAGACGGCGCGTCACTCGAGGATCATTGGGCACACGCACGGAGTCGCGGTCGTCGATTATGAGCCCGGAAACGGGCTGTACGACGTCCATGTCGTGCAAATCTATGGCGGGCGGTGCGTGTTCGAGGGCAAAACCTACCAGGCGCGGGATCGGGTGGACGAGATCGCCGCGGCGACCAGGTATGAAACAATGAAGCCACCCCAGCCGTCCGCAGCATAGCCTGCAGCCGGCGCTGATAATAAAGATTATGTATAATTGAGCCCGGAGGGTGCACCTGAAACCCTGTCGGGCTTGTTTGTGAGTGCACCTTCCCCCCTGTTATCCTGGCAGGGCTTCGAGGTGATACGTGTTCGGCCGCACGACTTGAACAGGCGCAACCCCCAGCGACAACAGCCGCCTCGCGAGCTTTTGGCTCGAGAGACGGGCCTCCTCTTGTTTCTTGTTCAGAACGCACCTAACTTTTGCCTCAGAACACACCAGGAGGGGCAATGCCTGCAAAAGTGGTATCTGTTGTGATGCAGAAAGGCGGGGTCGGGAAAAGCACGATCACGTTTAATCTCGGTTACAACCTCAGCCGGTCGCACCGTGTCCTGCTGCTGGACACAGATGGACAGTACCAGCTGACAAAGCTCGCCGCGGCGGAACGGACCGCGGAGGCGACGCTGGCGAAAGCGTACGAGCTGCCGGACTCGGACCTGCGGGACTTTATTCAGCCGACCAAGTTCCGCGAGGAGGGGTCGGGACCGTTTCCTCGTTTGGGGATCGTGCCGAGCGAGTGGAACGTGAACGACGTCGACTCGGCGGTGCTTACCTGGCGACACACTCGCCTCGACCCGCAGCGGACGCTGGACAAGCTGCTCAAGCGGTCGCGGGAGGTGCTGGAGTGGTACGACGTCGTCCTGGTCGATACGCCTCCGGCGCTAAACAACCTGACGGCAAACTCGCTGATGGCGAGCGATTACGTCCTCCTCCCTATTCAAATGAGCGACGATTTCAGCGTCGATAACCTGATGCACCCGCTGGCACTGATCGGGGAGGTCGTGAAAGAGACGGGGGGCCGTCTCAAGCCGCTCGGCTTCATTCAGAATATGCACGATCACCGTTTGCTGATCACTCGCGCGGTCCGTGCGGACCTGGAACGCTACAGCGAAGAGACCGGCATCCCGATCCTCGAGCCGGCAATTCCGGACTCGACGGTCGTGCAGCAGGCGAACAAACTAAAGGAGCCGATCGCGGCGTACGATCACCGCAGCGCGCCAGGGCGTGCCCTGTCGCAGCTCACGCAGCTGATCGCGCGTGAGATCGGTTTGGACGGCGGCGCGAGGGGTAACTGATGGCCTCGAACAAGTTCAAACGCCTACTCGAAGAGGGGGGACGTCGGGACGAGTCCCAGCTGGCAGCGGAAGCGGCGGGGAGACTGCTGCATCGTCGTCCAGTGCCGGAAGCTGTCGAGCTGCCTGCGCACCAGGGGGACCCGCCGGAAGCTGTCGAGGCGACCGAGGACGCCTCCCCCCCACTCCCTGCGGATCCGAAGCGAAAGCCGAAGCGGAAACGGCCGGCCAAGCCAAAGCCGGACCCGCGGAGCGAGCAGCCGGTCACGGAAACGAGCCTCCCCCCTACTCCCCAGCCCGAGGCGATTGATGGGGTGCCGCCCGAGTCGGGCCGTTATCACCTGCACCCGGACAACGTGCGCGCGGCGCTGAGGATGGAACTCGGTCGCAGCCGTCTCGCGGTCGACCTCATGCTGCACGTATACGGGGAGATTCGTCGCCTCGGGACCGGTTACCTGGACACGTCGCAGCAGACGCTGGCGGACGCGATCGACAGCCGTCGCCAGAAAATCGGCGAGAAGCTGCGGGAGCTGGAACGGTCTCGGCGTTTGATCACCTGCGAGACGTTGCGTGCGCCATACAATCGGAACATACCAACCGGGACGCGGATCCGTCTCACGCGGCGCTTTTCGGACCTCTGCGCATTTGTTCAGGGTGACCCCTACGGGGGCAGGGTGTCCCCTGTGGGGGTGCAGGCGACCCCGTACGGTGAGCAGGGACCCCCCGCTGGTGGACAGGTGTCCCCTACTGGTGAGGGGCTACCCCCTGACAGGGTGCAGGGGTCCCCGTCTGGTGGACAGGGGGATCCCGCCAGGGTGGACGTGCCCCCCGCAGGAGACGGCGACGGTGTGCCCGCGGGGAGCGGGGACGTGGCCTCTGCAGGTGGGGGTCGCTCTGATAAAAAGAGTTATTCAAACAGCGAAAGAGAGAGGGTAGACTCATCCTCATCCGAAGAGGAGGGGGACGACGACGCGCTCGAACGCGCTGCAAAAAACATCGTGGCGAGGTTTCTGGCATTGACCAGGGGCGAGATCGCTGCGCAGAGTTTTATCGCCGGGCGGGGGGACGGGTACACAACCTGGCAGGCGGACCTGATCGCCAAGCTGCAGACGTTACCCGTCGAGATTCAACAGGCGCCGCGCGAGTTCTGGTACGAGTGGCCGTTGCTGGTCTACCGTCAGCAGGCGTATCAGCAGATCGCGTACCTGGTGCGTCGCCTGGAGTCGCAGGGGTGCGCCGAGTTTTGGGAGTGGAAAAAGCGGAAGGGAGTCAAGATATGAGCCTCACCTCAACACAGTTTCAGCAGCTGCTCGTCGCGATTATGGCAGGACCGATCGCGGGGGGGTATATCTCGAACGGCGAAGCGTTTGAACAAGCCGCGGACTCGGCGCTTGAAATGGCGCAGGAGCTGGCAGGCAGGATCACGACGGTCGAGCGACCGGGAGGCAACTGATGCCGCCGAAAGGAACGGTCGGGGAGTACAGCTGGCAGATCCCGGAGTGGGAGTTTGTTTCCCGCGGGATGGTGCAGAGTGTGCTGCGTGTGCTGGGGGCAAAGGAGTCAAAGCGTGATTACACCCTCTGGTTCCTGTTTTTCCGTTTGGGTTTACGTCCAGGGGAGGCGGTCCAGCTGACGGTCGGGGACGTGTTCGACGACGAGGGGCAGGTCCGTGACGTGCTGAGGATCCGTGCCGAGATCACGAAAACGAAAACAGCGCGGTCGATCGCGCTGCCGGCCGAGGTGCGTAAGCAGCTCCAGCGGTACCAGGGCTGGAAGCGGAAAGCGAACAAGGCGGGAAAGCGCCGGCACCCAGGGCGTATGATCGACCAGGAACCGACGCAGCCGTTTGTCTGCCCGGCGTGTTATGATGCCGGCGAGGACCTGCCGGGCTGCGGGGTGTGCAGCGGGACGGGGTGGGTCGATCCGCCCCTGTTTGTGAGCCGTGAGCGTGGCCGCTGGGGGGAACCGCGAGGGCTGACGGTCGACCAGGTGGGGAAGATGGCGAAAGCGCTGCGGAAACAGCTGGATCTGCCGTCCTGGTTCACGGCGCACAAGGGGCGGCACTGGCTCGGGACGAGGCTGGCAAACCCGGACCCGGAACGTGAGACGGCGGGCAATCCAGTCGCCGCGCAGCGGATCCTGGGGCACGCGAGCCTGCGGACGACGATGCAGGCATACGTGAAAGTGACACCGGAACAGCAGCGGGAAGCGCTGCGAGCACTGGACGGGGTGAGGTGAGCGGGGTATTTCGTGAAATGAGAGGCACGTCTGGAACAAATGGCGATATATAGCGATATTAGTGGAGCTGCCCCCCGCTGAATAACGCCGAGAGGTATCAATGTCTTTCCTGCTGATCCCCCCACATTTAACCCGCGCACAGTTTCATATGACACGAGCAGCCGACCTTCTGGACCGTCTCGGTGGGCCTGTCGCGGACGAGATCCAGCAGGAGCTGGACCGTGCACGCGAACAGCTGGACGCCGCGCAGCAGCTGACGCAGCAGGCGCTGGTGCCGGACGGGGTGGAGCTGACGATCAAGCTCGGAAAGAACGGCGGGGACTTGTCGCGGTACTCGTTGACCGGGTAGCTGTTCAGGTCCTCGGGCTGATTTTATCGACAGGCTCCGGCGGGGGATCCGTCGGGGCTGTTACCTCTTGTCCGGGTGGGGGTGCCAGGCGGTACCCGCAGAAACGGCAGACGCGGGCGGACCAGGCGATCGACTCGCCGCAGTCGGGGCAGGGTTTGCGGTCGGGATGGGGCGGCGCCGCGGTCTCGCCAGGGGGGCGGTATGTTTCGCCCGTGGAAAGGGTGACGGTCCCGACGGCATCGGGGGGCCGTCTCTGCAGCACGATGGCGTGCACGATGGCGACCGGCAGCAGCAGCAAGCCGTACAGATAGAATCCGAGCCCGGAGTACCCTTTCGAGCTTGCGATCACCGCGGGGATCGCGGCAAGTACCAGCAGCGAAACGACCGTCTCCCACATTATCCCGCCTCCTGATTCCATTTTTCCAGCAGCTCGGCGTCCAGTACCTCACCGTCCACCCGTGCCTCACGAAAACGCTGGACGATCCGCTGCAGCAGCTCGTACGTCGCAAGGTAGTCCGGCAGGCTCAACCTCGCCAACAACCCCGCCTCGATCCACTGCAGCCCGATCATCCGTGCCGTTTTATCGTCCAGCAGGAACCTCGCCAGGCGGGGCGATTCGATCGCCGGCAGCGGCAGGGGTGCGCCGTACAGGTGACGCAGATCCCCGGGGGACAGCTGCGCGGGGGTGGCGTCCAGGTCGAGGGGTTCGGTCGGTTCGGCGACTAAATAGGGCTGATCGGGCTGCCCGGTCGGGATAAAGTGGCGGACGCGGACCTGGTGGTCGAGACGGTCCTGCATCTCGGCCTCAGCCTGGTGGCGTCCCGGCAGCCGTTCCCGTGCCCGTCGCAGCGCTTCGACGGTGTGCGCCGCTTTGGCATCCTGGAAGCGTCGCTCGACGTCGTCCGCCTGCAGGTCGACCTCGGTGAGACCGTACTCCAGCTCGAGCCAGGAGAGGAGCCGTTTATAGTACTCGCGACCCATCCCCGACCGTCCGCTTTTCCACTTGAAAAACGTCGCCTTTTCAGAGACTTGGAGGGCGTTCTGTATTTCGACCGGGCGCACGCCGAGGACCTCCTCGACCAGGCGCAGGAGGTGGGGCATCGACTCTTTACTCTCAAGAGGGGTTGACATAGACACCCCGAGGTGTTAGGTTTATGTCTAACTGGACACCCTGCGGTGTCCTTTCACCAGCAGCGGGGGCTGTATGTCTCGTTTTCACTCTTTCGGCGCAGCGCTGCACCGTATTCCGGGCAATCCCCTGCCCACGTATTCAGGCTCCCCTGCTGAGTCGGACTCGGGGCGCTTTCGCGCCCTGGGTCTGTCTTTACTCCAAAAGATAACGACCGCTTGCTCGCTGCGCGAGTCTAAAGTGTGCCGGATTTCGACTCAATCCCCCGCTGGCCCCCCGAACCCAAAAAGCTGCGCCTCTGGCGTACGCAAGGCGGGGCGGGGGGCTGCTGTTTTTTTGCGGGGAGTTCGGTCGACCGGTGCAGGGAGGGTCTCATGGAATGGGAGCCGATCGTGAGCGCTGCTGTTCGGATCGTTTTCGGGGTGTCGATCGGGTTGTTTCTGGTCGGGCTGGTGGTGGCCTGGCGTCGATCGGGCAAACGTCTCGAGGAACACCGAGACTTGTACGTGCGGAGGTCCTGATGGGATGGGTGGTCGCGTACCTGGCGCTGGTCGCGCTGGGGTTGCTGTTCAATTATGGCGCTCACGGGGGGCTTCGTGAGTCCTGATCCCCGTCTCGACAAACCGTTGCTCGCCGGCAAGCGTGTGACGGTCCCGGCGCGCGTCCTGTGGGACGAGCTGAAACGTCGGGACCTGGTGGGCTGGTCGCCTTTGTGGGACACGGCGCGGCAGGTGGACGAGCCAGGGGTGGGGGTGTCGATCGAGGTGTATGCGACCCACCAGGCGCACGAGTTCGACAACCAGGCGGAAGCGTCCGCAGCACGTCAAAACCAGCTGCAGCGGTTCCTGAACCCGTCCCAGCTCGGGCAGCCGGGCGAGACGTTGACCTGGTCCACGGACGAGCAGGAGCTGCTTGTGCGGATCGAGGCGGTCCGGGTGGTACAAGGGGCTCAAGGTCACGGGCTGCTGTGGGAGGCGGAACTGCGTCGGGCTGATCTCAAAACACGCGGGGGAAAGGGTGGACCAACCAGAAAAAAACGACCTGGTCGAGAGGGTGTCCGGAGTGCCGGGGCGAAAGTTGTCGCGCTCTATCCGGGGCCGTGTCCTGCAGGCGCTTGATAGTGGCGCCTGTGAGGTGAGGTGGGAAACAGGCGGGGAGTCGATTACGCCGAACAAGTACCTCCGTGTCGTGCGAAAAGGTGGCGACCGCGGGGGCGAACCAGGACGAAACGAACCGAGAGGGGGTGGTCAAACCGAGCTGCTGAATTGAGCGACGAGGGGGCCGTCCACCAGGTCGGACCCTGACGTCGGCAAAAACAAGCGTGGTTTCTGTTACGTGAACCGCTGCCCGGGCTTGCCACCGGGCAGCAAGAGTGGGGTAGAGCAGTGGTAGCTCGCCGGTCTCATACGCCGGAGGTCGTGGGTTCGAGTCCCACCCCCGCCACAAACGTCGGCATCGGACGACGTACCGGGGAGGGGCGGTCCTGATCGTGCAGGTCGGACCGTCCCGAACCGGACAATCTGCGAGGAACGAGATGCAATTCAAAACCGAGGACCTGCGGCGGCAATGGAGCGAGGCGGACCTCGACCCCCGTTTGCGCGACCTGGTCGAGTTTGTTGACCTGGACCTGCGGCGCACCGAGGAGCGCGAGGCTGTCGTGACAAGCCTGATTCGGACCGACAACCCTTCCAGCGTTCACGCATACGGCCGAGGGGCGGATATACGGACACGGGACTGGCCGGCGGGACTGCCGGAAGGGCTGGCTCACAAAATCAATGTGCTGTTTGTGTACGACCCGGAACGTCCAGAGAAACAGTGTGCGCTTGTCCACAACGTCGGACAGGGTACACACCTGCACCTCCAAGTGCACCCTCGCAGCGCCTGGCTAAAATCGACCGACGAGGTCGTCGGATGAAACGGGAGCCGCGGCGCCAGCGCACGATCGGCGAACACCTGCCGCTGCCGATCCCGGAGGGACGAGCGACGGTCGGGGACGCGGTGCAGATCCTGCCCGAGTTTCCGGATCTGTCGGTCGACCTGATCCTCTGCGACCCGCCGTATTTCGTCGAGTACCAGTCGCACCGCGGGGCGCAGGTCACCGGCGCGATCGACAACGACGGCAAGGCAGACGTTCACGTCCTCATGCCGGCGCTGGCGCCGGAGTTCAAACGGGTGGTAAAGCCCGACGGCGCGGTGATCCTGTTCCAGGCGTTCGGGGACGGTGAGCGGTCCGAGATCGTCGGGCACGTCTGCCGCTACCTGCGCGAGGCAGGTTTCTTTGTCGAGCACTCGTATGCCTGGTGGAAGCACGCACCCGGGAAAAACCGTCTCGGGATGGGACGCAAAAAAGGACCGCGGAACGCGGTCGATCAAATCCTGGTCGCTGTCAATGCGCCGGGCGAGTACGTCTGGAACCGCGGGCAGAACGTGGCAAACGTGCTCGAGTTTGACCGCGGCACCCGTCGCGCTGGCGATCACCCTACCCCCAAACCTGTCCCGCTACTCGAGGAACTGATCGACCGCTACAGCGACCAGGGCGACCTGGTGCTGGACCCGTTTTGCGGGGGTGGATCGACGCTCAAGGCAGCGCAGAAAAAGAAACGACGTTTCTGCGGGGTGGATCTGTGCGAGGAGTGGGTCGCAATGAGCAACAAGCGCCTCGGTGTGAGCGAGGCGAAAGCAGCCTAGAGGGGAGAGAGATGGCACGGCACGTATTTCCTGAGAATTATGGTTTCCCTGCTGCCCTGCGCAGGTCGTTCGACTCTGAGGGGTGGCCGTGGGAGCATTTCGCGCGGCACCTGCAGCTGGCACAGAAAGAGATCGGCAGCCTGGACGCGCTGGCGCTGGAGACGGGGATCCCGAAGGCAATGCTCTATGCGTACAGCGAGGGCGGGGAAGCGCGGGCCGGGGCGAGCGATATACCGTTGCTGCGGTTCCTGGCGTTCGATGCGCTGCTCGGGTTTCCAATGGTGACTGAGTACCTCCCCGCATTGGCGGGGTATCTGCCGGCACAGCCGCGTCCGGAGTCGGGCGAGCTGGACGGCAAGCTCGACGAGTGTGTCGAGATCTGCGAAGCGTCCGCCGGCGTGTTCCGTCAGGCATCCGAAAAGGGCAGCCTGAACGCGCTGAGTCCATCGGCACGGGCTGCGCTGCGGGACCGGATGGATCACGTCCTCAAGCTGGCGGTGACAGTGGTCGCGGAACTCGACGCAATACAAGGGGGCTGAAAATGGTCGAAAAACTGGACGACGGAGTCGTGATGCGTGAGCCAGAGTGCACGGATCCACAACTCCCAAACCGTGACACAGAAAACGGGCGCGTGCTGGTCGAGGGGTTCAGGTGGCACCGTCGCGGCAAAGCGGGCCGGCGTTTCCAGGTGGGGGTCGGTCCGGACGGACCGGTTTTTGCGCCGCCGGGATGCGTGCCGAAGCGGGGGCTCAAGGGTGGCCTCGAGGACCGTGCAGTCGATAGCCGGGTCCGTGAACAGCGGAACCAAAAAGGGCAGTATCGCCTGCCCTGGGGCAGCCGGACGCTCACCTGGCGCGATGCCGCCGGGGACAAGCACACGTCGTACCTGGTTTGGCTCGACGTCGAACAGCTGCCCGCGGAGCTGCAGGAGACCCTGGCAACCTGGGACCGTGGCGCGCTGGAGACAGCGGCGTGAGAGCGGACCTTCCCACATATCTCGAGCTGATCGTCGAGGGCTGGTGCAACTACCTGACGCACGAGCAGCGGAACGAACCGAGCACGGTGCGGACGTACCGCGCATCGGTCGTCCAGCTGCTGCAGGGTGTCGGGGAGGTCGGACTGGCGCTCGAGGACCGTGGGGATCTGCGGGAAAATCTCACCCTGTCCCTGATCGGGTCCTGGTACCAGTCGCACAGCTATAAATCCTCGACGGTGTACCGTCACAGCGTCGCCGTGAGGTCGTTTTTCACCTGGTGCGAGAAGTCCGGCCACTTCGATTTTAACCCGGTGCGGCGCTGGAAGGTAAAGCGCCGCCGTGAAAATCCCCCCTATCGACCGACGACGCGCGAGGTCGAGGATCTGATCCAGTTCTGGTACAAGAAAGGTGCACCGCACGGGATCCGAAACGCTGCGATGCTGGTCGTGCTCGCTGAGTGTGGCCTGCGTCGCTCCGAGCTGGTGGCGCTGAGGATGCAGGACGTCCAGGAGCGACCCGGTGAGGATCACTTCCTGGTGTACGTGCCGGCGATCAAGAGCGCGGACTTTCGCGAGGTGCCGCTGGGGCAGATCGAAGAGCGGGACGGCGTCAAAACGGGCAGCCTCGCCGCGAACTACCTGCACCGCTGGGTCCTGTACGCCCGCGGGCAGCTGCGCCTGCAGGACCGGGATCCACTCTTTCCGCCGATCGGGAAGCTGGCGCGAGGGGCTGCGCCGACCCGTGAGCAGCTGGTGCAGCGTTTCGGGCTATTGAAACGGATGGCGCCGGGTCGGGTCGACCGGGTGATCAAAGCCGCGACCGCGGCGACAGGTGTGCCGGCAGCAATCAGCCCCCACTCGCTGCGGCGTTTCTTCGCGTCCAATTATATCGCCGCAGGTGTGCCGGCGGAAACGGTTCGGCAGTACGGGGGCTGGTCCAGCCTCGAGGCGATGGAGCCGTATATCCGGGACGCTGGACTGATCACAGCAGGGGAAGCAACGAAGCGCTCGCCGTTGTCAAAGGCGAAAATCGACGCGCGGGACCAGGGCTGGCTACAGCTGCCCCTGCCGTTTCCCGCAGCACAGGCTTAAAAACATTAGTTCTCGTGCCTGTTTGACAAGCGAAACGTCGGATTATTCCCGCGGAAGGTCAGGGGAGACGGGATGGATGCCGCGGGGGTGTTGGAACGAGCGAAAGCAACGACGCAAGGTGTGCACGCCAGTTCGGTTTTCCGTGCACAAAAACGGAACTGGACGCAGGAGGTGCACGGTTTGGCGGGGGTTTCGGGGGTGTCGATCGGGGGAAAAACGGAACTGAAAACCGCGGGATCGACAGCCTGGACGGTCGAGGTGGGTCGGACGGGCGGATCTGACAGCGGAACGGCTGGGGCGGGGGTACCCCTTTGAGTATCTGAGACGCATGGAAAACAAGGGGGGCGGTTCAGAAAAGTTTGACTGTTTTCCAGTAGATCGCAGGGGCGACAACCCTGTCAGCAGGTCCCGGGCACCCGGGAAAGCAACGGTCCGTCGACCGTTTGAAAGCAGCGCGGGGAGGGTGTTATGGCGGATTTATTCGGACAAGAGACCGCGACGGCAACCAGGTCGAGCGGATATGAAAAGCGGGCAGAGTGGCCGCTGCGGGGGTCGGGTCGCTGGGTCGATCGCGCCAGCTGGGACCAGGAGGTCGAAGCGGTGCAGAGTCGTTTGTGCCAGCAGGGCGAGCACGACGAGGCGCAGGCGTTCGGGGAACGTGCCGAACGTGAATGGGACCGCAGGGCGGTCCGTTGGTCGCCAGTGACCGGCAAGCCCTGGTCGCCGCGGAAAGTGAAGCGCGGCGGTTTACGGTGAGGGCAGACAAGCAGCTGTCGACCGTACACACCCCGCAACAGATAAGAGAAGGGGGCAACAAGTGAGCAAACCGAAAATTGTGGTCCTTTGCGGATCGAGTCGTTTTGTGCAGGAAATGGCGGTCTCTGCCTGGTTGATCGAAAGAGACGAGCGGGCGATCGCGATGAGCCTACACCTGCTGCCGCACTGGTACCCGGACTGTCCGGCGGATCACCTGGCGGAACACGAGGGTGTCGCGGCGGCGATGGACGAGCTGCACCTGCGAAAGATCGACCTCGCCGACGAGGTTTTTGTGGTTGACCGTTTCGGGTATATCGGCAGCAGCACGGCAAACGAGATTCGCCACGCGGTCAACCGCGGGCTCCCGATCCGCTATTACAACAGCGACCCGATCGGAACGCAGGTCAAGAATATGGTTCTGGATTCAGCGGCAGAACAGCTAACAGCACTAAAAAACCTCGAGCCGTTGAAGCGGGCCACAGACACGCACAGGGCGGACAAAAACGAGGCGACCGCGTGGCCGTTTTGGGTGATTGTGCGTCCGATCGACCCCGAGGAACAGCCCGGGCACTACGAGCTGCTCGAGGGGGTGTGGTTTAGCCGGAAAGCAGCCGAGGACCTGCTGGAGAGGCGTCGGCACGCGTACGGCAAAGAGGCGTTTGTCTACTGCGACTACGGGCACCAGAGCGGGGACTGGCGGGATCTGTGCAAGCTATCCCTCGACCTGTTCGGGGATTATCGCGAGGAAGGGGGCAACGATGGAAAATAGCAACCTGGGGAAGCGGGCGCAGGGTGTGCTGCGGGGCGACGACGGACTCAACAACGCGATGCCGTCGGGCGAGGCTGTGGCGGCGCGCAGGTACCCGGACCTCCCGGACGAGGGGGAACGCGACCTCCTGGCGGCGCCCTGCCGCTGGTGCGGGTATAACGGGCCGGACTACTGGCAGCCCGGGACTCACCCGGAGAGTTGTCCGTGGCACAGGGTCGGGGGACGTGTCGCGAGGCGAGACCTGCTCGGGGTTGTCGCGGTGCCCGAAAAATGGAATAAGACGGGCCGGGCGGAACTCGAGAAAAAAGAAGAGGAGATCGCACGTCTACGGCAGCAGGTCGAGGACCTGTCGGCGGCGGAGCGGTGGATCAAATCGCTCAAGCGGCAAAACAAACGTCTCTCGGTGATCGACCAGCTTGCCTCGGGCAACCTGGTTCCGATGCAGGCGGGGGACGGAGGCTGGATCCTGCTCACGAGGGCGCACGCTGCGGAGATCGGCGACGACCTCAAGCGAATCGAATCGGAAACGGTCGCGCGGACAGAACGAATGCGCGACGCAGCGCGGGCGGGGCGTCCCCTTGAAGCGCACACGATTGTTTTCGGGCGGGGCGAGGTGATGGTGCACACGGCGTATACGCACGACCTCAACCGTGTAACGGTGCACCTCCTGTCAGGAAAACACGGTCACCAGGTCGGAGAGTGGCACACCGCGCCAAAGGACGGAGAGGAGATCGCGAACATTATGGAGTCCGGGTACACCCTGGAGTTTGCAAACGAGCAGGGGCTGCAGGTGCTGGGGGACGGGTTGGAGGTGGCGCGCGCGGCGTTACGAGCAATCGACGCCGACCCGTCGAACCAGGAGGGCATCCTGGATGCAATGCGCGCAAAATCCCGGGAACTCGGCGACCCGCACCTCAACGGGGACGCACCCGCGCAAGAGCTTCAGCGTTTGGCGACGCGGGACGAGTTCGAGGATGCCGTCGCGCAGGGGTTGCGGGAGAACCTGCGTTTCGGTGAGGACTGGTACCTATACAACGTGGTCAACTTCGGCGCGAAGGATTTCCCCGACTGGACGGGCACGCTCGAGATCTCGTTAGCGAGCGGGGAAAAGGTTACGGTCGAGATCGGAGTGGACTGGAGCGACGACGGGGTCGGGACGGTCGGGATCCTGACGAGTGACAATCACTATACAAGCCTCGAGGACGTATACGCGGCGCTTTTCTGGCAGCAGCTGGAGTACGCGGACGAGGAGGGGGCGGCATGAAACAGGAGCGCGAGGGGAGGCTGGGGCAGCCGGTCGCGGGGATCCCGCACGGTGTTGAGCTGGTCGAGGGGCAAGTGTGGCGAAAGTTCGGGCCGGGCGACTGGTGGCGAGTTCGGTCGATCTGCCTGCCGGGGTTCCCTGCTTTTGATGGCGGCGCGCCCGGGGTGTTTGTTGACACGAGGACGGACGGTGGCAGGTGGCGCACTCGTCCGGGGACCGGGTGGTTTGTTCCTGTCGAGTCGGTCGAGGGGTTTATCACCTGGATGGTTTCCTCGTTCCGTTTCCCGGAGGAGGAGGCTGAGGTCCGCTGTCCTGCCCTGGAACGTGCACACGAACTCTACAGGAAACGTGCGCCGCTGCAGGACAAGCTGGCGGACGAACTGCTCGAGATTATTAACAGCGCCGACGATCTGCTGGACGCTCAGCTGGGGGCGGCGGTGTTACGTGAACAGATCCAGGACCTCGAGGACGAGGAGGCTGTGTACGACCGGATGGCGCGGGCGTGGCCGCTGTGGGATCCGGACAACGAGGAGCGTTTGGTATGACGTCCGCAGCTGCTGCAGGGGCGGGAAGGGGACGGCGAAGGTGCGTTTCCTGGGGCTGCTGCAGGCGCTGCAGGACCGTGGCCTGGTGTCGATCGTGTCGACCTCGAGCGAGGCATACCGCACGGGTCGAGTCGAGTTCAAGGTGACAAAAGAGGGGGCTGTGGCATGAGTGACTCAATCGGACGGCGGGCGATCGCCTGGGTCTGCGGGACGGACACCGGGATCTCCTCGAAAACGATTTTCCGCGTGCTGATGGGTGAGGAGACGCAGCCCGGGCAGGTAATGGGCCGTTGGGGCGAAAGTGAGGCGGACGTTCCTCACGACTCGGCGGACTTTGGCCGCTGTTTCCGTCTCCTGAAAAAAATCCCGGAGTGGCGTGAGCGTCTGTCCGAGGTCGCGATCGTGTTCCCCGCCTGGTCGCCCTTTGTGCGCGAGTGGGAGCATCTCGAGGCGCTGTATCGGGTAGGCTATATCGAGGACGTATACCAGCTGATAAAGCAGCTGGAAAAAGAGGGGCGTTTGATCGAGGGCTTTACGCCCTGGGGGACGACTGGCTGGGAACGAAAGCCGGACGCCGCGGTCGATCACGACCGGGGCCGCCGTGCTTTGCGTGAGTGCACGCTGGAAGCGGCATAAAACAGGAAGGAAGGGCAGGACAATGGCGAAAGAGAAACAGGCGCCAGAAGTGGAGCCAAAGTTCCAGGCGGACACGGTCGCGACGATTGAGGCGACGGTGTTGGACGCGTGGCAAAGGGGCAGGTGTTCCTCGAGCTGGGAAACGGGCACCCGCTGGTGATCCAGGAGGCAACGCTGGAGGGGCAGGTCAAGAGCAGCAAGGCGGCGCCGAAGGTCGACCTCGACAAGCTACCGAAGCGCGGGCAGGGAGTCCGTCTCGACGGTGAGACCTACCTGGTCGGATCGGTGACGCCTGACAAGGGTCGCGGGTTTGCGCAGCTGATCCCGCAGGACCCCTCGGCACCGTTGCGATCGGTGAGCAAGTACACCCTGGCGCGGTGCGAGGTGGTCGGGGAGGGTTTCGGCGAGATGCCGGCGCAATGAGGGACTCGGGCGACAGCGGACCGCGGCGGGGACCGTTCCCCCGCGGTCCGATCGAGACCCTCGAGGAACTGCATGACGGGGAGTTTTGCGGGCGGGGGTTGTTTCGCGGGTACGGCGAAGCGGAGAAAGGCGGGGCGATGGACAAGGCAGAGAAAAATAACGGTGAGCTGCTGGTGGTGTCGGTACGGGGGCAGCGGATCGGGCGGGACCTGTCGGGCCTGGAACCGATCGACGTGGCGCTCACGTTGGGGCGACTTCCCCGCTGGCGTGGCGCGGCGAACTGGTGGACGGTGCTGCAGCACAGCCTGCTCGTCGAGGACCTCTTGAGCCACAACGGGCAGCCGCCGGCGGTGCTGGCGTGGGGTCTGCTGCACGACGCTCACGAGTGGTTCACGGGGGACGTCCCGCGTCCGCTGGTGACCCCTGCGCTCGTACAGGTCCAGGACGAGATCGACCTGCTGCTCGCGCAGCGGTTCGGGATCGCCGAGACCGCGGACGAGGTGCGAAACCTGCGAGCGGCAGTCGCTTGGGGGGACGACCTGGCGCTGCTGGGGGAAGCGCAGACAGTGGCGCGGACGATCTACGAGGCGGCGCCGGAGGCGTTCGAGCCGATCGAGGAGCGTTTCGTCCGCGAGGACCAGGAGGCGGCGCGGAACCTGGTCGAGGAGTATCGCGGCGGGGTTTGGGAGACGGGGATGGTGAGCACGCCGCAGACGGCGGCAATGGCGCCGCTGGTCCGTCTCTGGCTCGAACGTGTCGAGCTGTGGGTCGAAGCGGCGAAGAGGAGGGCGGCATGAGTGAGCCGACGAGGACGTTTTACCTGGATCCGCAGCCGAGCAGGCTGCAGCGGCACCCGCTGGGGCATGAGTGGGAGCTGGAGGTGTACGACGCGCAGGGTCGCGAGGCGGGGTTGTTTACGTGGTCGGGGCTGGAGATGCCGCTCGCGGCACGGAAACGCCTGGTCGAACGTGTGGCCGCGGTGCAGCAGCTGCCGGACGAGGTGGCCGCGGGTGGCCTGGTGGTGTACCGTCGCGGCAGCTGGTGGGTCGAGTTCCGTCCCGCGCTGGCGGGGGCGGCATGAAACGGGGCGGGCTGATGGACCGGGTGCGTTTCACCTGGCAGGCGTGGAAGCGGTACGGGGTGGCGCGCGAGGTGGCGCTGGTAACCTTCGGCGGCGGATCGGTGCAGGTGACCGGGCAGACGGGGAGCGAAACCGCGATCGGGCGGGCGCGGGATCTGCGTAAGCTGCTCGACGATGCCGCGGACAGGATGGACCAGGAGCTGCACGAGCTGGAGGGGGACCGTGAGGCGGACGAGGCTGTCGGTTTTCTGCTGGCACGGTGCGGGGCACCAGCACAAACGAGCGAGGAGTAAGCAGTGGCGAGGACTCTGGGACCTTTTGAGGTGAACCGGATCCACGAGCAGGAGGCGCTGGAAGGGCTGCGCCTGATCCCGTCGGCGAGTGTCGACCTGGTGATCGCTGACCCGCCGTATATCCTCGGAGTTTACTCCCACAAAGCGGCGGCAACGTCGAAAAACAGCCCCTGGGGCGACCTGATGAACGCCTCGGTGTGGTTTGCCGCCTGGTACCGTGAGGTCCGTCGGATCCTGAAACCGTCGGGCTCGTTTTGGACGTTTCTGAACTGGCGGACGCAGCCGACGGTGACAAAAGCGGCGCTCGACGCGGGTTTTGTGCTGGACAGCCTGGTCGTGTGGGACCGCTGCTGGTTCGGACCAGGTGGGGAGCGGGGGGTCCGTCCTCAGTACGAGCTGCTGGCGATTATGGGGGCGGACAAGCTGGCGATCAAAAACCGAGCAGTATCGGACGTCTGGCGCTGCAAGTGGACGGGGAACGACAAGCCTCATGGACACCGTGCCGAAAAACCGCAGGAGATCGTCGGGCGGATCCTCGACCTGTTTCCTGGGGCGCTGCTGGTGGTCGATCCTTTCGCCGGCAGCGGGACGGTTTCGGCAGAGTGCAGGGCGCGCGGGATCGACTGCGTCGCTTTCGAGATGGACGCCTCCTGGGTCGAAAAGGGCAACAAGCGCCTCGACGGGCTGACGGTGCAGGAAACGCTGGGTCTACCGGGGGAGGCGGCGTGACAGGGTTGGAGGTCCGTCTGGCGCTTGGATGCCTGGAGGTCGGCGAGCAGCTGCTGCGCAGCGATGCGGGGGGTGAGTCCCCGATCCTGCGGGCGTACGCGCTGGCAGCCTGGACCCACCTGTCCCTCGCGGCACGCGATGCAGGCTCAGACGTGATCCGAACGACCCAGGGGGAGATCACGGAGGCGATCGGGGCGGGGGAAAGCTATGGCGGCAAGGCGGTGAGGCTGCTGATGGACGCCGGATTTTTGAGTTTGGAGCGTCGCGGACGGTACCGCTTGCACCCCTGCGAAACCGTACCAGGCACCGCTAAGTGGCTCGAAGCCGTACAGGGCACGGTTTCAGGAGGGCAGGGGGGGGTGGTGAAACCGTG
>Ga0272443_10000996_pt1 | contig 45424 bp, 29 predicted proteins | sample SSMAcet12_FD_193581 | JGI IMG/M metagenome (GOLD analysis project Ga0272443, IMG submission 193581) | Marine sediment archaeal communities from Little Sippewissett salt marsh, Falmouth, MA, United States - SSM-Acet-12 | ecosystem: Environmental > Aquatic > Marine > Wetlands > Sediment ...
GCAGCCAGCGGTTGGGTCTGAGGAGGATCACAAAGAACATGAGGACCATGATCCCCCCGATGGCCAGTTTCATGGCCCGGTCGTTCATGTTCACGGCAATGAAAGCACCCGCAACCGCACCCAGCAGGGCGGGGATCCCGACCCTGAACCCTTTGGGGAAATCCATCACCTTCTCTCTGTGAAAGCTGGTCACACCCACCACGTTCTGAAGAAAGATGGCAATCCGGTTGGTCCCATTGGCCACATTGGGCGGGAGACCAAGGGCCATGAGCAGGGGGAGCGTGATCAGGGACCCCCCCGCGGCCAGCGTGTTGATGATCCCCGCCAGCACACCGATGGCCACCACCGCAATATAAGCATACCATTCCATGGATCCGTCATGCGAACATGGGATAGTCGGCCATGATCTCGTTCACCTGGCGCCGCACCTTTTCCACAACACTCCTGTTGTCCATGTTCATGATCACCCGGTCGATCAGTTCCACGACCACCGGCATTACATCCTCTTTCACACCACGGGTGGTGATGGCCGGGGTCCCCACCCGGATCCCGCTGGTCTGGAAAGGCGACCTGCTGTCGAAGGGGACCATGTTCTTGTTCACCGTGATATCGGCTTCCACCAGGATGTTTTCCACCTGTTTGCCCGTCACATCCGAAGCTTTCGTGCGCAGGTCGATCAGCATGGAATGGTTGTCCGTGCCCCCGCTCACCACCTTGTATCCGAGGTTGATAAAGGCCTCTGCCATGACGCTGGCATTCTTCTTCACCTGCTTCTGGTACTCCCTGAATTCATCGGTCAGCGCCTCTCCGAAAGAAACCGCCTTGGCCGCAATGATATGTTCCAGCGGTCCCCCCTGGATCCCGGGAAACACCGCAGAATTGATCATCGAGGACATTTTCCGGACCTCGCCCTTTTTGGTGGTGCGACCCCAGGGATTGTCCCCGTCTTTCCCCACCAGGATGATCCCCCCGCGGGGACCCCGGAGGGTTTTGTGTGTGGTGGAAGTAACCACATGCGCATACGGAAGCGGATTTTCCAGGAGCCCGGCAGCGATCAGTCCCGCCGGATGGGCCATGTCTACCATCAGGACCGCCCCGATCCGGTCGGCAATGGCCCGCATCCTTTTATAGTCCCATTCCCTGGAATAGGCCGACGCCCCTGCCACGATCAGTTTCGGTTTCTCCTTCAGCGCCAGCTCCTCCATGGCGTCGTAATCGATCAGGCCGGTTTCTTCATCCAGCCCGTAGGAGACCGCACGGTAAAGAATACCCGAACTGTTCACGGGCGATCCATGGGAAAGGTGTCCCCCGTGCGAAAGATCCAGTCCCATAAAGGTATCCCCCGGCTCGAGTGCCATAAGGAATACCGCCATGTTGGCCTGCGCCCCCGAATGGGGCTGCACATTTGCATATTCGGCCCCAAAAAGCCGGCAGAGGCGGTCAATGGCAAGCTGTTCCACCTCATCGATCACTTCGCATCCGCCATAGTAGCGGTGACCGGGATAGCCTTCGGCATACTTGTTGGTCAGGCAGGAGCCCATGGCCTCCATCACCTGTGCGCTTACAAAGTTCTCCGAGGCGATCAGTTCGATCCCCCTTTTCTGGCGCTGATGCTCATGTTCGATCAGGGCAAAAAGATCAATATCTCTTATCATTGCATGTGACGTTGGTAAATTATCTTCCAAGATAATCTTTTGGAACTGTAATGAAGCCGATGATGATCCGTCTTTTATTAAAAAGTTTTGCAACCATGATCGTGCCCAGAACCGTTCAGACCTTCCGGATCCTCTTCAGGGAAAGAAAAATGACACTCATCAACATGATCGGCCTTTCCATCAGCCTGGCATGCACGCTGATGATGCTGCTCTGGGTGGCGGACGAACTGAGCTATGACAGGTTCCACGAAAATTTCAAACAGCTGTACAGGGTGGAGGAAGACCAGTACTACTCCGGCAAGGAGCCTTACCATGTCAATGTGACCCCCTATGTATCGGGTCCCGTCTGGAAGGAAGAAATCCCTGAGATCACCCGGCAGTGCAGAATGGCCTGGGCGGGAGGCATGCTGTTCACCTACGGAGATCACAAATTCTTCGAAGACGGGGTTTTCGCCGTCGATTCCTCCTTTTTTGAGCTGTTTGGTTTTCACCTGAAGTACGGAAACAGGACGGAAGTGTTGAGGGACCCTTACTCCATGGTGATCACGGAAGAAACTGCAAAGAAATACTTCGGTGACGAGGACCCCGTAGGCAAATCTGTCCTGGTGAATCAGGAAGACCGTTTCACGGTTTCCGGGGTGGTGGAAAGAACCACAAAAAACACGGTGCTCGAATTCGATGTGCTGTTGCCATGGCACTACATGACAACCATGCCCCGGTACACCGATTCCTGGAACACCAATTCGATCATGACCTGTGTGAAGCTGCAGGAAGGTTGCGCCGACTCTGTAGTGAGCCGCAAGATTACCGAGGTAACCGATCTTCACAAGGAGGGCAATACAATCGACTTCATGGTAGCCCCCCTCCATAAAATACATCTTCACTCCTACTTCGGATACGGGCATTCTCCCGGGGCGGTCCTTTATGTCTACATCTTTTCGGCCATTGCCCTTTTCGTGCTGCTCATCGCCTGCATCAATTTCATGAATCTTTCCACCGCCAGGTCCTCCATCCGTGCAAAGGAGATCGGACTGAGAAAAGTCAGCGGGGCCTCCAGGGAACAGCTGGTGCGCCAGCACCTGTTTGAATCCTTTATCCAGGTGCTGTGCGCCATGGTCCTCGCATTTTTTGGCCGTGCTGGCCCTGATCAGCCCGTTTAACCTGATCTCGGGAAAGGATATTGAACCGTCGGAGCTTTTCTCTGCGGAGTACATCCTGGGAGCGCTGGCAGTCCTTCTGTTCACCACCCTGCTTGCGGGAAGCTATCCTGCCCTCTACCTCTCCGGCATGAAACCGGATGCAGCCATCCGGGACCAGGCCGACCCGCGGAAAGGGAGCGGGCTGCTCCGGAAGATCCTGGTCGTGTTCCAGTTCTCACTGGCCGTTTTGCTGATCACCGGTGCACTGGTCGCCTCCAGGCAACTGAACTACATGCGGAGTGCGGAGCTCGGATTTGATAAAACGAATCTGGTCCACATCCAGCTGCGGGGAAACCTTAACCGGGAGTACGGGGTATTGAAAAAAGAATTCATGCGGGATCCGGATATTGTCAGCATGACCGCCTCCGCAGAACCACCTTACAGGATCGGTTCAAACTCCGCCGGGATCAGGTGGGAAGGGAAGGATCCCGAACAATCGCTGCTGGTTTCCTTTACGGGCGTCCATGATGACTTTACACAGGCCATGGGGATCACCATGCAGGCGGGAAGGGGATTTTCGGAAGAATACCCGGGGGATATGGTCCGTGACACCGTGGCAAATTTTATCATCAACAGGACCCTGGCCGGCATCATCGGGAAAGAGGAAATCGTGGGGATGGAACTTCGGTTCCTGGGGCTCTCGGGACAGGTGGTGGGTGTGATGGAGGACTTTCATTTCCAGCCCCTTGGAAACAGCATTGAGCCCATGGCCCTGGCACCCCTTCCGGCAGAGAGACTGCAGCATATGATCGTCAGGGTGGCTCCCGGCGGCCGGGAGGGTGCCCTGGGTTTCATGGAGGAAAAATGGAATGAACTCCTTCCCCAGTATCCGTTCGAGTATGAATTTGTGGACGGGGTGATTGACGACATGTACCGCTCGGAAGAAAGGATGGCCTCCCTGCTGAAGATCTTTACCCTGGTTGCCATGGTCATTGCATCCCTTGGCCTGTTTGCACTTGCTTCATTCACGGCAGAAAAAAGGGCCAGGGAGATCGGGATCAGAAAGATCATGGGTGCGATGCAACCGCGGATCGTCATGATGGTGATCCGGGACTTTTCCATGTATGTCCTGATATCGCTGCTGATCGCACTCCCGGCGGTATGGTTCATTGCCAGATGGTGGCTGAATGAATTCTCCTTCCGGATCACGCTGCAAGCCGACCTGTTCCTGATCACCTCGCTGATCACGGTCCTCGTGGCGGTTCTGACGGTGCTGTACCATGCCGTGCGCATCGCCGGAACCAATCCTGTGGAAGCCCTCCGGTATGAATAAATGACAGTCAGCCCACCATCCACTGGTGGACCAGGTAAACGGCCGCGGCGATGAGCGCACCGGCCACCGGTCCCGCCACCGGGATCCATGCATAGGACCAGTCGCTTCTTCCCTTGTGGTTCATGGGCAGGATGGCATGCATGACCCTGGGCCCCAGATCCCTCGCAGGATTGATGGCATACCCGGTGGTCCCCCCGAGGGAAAGGCCGATGGCGGTGACCAGCAGGGCCACGGGAAGCGCACCCAGGGTTCCCATCCCCATCTTGACCTGGTGGCCGTCACCCATATCCATGACCGGTTCCGAAATATACAGGATCACGAAGATCAGCACGAAAGTGCCGATGATCTCGCTGATCAGGTTGTTGACCGGTCTCCGGATAGCGGGTCCGGTGGAATAACAGGCCAGCTTCAGCCCCGGATCCATGGTCCTGTTGAAATGATGGAAGTAGAAGACCCAGACCAGGAATGCCCCGGCGGCACCTCCCAGAAGCTGGGCGATGATGAATGGGACCACACTTCCCCACGGGAAAAGCCCGGTTACCGCCAGTCCGATGGTCACCGCCGGATTGATGTGGGCACCGGAGACCGGGCCTGCCACAGCCACCCCGACAAAGACGCCCAGTCCCCACCCCAGGGTGATCACAATCCAGCCCCCGGCATGGCCTTTTGTGTCCTGGAGGAGTACGTTGGCCACCACTCCGTTGCCCAGCAGGACCAGGAGCATGGTTCCGATGAATTCTGCAATAATCTGGTTCATGGGGAAGAGTTAGTTGAGTTAATGGAGTTAGTTGAGTTAGGTTATGTTAGGTTATGTTAGGATTCCCAGTTGCGGGCGCGTTCAACCGCTTTTTTCCAGCCTGCCATCATCGCCTTCCGGTCCCCGGCCGATAGCTGTTGATGGAATTCCCGGTCGACGGACCAGTGGTCCCGGATCTCGTCCACCGATCCCCAGATACCCACCGCCAGTCCGGCCAGGTATGCTGCTCCCAGTGAAGTTGTTTCCGTGATTTCCGGCCTGATCACGGGGATCCCGATCAGGTCGGCCTGGAACTGCATCAGCAGATCGTTGACCGATGCCCCTCCGTCCACCTTCAGCTCCCTGATCTCCAGTCCGGCGTCGCTCTCCATGGCCCGGATCACATCATTCACCTGGAATGCGATGCTCTCCAGTGCCGCACGGGCAATATGGCCGGCGGTGACGCCCCTGGTCAGGCCCGCGATCATTCCCCGGGCATACGGGTCCCAGTAGGGTGCTCCCAGTCCCGTGAAGGCGGGCACGAAGTACACCCCTCCGTTGTCCTCAACTGTCCCGGCCAGTTTTTCCACCTCCCGGGAGTCTTTGATAAGGCCCAGTCCGTCCCGCAGCCACTGGACCACCGCTCCCCCGATGAAAATACTTCCTTCAAGGGCATAGGTGGTTTTCCCTCCCAGCTGCCAGGCCACCGTGGTGATCAGGTTGTTTTTTGATTCCACAGGCGCATCGCCCGTATTGCACAGGATGAAACAGCCGGTCCCGTAAGTGTTCTTGACAGATCCCGGGGTCAGGCACATCTGTCCGAATGTGGCTGCCTGCTGGTCCCCCGCGATCCCTGCAACGGGAACGGGACCCGGGAAGATCCCGCTGCCCGTGTGACCGTAGATCTCCGAACAGGTCCTGACCTCCGGAAGCACTCCTTCAGGAATACCGAACAAATCCAGCAACTCATGGTCCCACGACAAAGTATGAATATTGAACAGCATGGTCCGGCTGGCATTGGACACGTCCGTCACGTGAACCCTGCCGCCGGTCAGTTTCCATATGAGCCACGAATCGACCGTCCCCAGGGCCAGTCTCCCGGATTTTTCCATTTCCCTGGCCTGTGGAACATGCTCCATGATCCACTTCCATTTTGTGGCGGAAAAGTAGGCATCGATCACCAGGCCCGTCTTCTCCCTGATCATGGATTCGAGTCCCTTCCCCTTCAGTTCATCGCACAGTTCGGCCGTTCTCCGGTCCTGCCATACGATGGCATTGCAGATCGGATCCCCGGTGTCCCGGTCCCAGGCAACCGCGGTCTCCCGCTGATTGGTGATCCCGATCCCGGCCAGGTCCGACGCCCTGATCCCGGCATTTGATATGGCCTCGTAAACCACCTTCAGCTGGGAGGACCAGATTTCAGCGGGATCATGCTCCACCCATCCGGGTTTCGGAAAGATCTGTCTGAACTCTTTCTGGGCAGTCCCCGCAGGCTGCCCGTCCCGGTCGAAAACAATGGCTCTTGAACTTGTGGTACCCTGATCGATGGCGAGGATGTAGTTTTTTGGCATTGGATGGAGATAATGGAGTTAATGGAGTTAGGTTTTGGTAGGTTTTTTGTGATGTAGAAGGTAGCGGGAGGCCAGGGCCGTGTAGGATTCCACCTGGGACTTCTCCCATTTCTTATCCCTGCCCAGCTCTTTGGCCATGAGGGATGCCACCCGGGGCGCGATCCGGATGCTTTCCGCCGCATCCAGTTGGAGGGCGCGGATCCTCCTGGCCAGGAAATCTTCCACGGTCCTGGCCATTTCAGAAGTGGTGGCCCGGATAACCTGCGCGACGATCACCCCGAGCTTTTCGCTCAGCACCTCCCCCGTTTCCGGGTTCCTCTCAACCAGCGCCATCACGGTCTCTTCGTCCGAACCATACCAGTAGCGGGGATTATCATGATTGACACCTTCCTTGTATCCGTGGATCCGCAGGCTGCGGGTCACCGATTTTTTAAAAGGGAGCTTTGCCCGCCGTGCGGCCAGATCGATCACATCCTCCCCCATCTTCCTGTAGGTGGTCCATTTTCCGCCGGTAAGGGTGATGAGCCCTCCCCCGGATACGATAATTTTGTGTCCCCTGGAGATCTCCTTGGTCTTCGCCGTCGACCCGGACGGGGCCGCCAGCGGACGGAGGCCTGCAAAAACACTCAGCACGTCGCTCCTGCCCGGTTTTTCTCCCAGGTACCTACCGGCGGTTTCCAGGATGTAATCCACCTCCTCCTCCTCCGCCTCCGGTTCAAGATCGGCACGCTGCTTTTCCACGTCCGTGGTCCCCACCACCACCCGGTTATGCCAGGGAACGGCAAAAAGAACCCGGCCGTCCGGGGTCCTGGGGATCATCAGTGCCTCCTCCCCTTTCAGAAACCGCCTGTCGACCACCAGGTGGATGCCCTGGCTGGGCTTCACCACGTCGCGGGCATCCGGATCGGCCATTTTGATCACCCGGTCCACAAACACCCCGGTGGCATTGATCACCGCTTTTGCCTGCAGCCTGTATTCTTTTCCCGTCTCCCCGTCCCTTGCCACCACTCCGGATATGTCAGAGCGCTGCTTCAGCAGTCCGGTCACCTTCATATAATTCACGGCGTATCCTCCCAGATCAACGAGCGACTGACACAGGTTCACGGCCAGCCTGGCATCGTCGAACTGGCAGTCAAAATACCTCACTCCCCCCCTTAATTTCACAGTTTTGATATTCGGAAGGGCGCGTTTTGCCCGTCCCGCGGAAAGGGGAACGGATCGTCCGATACCCAGGCTGCCGGCCATCAGGTCATACAGGGTGAGTCCCGCCGTGTAGAACGGGACGCACCACCATGTGTAGCAGGGGATCACGAACGACTGGTCCTTTACCAGGTGGGGAGCGTTCTTCTTCAGCCTGCCCCGTTCCCTGAGCGCTTCCAGCACCAGTGAGATATTCCCCTGTGCGAGATATCGGACCCCTCCGTGGACCAGTTTGGTACTCCTGCTGGAGGTGCCCTTGGCGAAATCATGCTGTTCAAGCAGAAGGGTCCTGTAACCCCTGGAAGCCGCGTCAACAGCGGCTCCCAGCCCTGAAGCTCCTCCTCCGATCACAATGATGTCCCATGGGCCGGCCGCTTCATCCAGCTGCCGGATCATCTCATCTCTCTGCATATTCGTTGCTGTGTATCGCTAATTTAATTTTATATTTCCTATTTCTCCCAAAAATGGCCGAAGATTTCATTTCCTCCGATTACTTTTATTAGATTTATGGATGCTTGTGCGAATCCATTGAACAAATCAGCCAACCATGAATAAACACCTTCACATCAGGGGACTGCTCATTGCAGCATTCCTTGGTTCACACCTGTTGCTGTGGGGACAATCCGGCCCTGACCGGGAACAGGACCGCCGGATCGAATTCCCGGATATCCCCGGGTACAAGACCCTCGTCTGCGACCTGCACATGCACACGGTGTTCTCGGACGGATCGGTCTGGCCGTCCATCCGTGTTGAGGAAGCATTGAGGGAGGGACTGGATGCCATTTCCATCACCGACCACATTGAATACCAGCCCCACCGCAACGATATTCCCCATCCGGACATGAACCGCAGCTACGAGCTTGCGCTGAAGGCCGCCGGCGAAAGTGACCTGATCGTGATCCGGGGAGCGGAGATCACCCGGAGCATGCCTCCGGGCCATGCCAATGCCATTTTTCTCAAGGATGTGAACGCGCTGAACAGGGAAAATGTGACGGAAGTCTTCAGGGAAGCCCGGCGGCAGGGAGCCTATATTTTCTGGAACCACCCCCACTGGACCGCACAGCGGCCGGACGGGATCGCCACCCTGACGGACATGCACCTGGAGCTTATCTCGGAAGGGCTTCTGCAGGGGATCGAGGTGGTCAATGAGCTGATCTATTCCGACGAGGTCCTTCAGATCGCCCTGGACCATGACCTGGCCATCCTGGGAAACTCCGACATCCATGGTCCGACGGACTGGCTGTTCGGGATCCCCGAAGGGGGCCACCGTCCCGTTACCCTTGTATTTGCAACGGAAAAATCCCCCGAAGCCCTGAAGGAAGCATTGTTTGCCGGAAGGACGGCTGTCTGGTTCGACAACTCCCTGGTTGGAAAGCCGGAGTACCTCACCCCCCTGGTCAGGCAATCCCTGAGAATCAGCGCCGGGGAAAGAAATGAAGTGCAGACGGTCATCATCGAGAACGGATCGGATGCGGATTACCTGGCTGAAAACCTTTCAGGGTACACCTTCCATGCCCATGCGGACATCCTGGTCCTGCCCGCCCGTGAAACCACGGTCCTCCAGGTGAAGACAAAGAAACCGCTTTCTTCCTTCGACCTGACATTCCGGATCCTGAATGCGGTCGTTGCCCCGGGCACCCATCCGGAGATCACGTGGACCGTGGAGCCCGAATGACCGGTGATGCGATCCTGTAATATAATATCTTATAATTATACATTGAATATATAATGACTCATAATTATTACCAAAAACGACTGATGATGAAAAACCCATTGCTGCTTCTTGCCATTCTGGTGTGCGCTGTGCATTCTCTCAGCCTCAGCGCCCAGATCCCCTACCAGGCCCCCTCTACATACCTGGTCAACGAGGTGGTGGATATCAGCGGAGATTTCCGGGACTTTTCCAATACCTATTACCTGGCCGAGGCCCTTGGCTCATTTGATGCCTCCGCGGCCAGCGGGACCATCGTCTATCGCCGGTATGAATACTCTACCCGGCAGGCATTCAACAACATCCTGGCACAGCTGCGGCCGGTGGGACAGAATGAATTTCCGGACATCGAATATGCCGCATCCCCCGAACTTCCTTTCTCGCTGGAATTCATCACTCCCCGCACCTTCCGGATCAGGGCAGCTACGGGGCTTCAGTCCGCGCCTGAAGGGGAATCCCTCATGCTGGACGGGGGAAAGGTGAACCGGCGGTCCGACTGGCAATACAGCCCGGTGCCGGGCGGACACAGATACACCAGCGAATACGGGGCTGTGGTGGTGAAGGAGCGGCCCTGGCGCATCGAGGTTTACAACGGGGACGGGGAACTGGTTACCCGGACCATGCATAAAGGGGATGACGATTCCACCTATACCCCTGTCCTTCCGTTCTCTTTTGTCCGCCGCGCTTCAGACTATTCCAGGAGCGTATCCGCCGCCTTCAGCCTGGGTCCGGATGAAAAGATATTCGGTTGCGGCGAATCCTTCACCGGTCTGAACAAGAGGGGCCAGAAGGTGGTCCTGTTCGCCGATGATGCCAACGGGGTGGAGAATGAGACCATGTACAAGCCCATTCCCTTCTTCATGAGCAGTTACGGGTACGGCATGTTCATGCATACCTCCACGCCCGTCACCTGTGACTTCGGCAAGTATTACAGCGGGATGAGCTCCCTGATGATCGGTGACGACCAGCTGGATTTGTTCGTCTTCCTGGGGAAACCGGCAGAGATCCTGGATGAGTATACCGACCTGACCGGCAAGGCGCCCATGCCCCCGCTATGGTCCTTCGGATTCTGGCAGAGCCGGATCACATACTTTTCCGAGCAGGAAGGAAGGGCGGTGGCCGATAAACTGCGGAAACACAAAATCCCGGCCGATGTGATCCATTTCGACACGGGCTGGTTCGAGGAGGACTGGCGGTGCGATTACCGGTTCTCCGGATCCAGGTTCGACGATCCGGCAGGCATGATTAAAGATTTGAAAGAGAATGGATTTCATGTCTGCCTCTGGCAGCTTCCCTATTTTGTTCCCAAGAACCGGCTGTTCCCCGAATTGCTGGAAAAGGACCTGGTGGTCAGGGACCGCTCGGGAAATATCCCCTATGAAGATGCGGTGCTCGATTTTTCCAATCCCGCGGCGGTGGACTGGTACCAGGAAAAGATCGGCGAGCTGCTCAAAATGGGTGTGGGGGCCATCAAGGTGGACTTCGGGGAGGCCGCCCCGCTGAACGGGATCTACCATTCGGGGCGGACCGGGTTTTACGAGCACAACCTGTATCCGCTGCGTTACAACAAGGCTGCGGCGGATGTCACCCTGAAGGTGAACGGGGAACACATCATCTGGGCGCGCAGTGCCTGGGCCGGCAGCCAGCGGTATCCGCTGCACTGGGGCGGCGATGCCGCCTCCACCGATGTGGGCATGGCTGCTCAGCTGCGCGGGGGACTCTCCTTCGGACTTTCGGGCTTCACTTTCTGGAGCCACGACTTCGGCGGTTTCGTATCCCCCACCCCGGAAAAGCTGTACCGGCGGTGGACCGCCTTCGGTGCCCTGAGCTCCCACTCCAGGAGCCACGGTCAGCCGCCCAAGGAAGCATGGGAATACAGCGGGGAGTTCCTGGATTATTTCAGGTCCGCCATCGAGACCAGGTACCGGCTGATGCCTTATATCTATGCACAATCGAAAGAGTGCTCGGAAAAAGGGCTGCCCGTGGTCCGTGCCCTCTTCGTGGATTACCCGGATGATCCGGGCTCATGGCTCATCGAGGACCAGTACATGTTCGGCTCGGACATGCTGGTCGCTCCCCTGCTGACAAACGGCGACACAAGGAACGTGTACCTCCCCCCGGGATCCTGGATCGATTACCAGACAGGAAAGTCATACCCTGCGGGATGGCACCGGATTGAAAAAGGAGACCTGGACATCATTGTACTGGTCCGTGACGGTGCCGTCATCCCCCACATCAAACTTGCACAGTCCACCATGGAAATGGACTGGTCGAAACTGGAGCTGGTGGTCTTTGCGACCGGGGACCGGCCGGCCGGGGGACTGGTCTGCCTGCCGGAGGACAATACGCTTCATGAGCTCTCATTGCATAAACCGGGGAACAAATACCAGCTGAAGGAGGATCCGCTGGCCGGCAGCGTGACATGGAAGATCAGAATGTATGCTGACTGAGATGAACCTCCGGAAGACACTTGCCCTGGTCTTTACCGTGGTGCTCTGCGCAAACGGCAGTTTTGCGCAGCTGGAGGGCCAGGCACTGACAGGGTCGGAACCTTACACATGGAAGAACGTTCGGATCGTAGGCGGCGGTTTCGTGACCGGTTTTGTGTTCCATCCCTCCGAGCCCGGTCTGCGCTACTGCCGCACAGACATGGGCGGTGCCTACCGGTGGGATACGGAAAAAAAGGAATGGATCCCCCTGCTGGACTGGATCCCTTACAAGGACCTGAACCTGATGGGGGTGGAAAGCATCGCCCTGGATCCCGCTGATCCGGACCGGCTCTACATGGCCTGCGGCACCTATACCAATCCCGCCACACCGGACGGGGCCATCCTGTGGTCCGCCGACCGCGGCAGCACCTTCCAGCGGACCGATGTACCGTTTAAGATGGGCGGGAACGAAAATGGCCGCGGGAACGGGGAACGGATGGCTGTGGATCCCCTCAACGGGGACATCCTGTACCTGGGCACAAGGCACAACGGGCTCTGGAGAAGCACCGACCGTGCCCTCTCCTGGTCACCCGTGGAAAGCTTTCCCGATATACAGGAGGCACTCCCCGAACCGGTTGACGGACGGGACAGCTGGCGCCGCCGCCAGGAAACGGGGAGCGGTGTCATCTTCGTGCTGTTCGATCCTGCTGCCGGAGGAGATGGCAGGTGTGACGTGATCTATGCGGGGGTATCCCTCATGGGAAGGGAGAACCTGTTCAGGAGCACCGACGGGGGTACATCCTGGCATGCGGTGCCCGGACAGCCCACCCTATTCAGACCCACCCATGGGGTGCTGGCTTCCGACGGGACTTTGTACATCACATACGGCACCAATCCGGGACCCTGGCCCATGCGTGACGGTGGGGTATGGAGACTGGACACAAAAACGGATACCTGGACCGATATCACACCCGACAGACCTGATCCGGAGAATGGCAGGGCGTTCGGTTATGCGGCCGTTTCGGTGGATCCCTCCGATCCGGATGTGATCATCGCCAGCACTTACCACCGCTACAGTGCAGGTGGTGAGGAGCTGTTCCGGAGCACCGACGGTGGAGAGACCTGGATCCCCCTGTTTGCCGGTGGTGCTGAATTCGATTATTCTTTAGCCCCCTATGTCCGCCATACGGGGGTGCACTGGATGTTCGATGTGGAGATCGATCCCTTCGATCCGGACCATGCCCTGTTTACCGCGGGTTACGGGGGACATGAGACATTTAAGCTGACCGCGGCGGACCGGGGACTGCCCACCACCTGGCACATCATGAGTACCGGCATCGAGGAAACGGTGCCCCTGGAATTGCTGAGTCCCCCCGCGGGCGGACAGGTACTCTCGGGCATCGGCGACTACTGCGGATTTGTGCATGACGACCTGGACCGGCCGGCTCCTGACTGTTTCGTAAATCCCCGGTTCGGGAACACGGATGGCATTACCTGCGCCTGGCTGAAACCGGAGGTGATCGTCCGCGTGGGGATCGAATCGGCCGACCAGCCGGATGAGAACATCGCCTGGTCCCAGGATGGCGGGAGATCATGGCAGCCCACCCCTTCCATGCCTTTCCCCGAAGCCAGGCACGGGCACATCGCGGTGTCGGCGGACGGGTCCACCTGGGTCTGGACCCCGCAGCGAAGCAGGCCATATGTAACTTCAGACCGGGGAGCCACCTGGACAGAGCTGGAAAACCTCCCGCAAAACTGCCGGGTGACCGCCGACCGGGCGGACCCCGCTCTCTTCTATGCCATGGACCTTTTCAACGGCCGGTTCCACAGGAGTACGGACGGTGGCCGCAGCTTCACCGGTTCAACGCTTAACCTGCCGGGAGGTATCCCCTCGGAACAGGGTTTCCGGGGGGACAGCCGGGGCGGACAGGACCGGCTCTATGCCACCCCCGGCATGAAGGGAGATCTCTGGCTGGCCGCGTTCCACGGACTGTTTCATTCGCAAGATTCAGGCAGGGACTTCAGACAGTTTCCCGGGGTGGAAGAGATCCATGCCTTCGGTTTCGGGAAGGCAGCCCCGGGTTCCGGTCATCCCGCGTTGTTCCTGATCGGTACCATCGAAGGGATCAGGGGGATTTTCCGCTCGGATGATTTCGGGAACCACTGGGTCCGCATCAATGACGAAAAGCACCAGTGGGGACTGCTGCTGAATGTGACCGGCGATCCCAAAAAATATGGCCGGGTCTATGTGGGCACCCACGGAAGGGGGCTACTTTACGGGGATCCGGAATAATCATTAAACCAGTTAAAACCATGATCAAGGAAATCAAAGCTGCCGAGCTGAACACGGAACAGTTCATTCATGAAAAAGTCGAAATGATCCGGTCCGCCGTGGGAGACGGGACCGCCATCAATGCCCTGTCGGGGGGAGTGGACTCCTCCGTGGTGACCATGCTCGGGCACAGGGCACTGGGGGATAAACTGAAGACCTATTTCATCCAGAACGGACTGATGCGGGAATCGGAACCCGGGATGGTACGGGAGATGTTCCAGAAGCTGGATGTGCCGGTGCAGATCATCGATGCACGGAATGAATTCCTTTCGGCCCTGAAAGGGATCAAAGATCCGGAGGAAAAGCGTGAAGCCATCACACAGACCTTTTATAAAGATGTATTCGGGAAGCTCGTCAGGGAGAGCGGTGCAAAATTCCTGCTGCAGGGGACCATCCTGACAGATGTGGATGAAACGGTGGCCGGGGTCAAGCGGCAGCACAATGTATTTGAACAGCTGGGGATCGATCCCCAGAAGGAATTCGGTTACCGGATCCTCGAGCCCCTGATCCAGCTGCGGAAAGACGGGGTGCGGAAAGTGGGAAGCGCCGTCGGCCTTCCCTCCGTGATGTTTGAAAGAATTCCCTTCCCCGGTCCGGCCCTTGCCGCACGCATCATTGGGGAGGTGACGGAGGAACGTCTCATCACCGTCCGCAAAGCCACCTCCATCGTGGAAAACAAACTCAAAGATACAGGTGCCTTCCAGTATATGGCGATCCTTCATGAGGACCGGGTGACGGGCATGGTGGACGGCAAACGGGAATTCGGACAGCAGATCGAGATCCGCTGCTGGGACAGCGTTGATGCCCGTACCGCATCACCCACACAGCTGTCATTCGAGCTGTTGACCAGTCTGGCCGCGGAAATCATCGGGAAGGTCCCCGGAGTGGTGAGCGTCACATACAACATCGCCACCAAACCGCCTTCAACCATCGAGGCGGTATAGCGCCGACATGGCCCGGAGGTCCGGTTTTGGAGGATCGCCGCAAACGTCAGGTTTTTCCGGCCGGGAAAACGGACTGGGGACCTGTCGTGGAAAAAACTGAAATGTAATTATGGCAAAACGCACAGATATTGAAAAAGTACTGATCATCGGGTCCGGACCCATCATTATCGGACAGGCGTGTGAATTTGATTACTCAGGGACCCAGGCATGCAAGGCCCTCAGGTCGCTGGGTTACAAAATCGTCCTGGTGAATTCCAACCCGGCCACCATCATGACCGACCCGGAAATGGCCGATGCGACTTACGTGGAGCCGCTGAATGAATATGCGCTGAGGGAGATCATCAAGAAGGAACGACCCGATGCGCTGCTGCCGAACCTGGGGGGACAGACCGGGCTGAACCTGTCTTCCCTGCTGGCAAAAAGCGGGATCCTGGATTATTACGGGGTGAAGATCATCGGGGTCAATGTGGATGCCATCCAGCGGGGAGAGGACCGCACCGCATTTAAGGAAACCATGACCCGCCTGGGGATCGAGATGCCCCGTAGCAGGGCGGTGAATACCCTCGATGATGCGGAAAAGGTGGCTGCAGAACTGGGCTTCCCGGTGGTGATCAGACCGGCTTATACAATGGGAGGTACCGGCGGGGGACTGGTGTACAACATCGAGGAACTGCAAACCGTAGTGAGCAGGGGACTTTCGGCAAGCATGGTGGGACAGGTGCTGGTGGAGGAATCGGTCCTGGGCTGGGAGGAACTTGAACTGGAGGTGGTCCGGGATGCAAAGAACCGGATGATCACGGTCTGTTTCATCGAGAACGTGGATGCTATGGGAGTGCACACGGGGGACTCTTTCTGCACGGCGCCCATGCTCACCATCGACACGGAACTCCAGCAAAGGCTGCAAAAATACTCCTATGACATTGTGGAGGCCATTGAAGTGATCGGGGGAACCAATGTGCAGTTTGCCCATGACCCGGAAACCGGGAGGGTGGTGGTGATCGAAATCAATCCGCGCACGTCCCGCTCCTCGGCGCTTGCCTCCAAGGCCACCGGATTCCCGATCGCTTATGTTTCTTCACTCCTGGCCGGGGGACTCACCCTGGATGAGATTCCCTACTGGCGGGAGGGGACCCTGGACAGGTACACTCCGTCCGGGGATTATGTGGTGGTGAAGTTCCCCCGCTGGGCCTTTGAGAAATTCGAGAACCTGGAGGACAGGCTGGGCACCCAGATGAAAGCGGTGGGCGAGGTGATGAGCATCGGAAAGACTTACAAGGAGGCCCTCCAGAAAGCCATCCGGTCCCTGGAGATCGGCAGGTACGGACTCGGATTCGCAAGAGATTTCAACGAAAAATCACTGGATGAATTGATGGTGATGCTGACACACCCTTCCAGCGAACGGCAGTTCATCATGTATGAAGCACTGCGCAAGGGCGCCGATGTGGAGGGACTGTATCGCAGAACCCACATCAAACCCTGGTTCATTACACAGATGAAGGAGCTGGTGGTACTGGAGGAGGAGATCCTGAGCCACACGTGGGAAACCATCCCGGAGGAGCTGCTCATCCGGGCAAAAAAGGACGGATTTGCGGACAGGTACCTTTCCCGGCTCCTGAAGGTGCCCGAGCAGATGGTCAGGGAGAAGCGGATCTCACTGGGTATCAAACAGTTATGGGAACCTGTACAGGTCAGCGGAGTGGAAGATGCGGCCTATTATTATTCCACCTACAACGCACCCAACCAGGTGATAGTGAGCAGCAAAAAGAAGATCATGGTACTGGGCGGGGGACCCAACCGGATCGGGCAGGGAATCGAGTTTGACTACTGCTGCGTGCATGCGGCATTCGCCATCAGGGATGCGGGATACGAATCCATCATGGTGAACTGCAACCCGGAAACCGTATCCACCGATTATGACACCTCCGATAAACTCTATTTCGAACCGCTCACCCTGGAGGATGTGCTGAGCATCTATGATAATGAGAAACCGGAGGGGGTGATCGTCCAGTTCGGGGGACAGACCCCCCTGAACCTGGCCAATGAACTGGCCGAAGCCGGGGTGAAGATCGTGGGCACATCGCCCGATACCATTGACCTGGCGGAGGACCGGGACCGTTTCCGCAAGATCATCTCCTCACTGGAAGTGCCGGAGCCGGAATCCGGAATGGCAAGCACCCTTGAAGAAGCCAGGGAAATTGCGGCAAAGATCGGTTATCCATTGATGGTCAGACCCTCCTACGTGCTTGGAGGCAGGGCCATGAAGATCATCCTGGATGAGGAAATGCTGAACCAGTACGTGACCGAGGCCACGGATGTCTCCCCGGACAGGCCGCTGCTCATTGACGATTTCCTGGAAGATGCCATCGAAGCCGAGGCAGATGCGCTGTCCGACGGCAAGGAGGTGTTCGTCCCCGCCGTGATGCAGCACATCGAGTACGCGGGCATCCATTCGGGTGATTCGGCCTGCGTGATCCCTCCCGTGATCATTTCCGAGAAGCACCAGCAGACCATCAGGGAGTATACGAAAAGAATCGCCCTCTCCCTGAATGTGGTGGGACTGATGAACATCCAGTACGCCATTTATGAGGATGTCGTGTATATCCTGGAAGCCAATCCCCGGGCATCCCGGACCGTCCCCCTGGTATCCAAGGTATGCAACATATCCATGGCCAGGATCGCCACCCAGATCATGCTGGGACAAAAAATCCCCGATTTCAGGCTGAAAGCGAGTGATTACAGTCACTTTGGGGTGAAAGAGGCTGTCTTTCCGTTCAACATGTTCCCAGAGGTGGATCCCCTCCTCAGTCCCGAAATGCGCTCCACGGGAGAAGTGCTGGGACTGGCGGACTCGTACGGACTTGCCTTCTTCAAATCCCAGGAAGCCACCCAGGCCCCCCTCCCCCTCGAAGGCACCGTCCTGATCACCATTGCCGACCGTGACAAGGAAAAGATCCTGGAATTTGCCGGGAACTTCCAGCAGATGAGATTCAATATCATGGCCACCGGCGGGACGAAAAAATTCCTGGAGGAGCACGGGATCGAGTGCGAATATGTGAAAAAGGTGCACGAAGGCAGGCCCAACATCGTGGATGCCATCAAGAACGGGGTGATCAACCTGGTGATCAACACCCCTGCCGGGAAACAGAGCGAATATGATGATTCCTATATCCGGAAAAGTGCCATCAAGCACCGCGTACCCTATATCACCACCACCTCGGCGGCCCTTGCCGCAACGGTGGGGATCAGGGAAAGAAGGAACGGGGCCTACAGGGTACGCTCCCTGCAGGAGTACCATGCCGCCATCCGGAGCGATAAAAAATAAGAGGCCTTCTTACGGGTCCTTTACTGACAATATCCGAGGGATGCATTCGAAGCAACCTGGCATCTTTTTGCATCAGCAAAATTAGCACGTTGCGAGAATGCATCCCTCGGTAACTCGGATCACTTCTTCAGGAAACGCATGGTGACTTTCCCGTCCGCTGTTTCCGCGGTAAGGAAGTAGATCCCGGTTTTCAGGTCACCCGTCTCGATCACCTTGCTGTCGGTGACAGCGAACTTCATCGTCCTGATCTGCCGGCCCATGATATCCGAAATCGTGATGCCGGACATGCCCGGGTACTGCACCGCCATCCTGAATTCGGCGGGGGTCGGGTAAAGCCACATGGTCTCCCCTTCCACCTCCTTCACAGAAGTGTTATCCTCCGAAGGAACACCGATGTTGTCAATGTAGACATACAGGTCCTCCCATAATTTCCCTTCATCCGTTTCCGGAAAATGGGGGAACATGGTCAGCCTCTGGAAGTAATACCCGATCGCACCGCTGAAATCAAATGTGATCAGCTCCCACTCGTCGGTCACGGTATTGGAGTTATAGACCGACCACACCCCATCGGGGAAACTATTCAGGCTTCTCTCCACTTTGAGGGCGCAGGGACTGATCACATCCTTGTAGACCATCATGGCCAGGGTGTGTGCCTCCTCGGTAAATTCCGTGAATGCTGCTGCGTAATCTTCTACGTCGACATACATCCCCACCCAGCGGTCCGCACTGTCCCGTACGAGGAACGACAGTACGCTGTCGGAGCTGTTCACCTGATTGGGATACGGGTTCGGAACGACGTCAATATCCGCATCCGAACCACTCGGACCGTTCGCGAAGACGATCCATGCCGTGTCGGCAAGTCCCTCTTCAAAGTCGATCGTCGTTTCCATCTGACCGAACATGCCGGTCGCAAATGCACTCAATACAAGTAGCGTAAAAATCTTTTTCATAAGCTTCGGTTTTTAAGGTTAAACATTGAATTATTTATATAGGACAATTTATGGATTGTTTTTAAAATAGTAATTCACGACTCAAAAAATATTTATGCTATAAGACACCCGGAGGATCGTTCTTGATACCAAGCCTTTAAGGATCGTTTAAACCTACGGGCATCCTGAATGTCTCAATAGATTACCCGGGATTGGGAAGGGATTTGTGCCCAGGACAAGAATCGAACTTGCACGACCTGAAGCGGTCACTAGGCCCTCAACCTAGCGCGTCTACCAATTCCGCCACCTGGGCAATTTCCCGCAAAGATAGCAATTGATGTGAAATATCCGGAAATTATTCTTTGTAAATAGGATCAAGTTGAAAATGGTTCGATTCAGTTCGTTTCTTTTCGTAATTCATGTTTCCGCGCGATCACCGCAGCATAAAATCCAACCACCAAAAAGGCGATGGCAGGAACCCAGTAGGCAAAGATGATATTCCCGGACTGGTCGGAGACGATCCCCTGGATCTGTGTCAGAAAAGCAGCTCCGGCAATGGCCATGATCATCCCGGCTCCTCCGATTTTGGTATCCTCTCCCAGTCCGTCAATCCCCAATCCATAAATGGTCGGGAACATGAGCGACATACAACCCGATACGCCCATCAGCGCATACACTCCGTAATAGCCCTGTCCATATATGGTGATCATGCAAAGGATAAATGCCAGTGACGCAAGTCCCGCAAGCAGGTTCCTGGGTTTGATGAACTTCATCAGCCATGTGCAGACAAACCGTCCGATCACAAACAGGCAGAGGGACATGATGTAATAGGTGGCGCCTGCCTGTTCGGCCGTTCGCGGCAGCAACGCGGTTAATCCGATTGCCTCCAGGAAATTGTAAAAACCCGATGCCACCGGGTCCATATGCCGGAGCTTCTCAATGATCGCAGCCGAACCGGGACTCGGACCCAGCGAGGCGATCACTTCGTTCAGCTGCATCTGCTGCATCACATAACGGATGATGAAGGACCAGACCGCAATCTGCGCACCCACATAGAAAAACTGGGCCACCACGCCCCACACATAGTTGCCGTTCTTACGTAACCTTTTGAATGTCCCCGGGAAATCCAGACGTTTGTCATCTTCCTTCAACCGGGGCATCCTGGTAAAATAGATGGCCAGCAGCAGGCCGACCATCACCAGGCCCAGGATCATGTAGGTGACCGTCAGCGACTTCAGTTCAATTCCCTGAATCCGGGTCAGTTCTGCAGAAGGCAGTGCCGCACGCTGCGATTCCGTCATGGTATTGAGCCTGGAAAGGATAAAGACCTGGCTGATCACTACCCCGGTGATGGCTCCGAACGGATTGAACGACTGGGCAAAATTCAGCCGTTGCGTGGCCGTGGAAGAAGGACCGATGGCACATACATATGAATTGGTGCTGGTCTCCAGAATGGACAGACCGGCAAACAGGATCAAAAGAGCAAACAGGTACAGGATGAATCCGGCCTCCACGCTGACACGCGAGGTAATCATGGCCGGGTAAAACAGGAATGTACCCGTGGCATACATCCCCAGTCCCAGCATGACCCCGGATTTATAAGTGTATTTCTTTATAAACAGGGCGCCCGGGATGGCGAAACACCCGTAACCGCAAAAGTAACATGCCACCTGGATCCATGCGGTTTTCGTATCCGTCAGGCTCATGATCCTCTTGAAGGCCGCAAGCATCGTGTCAGTCAGGTTGTTGGGAATTGCCCAGGCAAAAAAGAGTGACGAGAGTAAGATAAAGGGCCATACGATCCCCTTGGGGATGATGCGGTGGTTTTCCATGTGTGTAGCTGCTTCGGCTTTTATTTAAACTTGTTTTCGATTTCCCTCAGTTTAATCCCGAACAGGGTACGGACAATGCGGTCCAGTTCCTCCTTTTCTCCTTCAATATGAGCAATTCGCTGGGTATGCGTAATGGACGCATGCGGCTTCAGTGCCGCAGCCGGGGAGGAGGTCTCGATCTCGTAGAATGGTCCCATAATGGTTCCGTCCTCAACGGGTCCGTCATTGTAGGAATTGATCACATCCCCGCTGTAGGGATCGTCCTGTTCCCCCCAGCTTGAATTCACATAGCGTTGCGGTTCATCCGGCAGTGAGCACCACAGAAGGGTCAGGACACTGTTTTGCGGATCGAAGCTGCCGCACAATGGTTTGGCCCTTCCGGGAGGAATGCCGATTTTGCTGCGGTACTTCCCGTCGATCCTGAAGTATACCATGCTGCTGTCCACAATGAGCCTGTCCGCCGGGACCTTCCCGAAGTAGTCATCGTTCACCACAACACCTTCCGCATCCTGATTGTAGGGAATAAAAACAGTGGTCCCCGGAGAGGGATTGAACATGCTGAGTAACCAGATGGACAGCAATCCATTCTCCCTGGTCCACTGCTCATCACCCATATTGATCAATTCATTCTCGGTCTGGTAGGCCACCAGCTTCACCTGACCGGGATGGTCAATCTGAAACAATGATGCCGCCTCTTCTTTCCCCAGCAGGGAAACCGTTCTCCGGATGCCGATCCGGAACTGGGTTCCCGAGGCATTTCGCAGGACCGCTTCCTTTGAAAATTTCACCATCCTGTCATCATGCTGCTCGATCTGAAAGGGATCGGTATCAATCACGGGGGGAACCTTCCAGTTTTCATACACCTGTGCTGCCCACGGTTCAAAATAAATGGAATAGGGTCCCCCTTCAGGTCCCAGCCAGAAACGTTCTTCTCCTCCATACACATTGAACTGCGGATCCACCTTCCCCGATTCAATGAATGAATGATTGATCCAGCCGTAACTCATTCCTTCCCCTCCCCCGGCGGACGAGGTCATCACCCTTCCCTGGTAAGCGGGGACCACCAGCACCCTGGACATGCCATCAGTGCTTTTCAGTTCCAGAAATTCTATGTTCTGCTTATCAAAGAAAGCTTTATCATATCCGTAGGTTCCCATCTGGTATGTCTCATTGGTTGAATTGCAGGAAAGCAGTATCACCTGGAATCCGGCAATGATCATGTATTTTGCCACTGTTCTCATCACTTCGCCGTTTAATCCGCTGTCCGATTTTTCAACCGTACAGGGGGCCGTATGCGCTGCAGGCTCTGAAATCAGATCCTTCTGATCCGGATCCGAATGCACGCCAGGCAGAGGGACGGAACACCTTTTCCTGTGCCACATTGTGCATGCATACAGGGATCCTCAGCATGGAGGCCAGGGTGATCAAATCAGCTCCGATGTGGCCGTAGCTGATGGCACCGTGGTTGGCACCCCAGTTTTCCATCACCGAGTACACATCCCTGAAGGGTCCTTCTCCATTGGTTCTGGGCACAAACCAGGTGGTTGGCCAGGTGGGATCCGTGCGCCTGTCAAGGATCGCATGAACCTTCTCCGGTAGTTCAATGGTCCAGCCTTCGGCCAGCTGCAGCACCGGTCCAATTCCTTTCGCCAGGTTCACCCTGCACATGGTCACCGGCATCTGTCCGGCCGTTTTGAACTGCGAAGAGTATCCGCCTCCCCTGAAATATCCCAGGTTGGCAGGGCACCACCTGGTACTTTCCAGGCATTTCTCCGCCTCTTCCTGCGTGATCTCCCAGAAGGGCTTCATGACCGGATTTCCCTCTGCATCCTGCTGCATTGCCGTGGCATCCAGCGTGGTGGAGCCTGAATTGATCAAATGGATGAATCCGTCGGCTGCCAGTCCCTCGGGTTGATAGCCAGTCACCCTTTTTACAGATTCAGGGCTCCAGTAGGTCCTCACATCCGAGAAGATTTGCGCAGTACCCGTGAGCAGGTGGCCGAACAACATGGATACGCCATTCAGGCTGTCATTTTCCGTGGCCACCACAAATGCTTCCCGGATCCCGTTCCAGTCAAAAGAAGAATTCAGGATGGCTTCGGAGAAATCCCCGTTGGGAAAATGATCCGTCCATTGCCGCTGTCCCTGGAATCCCGCTGCGATGGCGTTCCGGCCCCTGGCTTCTTCACCGTATCCCATCTGTGCCAGTTTCGGATTACCGGTCATCAGATCCCGTATGATCAGCGTCATTTTGACCACCATCTCCCATTCCAGGTCCTTTCTCTTGCGGCTGGATGGCTTCTCATTGACATCTTCGCCTTCCCTGCAGTGCTTCTTCACCCAGGCAAGGGCTTTCCGGTACTCATCCCTGTCATATATCTCCAGTTCAGTTCTCCTGATTATTTCACTCATATCCATGAATTCGGTCCGCATTCCCAGGTAATCCTGCAGGAATTGCGAATCCACCATCGACCCGACGATCCCCATGGAGGAATATCCAATGGAGAGGTAGGACTTCCCCTTCATCTGGGCAACAGCCAGACCCGCCTGCGCGAAACGAAGGATCTTTTCCTGGACGTCTTCAGGGATGGTCTTGTCATCTGCGTCCTGCACATGCCGGCCATAAATGCCGAAAGCCGGCAATCCTTTCTGGGTATATCCGGCCAGTGCCGCGGCCAGGTAAACCGCACCGGGCCGTTCGGTGCCGTTGAATCCCCAGATCGCTTTCGGGATCAGCGGATCGCTGTCCATCACCTCGGTCCCGTAACACCAGCAGGGTGTAACGGTGAGGGAGACGCCTACTCCTTCCCGGGCAAACTGAGCGGCACACCTGGCCGCATCGGCCACCCCCCCGATGGTGGTTTCCGAGATCACGCATTCGACCTTTTCCCCCGAAGGGAATCTGAGTTTCGATTCAATGAAACGGGCCGCTGCCCTGGCCATGTTCATTGTCTGTTCTTCCAGCGCTTCCCGGACACCTCTTTCCCGGCCGTCGATGACCGGGCGGATCCCAATTTTCGGTAACGGTCCAATTAATCTGTAGCCCATGCTTTCCAATTTAATCTGTTGTTATCATTCGGTTTTTCTGTTTTGTCATCAATATTCGTCATCCAGTGCAAAGACCGGTTTCCTGTTCATCCAGTTCCCGCGGGTGAAATCGGGGAATTCCATGGGATCGCCTCCCCGGGCGATTGACTGCTCCGAGAGCGGAGTGATGGCGCTCCATGCCGCGGCATCATATGCATCCAGCGGTGGATTGACTTTCCGCTTGACGCATTCCACGAAAGCATGAACCACAAAAAAGTCCATTCCTCCATGACCAGCACCTTCTGCATACCCTCCATAGCGCTTCCACAGGGGATGATCGTATCGTTCCAGCCAGCCATCATTCATATCCTCCCATGTATGCGGCTCGCTGACCCCTTCCACATATATCCTGCGGGTATGGGAATCGAAATCAGCAATTCCCTTTGTGCCCTGAACACTGAAATTCAATGAATACGGCCTGGGCAGGTTGGTATCATGTGTAACCAGGATGGTTTCCTCACTGGCGGTTTTAATTAGGGTTGTGACCACATCTCCCAGCTTCCACTCAATGCCTGCATTCGGATGATCCTCGCCCCCTTCCGGGTGATTGACAATATAATCATGCAATCCGTTGGATTTGGTTGACATGGATACCAGGGAGACAAAACGGTTGCCCCGGTTGATGTTCAGCATGGTGGCCACGGGACCCGCTCCATGGGTTGGATACAGATCCCCGTTTCGGTAGATGGAATGCAGGGTTCTCCACCTGGCTTCACCCCGTGCACCTTCTCCAAATGTAACACCCGGATTGAACTTCACCTCGCGGAGGTCATGCCTGTATCCGCACCGGCAATGCTCCAACTCACCGAAAACACCCTGACGCACCATGTTCAGCACAGCCATCACATCCCTCCGGTAACATACATTTTCGAGGATCATCAGGGGAGTACCCGTTGATTCACTGGTATTCACCAGATCCCAGCATTCCTCGATGGTATTGGCCGCCGATACCTCCACTCCGGCATATTTGCCCGACTTCATGGCAGCCACAGCCATTTTCGTGTGCCAGAGCCAGGGTGTTGATATGATAACCCCTTCGATATCCTGGCGTTCCAGGAGACTCAGAAAGGCATATTCATCCCGGTCGTATACCTCAGCAGGGGTATGACCGGCCTGGCTGATCATGGCCTGGGATTCTTCGATGGCCTCCGGATCAATGTCACAGATTGCCGGGACCAGCACGTCATCACGTTGAAGCAGGTTCCGCAGGTGATTCCTGCCCCTTCCTCCCACGCCGATCATTCCCAGTTTTACCTTGTGCTGTTGACCGGGTTGACCGAATGAAAGATAAGGTGTAACGGCGATACCGATTCCGGTCAAGGCAGCTGAATGAATGAAAGAGCGACGGGTCAGCGGGTGACCGTGAAATTCTGATATTCTTTTCATGAGATGATGTGTGTTCAGAAGCAGGTTCACCTGCTAAAAATACATAATAAATAATCTCCCGCATCATGTCGAACCCCAATATCTGGTAAGGAAACTGAGAAACGGAATGCCAGAAAAAACCAATAAAAAACCCGCCCTTCAGAACGAAGCGCGGGTTTATTTGCGATTTTCTATGGTGCCCAGAACAGGACTCGAACCTGCACGTACTTGCGTACACTAGTCCCTGAAACTAGCGCGTCTACCAATTCCGCCATCTGGGCATGAAAATTTCAATACTTCTGAAAGGAACAGCCCCGGAACCTTGGACGGTACCGGGGCTGCAAATATATGAATTTTTCAGTTTCGGCAGTGTCGCCGCATCTATTTTTTTAGCCGATTATTTCTCCCTTTTCTCGCTGAACTTATTCTCCTTCAGGGGCCTTTGTTTGGCGATGCTTTCCTGTTTAAGGATCAGCTCCTTCTGGACCGACCTGGAGGCGGATTTTTTGGCGGTGGATTCGTAGTAGTCCACGTAGGCGACAAAGGTGTGGTCATATCCCGGCTCCAGGAGCTGGGTTTCGATGAATCCGTAATCCTCTGCTGCCAGTGTGTAGTTGTCGTGGTTCGCCTCATACACATCCACATAGTAGCGCTGGTAGCTGAGCCCGGTGAAGATGCATTCTCCCACCCCGTTGGTGAATTTTTCATCGATGCTGCCATCCGGTTTCAGAACCGGGTTGGATGTCTGCATCCAATCATTCAGGGTCGGATAGAGGATCACACTGGCATTGGGGACCACGTATTCATCATAGTATTCTTTCACGATGATCTTCAGGGTGGAGCCGATCACCTCCACCTCGAAGGAGGCCGTGCTCACCCCGCCTTTTTCCCCGAATGCCTTCAGGCTGACCAGGTAGAGTCCCGGATCGTCATAATAGTGGGTCACATGCACCCCGGTATAAGTGGTGCCGTCGCCCATGTTCCATTCGAAGTGTTGCGCGTTGGTGGACAGATTCTCAAAATAGATCTCCTCCCCCACATATGCAGGATTGGGCGAAATGAATGCATCTGCGTAAGGATCTTTGCGGCAGCCCGCCAGGATGACCGGCAGGATGGTTAATATAAATAGCAAGCGTTTCATGGCTGTCTGGTTTTTCAGGTTCAACTTTAGTTAATGATTTTCAAATAACATGCCAAAGTGCGGCGTTGCAAATCTAACCTGTTTTTTCTTCCTTTGAAATCAGGATCAAAAAAAAATGTGATGATGGCGAAATACAGAGGAACATCCTTTATATTGCTGCTCCTTTTCGGCATGGGTACCATGCTGACCGGACAGCAAATAGGTCAGCTGACCGGACAGCAGACCAGGCAGATCACCCTGGACGATATCTACCGGGAAGGGATCTTTTCACCCGAACGGCTGTCGGGGCTCAACTCCATGAAAGACGGATTGCACTATACCATCCGGAGCGACAGCCGGATCGAGAAGTACAGCTACCTCACCGGGGAAAGAACAGAGGTGCTGTTCGATGCGGACCAGTTTGACCGGATCGACCGCTTCAGCGGTTACAGTTTCGATGAAAGCGAAGAAAAGATCCTGATCGAAACAAACCGGGAAAGGATCTACCGCCGCTCCTATTATGCCGATTACTGGGTCTATGACATTCCGGAGAAAACCCTCCGTCCGGTTTCAGAAACAGGGAGACAGCAGCTCGGGACCATTTCGCCGGGTGGTTCGCAGGTGGCATTCGTATGGAATAACAACTTGTATATCAGTGATATGAATGAAGCGGAGGAAAAACAGATCACTTACGACGGGGAGAAAAACAAGATCATCAACGGGTCCCCCGACTGGGTGTACGAGGAGGAATTCGGTTTTGCACAGGGATTTCACTGGTCGCCCGACGGAAAAAAAATCGCTTTCTACCGCTTCGATGAACGGCGGGTCAGGGAATTCCACATGACCATGTTCGGGGAGCTCTACCCCGAAGCCTACCGGTTCAAATACCCCAAGGCGGGAGAAGAGAACTCGGTGGTTTCCATTCATGTGTACGACCTGGAATCCGGCGAAACCAGAACCATGGACACAGGGGAAGCAACCGACCTCTATTTTCCCAGGATCAAATGGACGAAGGATCCGGAGGTGCTGAGCATCATGCGCCTGAACAGGCTCCAGAACCAGCTTGAGATCCTGCATGCGGATGCGGCCACCGGTGAAACCCGGGTGGTCTACCGGGAGGAAAACAAATACTACATTTCCGAAGCTTCGGACAACACTGTTACCTATTTACCTGACAAAAAACACTTTATACTGATCAGTGAACGGGATGGCTACTTTCATTTCTACCTCTACGATTTTGTAAACGGCGTCATCAGTCCCATCACCTCCGGACCATTCGACATTGACGATTTCGTGGGGTATGATGAGAAGGACCGGCTGCTGTACTACACCTCCTGTGAAGTGTCGCCCCTGGAGCGGCACCTCTATTCCATCCGGCTGGACGGGAAGCGAAAAAAGCAGCTGAGCCTGCAAAAGGGGACGAACCGCGCCGATTTCAGCCAGTCGTTCGAATACTACATCCTCACCCACTCCACTGCCAACACACCCCCGGAATACACCCTCCACCGAAAGGACGGCACACTGATCAGGATCCTGGAAGACAATGCGGCACTCAGGGATACCATCAGCCGGTACGGATTCGTGGAAACTGAATTCCTGAAAGTATCCACGGAAAGCGGACAGGAACTGAACGCCTGGATAATGAAACCTGCTGATTTTGAACCGGTAAAGGAATACCCCCTGTTCATTTATGTGTACGGGGGACCCGAATCACAGAACGTGACCGATTCCTGGGGAGGCAGGAATCCGTGGTTCCAGATGCTTGTGCAGCAGGGATACATCGTGGCATGTGTGGATAACAGGGGGACCAACGGCCGGGGTGAGGAATTCCGGAAGGCCACCTACATGAGACTTGGAGAACTGGAAACCATTGACCAGGTGGAAGCTGCCGGGTGGTTCGCAATGCTGGACTATGTGGATGAGGAGCGCATCGGGATCTTCGGCTGGAGCTACGGGGGATTCATGACCAGCCTCTGCATGACCAAGGGGGAAGGGCTCTTCCGCATGGGGATCGCCGTGGCGCCGGTCACCAGCTGGAGGTACTACGATACCGTTTACACCGAACGCTTCATGCGGACGCCTCAGGAAAATCCCGAAGGGTATGACCACAACTCCCCCGTCCATTTTGCGGAAGGGCTCCGGGGAAAATTTTTGCTGATCCACGGCAGCGGGGATGACAACGTCCATTTCCAGAATTCCATGGATTTCGCGGAAGCTTTGGTGCAGGCTGACAAACAATTCGAGATGCAGTTCTACCCCAATAAGGCCCACGGCATCAGCGGCGGGAACACCACCTACCACCTCTACACGCGGATGACCGGTTTTATTCTTGAGAACCTTTAGGATACAGGCATTATTGTTATCTTTGCCAGGTTTTCAAATTGAATGAAGCAATGATCAATATTACATTTCCGGACGGATCGGTAAAGCAGTACGAAGCGGGAGTGACAGGCCTGGATATCGCCAGGAGCATCAGCAACAGCCTGGCCAGGGAAGTCTTGTCGGTCACCGTGAATGACCAGGTGTGGGATGTGAACCGGCCCATTCGCTCCGATGCAACCGTCAGGCTGAACAAATGGGAAGACCCGGATGGGAAACACGCATTCTGGCACTCGTCGGCACATCTGATGGCAGAAGCCATCGAAGCGCTCTATCCCGGCACCAAGTTCGGGATCGGACCGGCCATTGAGAACGGTTTTTATTATGACGTGGATCCGGGCGACGAGGTGGTGATCACTGATGCGGACCTTCCCAGGATCGAGGATAAAATGAAAGAGATCGCCTCCCTCAAACATCCCTTCCGGAGGGAGGAAGTGAGCAAGGAAAAGGCCATGGACTTCTTCGGGGAGAAAGGAGATGAATACAAGACGGAGATGATCGGGGAACTGGAGGACGGGACCATCTCATTCTACCATTCGGGCAATTTCACCGACCTGTGCAGGGGGCCGCACCTGGCAGACACCACCCCCATCAAAGCCATCAAACTGCTCAATGTGGCGGGAGCATACTGGCGGGGGGATGAGCACAGGAAGCAGATGACCAGGATCTACGGGGTCACCTTCCCGAAACAGAAAATGCTCGAGGAGCACCTGGAAATGCTCGAGCAGGCCAAGCTGAGGGACCACCGGAAACTGGGGAAGGAACTGGAGCTGTTCACTTTTTCGCAGCGGGTCGGACAGGGACTGCCGCTGTGGCTCCCCAAGGGCGCACAGCTCAGGGAACGGCTGGAGAATTTCCTCAAGAAGGTCCAGCGGGAGCATGGATACGAACAGGTGATCACTCCCCACATCGGACAAAAAGAGCTGTGGGTCACCTCCGGGCATTATGAAAAATACGGGAAAGAGAGCTTTCAGCCCATCCATACCCCCCAGGAGGGCGAGGAGTTCCTGCTGAAACCCATGAACTGCCCGGCCCACCTGGAGATCTACCGTTCCAAACCCAGGTCCTACCGGGATCTGCCGGTCCGCCTGGCCGAATTCGGGACTGTCTACCGGTACGAGCAGAGCGGTGAACTGCACGGGCTCACCCGGGTGCGGGGTTTTACGCAGGACGATGCCCATATCTTCTGCAGGCCCGACCAGCTGAAGGAGGAATTCAAGAAAGTGATCGACATCGTACTCCTGATCTTCAATACTTTGGATTTCAACGATTTTACGACCCAGGTCTCCCTGAGGGATCCCGACCACATGGAGAAGTACATCGGGACGGAAGAAAACTGGGTGAAGGCGGAACAGGCCATCCTGGAAGCCGTGGATGAGAAGGGCATGGAATATACGGTGGAAAAAGGTGAAGCCGCATTCTACGGGCCCAAGCTGGATTTCATGGTCCGTGATGCGCTCGGCCGGAAATGGCAGCTGGGGACCATCCAGGTGGACTACAACCTTCCCGAACGGTTTGAACTGGAGTATATCGGGGAGGACAACCAGAAACACCAGCCTGTCATGATCCACCGTGCCCCCTTCGGGTCCATGGAACGGTTTGTGGCCGTTCTGATCGAGCATACAGCCGGGAAATTCCCCCTCTGGCTGGCACCCGACCAGGCAGTGATCCTGCCCATCAGCGAAAAATATGAGGATTATGCGGAAAAAGTTTCAAATTTCCTGAAAAATTACGATATTCGCACCCTGATTGACAGGAGGAACGAAAAGATCGGTAAAAAGATCAGGGATAATGAGTTAAAGCGAATTCCTTATCTCCTGATCGTGGGTGAGAAGGAGCGGGAAAGCGGCACGGTATCCGTGCGCAGGCAGGGTGAAGGAGATCAGGGGGTGATGCCAATGGAGGAATTTGCCCGTACCTTGCAGGCGGAAGTCCGCAATCAGCTCAGGGTTTCAGAAACAGATGTTTAACTAAAGAATAGGAGGAAGTTGCCATAGCAGGACCTGGTTATTATCGCAGAAGAGGCGGAGATAACCGCAGCAAAGACCGAATCTCATTCAGGACCAACGAACAGATACGTGCCAGCATGGTCCGGCTAGTGGGAGACAACATTGAGAACCCGGGAATCGTTCCTTTGAAAGAAGCCCTGAAGGTGGCTGATTCTCTGGATCTTGACCTGGTTGAAATCTCTCCAAAAGCGGATCCCCCTGTATGTAAAGCCATTGATTATCAGAAGTTTCTTTACCAGCAGAAGAAGAAACAGAAAGAGATGAAGGCCAAAACCACGAAGATCGTGGTGAAGGAGATCCGGTTCGGGCCGAATACAGACGAGCACGACTACAACTTTAAACTGAAGCATGCCCAGAAATTCCTTGAAGACGGAGCCAAACTGAAAGCCTTCGTCTTTTTCAAAGGGCGGTCCATCCTTTACAAGGAAAAGGGAGAGATCCTGCTGCTCAGGCTGGCCCAGGACCTTGAAGAAGTGGGCAAGGTGGAACAGCTGCCGAAACTCGAGGGAAAGCGGATGACCATGTTCCTCGCGCCCAAGCAAAAGAAGAAATAGTAACACACTGGATAAAAGGGTTGGAAAAATGCCGAAAATGAAGACAAATACAGGTGCCAAAAAGCGGTTCACGCTGACCGGTACCGGTAAAATAAAGAGAAAGCACGCTTACAAGAGCCATATTCTCACGAAGAAATCCACCAAGCGCAAAAGGAACCTTACCTATTTCGGTGTGGTGGACAAGGCGGACAAGCAGAACATCAAGCGTCTGCTGGCCATGAAATAAGCGATCGATCATCTTTACCAGGTTTATATGTTTCACCGGGATGCGGAGCCTGAAGTGCCCGAAGGGGCCGCCCTCATCCGAAAAATGAAAGAAAATGCCAAAAGCAGTTAATTCCGTCGCTTCAAAGCAGAGAAGGAAGAAGATCCTGAACAGGACCAAAGGGTACTTTGGCCGGAGAAAGAATGTCTGGACCGTTGCCAAGAACGCCTATGAAAAGGGCCTTACATATGCCTACCGCGACAGGAGGAAGAAAAAGTCAGAGTTCAGGGCGCTGTGGATCCAGCGGATCAACGCGGCGGCCCGTGCCCACGGAATGTCCTATTCAGAATTGATGGGAAAGCTGGGCAAATCGGGGATCGAGATCAACCGGAAGGTGCTCGCTGACCTCGCCATGAATGACCCGGAAGCTTTCGAAGCCATCCTGAAGAAAGTCAGGTAAACCCCACCCCGTTTTTATTTTCCCCCTCTCGAAGGGATTCAGTACTTTTGACCTGTGAACCAAACACTGGACAGATGAAGATTGCGATCATCGGTTATGGCAGAATGGGTCGGGCCATTGAATCTCTCGGGAAGGAACTGGGCCACACCTTCCCCCTGGTCATTGACCTGGACAACAGGGATGAACTCGGCGGGAAAAGGCTTGCAGAGGTGGATGCGGCCGTTGAATTCACTTCGCCGGATTCCGGCCCCGGCAATGTTCTTGCCTGCCTGGAACATGGGATCCCCGTAGTCACCGGAACCACCGGGTGGAACGAGCGCCTGGGCGAGATCCGGCAATACTGCGAGGAAAAAGGAGGGGCCCTCTTCCATGCGAGCAATTACAGCATCGGAGTGAACATCCTCTTCGCATTGAACGAACAGCTGGCCGGGATCATGGACCGTTTCCCCCTGTACAGGGCGGCCCTGAAAGAGGTGCACCACATCCACAAGCTGGATGCACCCAGCGGAACAGCCCTCACGCTGGCAGCACAGATCATTGAAAAAAACAGCCGGATCCGCCGATGGCATCCCGGGACCGGGACGGAAGAGGGTTCGCTGCCCGTGGAGTCGGTCCGTGAAGGCGAGGTCACGGGTCAACATTTTATCCGGTACGAATCGGAGGTGGATCTGCTGACCCTGGGCCACGAGGCAAAATCGAGGGATGCATTCGCAACAGGGGCATTGATGGCCGCTGAATTCATCAAAGGGAAAACCGGTGTGTTCGGGATGAAGGACCTTCTCAAACTGTGACCCCGATGAGGCGAACGCGTTGGAGGTACCCGGTTTTTGCAGTCCTCCTGCTCGCATGGACCCTGATCGTGATCTGGATCAGGTGCTGGTACCTGCTCCTGTTCAACCTGGTCCTGCTGGATCTCTTCATCACCCGGAAAATCGACTGGACGCTGCGAAAGTACGGACTGCCCCGGAAGCTGCAGGCAGCCATCGAGTGGATGGCGGTGCTGGTCCTGGCCCTGGGGATCTCCCTCGCCGTCAAGATCCTCTTCGTGGAAGCATACAAGATCCCCACCCCTTCCATGGAGGAGTCCCTGCTCGCGGGTGACTTTATTTTTGTGAGCAAGCTGGCGTACGGACCCAGGCTCCCCAACACCCCGCTGGCGATCCCCTTTTTTCACAACAAGCTTCCGGGAGGAAAGAAATCCTATTCGGAACGGATTCAGCTGCCTTACAGGCGCCTGCGGGGATTCTCCCGGGTCAGGCGGGACGATGTCATCGTTTTTAACTTCCCGGAAGGTGATACCATGGTGGTCCAGTACCCCGGACAGAACTATTACTCCCTGGTCAGACAGTACGGAAGGGATTATATCCGTTCCCGTTTCGAGATCATCACCCACCCGGCCGACAAACGGGAGAATTATATCAAGCGGTGTGTGGCCCTCCCCGGCGATACGGTCCTGATCAAAGAGGGCAGCCTGTATGTGAACGGCAAAACGAGGCCCAATCCTCCCGGGAAAAAATTCAGGCACTATGTCACCACCAGGGGCGAACGGCTTCCGGACAAACTGCTTGATTCTTTGCGGATCAAACAGACCACGGTCACTTACAACCCTGTGAACTCGCTCCATGTGATGTACCTGACCGAAGAGAAAAGGGAATTCCTGCGCTCCCGTGAGGAGGTCAGGAGCATCAAGCAGTATGTGGAGCCCATGCTTTCATTCCAGAACCAGGAAATATTCCCCCACAGTGATTTGTACAGATGGACGGCAGATCATTTCGGTCCCCTGAGGATCCCCGCCAGGGGCGACACCCTCCGGCTGACCCCTGAAAACCTACCTCTGTATCAGCGCATCATTGAAGTCTATGAACACAATGAGCTCAGGCTGGAGGGTGACCGGATCCTCATCAATGATGAAGCATCCCGGGAGTACCGGGTGAAGATGGATTACTATTTTGTGCTGGGGGACAACCACCACAATTCGGCCGATTCAAGGAACTGGGGGTTCGTCCCGGAAGACCATCTCCTGGGGAAGGCGGTCCTGATCTGGCTTTCTCTGGAACCCGATCAACGGGGACTTGAAGGTTTGAGAAAAGAACGTATCTTTAGCCCCGTAAAATAACACCATGCAATGGACATAAAGAAAATACTGAAGCACAGATATTTTAGATTCGGAGTGGCGGTCACCCTCTACCTCCTTTTTGTCATCTGGCTGCGAAACTGGTGGTTCCTCCTGGGGATCCCTGTCGTCTATGACATCTACGTGAGCAAAAAGGTCAACTGGACATTCTGGAAAAGTCGCAAGAAAAAGAACCATGTGCTCGTGGAATGGCTCGATGCGCTTATTTTTGCGGTGGTCGCCGTTTCCCTGATCAACATTTTCCTTTTCCAGAACTACAAGATCCCCACCCCTTCCATGGAAGGAACCCTTCTGGTGGGGGACCACCTCTACGTGAGCAAGCTTGCATACGGACCCCGGACCCCGAACACACCGCTGGCGATCCCCTTCCTTCCCAACACCGTTCTGGGAAAGCGATCATACCTGGAATGGATCAAACGCCCCTACAAAAGGCTGAAAGGATTCGGAGAGGTGAAAAGGAACGACATTGTGGTCTTCAATTTTCCCGCCTCGGATACCGTGGCCCTTGAAAAATCGGACCACCGGGTATATGCCAAAGGCAACTTCGATTATTATGACCTGATCAGGGATGAAACCTATTCACTGATGCTCGCCGACCAGGCCAGGAACAACCGTACGCGTCCACGCCATGTATACGAACAGTATGTCCGGAACCAGATCCACCAGAAATATGATGTGGAAACCAGACCGGTGGACCGGAGGGACAATTACATCAAAAGATGTGTGGCCATTCCCGGGGAGACACTGGAGGTGGTGAACAACAATGTGTTCGTGAACGGCCAGCGGCAGAAGGATTATGAAGGACTGCAGCGGTGGTATACGGTCATTACCAACGGCACCCCCATCAATCCCAGGTCACTGGAACCCTTCGGGATCAGCAGGGACCTTGCCGATGTGAGGAACAATCCCAATTATGTTTTTCCGCTCACGGCGCATGTTGCCGAACAGATCAGCACCCTGCCGGGTATTTTAAAAGTGGAACCCATGAACCTGCAGGAGCCGGGGGAATTTGACCGGGATATTTTCCCCCATGATGCACGGTACCCCTGGAACATGGAGTTTTTCGGCCCCCTGACCATCCCGCAGAAGGGAGAGACCGTGGAGATCAACTCCCTCACCCTGCCCCTTTACCGGCGGATCATCGAGGCGTATGAAGGAAATGAGCTGGAGGTCTCGGGCGACAGGATCCTGATCAACGGCCAGGAGGCCACCACCTACACCTTCCGGATGGATTATTACTTCATGATGGGGGACAATCGCCATAACTCGGCCGATTCCAGGTACTGGGGTTTCGTCCCGGAGGACCATGTGATCGGGAAACCCAGGCTGATCTGGCTGAGTGTGGACAAGGAGTATGGCGGGATCAGGTGGAACCGGATGTTCAGGATTGTAAGAGCCGACAAATAGTTTTCGAAAAACGTTGGTCTATCCGGCACTGTACAACGGCCCCATCAATTACTTCGCCCGGCTGGTCAGGGAAGAAAAGATCGTCCTGGAACAGCATGAGAACTATACCAAGCAGACCTTCAGGAACCGGTGCGTGATCATGGGACCCAACGGCCCGCTTGCACTTTCGATCCCGGTGAAAAGAAAAAGGGGTGCAAAAACCCTCATGAAGGATATCCGGCCCGATGAGGACACCCCGTGGCGAAAAATCCACTGGAGAAGCCTGGTGGCAGCATATGCGGCTTCCCCTTTTTTCCAGTATATCAGGGATGATCTGGCAGTCCTCTACGAAAAGCGCCATGCGTTTCTGATCGATCTGAACAGGGAACTGCTCGCACGCTGTCTTTCCGTTCTCGGGAGAGAGATCCCCGTTCAGCTTTCCGGGTCGTTTTCGCCCATGGAGGTAAAAACGGATCCCAGGTACCTGATCCATCCCAAACGTGATCCCGGGATCCATGATCCGCTTTTCAGAGCTGTGCCCTACCACCAGGTTTTTTCGGACCGCCACGGGTTCATCCCCAACCTGAGCATTCTGGACCTGCTCTTCAACGAAGGGTACAATGCCCTTCCCCTGCTTGAAAAAAGCCTCAGAACCTGAATCCGAGGGTGAAAATCAGGTTGTTCCGCCGGATGTCGTTGAGGGAAACCTCGTTCACACCGGGTTCAATGGCATACAGGCCGTACACTTCCTCGGTACGGGCATGGGTGAATCCCACATCGAATGAGATCCGGTCGTTCCTGACACCCAGGCCGCCTGCGTATACCCATACATCCGCATCGTTCCTGGGGTCGCTGAAGGGACTCATCAGGTAACGGGTTCCCGCCCTCAGATATAACGCTCCCATCCGGAGTTCGGCACCCGCACTGATATTGTGGGTGGACTGAAACTCCGTCCTGATGCGGTCGTTTTCATCAAAGAACTTGTAATCGTAGGCATCCAGCCTGGCCGATGAATAGTCCACATATTCGTAGGCGGCCGAGATGGTGGCCATCTTGAACATGATCAGGGAAGCCTGCACACTGGCCCGGAACGGGGTTTTCAGCTCGTAATCATAGAGTCCGTCCGGCGAAGTGGCCGCCTCATCGGGAATGCCCGATCCGGTATCCCAGTAAGAATTCATATCGGTGGTCTTTTCATCGGTCAGCCGGTAGTAGGTGGGGATCTGGAAGGTGGCCCCTGCCCTGAACAGCTGTGTCGGCCGGACGATCAGCCCGAACCGGGCCGTGTATCCCCAGCCCCGGGTGGAGTTGAACTCTCTGAAGCGGAAGTTCTCGAAGTCGATCACCTGGTCGTCCAGGTCGGTCTCTTCATGGTAGATCTGTTCGTTGAAGCGGACCGCGTGGATTCCCAGGGAGGCGCCGAAATAGATCAAATTATTGAAATTGAATGCCCCGGAGAGGGAATACTCCCCGATGTACCCCTGGAGTTCCGACATCCTGTACTGCTCCTGCCCGTACCCGTCAACCTGCATGTCGTGCCAGAATGCACCTGCGGTGGAGTCAAAAGGCAGGAGGTAGGTGTCAAATGCAAGCTGCTCGTAGAAGGGACTCAGATCATCGGGATCCGCATTTGCGTGCCATGCGAAATCATCCAGCATCGAACTGCCCTGGTTGATCCCGCTCATGGTGGTCCGCTGGTTAAAATTCACCAGCGTATTGTATCCGAAGGAAAAGGCAGCCCCCTCCAGTCCACCCCTGTTCTTCATGTCCCTGGCGGAGACCAGTCCGAAGCTTCCCATGTTGAAAATGAGCCGGGAATCACCGGTGGTGCTCCCCAGGTAATTGGCATCGGTGTTCACCCAGTACAGGGATGGGGAAAAAGAGAGTTCCGGACTGCGGTAAAAACCAAGACCTGCCGGATTGGCCAGGATGGATGAGAAATCACCTCCCAGGGCACCGATGGCTCCTCCCTGCGCCGCGAACCTCGCTGTTCCAAAGGGATCGTACCGGGAATATTGCAGGGCCTGCATCTCGTTCTGTGCGTTCACGGCTGCAATTGAAAACACGAGTTGCACGGCTATAAATAACAACCTTTTCATAGCATTCCTCTTTTAATTAGTGAAATAATGGCCGGTACCCTGAACGGGACCCGGCCATTTGTGACAGTTGGTTATCGCCTTGAAGACCTGGAGCTGCTGCTCGAGCTGCTCGAGCTGCGGCTCGGGCTGCTGTAGGATCCGGAGCTGCGGCTCGGACTGCTGCTCGAGCGGCTGTAGGATCCGGAGCTGCGGCTCGGGCTGCTGGATGAGCGGCTGTAGGATCCGGAACTGCGGCTCGGGCTGCTGCTGGGCCGGCTGTAGGAACCGGAGCTTCGGCTCGGAGTGCTGGGCCGGCTGTAGGAACCGGAGCTTCGGCTCGGAGTGCTGGGCCGGCTGTAGGAACCGGAGCTTCGGCTCGGGCTGCTGGACCTGTTGTAGTAGCTGCTGCTCCTGTTGGGAGTATTCCCCTGCTGCGGCGTGTATGTGCGGCTGCGGTTGGGAGTGGTACTCCTGTTATAACTGGGCGTGGTGCTCGTACGCGGTTTGCTGTAACTGGGCGTGTACGTTCTCTGCTGGTTTGTGCTTGTGCGCCGCTGCACCTCCGTGGGCGGAGTGGTCCTGGTCGTTCTCACCGTACCGGGAGCATCGCTCCTCCTCACATTGCCCTGTTCGGTCCTCTGGGGGGTGCGGACCTGATCCGTACCCTGCCTTGTGTCGCGGGTGACGCCCGTGTTCGTCCTGGTCGCACCGGGATCCCTCACCGTGGAGGATTCCCTGGTCACACCTGACGTGCGGGATGTTTCAGAACGGTCCCTGTATTTGGGATCAAGGTAGGTGGACCCTTTTGATCCGCCGTAACGCGCATCCGATCCCCTCGAATACCCGTAATAATGCCGGTTGTCCATTCTGCCGTACAGGTAGCTGCGGGAAGATCCGAACCGGTCATAGAACCCGTGGTAATACCCGGAATGGTATCCGCTCCAGTAAGATCCCCTGTAGTAGGGAGAGTATCCGTAATAGCCCCCGTAGTACCAGGGTGAGTAGTAGGAATAATACCATGGATCATAGAAGCCGTAGTAATCATAGCCCCAGTATGAAGGATAGTAAGAATACCTGTAGGGCCATCCGTAGGAATAGCTGAATCCCCATCCGGGATGTCCCCATCCGATATGCATCCCCCAGTGCATGGGACGTCCGGTGTACCAGTAGAGACTGGTGTAGTAAGGATCATAATAATCCCATCCGTATCCGTAGTAGTAGTCCGAGAACCTCCTCAGGTTTGAAGAGTAGTAGTAATCGTTGGGATCGTAATAATAATTATAATTGTTCACGATCACCGGTGCGCTTTCCTCGCCGTACTGCGACACCTGGTTGATGGAATCAGACTGATCATACTGGGACGCATACGCAGCCTCACTTCCCTGAGGTTCGTAGGTTTCACCGAGCATTTCAGCCTCTTTCTCCATCCTGTATCTTTCATAGTCACTCAGTTCCTCTTCCTGGTATCCATCGGGTTCGGCATACACCGGCTCCCTGGGAACAGGCTGTGCGGCCATGGCTTCTTCGGCCGTCACCACGGGCCCCTGAGTCACAACAGGCGCCTGACTTACAACATCATCCGGATTGTAATACACATCATCGTATTCGCGTGATGCGGTATATCTGGATGAGCTGCAGGAAGCCAGGATCAATGCTGAGCCAAGTAAGGCAATTGTTAATGTTTTCATAGTGGTTCCTCCCGGTGTTTTTTGCATCTTGTTTTTTTACTATTTATGAAACAAAGTTCGTGCCAAAACTGGGCGTAATCGGATCTGGTTCCATGCAAGATAACAAATATTCAGGTATGCCCTCCCGATTTTATCACAAAGTATTGCACCGGGATCACCATCCGGGCAGTGAATGGTCCATCTGATGCACCGAGTGGTTATAAAGCGGGATGCGTTTGGGCTGATAGGTGTTCCCCATCCGCGGATTGTTCTCCTGGGTGTAGATCCACAGTGATTCCCGGTCCCAGACCAGGATCTCATCCCGCGCATCCCCGGTCATGTCCTGTACCAGGTAGCACAGTTCCGGGTGTCCGTCCGACGGAAAACCCACGGCCAGCATCCCGGTTCCGTCATAGAGTCCCCCGGAAACCGTATCGGTGCCGGTGAGGAAAAATTCTTCCCCGTCCCCTTTCCAGTTCACCGGCACGCACCTGTTCAGCCCGGAAGAGACCATGAACCTGTGGCTGATTTTTCCGGATGCATCCGTGATATGCATCAACCCGTCGCTCCCCCACTGGTTGGAGGTGACGATTTCCAGTCCCGGCTCTTCGGCATTGAAGTTGGCCACGCTGAAAAAACGGACATGGCCCATGGTATGCTGTTTCAGGAGGTTCCCGTTGAGATCAGAATAAACCAGGCCCCAGTCCCCCGCCGCATATACCAGGCACGGGATATTCCTTCCATCCAGGTATAATTCGTAACCCGAGACCCCGTTGCACCGGTCCCCGATAAATGCACCAGCATCAAACAATCGTCCGCCGGAGGGTCCGAATGCGGTGTACCCCGTCAGCACTTCCTGGGAACCATCACCATCCATATCATACACCAGCGGCTGGGATCCGTTCTCCAGCTCCTGTTCCCACAGGATTTCCAGCTTCTCGTTGAGTACCATGATCCTCCGGTCCCTGTCCGAAAGCAGGATGCAGTTGTCCCGCCCGATGCCGAGCAGGTCTCCGAAGCTGAGGGAACAGATTGATTCCGGGGCCGACGGCAGCCTCCTGCTTCTCACCGGAGCACCGGTGCGGCCGTTCATGACCCTGATCCAGCCCCTGTCGAAAAAAATCACCTCCCGCTTTCCGTCCCCGTCCAGGTCGTGGACCTGCACGGGCTGTTCCACTCCGAGGGTGACCTGTTCAGAAGCCGGATCCCCCGACTGCCAGATCAATTCCCCTTCCAGGTCCATCGCGCTGATTAGCCGGATTGGTCCCGGCTTCCCCCCTTCACCCGGTCCGGCACGGACCAGGACAATCTCCTTGTTCCCGTCCCCGTTCAGATCCCCAAGCCGGATGTTCTGATCCGTTCCGAATCCGGGGGTATCAAGCTTTTTCCATCTGACCATGACCGGGTGCTCCGCGATCCGGTAATCCGTTCTCCTTTCGATCTGTCTCTTCCGCCTGTTCAGCCGCCGCTGCTCCCCTCTCAGGAGCTTCACCTCCACCCGGTGGAAGCGGGCAGGAAGATCGGAAAGCAGTCCGATTTTCCCCGAGGGATAGGTCTGGTCCCTGGCATACATGCTGACAGAGTCATTGAGGATGGCGTGAATGTCGCCCTTCCGCACCGACACCACCGCATGGAACCGGTCACCCGGCGTCCACACCAGGGGTTTGATATTCAGTATCTTTTCGATGGGACGAAGGGGGGTGACCGGCTGCTGGATGAGTTTCAGGGTGACCGTATTTCCTTCGATCCCGAAGAAATAATAGCTGGCGGGATGGTTATAGCGGAACACCACGCCGCATTTGTCGAATTTGTCCATGGGTGTGAACTCCACATCCAGGGTATAATCCCGCCAGAGTGTATCCCCTGCGACGATCATGGGATGGGTGATCAGGCTCAGCGGTTCATACTGTGTATTCAGGTTGGTGAATGTCTGTGCCAGGTAATGGTCCCCCTCCTCTCCCCTGATCTGCCATGCCTCTGAGAATCCCTCATACCTGAAACTTGCGGCCAGGGACCACTCTCCCAGTTTTCCCCGTTCGGGAATATAATACACCGCCGGATCGGAGGGATCATTGCAGGGAACGGCCCCCGCTTCAAGCTGCTGGAATCCGTCCGAAAATACGGTCGTCTGCATCACATTGCCCGAGCAGGCAGAAAGCAGAAGGATGGCCGCAAAAAGCAGGTAATTTGTCTTACAGAAACCCTGAAGCATGTCTGAAAAATCGCTCCGGTAAATATACGGGAAATCATACTGCTTCCCAATTTCGCCTCTTTAAAAGAATCTTTAATATATTTACATACAGAATGGAATTTTTGGAATGCGACTGAGCCCGCTTCTTATATGCATGTTCATCAGTCAGTCACTGGTTGCGCAGAAACCGGTCATCCTCTCAGATTATATCCAGCAGGTTTCCATTTCCGACCATCAGATCAGCTTCCTGGACGATCCTTCCTGCACCACCCATCCCTCCGAGCTTTTTTCCGGTATGATGGATGAGCATTTCCAGGAAGTGGATTTCAGCTATCCGGATGCCGCCTTGCTGAATCCCGTCCCGGGGACCTGCATCTGGTTCAGGTTTCACTTCGTGAACCGTTCCACCCGGCAGTTCTCCTTCCATCTACAGCCCAATCTGTTCTCCGAATTCAGTGAATTCAGGCTGTACCAGAGGTTTGAGAACGGGCTCATCACCGTCAGGAAATCGGGAAATATCATCCAGCCAAGGAATAAAGATGTGAATATCAGCGGTGCGGACGATCTCCGCCTGTTCCTCCCTCCGGGCGAATCCGACACCCTGTACCTGCGGGTGCTCCTGTCGGAGGAATCGGTACTGTCGGATCTGACATTCACCATCTCCACCCACCAGAACGTCATCCAGAAAGACCGGTCGAAACGATTGATCTTCGGGATCTTCGTGGGGATCATGCTGATCATGATCCTCTACCACATCCCCTTCTATGTCAGGGCCAGGGAGACCAGCTACCTGTATTACATCCTCTATATCCTGGCTTTTCTGATTTTCTTCATCCACAAGGAGGGATACATCTATGAACTCACCCCCCGGTTCACATCCGCCCCGGTCAATATCTTCCTGCTGGAGATCTTCCTGCTGTTTTTCCTGCTGTTCGGAAGATCCTACCTGGACACCCGCAACACGCTTCATTCGTGGGACACCATCCTCCTGCTCGCTGTCTGGTTCACCGTGGGAGGACTCATCCTGAGCCTGACCATCCTGCTGCTCCAGGGGACAGGTATCTTCGTTCCGGTGTTTATCCAGCTGGGAGGGCTGGCCATCAACATTGTCTCTGCCATCGGCTCCCTGTTCCTGGCCGTTGTCCCTGCCATGATCCTCACCAGGGAGAATTTTCAGCCGGCAAGGTATTTCCTCTTCGCCAACCTCTTCCTGATCCTGGGGATCTCGCTGAACTATGCCCTGAAGGAATATTCCCTCGGAAAGCACAGCCTGGAGCTGGGAGTCACCCTGCAGATCCTCGCTTTCTCCATCGGTCTCAGCGAGCGGCTCAACCTGCTGAAGAGGAGCAAAGATGTGGCACAGCGCCGCATCATCGACCAGCTCAGGGAGAATGCCGCCCTGAAGGACAAGGTGACCCGGGAACTGGAAGACAAGGTGCGCGAACGCACCTTTGAAATACAGGCGCAAAAAGAGCAGATCGAAAAGCAAAACAAAGAGATCAAATACAGTTTTGATTATGCAAAAAAGATCCAGAACACGGTCCTTCCCAGGCACGAAGTGTTTGATAACCTCTTCGGGGAACACTTTATCTTCTTCAAGCCCCGCGATATTGTGAGCGGGGACTTTTACTGGATCACCCACAAAGACCATAAAATATTCCTTACCGCGGCCGACTGCACGGGGCACGGGGTGCCCGGATCGCTGATGAGCATGCTGGGAATCACGATGCTCCATGAGATCGTCAACGAGAAGAACATCACCCACTCGGATGAGATCCTGAACCAGCTGCGGCTGAGCATAGCCAGGACCCTGAAACAGGAGGGAAAGATCGGCGAGCAGAAGGACGGGATCGACATGGCCCTGGTCATTTACGATACCAGGATACGCCGGCTGGAATTCTCGGGCGCCAACAATCCCATTTACATTGTCAGGGACGGCGAAATGCTGGAATACAAGGGGAACAACATGCCCGTGGCCTTCTACGACAACATGACCGATTTCACCCGGTATCACATTGAGATGAAGCAGGGCGACCGGGTCTATATGTTTACGGACGGATTCCCGGACCAGTTCGGGGGACCCCAGGGAAAGAAATTCAAATACAGGCCTTTCAAGGACCTTCTGCTGGAGATCCACGAACGGCCCATGGAGGAACAGCGCAGGATCCTGAACCTGATCTTTGACGAATGGAAGGGAGATCTGAGCCAGATCGATGATGTGCTGGTCATTGGATTAAGACTTTAGTTTCAGCACGTCGCCATTTTTTTCTTTCTTTGTATCGCGAGATTGACGCGAGACTGTCTCAAAAGGCGTTTTTTCTGCGATTGCTGAAGGATGCTTTCTCGTAACGTGCAAATTTGCTGCGCAAAAGATGCCAGGTTACTTTAAAAGCATCCCTCAGCCGATGTCAACAATGCAATGTTGAGACAAGCTCATCATCGAACAAATGTTACGTATATAAGGTGTTCGCTTGCCCGGCTGCAGGCATCGGGTTTTGCGTTCATGGATTTTGAACTCCTAACATATTCTGCAAACATGGCGAAAGTCTTAACGAGCAGGGAAGAGAACTACGCGCAATGGTACAACGACCTGGTGCTGAAATCGGGCTTGGCCGAGAATTCCGCCGTCAGGGGCTGCATGGTGATCAAGCCCTACGGGTATGCCATCTGGGAGAAGATGCGTGACGAGCTGGACCGGATGTTCAAGGCCACCGGGCACGAAAATGCCTATTTCCCCCTGTTCATCCCCAAGTCTTTCTTCAGCAAGGAAGCCGAACACGTGGAGGGTTTTGCCAAGGAGTGTGCGGTGGTCACCCATTACAGGCTGAAGCATGACGAAACCAGCGGGGGGATTACCGTGGATCCCGAAGCGAAACTGGAGGAGGAGCTGATCATCCGTCCCACTTCGGAAACCATTATCTGGAACTCCTACAAGAACTGGATCCAGTCCTACCGCGATCTGCCCATTCTGATCAACCAGTGGGCCAACGTGGTCAGGTGGGAAATGCGCACCAGGCTCTTTCTGCGCACCGCCGAATTTCTCTGGCAGGAGGGACACACCGCACATGCCACCCGGGAGGAAGCCGAGGAAGAGGCCCTGCGGATGATGGGGATCTATGCGGATTTCACGGAGAATTTCCTGGGCATTCCGGTGATCACGGGCACCAAAACAGAATCGGAAAAATTTGCAGGTGCCGTTGAAACCCTCACCCTGGAGGCGCTGATGCAGGACGGGAAAGCCCTGCAGGCGGGCACTTCCCATTTCCTGGGCCAGAATTTTGCCAGGGCCTTTGACGTGCAGTTCACCAACCGGGAAGGAAAACTGGATTATGTGTGGGCCACTTCCTGGGGAATGACCACCCGCATGATCGGTGCGCTCATCATGGCCCATTCCGACAACAACGGCCTGGTACTTCCCCCGAAGGTGGCACCCATCCAGGTGGTGATCGTTCCCATCTTCAAGGGAGCGGACGAATATCCTCCCATCGCCGAACAGGCGGAAAGGATCAAAAAGGAACTGGCAGATGCGGGTATCTCCGTTAAATTTGACGACCGGGACACGCACAAACCCGGCTGGAAATTTGCAGAGTACGAGCTGAAAGGTGTACCTTTAAGAATTGCCCTGGGTCCGCGCGACATCGCACATGGGACCCTGG